>Ga0302251_1000101_pt1 | contig 104705 bp, 82 predicted proteins | sample AAG_RA_Gln_MG_FD_193534 | JGI IMG/M metagenome (GOLD analysis project Ga0302251, IMG submission 193534) | Enriched activated sludge microbial communities from anaerobic digester in WTTP, New Holstein, Wisconsin, United States - AAG_RA_Gln | ecosystem: Engineered > Bioreactor > Anaerobic >... | reverse complement strand
GCCACAGCAGCAGCAGGCGCCACAGCAGCGGCAGATGCCACAGCAGCAGGCTACTCAGCGGCAGGCGCCACAGCGGCAGGCGCCACAGCAGCAGGCGCCACAGCAGCAGGCTGCTCAGCAGCGGCAGATGCCACAGCAGCAGGCTGCTCAGCAGCGGCAGATGCCACAGCAGCAGCAGGCGCCACAGCAGCGAACCTGGCCTGGCGGGACTCTCAGATTCGGCCTGAATACCTCTCAGACTGCGAAAGCGACAGAACTCCCCTCCGACTGTGAGCCGTCAAAGGGAGGTATCACCAGACTGCAGACTGGAAATGACGGACAGAAGTTTACCACCCTTACAGGAAAAACTTATTCTTTCGATGATACCACCGGGAGGCAGAATCAGCTCGCAGACGGCAGAGCAAACACGACATCACAGCAGAGAACTACAAAGGAGCCATCCCTGAATACCGGGAAGCAGGATCATACCGCTCTGCAGCCCCGTAAAGATGATGTAATGAACGCCTACATAAGATCATTCAAGAATGCAGGTGCCGGATTCCAGAGACCCTCGGCAATTGAATCGGCCCAAAAGCATGAAGCCGCTGCTAGCAAAGAAAGACAGCGAAATCAGGAGCCGGAAAAATCCCCATCCTCCATAAGGGATAAGATTGCTTCAAACTATAAAGAACACAATGCACAGCCTGAAATGGTATTGTCAAGAGAGACGGAACATACTCCAAAGCAAAAAGGCACCCTGAACCATAAACCGGACCAGAAGCCTGACACCACAGGAAAGCCTGAAGGTATGGGGCTCTCTGCAAGGAAAGAGTCTGCCCTTTCAGAGGAAAGACCTGGCACTCCTCTCAGGTCAACTGGAGACACAATGAACAGCGCGGCTGAAAAACAGCAGAGCTCGATCGTTGAAAGCGTGAAAAACCACCAAAGTGATGAAACAGAACTGAAGAAGGCTCAGCTCTCCGGTACGGAAAATGAGCTGCAAAGTGAAAGTCCTGATTCAGCAAATAAAAAAACATCTTTTGACACCTATAAATCAATCTTCACAAGTATCAGTAAAACAGGACAGCCTGGCTTGCACGAAAAGGCAGCAGAAGAAGCAGCCGGACAGGAGGCTCCGACGAAAGAGGATGCTGCGCCTGAGACAGGAAGACAGGAGATATCGAAGGGCAGAGAGAATCAGCTCTCTCTTCAAATGAAGGACACTCAGATATTCGAAGAAAAGAGGCCACCTCAGCTTACTCTGACAAAAGACAGGGAAGCAGACCTGATGCAGCAGCCTGAAAAGCTTCACGACCTTAAGGAGGAAAGAGAGACTCTGGCAGGCAGAAAGCCTGCTGCAGAATCTCAGATCCTGCAGAGCTCCGAGTTTTTCAAAGCATCTGCGAAAAAAGAGGCAGATAAGACAAACTCTGAGACCAATGGAAAGGCTGATGAAGAAATTGCCTCCCATGACGAGAAGACCAATGAACAAAAGGCGCCTCTCCGTGAGAAGTCCTTCATCGCAACTGCCAGAGAGAAAAAGAGAGCTACAGACGAAACACAGATGAAGATACGGGGAGACAGCCCTGCCGGCCGGTATCTGTCTCATCTGTCTGAGAGAGCCGCTCTTATTACCGGCTGGGCTGCAGGCGTGTCAGCACAGGAAGAGGCGCGCCCGTCCTCCTCTCGCAGCGGCTTCGCGAAAGATAAGGACAAATTCTCCTCGGCTGGTGACAGGCAGACTGTTGAAGCAGTAGAGCGCCGGGATCGGGATTTCAATCAATCAGGGTCCGATCATCAGGACTCGTCTCAGGACGGCTCATCTCAGGAAAGAGCTAAAGCCGCTGTTACCAGAAAGCAACAAGGGACACCAGCAGCAGCAGCCTCTCAGAATCAGCTTTCAAATGGGCCGGAGCAGCAGCCTCACGACTATTTCAGGAAAGAGACCACAAAGCAGCAGCTCGATGAGAAAGTCAAAGTGTTCCAGGCGAGCAGGCAGGAACCCCTCAAGCATACCATGCAGGCTGCTCAGCACGCTACCACATCCATCGAGAGCATCCTGAAAAAGTCCCAGAAGGAGACGTGGACAGGTGACGAGATGGCAGCAAAGCTCATCGCCCTGCTGATGAAGTCATCAAGTGAATACACATACGACCACAGTACCAGAGTCATCGATCTCTCGGTGATGCTGGCAAAGGAGATAGGCATTAATGATGAGAAGTCTCTCAAAGATATCGAGGAAGGAGCCATGTTCCATGATATTGGTGAAGTGGAGTTAGATCTCCAGAAGGCACCACAGGGAGTTAAAAAACGCCTGTCCAACTATATCGGCATAGCAGATCTCAAGAACTGCAGCTTCCTGCACGACATAGGAAAGATAAAGATCCCTGAAGAGATATTATACAAGCCCTCACGTCTTACCGATGAGGAGTATGAAGTATTGAAGCAGCACCCCATAATTGGAGAGCAGATATTAAAGCCCATTCCATCACTTCAGCATGTATTGCCGGTGGTCCGCCATCATCATGAACGCTGGGACGGGAAGGGCTATCCTGATGGTCTGGAAGGGGCAGAGACGCCTCAGTCTGCGAGGATTATCTCGATAACCGACGCTTTTGATGCCATGATCTCTGACAGACCCTACCGAAAAGGAATGCCGGTTCAGGAAGCCATGAAGGAGATTAAAAAGGGAGCAGGGACTCAATTTGATCCGGCTCTGGTTGAAGCCTTCCTGAAAGTGGTAGAAAAGCAGTACTTATGAGTCTCAGGCTGTTCACTATAGACCGGCGGGATACCGTCTCGCGCATAATTGCGCAGGGAGGGCTTCTCGCCAGTATCACCGTCATCCTCACCTCTCTGGGAAACCTCCTTTCCCTTGTTGAGATATTGCAGTATCTTGCCCTTACCCCGCTTATCATCGCAGGCATCATGAGAGGGACTTCTTTCAGCATGCAGGTAGCGGTCGCTTCGACGCTTCTTGTGGGCATGATATGGGGCTTCTTCCCAGGCAGCCTCTTCTTTTTCATATCGACAGTCCCACTGGGCGTGCTGCTTGGCTATCTCTTCCCCCGCACAAGGGAGATGAAGAATATCATCGTAGTCACAGTAATCGTGCTGTCGATCTCCATCTCTCTGATACTGTATATATCGATCAGATTCTTCACAGTCGATTTTCACAGAGAGCTCCTGTCAATGGCAAAAGGTTTTCAGGCTTTCATATCAGGTTCCATCTCTTATCTGATTGAGATTTTACAGAGATGTGGCTTTTCAGATCTGTCAGGTACGATCACATTTATCAGGAGGCTTTCATCTGTGACACCTGAACAGATTATGCGCTTCTTCACTGTTGTCACTCCATCATTGATATTTCTCACATCCCTCACCTACTCTTTTTACATATGGATTTTCAACGCCTTTGTACTGAACCGTTTAAGGATATTGAGGACAGACACCGGCTACTTCGTGGAAATCTTAGAGTTCTTCAGATTGCCTCTCTCTGTTGTGGCTCTATTCATCGTGTCACTGGCGATGCTGGGCATCGAGAGATATATCAGGAACGATGTGCTCTTCTCGATAGGTATAAACCTCTTCGGAATAACATCTTTGCTCTTTTTCTTTACCGGCATGTTCAATATTCGAAGGCATATTCATATAAGACAGAACAGGCTGATCAATCTTCTCATATTCCTTTGCTGCGTCAGCTTATGTCTGCCTGTTACAATACTGGCAGGTATCAGCGCCACGATGTCCGATGCATTGAAGAGAAGGCATCCGGCCACCTGAGCCCAGGAAAGACGTGAGTTCTATACAAACGCGCATTATAAATTGCACTATCAAAACTTCTGGAATCATCTATCAACACTCATTTGGCAATTTAGAATGCTGCAGTTTGTTATGCTGGTGAGTATAATAGAGGTTTTTCCCATTCCATCCAGAAGATTAAATCACAACATTTAAAAGGCACTATGATGATAAGATCACGAGAGTTCAGAGATACACTTAAAAATCTGGCCGGTGATATTGCAGCAAGGACACCATACGGATCAGCTCTTGCAATGTCAAAAAAAAGCCTCACAATAAGCATTGACAGTAAGAACAGGTCCATCGAGGAGAAAACATTCGGCTCCGGCGTAGTCTTCAGAGCCTTTGACGGCTCGCTTTGTGAAGAATATTCAACCAACGATATCTCCATCAACTCTCTCAAGGAAAGCGTGCGCAGTTTTCTCTCTACACTTTCCATTTCCAGGTCCTGCGGCGATATGCCCACCTTCGGAAGAGATCTTCCTTCTCTTGGAACAGCCGATTTTGAAACACCGGTGATGCTGGATCCAAGAGACATACCGCTCGATCAGAAGGTGGATACTTTTGAAGAGCTGAAGGAAGTGCTTCTCTCACTCGACGATGCAGTAAAAGATGTAAGAGTGAGCTACAGCGAATCCAGGGAAACCAGCACATTTGTCGACGGGAAAAGCGATCTTTCACAGGAGATAATCCGCACGGAGATAGCACTTGTTGCCTATGCCAATGCCAGGGGGAAGACCGTGTATGACTACCTCATCCACGGAGGCACTGCTGGTTATGAGATTATCTCTTTTTCCGCCGAGGATCTTGAAAGGCTGAAAGTCAATCTGAAGTCACTTCTGTCGGCCAGGTTCATCGAGCCAGGCACATACCCGATAATCACTTCACCTTCCACGACAGGCATCATAGCACATGAAAGCTTTGGCCACGGTGTGGAAACAGATCTCTTCCTGAAACGCAATGCGAAGGCAAAGTTCTATATGGACAAGGAGATTGCATCGCCTCTGGTGGTGATGAAAGATGACCCTTCACTTCCCGGCGGCTACGGGACATACTTTTTTGACGATGAAGGGATTATTTCACGCCCCACTAAAATAATAGATGACGGAATCCTGCGCTGCGGTCTTTCAGATCTTTATTCTGCCAGAGCGCTCGGAGTTCCAGCTACGGGAAACGGCCGACGGGAAAGCTACGCCCGCAAGACCTATGCCAGGATGTCCAATACTTTCATAGAGCCGCAAAAGGCAACGCTTGAGGAACTGATGAGCTCGGCAGGCAGCGGCATATATCTGGAAAGCCCTTCCGGAGGTATTGAAGACCCTCAGGGATGGGGTATACAGATAACAGTGAAGCTCGGCAGGGAGTTTAAAAAAGGGAAGTTCACCGGAAAAGCCTTTTCCCCGGTCGCCATAACCGGATATGTGCCCGATCTTCTTAAAAGCATCTCCGGCATAGGCAATGATTTCTCAATGTCGTCGGGCCACTGTGGAAAAGGTTATAAGGAAATGATAAAGGTGGGCATAGGCGGGCCCCATATTCTGGCACGGTGCAGGCTTGGATAGATATGTGGAACCATATTGAAAGGATAGCAGAGGAGCTGGAAAGCTCAAAGGACATCTCTCAATGGGCCATCCGCGGAGCCCATACGAGAGAGCATCAGTTTTTCTCAACCGGCACAAAGGCTGAGGAGTTCAGAACTGTTGATTCGCGTATCATTTCTGTCGAGATATTTCATATACACGGCAAGGTTCAGGGAATCTCATCGTTCTCGCTCCAGCCACATGAATGGGAAGAATCCCGCCCTCACATCGAAAGGGCCTGTGATTACGCTAAAAAGCTGCATTCAAACAGGCTCTACATACTCCCCTCTCAACAGAAGTATAGAAAGCTCTCTCTCTGCAGCAGTGATTTGAAGGAGAACAGCCGTGCCGTAGTTGACTCCATTTGGGGCAGAGCCTCAAAGAAAGCGGCGAAATTCAAAAACGGGAAGCTTTCAACACTCGAGCTTTTTAATACATACAGAGAGCGCTATTTCCTCAACAGCAGAGGCTGCAGAGGGTATTATGAAGAAAGTCAGCTCTTTCTGGACTGTGTTGTAACAGCACATTCAGGTTCAGTTGAAACAGAGAGCCACGGTGAGTATACTTTCAGGAGCGCCGACCAGGTGAAAGTGGAAGATTATCTGGAGCAGCATCTTCGTCGGGCAAAGGACAAGATACACGCCGGCCTTCCTCCTTCAGGTGTCTGTGCGGTTGTGCTCAGCAGAGAGCCGCTCCCTGCGCTTTTCGAGCCTTTTGTCTATCATTCATCAGGCAAAGCCTTCGATATGGGAATCTCAGTATTCCGGAAAGATACTCCGGTATGCAGGAGAGAACAAAAAGACGGCACACCTCTCACCCTTACATCTGATCCACTTCTTGAAAAGGCCTCACAGTCTTTTCCATTCGACAGGGACGGTGTCAGTGCAAAGAGAGTGACAGTGATAAATAAAGGAGTTTTCACAAGAATGTGGGCCACCGCTGAGTATGCCGACTACTCCAGAGTCACTCCGACAGGTGAATTTGGAAACTATGTGGTGGATTGCGGCAGACACTCTCTCCAACACCTGCTCTCCAGCCCTGAAAAGACTCTTCACATCGCCGAATTTTCCCATTTCCGCCCCGATCCGGCCACAGGAGACTTTGTAGATGAGATCCGTCTGGGTTATTTCACAGACAAAGGGAAAGTCAAGCCTGTAAAAGGTGGAAGCATATCGGGAAACGTCTTTGAATGCCTCTGTGACGCCAGATTCAGCAGCAACATACACTCATCAGGCAAGTACAGAGGACCGTCAGCAGTGCTTTTCCCCCAGCTCACTGTTTCAGGGGCTTGAACAGCAGTCATTTCTTCTTTTCCAACAGATCCTTGTATACAGTCAGTTCAAAATTGACAGGGCCGTAATCTTCCGGTACCAGAGATGGAAGTCTTATCACCGTTGAATCAGAGAGATTGAGTTCCTTTTCTGCTTTCAGCGCCGCACTGTAAAGCCTGTGAAGAGCCAGAGGATGCTTTCTTATATCGATCCTTTCCTTTCTAAGAAAGTAGGCTATTCCATACTCGACAATGATTCTGGCTCTTTCGTTCAGTGCAGGAAGAGGAATTTTAGTAATTGCAGCCGCTTCTTTTTTCTTTACACCCATCATGGGAACAACCACGAAGAGGACAAGATATATCACGGTAATCGCAACAATAACTGCTCCCAGGACGAATCCAAATGTGACCATCAGCAAAGCCCACTCCACCTGTAATGAAACAACTGCAGATGTAAAAAATGCAGTATATCGGCAGACACCTGCAGAGAGAGATATACTGGAATGTTTTCGCCTGAAGCCTGATCAATCCTCTCACTGTGAAAAAAAGAGAGCGTCACAGACGCTCTTATGCTATAGAAAGGAGAACCCAAGCACACGTTCATTCAAGAGCATAATTTCATGTCCTGTGAAAGGACCATTTCGCTCAGGATTAATTCAGTTCCAGAGCAGTGTTTGTCCTGAGCGTAATCATATCAGATTGCCGGCTCGAAATCGTCCACCTTGTACTTCTCAATGAACCTGTTCAGATATCTCTTGTCCTCTTCGTTTATCGTGACAAACTCCACTCCACCTTCATAACATACTTTCCCATACATATTTTTCTTCTCACACCATACCACACGACCCTTCAATGCAATATGTGGGAAATTGGAGTGAAGAAGAATCTTCATGTCGATAACCTCGCCGATATAGAGCTTAACCGCAGAGATAAACTTGATTCCCATTATATTTATGTTTTCAGTCATAATTCTGAAGGGCTCTTCATGTTCATAGCTCTGGCAATTAACTGTCAGGAGCATGCGAATACGCTCCATCCTTCTGCGTTCGTCGGCGGTATCAACTGCCTGACTGTTTGCCTTTGCAAACTTCTTGAGGAGCTGCCACATAGTATCCTCCCGCATGAGTGATTTGTTCTATTAATATTGTAGCGGTTCTGGCCTGAATGTGCCTCCTTCAGAAGAACTAATTCCCCAATGACTCATGACCTATTGTTGATTCATCCTTTTGAAACGCACAGGAACGCCAGATCAATTTTATACTCACCAGCATAAAAAACTGCAGCATTCTAAATTGCCAAATAAGCATTGATAGATGATTCCAGAAGCTTTGAGAGTGCAATTTATAATGCGCGTTTGTATAGAGTGCCGGCAAATGCTCTCTGTCAAGAGGGAAAAAAGTATCTGTAGAGGATATCGATTCCAAAATTCTTCCAATCCCGCAGATCCGGCATCTGCTCCTCTACCTTCATGTGGTATTGTTTTGTACGCAGGAGGGCTTCAGTGATATCGACATTATAAAAGAGATTATCGCCGTGAGCAGAGAAAATGGAATGAACGTGATAGTTCTTACTGACAAGAAAGCTCTCAATCCTTTCAATGGATTGGACAGCCTTACTGCAGGCAGCCAGGTCCTGGCATGGATCCCCTTCATACAGCCACCAGTCACCTGTGAAGAGAACTCCCTTGAACAGACAGTGGACATCGCCGAGAGAGTGCTTAGGTGCATAGATGAGAAACAGCGGCTCACCTCCCAGAGACAGCTCCAGCGTATCGGTCTCGTATATATTGTTGAAGTTGCTGAGAAACCACTCATTCCCACACTGCTCCTTGACATTCGCCCACGGACTTTCTCTCTGCACCAGATAGCCTTTTGTCCAGTAGTACTCAGACATCTTCAGGAAAAGAGGTGCTGAGTAATGAGCAATGAAAAGAGCTTCAGGAAAAGCTTTTCTGTATTCTGCGATGGAAGCTGTGTGATCCCAGTGAGGGTGGGAAAACATGAGATATCTGCATTTCCATTCTTTTTCATCAATGATTCTTTTCAGGATGAACGCCGGATTTTCATCTCCCTGTGTGGGTGGAGGCATCTCCATCACTGCACACTCGCCGTCTGATGCAAGAATCCAGCCTCCAACGAGCCATTCACTGTAACGCCCGGCAAGATATATGCCATCAGCTTTTCTTTCCAGCTCCGCTGTCATCAAGGTTTCCTCCGGGATACCGGATACTATGATCGCTGCAGCTTCATCCGGTATCTCATAAGTCAATCATCCCCATATATTACTTCCCCTCTCCCCTGTTACCTCCTTCCAGAAATCAGCGGCAGTTTTACTTTTCAATACACTGTGTTATAATAGGAATATCTTGAACTGAACGGAAGGAGAATCGTTATGAGTCATCGGACTGCATGTCTGTGTCTTGTTCTCATTCTCTCACTTATGCCATTTCTGTTTTCGTCATCATATGCTGATAACCCGGAGAAAAAAAGTCCAACTGATGCAGAATCGATACCTGACGGGAAGATCACCGCTTCAGAGAAGAGTATGCTTGATGCTTTCCGAATCAATCTGAAGGGATCTGATGGAATCAGATTCGGCGATACATTCAAAATAATAAGAGGCGATAAAGTAATAGCTGAAGCATATCTCGTATCCACCGATCCAGACAGATGTATCATTTCAATTAAAGGCTCGGCCTCTGAAGAGATACAAGCTGGCGATCTGGTTCGTTTTGTCCGCCACAAGAAGGAGATTCCCCGCCAGGCCGTATCAAATATGACATACCTCGGCCTCTTCAAGGACGTTGAGGGGAAACCTTCTGTAGTGGTGTGTACAAAATGCGGGCTCCAGATGGATCGATCATTTATCAGCAATTTCAACGATACTGACCATTATGCATTATGCAGGGAAAAGACACATGAGTTTTACTGCAGGAAAAACACAACTCAGAACTCCGGTTCAGCCACCAGGCAGCAGTCTTCAAAACAGGGCAGCACCTCAACCGAGTCCAGAGACGCTCAGGAGATATTTAAAGCGCCTGATAACTGGACGGAAAAGGTAAGCACCACCAAATACGAGAACTGGGGTAAAACCGTGAGAAATCCCACACTTCCAACCATTGGCGGCTCAGGCGGGCCGCCTGTGCTGTCAGGGTACAGCACTTCAAATGGCAGAGAGATTAAAATGCAGATTATACGCGGTAACGATTGCATTAAAGTCGTTTCTCCCTGAACAATACTATCATCCACTTTTTTTTGCCAGAACAAGGGCTGCCCATTTTATATCTGCGATCTCTTCGAGCACGGTGAATCCTCTATTCTCAAAGTGCCGGAGAACAGACTGGATCGATTCTTTCTCAAAGCCGCTGCAAATCAGGATACCTTCAGGATGAAGATGAGAGAAGAAAGAGGAGGCATTCTTTTCAAGAATGTCGACAAGCAGATTAGCAACGATAATATTGCACTTTGATTTCAGAGATTCAAGACTGTCGCTCTGAAGGAGGCTGATCGATCTTTCAAGACTGTTGGCCTCAATATTGAGACTGGCATGCAAAAGAGCAGCCATCTCCATATCAACGGCCAAAACGTGAGATGCTCCGAGCATTGCTGCCGCCATGGCCAGCACTCCGGTTCCACATCCCAGATCGACCACGCTCTGATCTCTTTTAAGATATCGCTCCAGTGCTCTGATACAAAATATGGTAGTGGGATGCGAACCAGTACCCCAGGCCCGTCCCGGAGCCATCAGGATAACGAGGTCCTGCGGTGATTGTTTGTAGTTTTCCTCAACTCCTGCAATGACAAATCTTTCACCAACACGAAAGGGGGGCATGGAAAAAGATGGGTCCAGCACGCTCCATTCTTCCTCCTCACCATCATCGTGAAGCAGGACGCCAACCGCTCCCCGCCCGACTGTAATATCGAAAGCCCTGAGTCTGCGGAGAGCCTTCTTTATATTCTTGATCTTTCTATCGCTGTCTGCTATCCAGGGCAGATAAACAGTCACAACAAGCGCTCCATCATCTCTCATCTCTTCCTGCGAAGAATCAATTCCAAGAGATATGAGGCGATGATAAAGTGCTTCCCTTGCCTCAAAGGATGTTACAATCCGGACTTTCTTCCAGAACATGATATTATGATTATCCAGAATTCCGGTGCTTCCTTTTTCAGATTATCGAGCACTGCACGGAAAATGGTATTTTGTTAACATGTTGTTAATTAACGTGCCCTTCTTTCCATGGTATCATTATTTCGTAGAAGTGTGGTCCAAGAAAGGATGATCTCAACTATGGATATCCCAAACATTCCAGGCGCAGGAAACTATCAGGGCAGTATCCCGTTCCAATATGCACAATCGAATAACCAAATGCCTTCATTCACCGGACCGCTCGATGGCTATCAGAGGAACACACCGCCGGTCGATCCGCCCATAATGTCCAGGCCAGACTTCAGTCCGGGCACCGGAAATGTGAGACTTAATGGCTCAGGCGGCGCATCAATGAGTTCACAGGCCGCTCCGGCACAGCCGGCTCCAGTTCCGGATCCGAACGGTGACTGGGTGGCATATTCAGGGACCCATAACGGCACCAACTTTCAGGTATATACTCCGCCAGGCTGGAAGGTGATAAACACACCTACGACGGTATTGATAGCCTCACCTCAGGATCCAAATGCAGTTGTGAGCCTGATGTGGCTAAACGGTATGGGTGCCATGGATCCCAGAACGCTTCTGAATAATACAATTCAATATAACGGTATCAGAGATTATAACTTACTTAATACAACTCCCATACAGCAGGTACAGACGCCAAACGGCTCTTACCGCACAATTGAGCAGGATGGAGCATATACTTACAAAGGCGAATACTGTCGCCATCATGTGACCTCACTGATCAATGACAGCACAGATCCATATATGAGCTTCTGGAGCGGCAGCATCGTGTGGAAACAGGCTCCGGCAGGCAAATGGGAGCAATACAGCCAGACTCTTTCTCAGATTGCAGGGAGCTTCAGAGTCATGCCTCCTTCTGCAGCACCTCCGAGCCCTCCGCCCATTGATGGAGGATACACCGGAGGAGGATATACAGGAGGCGGGCCTCCACCGCCGATTAAATTCTAACCGTATTCCGACAGTATGGCACAGCATTTGGACGGGACCGGGAAAAGGCAGAAAATCAAGGATAAGACTGAAAGAGAGCGGGCAATAAACATTGTGTTCACTTCAGGTGCGCTTTGTGTGCTCGCTCTCTCTTTTATTCTTCCCCCTGAAGGCTTCATGGTACACACCTGCACGTTCAAAGCCCTCACAGGATGTCCTTGTCCGGGCTGCGGACTCACCAGGAGCGTGATCAATATTTCACACCTCTGCTTTCTGACAGCCTTCAGACAGAATCCTATGGGCTATCCCATTTATCTGACTCTTTTCTTTCTTTCCATTTACAACTTCCTGCCAGAAAAACAGAGAATCATCGTAGACAGATTCCTGACCCGTCATTACAGAATCTGGATTTTTGTCGGAATCTCCGGCATTGTGCTGCTTATTGGCATATGGATATTCAGGATGCTTATTGTCCGGGATCAGCATCATCCTTTTCTGGAAGAGTTATGACCGTGGAAATCAAGCTGCAGTGACCAGTAAAGGGCGGAAAATAAACCCGCCCTTTACTGGTCAAACGAATCTGCCAGGCTACTCTATATTAATCTTCAAACCCTCATGCTTTACAGGCTCCCGGATTGGCGCAGTTATCTTCAGTATGCCATCGCTGTAAGCCGCTTTAATCTTTTCAGGGTTAATAAGCTCCTGGAAATGCAGGGTGCGCTGGAAAGAGCCACGACGGATCTCCCTCCAGTAGAGGTTCTTCTCTTCGATCTTTCCTTCATCTTTGCTTTCACCGGTTATTGTCAGTGAATCCTCAGTGGCGCTTATATCAACATCTCCCTTTTTAACGCCGGGAAGTGCAGCTTCTATCACATAGCTGTCGCCCTCCTTATACAGGTCCATAGCAGGCATTCCGGGAAAGCCTTTTCCTGCCGGCAGTCTCGACTCCCCGAATATATCCGAAAAAGCCCGCTCCATCTTCGACATGGCATCCCACATATCTCTGAAAGACCAGCTGGCATCAAAAATATCAGGTATCTGCCTATTCTTATCTCTTTTCATTATCGCTCTCATCGTGGCTCCTCCTTTTCCTGTCAGTTTTATTCGAACCGAAGAGGTCCTTTCAAGATAACCTCAGCTTCCAGTTGTTTTGTGTTCCTGAGGTAACCCCTGTGGCTTACTCTGTGCTGACCTGTTACACTGAAAGAACCTCTGTGCCTTCATATAACATTATAACAGAGACTCATATATTTGTCAATACTTGGCATAATAAAAGTTGAGCCTTTTATTGTAAGGTTGACAGAAATCTGATTTCATGATAAAATTTTGAAGTCTTTCGCCAGAAGACCTGTATATAAAGATACCATAAGGGAGGTCGAGAATGACAGCAAAGGTAAAACTGTGCTCATCAGTTATCTTTATCACACTGCTTGTTACTGCACTTAATACTCCGCTTTCAGCTCAGAATATGCTTGACATCCAGGAGCATCATACAGTCAATGCTGCACCGGAAGAAGATATCTGGGTCGTCGATGATGAAACAAATGCCATAAAAATCAGAGGATCCGTCACTACTGGAAACAACGGAGCCCCTCAGTCATCCCGTGACATTATCATCTCCGGCAATTGGCGATATGCCTCAGACGAAGCATATCGCAGCTTTCCACCCTGCTATATTACAGTGATTAAAAAAGTTGCTGTCAACAGTGACATTTCCGCACAGCCGCCATCTGAAGATTCTCAGAATCCTCACCGCCGCCGCTCACTCTCATCCAGAGGCAGCTCAAATAGCGCTGTGACTTTCGTCAGAAAAAAAGTGGCCGAAGATATTTCGCCAATTATCATAAAATACGCAAAGCTTTATAATGTCAGTCCTTTCATTATCAGGGCCATAATCGAAGTGGAATCTGCATACAACCCCAATGCAATATCCTGCTCAGGAGCCTGCGGTCGTATGCAGTTGAAGCCTTCAACTGCATACGACATGGGAGTGTCGAACTACTGGAATCCCGAAAGAAATATAGAAGCCGGAACCAAGTACCTCAAACTGATGCTTGACAAGTTCAACAACCTGGGAATCGCGCTGGCAGCATATAATCAGGGTCCCGGAGCAGTTGAGAGGGCCGGCGGCAATCCACCGAATTACTCTGCGCACAGATATATCTTCAAAGTGCTGAGAACGCTCGAAAAACTCTAAACAGGACAGATACAGCAGATCGAGGTTACACAACGTTCCCTTTTATACTTCCCTGTCGTGATATTTGACTGCTTTTTCAACATTAGGAAATATACTGCGAGCCTCAGCGATCAGCTCGTGATATCTCTTCTCATAGCGCTTTGAAAAGTGAATTGGCAGGAGTCTTTTGACAGAGGCATCCCTGGCAATCACTGCAGCCTGGGCGGCAGTCAGATGATAATTTTCCTGCGCTTTTGACTGATCCGGAGAGAGGTAGGCCATTTCGCAATACAGTTCATCGGAGCCTGTGACAAGATCAACGGCATCACGGTAGGTTTCTTCGCAGAAGATGGTATCAACAATATAGGATATCTTTCTTCCTTTTCGCAGTTCCAGAAGCTGTGATTCAAGAACGGCTCTTCGATAATTGTTTCCTTCAATGTTCACTTCTTCCATATTGTCGGCCGGAGTTGGGAACCTGTCCTTAAGGTCCCTGAGCCATGGCCCCGGCTTAAGACCCATCTTATCAAGATCGTCCTTCCTCACCTTCAGAGTGTCCCTTTCCTCAACAGAATAGGCCATCACCGGAATCTTATGGTTGAGGATCGCTGTTTTTACAATATAAAGTTCCGTTTCGGCTATCACATCTTCGCGATCTCTTTCGTGTATCTCCCTCAGCGCATAAGCATCTCTTCCTCTCAACACGGCATCCCTGACAGTTTCTCTAGCTATTTCATGTATGTGAAAATCAAGATCTATGCTCTCACAAAGATTCCAGGTGTAGCCTCCCAGCTTTGATACTACCTGAGCAATGAAGTTCTTCGGGCCATAGAGCCCTATGACCCTGTCCTGCTCCATGCTGAGACGAAGGAAGTGGTCAAAGCCCATAAAGTGATCAAAATGAGTATGCGACACGAAAATCGAGTCAATTCTCTGTATGTCCCGCAGCTTAAGAGGGAACATATATCCCAGATCAAAAAGGACAGAGTCTCTGTATCCATCAAACTGTATCAGCACCATAGGATCCTGATACTCCTCATTGACGAGAAAAGAACGAATTCCCAAGACGCCTCCTTACCTGGCTGAAGTATCCAAGAGTTCGGAGGAGTCAGCCAGATTCCTTCTCCGGCATATTAATCACACCTGATGACTGGCATGGACGAGGCATGTATCTTTACCGGGAATAGCAAATTATTGAAAGTCAGTGTGCAGGACGCCATTATTATGGGCTGAACCTCTATCTGCTATAGCGGAGACACGAATCAGGGGAATGAAACGTGGTATCCGTTTACAGAGCCGTTAATCTCTATTATTCCAACAGAGGGAGATGAGTCATTTCGAGGATGAGTGGGGCTTCCGGGATTAAAGTAGAGCACGTCATCAATTGTCTCACAATACGGAGCGTGAGAATGACCATATATCAGTATCTGCGGCTTATCAAACTCTTTTTCCAGATCACGGAGATGACTGATGTCTCTGCGCCATCCGTGGATGAGGCCTACCTTATACCCACCTATATCAAGATATCTCTTGCTTGGGAGAAATCTCTGCAGTTCAGTGTAATCACAGTTTCCATACACTGCATAGGTTGGCCTGAATGCCTCCAGAATCTCAAGCACCGAAGAATCAACGACATCTCCTGCGTGAAAAATAGCATCGACATCGTTAAAGACTGAAAAGATGTCAACATTGAACTGAGAGCTGTCCTGCCAGTGAGTGTCTGCTATAACGCCTATCTTCATAGCTGCTGAAATGGTTCCTTAATATTCTGACTTACTGCTTGAGACTATTATACCTCATTTCTGTTATTTTGCCGAGTCCAATTTATATAATCTTTTGAGGGATTTCCTGGTAGAAAAAAAACCAGATTCCAATACTTTCCAACTAACTATTAAGTATGATTTTTCTTCAGACTCTCACACAAACATACTACCATGGAATGATTGAAATGATATACGTCATAGAATATAATTGTTGTGTCAAGTGATAATGATGCTGTTATCTGTGGAGTGGGTACAGGTAATAAAAGCTGTATCGAAAGCGACTGATAAATGGTAGTGAATCTGCAACATTTCTGCACAACTCAGAGTATTCACTCCTAACATATAGGCCGGAGAAGGATGGTTCCCCCACCCCCCCCTTCTCTGGCTTATTTCTATTAACATTTTACCGGACGAAGGAAATAACAGCTCTCCCGTAGAAATATTTTTTCGAATTACTCTGCCATTCTATTGACATTTTTATCAGTCAGGGAGATAATCAAATCGACTCCACATTGAGAAAGAGTAAGAGTGATGAGTTCTATGGATAATAGAGGGAATGAGCCCCACAAAGACTCCGCCAGAGACCCTTCAAAAGGTGATGGTCCGAAGCCAAAGATAGAATTCCCCTCAGAGCGCGAGATGCTTAAAAATACTCTCAAGAAATTTGAGAAAACGATAAAGTTCCATACCCGGATAGACAGACAACCGGAAGAGGAAGAAAAACCTGAAAGCAGCGGATTCGAATCATCTGAAGGAATACCCACCAGGGAACTCCCCTCATCTCACATAAGTACTCCTGGATTTCAGACTCCCCCTGTAGTTGAGCATATAAAAGACAATGATCCTTTCTCCCAGCCGGCATCCGTATTTTCTCCACTGATGGAAGGGATCGGAGAAAAAGCACAACCTGTTGAAAGCTTCGATTCATTTCCTCTTCCGGGCTTCCCACCGGCCATCTCGACAAGACCGGAGGAAAAGTCTGTTCCGGCAGACCCATTCGCCTCTGCTGCACCCCTGACAAATATGGCACCAGTTTATAGGGAAGAGGCAGCGGATACTGCACGAAAAGACACATTCGTTCCGTTCTCCATATTTCCAGCACCTTCTGTTGCGGCTCCACCATCTTCCGGAACAACACTGCCGCCTTCTGCGGTGACGCCCTCTACTTCAACGATGCCTGTGTCGGCTTCTCCTGCATCCGGACCGCCGCCTTCAATAGCGTCTCCACCATCTGCACAGATGAAAGATGACAGCAGCAGAGAACTGAGAGAGAACATAATAAACGCTGCTGCTGTAAAAGGCGAACTGCAGAAGACTGTGAGTGAAGCTTCAGAACTGAAAAGCACTCTTGAAGACACGACAGGCAAGGCGCTGGAGGTCAAGGAATCGCTTGAAAGCGCTCTCAATCAGGCCGGGAAACTGAAGGAGAAGCTCCAGCAGACTTCTAAAGATCTTAATACACTTGCAGGCACCATTGAAAGAAAGGCTGAAGAGCTAAAATCCACACCTTTTCCAACTGCAGGCGAATCAGCACCATCCTCTGCGGCTCAGATTTCCGCACGAATGCCTGAAAGCATTATTATTCCCGAAACATCAGAATTGGATGCAGAGCTCGATGATATATTGAAACTTGTAGTCCACCATAAGGGCTCCGATCTTCATCTCAAAGTTGGCTCACCTCCGATTATCAGAATTGAGGGAGAGCTGATCCCTGTGGGGAATCAGTGTCTCACCGTCAACGATACAAAGCGACTCATCCTCAAGATGATGGCTCCTGAGATGATTGAATCTCTCTACAACAGGCGGGAAGTGGATTTTTCACACAACTCCAGCTGCGGACGATTCAGAGTCAACGCATTCCTGCAGAAGTTCTCTGTCAGTGCCTCCTTCCGCTTTGTCAAGGCACAGATACCATCTTTCAAGCAGCTCTACCTGCCTTCTGCACTTGAAAAAGTCAGTGATTTCCATAACGGCCTTTTCATAGTCACAGGCCCCGCCGGCACAGGTAAATCGACAACACTGGCAGCTATCCTGGACCATATCAATGAGAATAAAAAGCTTCACATCATAACCATAGAAGATCCTATAGAATATATTTTCGATGACAAATCCTCTATCATAACTCAGAGAGAAGTCGGTATCGATACCGAATCATATGCTGCAGCGCTGAAGATGGCCTTACGCCAGGATCCCAATATCATAATGCTTGGCGAGCTCAGAGATGCCGATGCGGTAAACCAGGCCATAATGGCTGCGGAAACAGGTCATCTCATACTTTCTACGCTCCATACACCTAATACGATCCAGGCAGTCAGGCGGCTTCTGGACTTCTTCCCTGCCGGGATGCAGAAGCAGATACAGGCCTCTCTTGCAGGCACGCTGAGAGGAATAATTTCTCAGCGTCTGTTGCGGAGGGTCGATCAGGATGGTCGAATTCCTTCCTTTGAGATTATGTTCGTGACGCCCACTATTGCCAGCCTTATAAGAGATAATAACATCAGTGAGATATATGATTATGTCAAAGATGGAATAAACGAGGGTATGATAACCTTTACCGAGTCGCTCTCACGGCTGTACAAAGCCGGTTTTATCTCCAAGGAAGATGCGCTTTATCACGCTGAATCACCAGGTGAGCTGAAGCTGAGCATGAAGAAGACTGAAAGCTCCAAGCTGGAAGCCGATTCATCAGATAACAAATCTCAATGGTGGGAAGGGCGACTGTAAGACAGCCTCAAAAAGGAGATTTTTATAAAAGTGCCGGCAGCTCCATAAGCAGTGTCTACGACATGGCCGAGAACAGACTACGTATCCAGAAAGCAGCAATGGCCCTTACAATGGCCGCTCTTTAGTTTTATCAATGCATTATGAGGAGATGGAAATGTCAAAAATAGCAGTCATCGCACTGGGAGGCAACTCCCTGATCAAGGACAAGGCACATCAGACAGTGGAAGATCAATATGCGGCTGCATATGAATCGTGCCTTCACATTGCCGAGCTGGTAGAAGCAGGATATAATGTGGCTCTTACCCACGGAAACGGTCCCCAGGTGGGCTTCATCCTGCTCCGCTCAGAGCTTGCCCGTCATAAGATCCACGAAGTGCCGCTGGATGCATGCGGAGCCGACACTCAGGGCGCATTGGGCTATGCTTTTCAGCGGGCTCTCGGGAATATCCTGAAGAAGAAGGGGATCGATAAACAGATCGTCTCAGTAGTTACACAGGTTCTGGTAGATAAAAACGACACGGGCTTCAAGAATCCCACCAAACCCATCGGAGAATTCTACACAAAGGAAGAGATCGAAGAGAGAAAGAAAGCCGACAACTGGGATATTGTGGAAGATGCAGGAAGAGGATGGCGACGTGTTGTAGCATCACCGATACCTCTGGAAATCATCGAAGAAAAGGCGATCAAGGCACTCCTGGACCAGGGTTTTATCGTAGTCAGTGTAGGTGGCGGAGGCATACCAGTTATCAGAGATGACAACGGCGATCTTCAAGGTGTAGCGGCAGTCATCGACAAGGATTACGCCTCGAGTCTGCTCGCCAGCAACATCAAGGCAGATCTCTTCATCATCTCCACGGCTGTTGAGAAGATATATATCAACTTCGGGAAGGAAGATCAGAAAGCCCTCGATTTTGTAATGCTGGACGAACTCAAGAAGTATAAGGAGGAAGGGCATTTCAAGAAGGGAAGCATGCTACCCAAAGTGGAGGCCATCATCAAGTTCCTCGAAAATGGCGGTAAGAAAGCGATCGTCACCAACCCCGAAAATATAGGGAAAGCTGTTGAGGGCAGAACCGGTACCCATATTACAATCAATAAAGAAGCAGGCGTTACACATTGAAGCTTGTGCAGCTGGCACTTTCAGGGCTGTATGCTTATTTATATCAAGGTCCTCTGCGGCGCTGCTCCTGCGATGACCTTCATTTCACAGCAGCATCTAAGGTTGGGCTGTGGATTGAATTGGTGTTGTAAGCCTTTCTCAGATATTTAATGATTCAGTCAATTCAGGAGACAAACTATGAACAGTATCATTGGGATGGAATGCATAAACTGCAGGGAAATCATCTCATATGAGCCTGACAGGGTATACTACCTCTGCCCTCACTGCGGCGGCAACCTGGAAGTAGCTTATGACTACAGGCTTGTCAAGAAGAGCTTTACCCGCCAGACTCTGAAAGATAACAGAGATTTCTCACTCTGGAGGTATGCGCCCGTTCTCCCCATAAGAGGTATCGAGACTGCTCCCAACCTTCATATCGGCTGGACACCTTTATATCGGGCAGAGAAGTTCGGCAGGCAGCTCGGCCTTTCTTATCTTTATCTGAAGGATGAAGGGAGAAATCCAAGTGCCTCCATGAAAGACAGAGCAAGCGCGGTAGCACTTGTCTGTGCCCGTGAGCAGGGAATCACTGAGATAACCGGTGCCTCTACAGGCAACGCCGGCTCGTCAATGGCCTGCCTGTGCGCAAGTGTAGGCCTCACGCCGGTTATCTTCGTTCCCGAGCGGGCTCCTCGTGCCAAGATAGCCCAGCTCCTCCTATTCGGAGCCAGAGTCATGGCTGTCAAAGGGACATATGACGATGCCTTTGATCTCTGCCTGAAAGTTTCAGAGAAATACGGCTGGTTTAACAGAAATACCGGCTATAATCCATACACACGTGAAGGGAAGAAGACCTGCTCGATGGAGCTTTGCGAGCAGCTTCAATGGGACCTTCCGGATTGGATCTTTGTATCAGTAGGCGATGGAAACATCATCAGCGGCCTCTGGAAAGGACTTCGCGATCTTTACGGACTTGGCATCATCGATAAGCTTCCGAAGATCTGCGCCGTCCAGTCTGAGCTCTCCAATGCGGTAGTCCAGGCGGTGAAAAGCCTGAAAGATCCACACCACATTGAAGTGCCAACTGTAAAAGCCACCACCATCGCAGACAGCATTTCTGTCAACAAGCCCAGGGATGGCATTGCAGCAGTCAGAGCAGTCATTGACTCTAACGGAGCCGCAGTGGAAGTATCAGACACCGAAATCCTTGATACAATAAGACTTCTGGCCAGAACCTGCGGAGTCTTCGGTGAACCGGCAGGCGTAACAGGCATTGCCGGAGTTATCAAGAAAGTAAAAGCGGGAGAGATAGGGTCGCAGGAGCGCGTGGCGTGCATCATCACCGGCAACGGCCTGAAAGATATTGATTCGGCTCTCAAGGTAGCCGGTACGCCTGCTCTCATAGAGCCCACCATGGAGGCCGTGGAAGAGCATTTTCGCACTGCTGCCGCAGGTCACCCAAGTCACTAAAAAAGGATGTGATATCATGGCATCGGAAGATAACGATCAATTGATTGAATCAACGGAACGCCCCAGCAAGGATGATATACTTAGAAGCAAGTTTATCGAGAGAAACTTCGAGAAGATCCTTCGCCTCCTCAGGGAGCCCAGGAAACCAGATTTGAAGGATTTCATCATCATAGGCCTTCTGCTTGTAATAATTGTCATAGTGATTTTCAAGCCTTCAGGAGGCATGAGCCCTGCCAGTCTCGAAAGCCAGCAGGAAACCGGAAAGAAGCTCGATGCGCTTGTAAAAAAAGTGGATCACCTGGAAAAGCAGCTCCTGGCCGTGGCAGGAATTGATGACAGCTATCAGGTGATCAAGGACGAGGATCTGACAGACGTTATCGACGAATCACCTGCTCCAACGCCGGAGAAGACAGAAACCCAGAAACATGCCGACCATCCTCAGAAATCAGCTACGGCAAAGCCCGCCCCCGTTAAGACGGAAAAGCCTGCGCCTGCTGTATCGAAAGAAGCAGATCAAAAGAGCGGACACGGTATAATAAAGAAATATACAGTGAAGCCCGGAGATACCCTCTGGGTCATCTGCGCCAGGTATTACAGGACACAGGAGCCATCACTGATAAGTGCAGTTGGTAAATACAACAAGCTGAAAGGTCCAAATTTTGACCTCTATCCCGGCGAAGCAGTCAAGCTTCCTCCGAAAGAAATACTGCTTAAAAAAAAGAAAGCTCAGTCTGGTAAGTAGTCTTCCGATTAGCTCTCTTCTAAAGGCTTCAACTCAGTATTGATATATTTATTGACGTTTTCCAGCTTCTCCATAAATAGCTGAAGCTTTGGCTTCAATCTGTCATAGTCTTCAACTGCATCCTGTATACTGCGCATCGAATCCAGAACTTTCGAGGTAATCTCTTTCGTGAGCTTCCGATCCTTGGTAAGCAATTCCACCTGCTTCGCAAACTCCAGCAGGAATCTGCTCACTTGCTGCCTGTCTTTGAAAGCCAGTGCTTTCAAGTCCTTTCGCCCCAGGTTCAGATATGACATATTTCTGGTAAAAGCCTCCAGCATATTCATATCAACGACAGAAACCGGATATTGCGCCTTTCTGGCTAGCTCATCATCTCTGTTTACTATCGACCTGTTAAGTTTTTCCTCAATCAGCTTTCTCGACTTAACTGTTTTATCTATACTCTCTTCAAGATTGGACAGATACAGATCGCTCAAGTCCATAATCTCTTCGATCATAGGAACCAGCTCGTCATACATGCCCTTCATGTGCTTGAGCTTCGATTTATCTGCCATGGGACAGGCCTTCATAGCCTGCATATAGCTTTCATTGAAGCCTTTCATCTCCTCCTTGACCGTTCCGGCCAGCTCTTTTCTATGATTGTGCAGGAAGGCAAAGATACTGGATGAGATGGAGTAGAGCCTGGACTCGATATCGGTAATTGCGCGATACAGTTCAGGGTTCTTTATCTCCGGATAGACAATGACCGGCTCCTGTCTTTCCTTTTCCTTTCTCTCCTCACAATATGCGGAGCCTGTAATCATAACAAGCAGAAGAAGAGACAGAGAAAACAACATTGCTTTTCTGGTCATTTTAAACCTCCCCCACCTTCAGTATATTGCTCCAGAGCCCTGGCAAGCCTGTCATAACAAGATTCGAGGCTCTCTGACAGGATTTTTGTTCCTGCAGTCACAGGCATAAAGTTGGTATCGCCGTTCCAGCGTGGAACGATATGATAGTGGAGATGCCCTGCAAATCCCGCACCTGCAACTTTCCCTATATTCAAACCTATGTTGAAGCCCTCCGGCTTCATCTCTTTCTTCAGAATGGCTGTCCACTTCCTCACCAGTCGGGATGTACAGAGAAGCTCCTCGTCGGTGAGACAGTCCAGGTCACTCACATGGCGCTGCGGCGCTACCATGAGATGTCCGTTGTTGTATGGGAAAAGGTTGAACATGACAAGACAGTTGTCTTTCTGCTCCAGAATGAAGTGCTTCCCTTCATAATTCTCTCTCTGCACGTCACAGAAGAGGCATTCGCCCTTGTAGCCTTCGAGTATATACTGGATTCTCCACGGTGCCCATATTCGTTCCATCGCAGTAGTGTCTCCTTGATCAGAATTGCACATCGGGAATTCTATTAATTATCATTATAGGTTCTTTTCTCATGTCTGTCTTTCTCACTGCATCGAACCTCCCTGTTCGTGGCTGAAATCACTTATAACCCTGAGTATAACTAATTATAGTGGTTATATTAAATGAAGTCAATTTCACAGAATCAGAAATATTATGCTTCCGCGTTCAGTACAGCATTGACATATTCACTTTCCTGAGGCACAATAGAAAGAGTTTTAATACATTCAGCCCAGGTTCGGAAAAGTATACGACAGGTCCTGATACTTGAAAGGGGCATCGTCATGGATTACCTCTGGTCAGTTATAGTATCTCTCTTTCTTGTCATCGATCCCTTCGGGAATGTGCCCATAGTGGTGACGATGCTGAAAAGTCTCGATGAAAAAAGGCGGTTATGGGTCATTTTGAGAGAGAGCATCTTCGCACTTGTCGTCATGACCGTCTTTCTCTTTTTCGGCCCCACAATACTCCTCCTGATGGATGTTGGCCAGCCCTCAATGGGTATGGCTGGCGGCGTTGTGCTCTTTCTGATCGGCCTTCATATGAGCTTCCCGGAAAGAGGCGGAATAATAGGCTCAAATGAAGTAAGCAAGGAGCCTTTTCTTGTACCGCTGGCCATTCCGCTCATAGCAGGCCCAGGCACACTCGGAATGGTAATGGTTACATATATAAAAGTCCACAACTATCTGGAAAGCTTTGTGGCACTTCTGGCAGCCTGGCTTGCGTCGACGGCAATTCTGCTGCTGAGCAGTACAGTCTCACGCATCATGGGACAGAAAGGCCTCGAGGCCTGCCAGCGCCTCATGGGTCTGGCCCTTACCGCCATGGCGGTTAATATGTTCATGACAGGATTCAAGACATTTATGAGAAGCTGAGACAGAACTCCTCTGATGAACTGAAGTCAGAAAAGGAGGAAAGATTAAATATCCATAGAACGCATGACATGCGGAGAGACGGTTCATTGATCAGGAGGTTTCAATGAATAGTTCGTCTTTTATTTTTTTGGATAAGAATACTGCAGCAACTATCGAACAGACTGCAGATGCTCCGCGTGGCACTTCTGCTGAGTATATTCCATATGAATACACTCCATCACCGGAAGCAGTTCAGGATGCCGAGGTGAAAGTTCCTGAAGATGTTTCAAGCTTCTTCTCGCGCTTGACTTCAAAGAACGACAGCACACTGGCAACTTCCCCTGTAGATTCTCCTGTAATGCACGAAACCATGGCTGATATCAAGAATATCGCCTATCGCATCGGATGGCTCGACGGTCATGAAGAGCTCAGAAAGAAATTCATAGACAGTTATAAACTCAGATACAGAAGCAAAGAGGAAGAATATGAGAGCAAAATAATGAAACTCTCGCATCTTCTGAACTGCAGAGATGTCCGAATCTCCGAGTATATCGAAGAGAACAAGGCTCTGATGGCTGAGCTGGAACATTACAGGCAGAAAAGCGGAAAGCTGGAGGGCACCCTCAATGTAATTAACATAAAGCAGAAAAGCGCAGGAAGGCAGCTTGAAGAGAAGATACAGAGTAAAAAGAAGCTGGAAAAGCAGCTGGCCCAGATAGTGAAAAACTTCACAAGGGTAGTCAGCTCTAAAAACTCGCAGCTTGTCAGACTGAATGCAGAAAAAACAAGAATAGAAGCAGAGTTGGAAAAGATAACAGCAGAAAACGAATCGATTGAAAACGCTTTTCTTGCCATGCACGAGGATCAGCGTAAAACTGCAGCATTTCTCGAAGATAGCATGATCAGAGAGGTACAGCTCCTGCTCGAGCTTGACAGAATAAAGGAAGAGCTTGCAGAGCTCAGAAAGACTTCGCAGAAACAGTGGTGGAGATTCTGGTCAAAGTCTTAGACCATCTCCATGTATGAATTATTAAAGAGGCCTGCGTCTTTTGACAGGGCCTCTTTTTTATCAATTCGTGAGCAATCTGCGCTGTCCCTTAATCTGGGCTCTGGAATAACATTCGACTCTGGAGGACCTTTAAAAACTGCAGGTTTATCCGATATATATCATGACGGATTACTTACGGAGGGGAGAACTCATGGCACAATACAGTCTTTCACTGTCGAGAGAATTGCAGACTCTGAAAAGAACCGGGCCAGACATAGCAGTATCCCCTGACAGCCATTCCCGGAACAGTCATAAAACAGCCGGCTTCAACTTCAGAAACATTGTTAAAACAATGTACTGCCCATCTGACGGAATTGCAGAAAACAATCCGCAATGCACCTCTGAAACACCGAGTTCACAGTCCCCTCAGATTAAACCGGCCTTCTCTTCATCCAGACTCTCCAAACTTGCCCCTGCAGAGACAGCAAGGATTAAGAATATCCTCTTTAAACAGTGGAACCCCTGTGACACGGAAAAGAGCTTGATGGACGCTTCATCGATAGATGATAAGACCCTTGTCAAGGGACTGAGACTCTTCAACAGAGTATACTTCAATAAGGATACAGACAGAATTATGCCTGAGACCATGGAGGCTTTTCAGTATCTGGAAAGCGGCTGTAAGCTCATCGATTACAGGGATGATTCAGGCAGAAATCCTTTCGCGGAAAAAACCTCTGAAGGGCTGTCTCTTTACGAAAAAATACGACGTCAGGGCCTGAATCAAATTATTTCAGAGCCTCAGAAAATTCAGGATGCTGAGAGACTCGATGTAGTAGCAGCTGCCAGAGTGTTGCACAATCACGGTTTCAGAGGCACTGAGCAGAAGCTGGTCAAACTGGCGTCACATATCGAAAAAGCAGCCAAGACACATAACGTCGACCCCTATCTCATCACGGCAGTCATTGCCCAGGAATCGGCCTTCAATCCCGGAGCGCTATCAGTGTGCGGTGCACAGGGCCTCATGCAGCTAATGCCGGGTACAGCCCGTGAACAGGGTGTATGTGATCCTTTTAACATCAGAGAGAATATAATGGGCGGCACCAGATATCTCTCCAGGATGCTGAAATCCTTCAGTGACGTGCCTAAAGCTCTTGCCGCATATAACGCCGGCCCTGGAAGTGTACAGAGATATGGCGGTGTGCCTCCATACAGTGAAACCATAAACTATGTATCCAGAATTTCCAGTATTTATAAATCCTTCAAAACAACAACAGCAGGAGCTTCCTCCGCACGCTGAGCATATCTGGCCTCTCGAGCAGCATCATTAAAAAGTCACGCACCATTTGCCCTGTTTTCAAGTTGCAATTACTTCGGTACCTTTATCCAGAAGCAGCTCCACCACTTTGATATGTCCACATCGGACTTGCACCGATAATTACACCAGTGTCATCCAAAAAAAAGGCAGCACCATAACAGTGCTGCCTTTTTTCAACAGGTCTCGGTCTTAGAAATCCCTGAGTGTTGACAGATCTGTATCGTCAAGAGGAATGAGCTTTTCTGCAACAGCCTTGTCTATTGAAACACCCTTTCTGCCCTGTCCTCCCCTGCCTGCTGCCGCACCTGCGTATGCCTTTTCTTTAACAGGCTTGCGAATTGGCTGAGCAGCTTCAGACCGGCTCTGCTGCATCACTCTGATATTGCCTGATGTCAATCTGAACGATCCTACAAGCTGACGCATCTCTTCAGCCTGTGAGCCCAGCTCTTCAGCAGCACTGGCTGACTCTTCAGAATTGGCAGCATTATGTTGCGTAAGTTGATTCATCTGCTCTACTGCAGTGTTGATCTGATCGATTCCGGTGTTCTGCTGCTCAGAGGCTGCGGCAATCTCCGCCATCATATCGCTCACCTTGTTCACCTGGTCTGCGATTTCATCGAGATTCCTCAACACCTCCTGATTGAGACCTACACCGTTATCAGCGTTCTTGGATGATTCCTCGATCATGTTGGCAGTGTTTTTTGCCGCTTCGGCACTTCTCATGGCGAGGTTCCGCACTTCTTCAGCTACAACAGCAAACCCTTTACCTGCCTCACCTGCCCTGGCAGCCTCCACAGCGGCGTTGAGCGCAAGAAGATTTGTCTGGAAAGCTATCTCATCAATGGTCTTGACTATCTTGGCTGTCTGATCAGATGAAGCTTTAATTGTCTTCATTGCTTCAGAAAGCCTGTTCATACTGTCCACACCCTTCATTGTGGCCTGCCTCGTGTTCTCAGTAAGGTTCTTCGCCTCAATGGCATTACCGGTTGTTTCCCTTGTCATCGATGCCATCTCCTGCAATGAACTGGATATCTCTTCCAGAGAGCTGGCCTGCTCAGAGGCTCCCTGAGCCAGTGCCTGGCTGCCGATACCGATCTGTGATGAGGCAGAAGCTACCTGATCTGCAGCGGTGTTCACCTGCTGCATGCTGCTATCCAGGTTAATCGCTGCAGTATTGATCGCATCTTTGATCTTTGCAAAATCCCCCTTATAATCGCCTTTCATCCTTGCCGCGAGATCCTTCTCCGCTACTTCCTGCAGCACGTCAGATGCCTCGTTGATCGGTGTCATGATCGCATCCAGCAGGCGGTTGATGTTATCAAGCATCTTTCCGTTCGCACCGGTATATTTCGTCGTATCGGCTCTGACTTCGAGCTTCCCGGATGTCGCAGCTTCGATGAGCATATTCACATCAGCGTTTCTGATATGAACAGTATCTATAAGATTATTGTTGCTGATCTTAATGGCGTTGAAGTCACCCTGATACTCCTCGGTAATTCTGGGCGGAAGCTCTCCCATGGCGAATCTGTCCATTGCATGTGTTACAACTTTGAGAGGTGTAATTATTGCATCCAGAGTATCATTAACCCCTTTCACAATCTTTCCAAAATCACCGTGATGCTTTGATGCATCGGCTCTTGTGGAAAGCCTTCCCTCGAGCGCTGATCTGGAAAGGTTGGTGAAATCTGCAATCAGACTCTTCAGATTCCGACGAACCTGCTCAACGGTCTCATTGATGAAGGCTTTCTTACCAGGGAACTTTTCAAGAGGAGCCTCAAAGTTGCCCCGGCCGAACTCATTTATGCAGCCCATGGCTTTCCACGTCAGGTCCACATGGCCTTGAACCATGAGATTTATGCCTTCTGCCACTTTTCTGAAGGAACCCTTGAACTTGTCAGCAGGAATTACTGTATCCACCTGGCCCTTTTCATGGGCATCTGCCATTGTGTTCATCTCCTGCACCAATGATTCCAGATTGCCTTTGAGGCGATCCATGAACTCATTGGCCACAACCTGTTTACCAGGCAGCTTCTGAAGATTCTTTGCGAAATTGCCCTCCGAGTATTCACCGACTATACCCAGTATTGTAAGGATATTATCCACATGGAGCCTGACCGATTCATTAACTCCTTCAGCCATCTGGTGATATACGCCAACAAATGATCCGGTGTCGATATAGGAGTCGATTTCTCCGGCTTTCTGCTCTTTATACATTGTGTTCATCGAGTTCACAAACTGGTTCAGATTGTCGATAAGCCCGTTCAGATTGTTCTTGATCTCATTGTAGTTGCCATTGTATTCCTTTGTTATTCTGGGAGGCATCTCTCCGTGAGATATCTTGTTGACATAACTAGCCGCCATGTTCAGTGGAGTTATTACCGCATCCAGGGTGTCATTGATGCCTTGAATGATGTTTCTGAAATCACCCTGATGCTTGGAAGCATCTGCCCTGGCGGTGAGATTGCCCTCAGTTGCCGCCTTGACCAGCATCTCAGCGTCTTTCTTCATTTCATTGATTGAATTTATTGCCTGGATCAGGTTTTTTGAGAGTTCGTCTTCATTGGACTTTGGAGTGATTGATATCGAAAGATCTCCCCTGGAGATTGAATTGATAGCCAGAGAGAGACCCCTGATATATTCTATAAGCCCTCTGAACGCATCTGCCATAACTCCTATTTCGTCATCTCCCGTATAGCTGAGAGTCTGATTGACATCGCCCCTGGCGATACGGCCTGAAACAAGGCTGATATCGTCTACAGGCTGCAGCGAAGTCTTTATGATATACCACGTCAATGGAACTGAGACAACTATCAGTACTGCACCAAGAGCCCATATGAATAGCAACAGTTTATCCACCAGATCTGTGGCTTTCTTGACAGGTGCAAGGAACTCCTCATCATAGACTCCTCCACCGATTACCCAGTCCAGCGGTGCATAATATATGAGCGCGGTGGTCTTGTTGCGGGCATGAGTCTCGCCTGTATTCTTCCAGGGATATTGAATATATGAGACTCTCCCATCCCCTGTTTGAATGGCCTGCTGGATCATGTCCTGAATAAAATGCTTTCCATCTGCATCGGTCATATTCAATATGTTTTCACCATCTCGCTTGCCGTCTTTGGATACGACATACTCACCTTTATGCTCGCCGGTTCCTTTAATGACGAACATATAACCTGTCTGTCCGACTTTCGTGTCCATTATCGATTTTTTCAGCAGTGAGAGCTTCTCCTGTGGTTTATCTCCTGGTTCAACTAGCTGACTGTAGTTCCTGGATAGCTGATAGGCTCCCTGCACGATGCTCCCCAGATCATTTTTCCCCATCTGTTCGAAACTGACAGAAAGAGATTTTACAAGGTTGGCCTTCTGAGTCGACAATGCAGTCAGTACCGCTATCACCGGCAACAGCACAAGAATTATTCCCAACATCAGTATTTTTGTCTTCAGCTTCATTTTTTTCATATGCCAACACTCCTTGAAAAATTTTTTGTTAAAACATTCGGGCTTCGCAGAAGACTATGTTTATCACCCGCCTTTCCTCAATTCCAATAGTTAGAACCTTATGGAGTGCTGATTTCCTTGAAAAATCTCACAAGCTTGTTCCGGCCTGTTCATCAGAGATTTCAGGCACTTATTCAAATCGATTACATTGTCATTTGCAGCTGATTGCCCATGGTTCTCCCCCTTGATTATCGGTAAAATGCATGATCATTTAAGTAACTGTGAACAATATTCAGAGCATTACTCCGCCAAATATCTCTGTTGAACTGTCAGAGATGATTCCAATATCAATGAAAGGGTTTTTGTGTTTTTTGTCTAAAGAATCTCTGTTATGAAGAGCGTACATAAAATCAAGCTGGATATTTTCAAGGTGAGCTACCGCCTGTGTCGACCATACCAGGAAAAGATAGATGATTTCTATGAGGATGGGGGCATACGCTTCCAGTGGGACATGATCAAGCAGGCTCACATGCTCAGCAGCGATCAGACTCTTCCTGCAATATGCGGAGAATGCCCGCTGAACCTGTATTACATCGCTGAGGGCTGTCAGGGTGAAATCGAGGGATTGACAGTCTTTCTGAAGGTGCTGGCCAGGTTCAAGCCTGATGCCGAGCTGCTCAAATACAGCCTGTATGACGATGTAATGGATGTTGATGCGGTGAGAAGAATGCTCGGCGAGATACTTGATGCAGAAAAATTTCTTGAAAAGATAAAATGGCCTATCGCTCAGGTGCATTACAGCGGAGTGCCGGTCAGCTATCAGCAGAGCGATGGCACGGCGCGATATATCTTCTATGAATGGGATGGAGATGAAGAGGAAAACTTTCCACAAGGCTCTGAAGGCTATTTCTGGGGACGCTCACAGGATGGCATCATAGTGAAGGATAACTTCGGAAACAGGATTCCAGGAATATTTAAAAGGCTCTACAGGGAAGGCTTCGGTGTATATGGAGAATACCCTGATGGCAAGCTTCACACCTTTATTCCAGTCATGGGCCATTTCCCTTCATGGGATGATATCGAGCCTGGAAGAAAAAGCGAGCTCATTTCAACTGAACTCGCTGCAACAACTGTCTTCCACGATGTGCTTGAACTCCTTAAGATCTTCTCACAGGAAGCACTGAAAAACAATACAGGTATTCACCTTATCAATATCTCCTGAGAATTATTCAGAATCGACATATTTTCTTGCAAAATCCGTTACATAAGGTATTACCACATACTCCCCATTATATGCTTTGATTCCGAAGATTATGGCCATTACAAGCCACGCCAGCCCTAACAGTCCCAAAACTGGGAAAAGCAGCATACCTATGATCCATCCGACAACTGGTAGTACAGAAACGATTCCGAGAGCGAAATTGAAAATTATTATAGCCAGACCGAAAAAGAGAGCTTGCCAGCCGTGGTAACGACAGAACCTGATGTTTTTCTTCTCTGAAAGTATCAGGAAAAGTGATGGAATAAGAAATATGTAAGATAACAATGCAAATAGTTTGTCTTCACTTTTAATCTCCTCATCAGACATTGTAATATCCTCCTTCCTTATTGAGATTTTTGTATTCTGTTCTTTCTTCACCTCAAATTTTTTTCCTGCTGTATGTTATACAGGTATGCTATGAAAGGAGATCATAATATTATAGAGAAATAGAGGTAAAAAACATGGCTCTGCACTGCACAAGATGAAAGTAGACAATTTTAATCTGGAAAGCATAAAGGAAGTCGGATCTTTCCACTTCAACTTTGCTGGAAATGCAGTTGGAGGCGGCGAGTGGTGGAGTGTGCATTCCGGCGACCGTCGTCTCTTTCACCTGCGAGTTCATTCCCAGACAGAAGTCGAAAACATCTATATCAGACAGAAGCATTATCCTTACTACTGCCCGACCGAGCAGGAGCACTTTTTCTTCTTTGAGGACGGCCTGTACCAGGTGACACCATCTCTGGTTGACCCTCTTGCAGAGATGATCATCCTCTACTTCGTTCAGATGACAAAAAGATTGAAACCGGAAATTCGCCATATTCAGAAGGAATTCGGCCAGAGTCTCTCACGATTCGATGAGCTTCTGAAGAAAAAGGCTGAAGCAGGAAAGCTTGCACAAAGCGCTTCAACAGAAGTGCCAAAGATGGAACCATCACGGTCGGTCGATCCTGAAAAGGAAAAAGATCTGCAGAAGGAGCGCATGCGGGAGCGGAGAAGAAGGCTGGGGCTCCCTGAAGATGGCTAGAACCCTGCCTGTTCCCTGATATTTTAATACAAGGCAGATGCAGCAGTTACAGGGTACCGTTGAGCATACCGGCTGCTCCCAGAAGTCCGAAGCACCCTGTCAGCATCATGTCTCCAAAGGGAGCCGCCTCATGATAGCCGAGATTTCGCGCCATGGCACGTTTAGGACCTGTGACAGCTACAAACGGGAAAGGCTCCATCTCTCTGTATTCATCCAGGATCACACATCCGTGGCCTTTTTCCTGGAAGATCTCCTGATGTGTCAGCATGCCCTTTCTGAAGCGATCGATTAGAAGGCCCAGTCTCTCTCCATTCATAAAGCATGTGTGATGCTCCATGAAGCCCAGGACTCTACCCTGTTTCAGAAGCGCCGCAAGCACGTGCTGATTTCCTACATTTACGATGACTGTGCCTTTTTCTTCTCTCTCTTTGATGATGCGATCATACAGACAGCCCATTATCGCGGCAGGTCCGGTATCCATCAGGGCACTGCCGGCGACTCTGGCCTGTACTGCCTTCATCCTTGTGAATCCCTCAGGAACCTTTTTAAAAAGAAGCGTGTTCAAAGGTTCCTGCCTCGACAGAAATTCTCTCCAGTATGCAAACCGGATCTCTCTGTTGCTGCCCTGCAGGCATTCACCGTGGTCCTGAACTGCTATGAGAAACCGGGAAGGAGCCGGCCTGTCATATTCCTGAAAAAGACTAATCAGTGGCTGAAAATCAACATCAGAGAGGATCAGCTCTGGCATCTCAAAAGGCGGCTTATCAGCGATTTGTATGCCCCGTGCCCTTACTTCGTCGAGGTTGTCGCGAAAGGTCATTGCGGCTTCCGGTGTTGCATATACCGAAAGACCGGCCTTGATGTGTCTTTTCACCGCACTGCTCAGAAACCCGGAGCCCATATTGGTTCCCGACAGGAATATCGGAGTTCCCAGAACAGTGTTTCTCTCCACCGTTCGTGCCAGCAGCACTGCTCTTGTCGGCACGACAGCCTTGATACAGTTTTCCAGCTCTATGCCATCCTCATACAGGAGAACATCCTGTGTTCCTGCACCTATGTCAACAGCACATACACTTTCCATAGAAGCCTCGCTCCCTGATTTGTTAAATAATTGTTAATATTGGAGTCTGTCCCCAATAATATTCTACAAGAGGGTTTCACAAAACCTCTGCCTAATATTCTGTCATCCGACAGAGGAGGGCAGTACCATGCCACAGTTCGGGATCAACTTCCGAGAGTTTTTCAGCCGTTATTTTGCTGATCACGACGATACATTCCTGTCCAATCTTGGAGAGATGATCAGTGAAGATGCAGATCCACGCGAGATAGCCGCATTGGCAGACTGGCACTTCAGGAACTATATAATCGAAGCAGTCACTATCGCAATGCAGCTCAACAATGAAAAGATATACAACGATATAACGGCCCTGCTGGAAGAAAGGAAATACAGAGAGCCGGCACAATACAGGACACCTGAGGAGCATGAGAGTATCAGCAGACCTTTTCCGACCAATCTGGACAGTCCAACCCGTCCCTTCCAGAATCTTCCCATCCCTGGCAGCGCCCAGGGCAGAAGAGTGGATGAGCCTTCGGCTTTCATGGGAATCGGCCCTCAGAGAGGCTTTGAAGTCCCATCACAGGTAAAGAGCCAAATGCCTGAATATGATGAAGCTTCCAGATTCAATGCAATTCCTGAGATACGCGGACTCAGAGACATGCGCAAGATGGCAGACAGCGGAGGCTTAAGCGAACCGGAAGAAGATTCACTCCGGCAATCCGACGGTTCAAATGCAGAAGAATAGATGCTTATTTCCCTGCTCTGGCTGAAAGATATGCGGCAGCCTCTTCGAGTCTGTTCATAGTCCGATAAACACCGAGGGCTTCCATCGCCTCGTAGAGCGGAAGTGAGTCTGCCTCTCCCATCACAGCAAGCCTGAGAACCATGTGAAGCGTTCTGCTGTCCGCCTTCTGTATTTCCATGGCTTTGCCGACTGTTTCTTTAAACTGGTCGATGCTTTTAATGGAATCCGCTCCGCTTTTGAAAAGCTTCCGCGCTTCCTGAAGCATCTTTGCCAGCTCACCGTAAGGTACTCCCAGCTTTGCAAAATCATCGATCCTGTAGTCAATGCGGAGCTTGAACAGAAAATCGGTCCAGAATCCTGTTTCACGCTCAAGCCTCTTATATCTCTTCTGCACGTGAGGCACCAGATCGCCCAGATAGCTTATCAGGAAGGCGGCTCTCTGCTGCAGATAATTGCTGAATTCAGGTACAGTCATCTTCTGAATATATTCCTGGTTCATAGTATGAAGCTTGTCGTAGTCGAAGGCTGGCCCGGTTGTAGAGATGCGTTCAGGATCAAATTCAGATATCAGCTCATCCATGGAGTATATTTCACTTCTCTTTATCTCCTCAGGCGTCATACCTTCAACACTGCGCGAATAGCCCATCAGAGCAAGAAAGTTGAGCAGCGCTTCCGGTGTATATCCGGCAGCCTTGAACCAGCGCAGCGATACAGGATTCTTTCTCTTGGATATCTTGCTTTTGTTCCTGTCTGCATTTCGCAGAAGCGATAGATGATAGAAATCGGGATGATTCCAGCCAAAAGCTCTGTACAGCAGAACGTGTTTATATGTCGAGGATATCCACTCCTCACCTCTCATCACAACTGTAATCCTCATCAGATGATCGTCCACAACATTGGCAAGATGATAAGTGGGATAGCCATCTGTCTTTATAAGAACCTGATCATCTATTTCCGTGCAACGTACAGAGATCGACTTCTTTCTGGTGTGATCAAAAAATGATACCTCTTCCTCAGGATTGTCCAGAGGGACTTTGAGTCTTATAACATAAGGAGTTCCTTTAGCTTCCCTGTCTGAGACCTCAGAAGGAGTGAGCCTTCTGCACGGCGACTCACTGCCGAAATATCCCAGCGCCCCTTTCCTGGACATCTGCTCAGCTCTCATTGCCTCAAGCTCAGCCTTTGAGCAGAAGCATTTATATGCCCAGCCCTTCTGCAGCAGTATCTCACCGTGCTCACGATAGATATCACTGCGTTCAGACTGTCTGTATGGACCGTATGGACCTCCACAGTCTGGTCCCTCATCCCAGTCAAGCCCAAGCCATTTCAGTGTCTCCAGTATGGACTTCTCTGATTCAGGAGTGGAGCGCTCCCTGTCAGTATCCTCTATGCGAAGTACGAAACTTCCGCCTCTGGACTTTGCCAGACATCGGTTGAAAAGTGCAATATATGCTGTACCGACGTGGGGCTCACCGGTAGGGGATGGTGCTATTCTGACTCTAATATCTTCAGCCATTATTCCTCCTTATTCACTGGACGTCATACAGGCGGGATTCAATGCACAGGATGAATTTCAAGTGTTCTCGGCAGAGAGGAGAGTACCTGCAGCGTGTTATCCTCCTTCAGAACGACCATTTCTTCAAGCCTGACTCCCATCTCTTCTTCAGGAAGGTAGAGTCCGGGCTCAATTGTAAAGACCATTCCCGGCCTGAATCGCTCCGTTTCGGAAACATTGAATACGCTTATCCGGGGTTTTTCGTGCAGCTCAAGACCAACTCCGTGACCAAGGGAATGCACATAACCTGATCTGGTATCCGGTGTATGCTTGACAGTTGAAAACCCCTTTTTTTCAAAGAACTCTGATACTTTTCTGTCTGGAAGAGACAGCTCACCATCAATTGAAATATGCTGCTTTGCCAGTTCGAGTGCCTCATCAACTGTGGAATAAAGAGATCTGACCCTTTCGGATGCCTCTCCGACAGTGATTGTTCTCGTAAGATCAGAGACGTATCCGGACTCGAGACTCCTTGGAAAAAGATCTAGAACTATTGGATGCCCTGATATCACATATGCGCTGTTGTCACCTGTGCTGTGAGGCACTGCCGCATCTCCATCCATGGAGATGATCGGAGTCTCAGCCGGAATGAGGCTGTGGACAGCCATCTCAATAAGCACCTTTTTTCTCAGGTGGCCCAGCGTTACTTTTTCACCATCTGCATTTAGAAAATGATCGCCCTGTGCAACCAGTTCTCCTATATACTGAAAAAGACTCTTGAAAACACTGCAGTTTCTGTCTGTTACCTCGGCTATTTTCAGCATTTCATCGTCATCTTTGGTAACACGGGCCATCTCTATGAGATCATCCATACCTTCTGTTATTGTTATTGAGCCGTTTGCGCCAAAAGTCCCGCGCACTAGATATGAGAATCTGTTATAATTATTGATGCCGTAACAGCTGACCCTTCCCCTGATTCTGAAATACGATATGAGCTTTCGGAAAAAAGCCATATCCCTCTCCTGAACGCTTTTCAGATGCCTTGTCTCCTCTCTTGGCAGGATGATCCTCTCATCAAGGCAAGGCAGTCCGCACTTCGCCGCCTCACCACTTTCCATGGAGTTATGAATCAACAGAGGCTTTTCTCCAGATTTCTTCAGAATAATCGGATTTGAAACGTGGGCGGTGCCGACATAATAAATAATATCAGGGTTGCAGTACCGCGGCCCTGAAAGAAGTATCCAATCCACGTCATTGTTCTTCATAAGCTCATCAAGTTCTGATTTCATGATTTATTCCTCATCAGTCAATTCTTGCAGAGTACTGGTAACGTTCAGGAAGGTCACAGAGGCACCGGGATGAAGAAACAGAAGCGCGAGCCTCCTCCCAGCCGGTCCTCTACCCAGATCTTTCCGCCGTGACTCTCTACAGCCTTTCTGACAATTGCCAGGCCTATTCCGGCTCCATCTGTCTTTTCCATAACAGATGGAGCCCGTGTAAAGACATCAAATATCTTGTCCCTGAAGCCATCTTCGACACCAATGCCATCATCACTTACAGATATCTTGTATAATCCATCGCCGTTCTCCCAGCAGGCCTCGACCCTTCTGGCTCCAAACTTGATGGCATTGGAGAAAAGGTTCAGAAAGACCTGATACAGCACCAGCTTGTCTCCCATCACCTCTGGCCATTCCTCGGCAATGATAAATGCCGTATCTTTAAACTCCTTTGTTACTGAAAGATCGGCAATGGCATCGTTTATGACATCCTTGATATTAAGCCGGTGAAAGTCGCCTTCCTTCAGAGAGTAGCGGGCATAATTCTGCAATGCCGCTATCATATCCATCGCCCTGTTGGCATTGATAAGCATTCTCTCCATTACATAGTGCGCATCGCTGCTGACCTTTCCATCCAGATCCTTCAGCAGAATATCGCTGTACTCTCTTATGCTCATCAAAGGCGTCTTGAGATCGTGAGATACGGCATAGATAAAGCTCTCCAGCTCCCTGTTCCGGACCTTCAGCTCTCCTTCCGAGCGCTTCAGATCAGAGACATTCGTCATTATTGTTGCAAAACAGATCGGCTGCTGCCGCTCTGAATCCTCGACAAGAAAGGTAGTGATATGCATATCAATCTGTCGCCCAGTCCTGAGATGCTGAATCGTACCTTCTCCCTCCCAGTAACCTTTGCTCTTTACAGATGGCATTACGACATTTATCAGATTTTCCTTCGCGCTTCCTGATACAAAGTCATTGATATGAAGCTTCGATAACTCTTCTGCTTCATCGATACCAACCAGCCTTTTTCCGGCCTCATTCATGTAAAAGACTCTGCCATTCAGATCTGCCATTCCGATAAGCTCTTTGCTGTTCTCCACAAGCGAGACAAGCTTGCGCGCCTCCATTTCGGCCATCTTGCTCCTGGAGATATCGACATTCACTTCTGCCACCAGCCATTTTCCGGATCCGTCCTGAAAGGGCATGCTTGTGATCTGAACGTGCCTGCCGCCTTCCTTGACGAGTGTCCCTTCGGTTACTGTTATCGCTTTCTTTTCCAGAGCTTTGACTGCACCGCAGGCAGAGCAGATATCGCTGCGCCCCTTGAAGTATTCGTAGCACTTTCTGCCGTGATAATCGCCATAAAGCTTTTTCCACTCAGGATCAACATATACTACATTGAAGTCTTCATCAATGATATCCAGACATGTTTTTGTCGCCCCCAGAATGAACTCCATCTTCCAGGATACATCCTGAAGCTGCTGCTCAGTCTTTCTCCTATCTGTCACATCGCGCAGAAAAGCCATACAGGCGGCTTTTTCCTGCAATTCGATGGCACCACAGGTCAGCTCGATGATCTTTTCAGAGCCGTCTCTACAGTGCAGCGTTGTTTCATGGATGCTGGATGCATTTTCATCAGAGGCACTGAAGTTGACGATCTCATTAAGTGATGGTGAAAGGAGGCGGCAGGAGGGCATGCCGATGAGCTCGGAGCGCGAATAGCCTGATATCCCCTCCATGGCGTGATTGGCAAACACAAGCATATTGTTCTCTACAATGATGACGCCATCTATGGCCTTTTCCACCAGTGTGGAATATTTTGACTCAGACTCCTTCAGAGCCTTGGTTGTCTCTTCCAGCTCTGTAATATCCTGTGTGAAAACCATGATCAAATCTTCAGGGACATAAGCGTAGTACACGATCATCCATTTGGAATCTTCAAGTGTTTTGAATGAGTAATGCATCTTCCTGGCGAACCGGCTTTTCTCATCCATGCAGCGAAGCATATCTTTGACGATGTCCGGTCTGTCGTGATAGAGCTCTCTTACTTCACGGCCCAGCACGTCCTTTATCCTGGACACGGTCTGCACATATGCCGCATCATTATAGTCAACCAGGTAAATCCCGCTGTCTCTGATCTGCCATGTGTATGTGGGAATCGGTATATTCCTGTTCTGAATACCACGCCTCTGCTCATTTCTTCTGAGCTCCTCCTCTACCTTCTTCCGCTCCGTGATATCAGAGATCAGCACGAGATCTCCTATCAGCCTGCCGGAGTCATCGCAAACAGGTGTTCCTGTCACGTAGCCGACCATTGCCTGTCCTTCAATGTTCGAGAATGTCAGCTCATATGGAGGAACAGCATCTCCCCTCATTGTGGCATTAAAATTATCAACAGCTTTTTCCCTGTTCTCCGGGTCCAGTTGAGGAAGCTCGGCGAGGCGGCGGCCGATTAGCTGTTCGACTGTATACCCCAGCAGCTCCGGGCCTTTTCTGTTTATCTCTACAATCTTTCCTTCACAGTCCAGCAGCGCGATCGTTTCAGGTGAATTCTCGAAGATAAGGCGATATTTGGCTTCACTCTTTCTCAGTCGTTCCTGAAAGTATTTCTGCATGGTGATATCACGTATCGACCCTACCAGATGGGTAAGCTCGCCCTGGTTATTACGCAGAGGAGCTTTAATCGTGTTGAGAAAGTGTATCTTCCCTTCAGCATCGGTGATCCGCTCCTCGGGGATTTCTATGCGCTTTCCTGAGGCAAAGACTTCATCGTCTTTTTCCCAGAAGAAGTCAGCTTCTTCCTTCGGGAACAGATCGTGATCGGAGCGCCACAGCATATCCTCTTTCCTGTAGCCCAGAAAATCACAGAGGGATTTGTTGACTATGGCCCAGCGGTGTGATGTGTCCTTGATAAACACAGGCTCCGGGATGGTGTCGATTACAGTTTCCAGAAAGCTGCGGTAATCGGACAGCTCCCGCTCCAGAAAGACCTTGTTGATAGCCTTGTTGATCGAATTGACAAGCCTTTCATATCGGGCAAGGCCTTCCTCCTTGTTGAAGTAGTCACTGGCACCTGCTCTAAGCGCTTCGATGGCTATCTGTTCACTTCCCTGGGCTGTGAGAAATACACACGGTATATCAACACCCTTGTTTCTGAGCTTCTGAAGCATCTCAATTCCATTCATACCTGGGAGTTCATAATCTGACAGTATCAGATCGATTGTATTCTCCTCCAGGAAATGCAGCGCTTCTTCACCTGTCTCCACGATGAAGACCTGGAACGACTCATCCAGCTTTCTCAGTCGAGTCTTGATTAGAAGGGCGTGATCGGAGTTATCCTCAACAAGCAGAATTCTCTTTACCCATTGTGCAGATTTTTCACTAGAATCCATCGCGTCACTCCAGAAGGTTTTTGCAGCAGAGAAAGGTAAAAGCTGCGAATCATGTGAGCCTCAACCACCAGGATAATAAACCTTACAGATGATATTGACCATACATGCATATCACTGCGGTGACTCACTGACACGCTCTTCCTCTTCGAGCTTTCTCAGCCTTTTAAATGACATACAGAAGGGGCAGATCTCCCTGTAAGCGCTAAATGCACTGGAAAGCTCTTCATCAGGCTTTCCCCTGGAAAAGCGGCAGACAGGACAGATGGAGCAGACATAGCTTCCTATCTTGAGCAGCTTTTTTTCATTGCTCCGGGCTACATTCGAGAGAGCCCAGATGAATGTTATCAGAAAGCCTGCAAAAAATCCTATCCATAGTCCTATCAGAATTCCAACGGCCATGATATCCTCCTTATGTCTGTCCAAGTACTTTTCAGCATATGGACCACATCATCTTCTCTCCACATTCCAGGCATAATTCTGTGATCCCTGCTTTGCTGCCGCAGTGAGGGAACTTCATCGCATTTATTCGCTTTTCTCCGACAAATACCTGTCTCTCACACTCTCCAGAGTGACAGATAGTTATTTCCCTGGACAAATTGCATATGATACCGAGGAAAAATGGGAAAGAGATAGAATAGCATAGTGATGGTGCATAGCTCATACACACAGGTTCATATAATGGATAATAAAACTGCCACAATGATATTTGATTCCATAGATGAGGGAATTGCACTCATCGATGAAGGGAACAGACTGGTTTACTGTAATTCAGCTTTCAGGACCAGGCGCGAAACAGCTCTTCAGAAGATAGACAATATAATAGTCACACATCTCTATCCGGATCAAAACAGAAACGAGGTCCTTCGAATCATCAGCAGTCTCAGAAGCCAGAATGGCTCAGAGATCATGCGCCTCATGGTCAACGACGACAGAGGCCGGCAATTTTCTGACGCATTCAGCATAGCCAGAGATGATTACGGCGATATGGCAGGCATAATAATCAGAAGCAATGAGGTGCTGTCTACTGCAGTGGGGCTTGATGGAAAGACCTTTGCGCAGAAATATGTCTCCAAGGATATGGGGGAGATTCAGAAGGACAGAACAATCAAGGAAATAACAAACAGAAGAAAGAAAGAGATTGCCGCTCTTCTTGACTTCTCTTACGCCGCAGATTCTTATGAGATAGACGCAGAAGCCCTCCTGGATGCATTGAAAGCCATACTGGCAATGTTTTCCATCGAGGCTGGAGATGTCAGGAGCCTAGACTCTAAAAAGCAGTTTTTTTCAGCTCCATTGATCTCTTACGGTCTTTCTGATAATTTCATCAGGAAGCTCACAAATATGAGCACGGATAAATGTCTCTGCGGACAGGCCTGCAGAGAGGGGAAGATTCTCTTTTCGAGTGATCTGGCAAGTGAAAGGACTCTAACCTGCCCTCACTGCATCGAAGAAGGCTTCAGGACTTCCATTGCGATTCCTGTTTATACAGACGATGAGCCCTCTGCGATTCTCCATCTGGCGTCGTTCCGGAAAAAGGCAATAGATGATGAAGATCTCAGACTCTTTGAAATGATCTCTAATCTTTTTGCCCTCCTTTTCAATCAGAAGAGAATTGTCGAGCGAGGCTCTATTGCAAAAGAGTATCTGAAAGGGATCATCTCTGCCAACACCGATCCTATCGCTATTCTGGACAGAGATGGAATAATCATCGATATAAATCCCAGCCTGGAGAAAGTGACAGGGCTGAATAGAAAGAGCATCCTGAAGGCTCCTTTTCTCCGTCTTTTTCCTGAAATAGTAAGAAACTTCCTTAAGGATCTGATTGAAAAGATCTCTTCAGGCGAGAAGACTCGGGAATTCGATACATTCCTTCTCAGTGCCTCCAATGAACAGATCCCTGTGGGGCTTTCTCTTACTCTGCTCAAAAAACCCGATGATACTCCGATGGGAACAATAGCAGTAATGAAGGACAGAAGCGGAGAAAAAAGCTTTCAGGAAAAACTGAAGAGAATCAACAGGGAGTTTTCGTCAATATATACTCTGTCCCATCTGCTTACACAGAATATGACAATCAAGGACTTCACGGAAAAGACGCTCCAGGAGATGTCAAGGCTCTTTGATCTCATCCCGAAGGCCTCCCTGTATGAGCTGAAGATAGGCGTACCTGAGATGCAGCTGGTGTCAGGCATCAATATAGATGTCAATATCATGGAGCACGAAAAGGTAGTGCCTTTCGGAGAATGTCTGTGCAGCAAGGCAATCGACAGCGGTGAGATTCTGGTAACTGATACACCCGGCAAGGATCTTGACTACAAGCACCATCAGGAAACCTGGAACATAATAATACCAATCAAGAAGCTGGAGAGAGTGACCGGATTACTGATTCTCTACAGCAACAGGAAGCTCTCACTCGACCCTGCCAGTATGCAGCTTCTGATTACTTTTGCCAATATTGTCGGAGCTGCAATGGAGAAGAGCCGCCTCGTAAGTGAATCGATGATCCTCTACGAAAAGCTGAAAAGAACAGGCCAGGGAGTTTGAGTTCAGGGACCTTCTCTGCTATCTGAGAGCCTTCTCGATCTCGTTGGTATTGTATCTCATCATGTCGATATAGTCATATTCAGGGGGAAATCCCATATTGTTGAGCGTAAGAACCATAATATCGCACTCCTCTGCAATGACCACGGCAGCCTTTGGGGAAAACTGAGGCTCTGTAAAGACAGCTTTCGCATTGATGCGCTTCAACAGTGATATGATATTCCTTATTTCAACAGGTGTAGGCTCTTTCCCAGGCGTGGTTTCAATTACTCCCACCTGTTCCAATCCATAGTCCCGGGCAAAATACACCCACGCTGCATGATGAGAGACAAAGCGCTTTTCCCTGAATTTCTTTACTCTGTCCCTGATCTCCCTGTCAAGGGCTTCAAGCTCACGCCTGTAAATGGAGGCGTTCCTTTCATATATGCCTGAATGGGCTCCATCAATATCTGTCAATGCCTTGCGGATTGAATCTATCTGAGTCATCACAATTCTGGGTGAAAGCCATATATGTGGATTCCCGTATTGGCCCTCATCGTGGTGGCCGGTAACGTGGCGGCCGGCATCGTGGCCTTTACCGTGGTGGACGGCATCGTGCCCGTGATCCCCCAGTATACGCTCGACCCCCTGAGACAGATCGAGTATACGGAGACGCGGATTTGCAGAGGCTTCTACCATCTTGTCTTTCCAGAACTCCAGACCAAGGCCGTTAATTACCAGAAGATCAGCTTTGGCAAGCAGCCTTAGCTCTCTTGGTGCAGGCTCAAACACGTGCGGACTAGTATTCAAGGGAACGATTGTCTCTACAGTTACATATTCACCACCGACGTGCCTTACCATATCAGCGAGCGGGAGAATACTGACCACGACGTTGACAGTTCCGGCGGGTACTGCTTTTTTCGCACAGGAAGAAATCACAGCTGCTGTGACTGCAATAAGACACATGACTGTTAATAACTTCAGGGTCAATGTAAAATGGTTCATTGCTTTCTGCCTCCTCTTTATGGTTTCTTTGTTCCTCATCTGCTACCCTCCTTTCAGGAGGAGAACCTGCAAAGGCCTGCCCCTGCACACCAGAGACCTTTCCTACAGGAATTCCAGAGATAATCAGGGAATATCATAAACACCATATTACAAAGAGAGGTACTGCCATGGATGAAAAACTCCTGCAACTCACTGCCAATACCGTCCGAATTCTAGCCGCCGAAGGAGTCCAGAAAGCCAATTCAGGACACCCCGGAATGCCAATGGGCACGGCAGACATGGCTACGGTACTCTGGTATCACTATCTGCACTTCAATCCTGAAGACCCGGCCTGGCTGAACAGAGACCGTTTCGTGCTGTCAGCAGGTCACGGCTCAATGCTGCTCTATTCTCTGCTCCACATCTTCGGCTATCAGGTGACGCTTGATGATCTGAAGAGCTTCAGACAGTGGGGCAGCAGAACACCAGGACATCCTGAACGGGGTTGCCTGCCTGGCGTGGAATGCACAACCGGCCCCCTGGGCCAGGGCTTTGGAATGGGCATCGGGATGGCTCTTGCCGCCAGGATAATGGCTGCACGATTCAACAGAGAGGGCTTTCCTCTCTTTGACAACAGGATCTTTGCCATAGCAGGCGATGGTGACATGATGGAAGGTGTTTCAGCAGAGGCTGCCTCTATTGCCGGCCATCTGGCACTTGACAACCTTATCTACTTCTATGATTACAACAGAATCACCATTGAAGGGTCCACCGACCTTGCCTACAGCGACGATGTAGAGAAGCGCTTCGAAGCATACCACTGGAAGGTTCACACCGTTGACGGCCATAACATCGCAGAACTGCACGAGATTCTCAGAAAGGCCCTGATGGAAAAAGGGAAGCCCCAGCTCATCATCGCAAAAACACATATTGCCCAGGGCAGTCCGCACATGCACGATAAGTCAGAATCGCACGGCTCCCCACTGGGTCCTGATGAAATCGCATTGACAAAGAAAAACCTGAACTGGCCTCCCTCACCCGATTTCTTCATCCCGAAAGAAGTTACCGCATTCTGTCAAAAGAGGATTTCCGAGCTTAAGAAGCAGTATGATCTCTGGAAAGACATGTACAACCGGTGGAAGGCCCGGTATCCCGAACTGGCACAGGAGCTGGATCGCTTCTCTGAGAAAAAGATACCTGACGGACTGGCAGAAGAGCTTGCCGGAAATATCCCCACCAGAGATATGGCCACCAGGGCTTCTTCCGGTGAGGCCCTGCAGATAATCGGAAAAGCCGTTCCGTTTGTCATCGGAGGAGCTGCCGATCTCGAACCGTCGATAAAATGCCATATCAAGGGAGCAGGTTCTCTGCTCAGAGAACATTTTGAGGGCAGGAATATTCATTTTGGAATCCGTGAGCACGGCATGGGGGCCATTCTCAACGGAATGGCAATATTTGGAGGGCTCATTCCATATGGAGCAACGTTCCTTGTATTCTCCGACTATATGAGGCCTTCCGTCCGACTGGCAGCGATGATGAAGCTCCAGGTTGTTTATATCTTCTCCCACGACAGCATATTTCTCGGGGAAGATGGTCCGACTCACCAGCCGGTTGAGCACACCGGCAGCCTGAGAATCATTCCTGGCCTCACCGTGATAAGGCCTGCTGATGCCCTGGAAACATACTTTGCCTGGCTCATGGCTCTTAAAAGAAAAGACGGCCCTACCGCACTGCTGGTTACAAGACAGAACGTGCCTCTTCTTTCCAGAGCAGAGGGATTTTCATATCAACAGATCGAGAAAGGCGGATACACTTTGACTGAATCATCCAAATCAACGCCGGACCTGATAGTTGTGGCTACAGGCTCGGAAGTCCACCTGGCAGATAAAGCGGCATCCATCCTCAGAGATCGCGGTATTCACGCCAGAGTAGTATCAATGCCTTCCATGGAGATTTTCGAAGAACAGAGTGAGGCATACAGACATTCTGTGATACCGGAAGACTTTTCACATATCGTGGCAATCGAGGCAGGGCACACAAGAGACTGGGACCACTACCTGAGAGGCAGGGGGCTTTTCATCGGGCTCAATACTTTCGGTCATTCGGCACCATCCAGAGAGCTTGGTGACAAATACGGCTTCACTCCAGATAAGATAGCACAGCAGATAACTTCATGGTATGACCGCGTGAAGGGCGAAAAAAGCCCGGTCAATTGATGAATTTCTGAATCACCTTTATAAGAATCTCGGGGTTGAAAGGCTTACGGATGTAGTCGACAGCCCCGAGCTGTTTATGACGCTCCAGAATACCCCTGTCATCCAGAGACGTCAGCATGATGACAGGGATGTTTTTTACGTCATCCTGAGATTTTATGATCTCCAGAACTTTCATGCCGTCCATCAACGGCATCATGACATCGAGGAGTATCAAATCGGGCTTCTCTATGTTTATTATGGCCAGAAGCTCAGCACCGTTGGGAAAGATGCTGATGCGGTAACCTTCTTTTTCAAGATATATCTTCAGCATATTGGATATGAGGTGATCATCCTCGGCTATATAGATGGTGGCTTTCTCTTCTTCTCTTGCCTCAGCGGTGTCGAAGCTTTCATCAATACCACGGTTCCGCTTCATGATAGTGACGAGATCCCGGTACAGGGTAAACTGGTTTCTGCCGCTTTCCTTAGCATAGTAGAGAGCTTTGTCTGCATGTGAGACAAGAGCTTTTTCATCGTTGCCGTCATCCGGGCAGGTGGCCAGTCCGGCACTGAATGTAATCCTGATAAAATCATCGGTACTGGGATGTTTGATCTTCCAGCTCTTCATGCGCTCGAAAATACGCCTCAGCACGAGATGAGCGTCTTTGAGATCTGTCTCTGGGAGGATCAGGGCAAACTCCTCACCGCCATATCGAGCCACCACATCGACACTTCGGAGCTGTGCCTTCAGGAAGTTTGCCGTCTCCCTGAGAACTGTGTCTCCAACCATATGGCCATAAGTGTCATTTACATTCTTGAAAAAATCAAGATCAATTATGACCAGCGTGAACTTTCTCTTGTATCTCTTCCATCTTGTAATCTCGTCTTTGAGCTTTTCATAGAAATATCGGTGGTTATAAGTACCTGTAAGACCGTCTTTCACCGCCAGCTCTTTCAGCAGCGTTGTTCTTGCGATAAGAGCGCCTACGCGGGCCACAAGCTCTTCAGGAAAGAAGGGTTTGGTTATGTAATCGTCCCCACCGACAGAGAGGCCGTGAATTCGATCGTTGAGATCAGTTTTCGCAGTCAGGAACATTATGGGCAGAATGCTGCCGCCAGGCCGCTGCCTTATAATCTTGAGAAGATCCAGACCGTCGATGTCAGGGAGCATTATATCCAGAATTACCATATCAGGTGAAAACCTGAATACCTCTTCGAGCGCTCCTTTCCCATCAGAAGCAGTCTTGACTGTATAGCCTGCTCTGGTAAGATTTCTTTCTACCAGCTCCTGTATCATCTCGTCATCATCGACGATCAATATCTTTGCCGGCTTTCTTTCGCTCTCATCTTCATAGAGAGCAAGTGGTGCAGTGCTGCCTTCATGCTTATCCGGGTCGATTTTTATCTCAAAGCTCTGAACATTCTCGCTGTTGAAGGCTTCTTTGAGAAGCGCTTCCATTTCAGCGGCGTTTTCATTCAGAGATATCATCAGACGCTCATCAACACCTGTATTGTCATTTTCAGTTTTCAGAAGAGCTTCTTCAGCCTTCCTTGCGATATGCCCTATCTGATTATAGCCATAGATACCGCTGGAACCACTTATTTTATGGAGAGTAAGCTTAAGCTCATCAAAAATCTTCTTCTGTACATTGGAAGAAGCAGGACTTGAGCTGATTTTCATCCTGGTGAGAGCCTTCTTGATGATTGCAACTCTCTGAAGTGTGGTCTCCAGAAATTTATGAGGCAACCCCTCCCACTCTTCATCAAAGCTTCCCTTACTGCAGTCTTCCTTCTTTTTTTTCATTGCAACATCCGCTGTTGATTCAGCCTTCTGCTTCATATGCCGGTACTTCCTTTAAGTGAATCAGGTACTTCAGGCCCTGAGGTTTTATCGACATCATTGAATTCACCACGATTTGCTGTATATCCTTCAGAGCAGGAGGGTATTGACCAGAGGCCGCACGACCAATTGGACTATTGCGGCTATTATTCTTCAATGTCGTTCAATGAAGGAGGAGGCGGCGGAAGGTTATCCTCCTGCACGAAAGGCAGCCATTCATTCTTATTTTGACCACCATTGTCTGGTTTCTGCTGCCCACTGCCGACCTGCTTTTTCCCTCCTCCTTTGGCAGATGGTTGCCCTGATGCAGATGAACCTTCATCAGCAGTTCCCCAGACAGGTGTAAAGGATGCTCCTGAATAACGGGAAGAAAAAACCCCGCTGATTCCTTCAGGTCCTAATACAGGAGGCTCAGGAGGAAGAGAAGTATTACTGCCGTCTCTGCCTGAACTGCCGATGACTGTGGGAGGACCTTCAGGGAATTCACTGAAGGGAAGACGGGGCAATTTATCATTGTTTGGAGTGTATTTCGGATAAGGCAGCTTTCCACCTTCGGTTTTTTCTTCCACCCATTTTTTGAATGAGTAAAGATTGGCCTTATCTTCATCTGCTTTGTGAGATTTGGGAGGTTCCGGCTGCGGTCTTTTAATCATACCTTTGTCAGGCGGAGGTGTGATCGCAGGTCTCCATCCGTTCTGCTGCAATGCGATCTGCCTTAACTTCACCATTGGAGGCGCCACATAGCTCAGAGCCATATTCCAGTTCTGCCAGGAATCGTATTCCCTGTATCTCAGAGTCAGAACCCTCTCAATCTTCCTGCTCTTGATAATGAACTCCTGACCTGGAAAGATCCTGGGTTTGAAGTCAGGCTGCTCTTCAAATCCAACTTTAACATGGCCTCTGTATACAGAGACACTTACAAGCGAATGATGGCTCTTCAGGACTTCACATGCAGCCCGACCTGGATAGATGACCGCATCGCCTGCCCTTATTTTGAACAGAGCACCTGCTTTTTTGTCAATCCACAGAGCTCCATCCAGCAATGTCAACTCGCCGCCTATGGCGAAAAGGCTGCTGCTCTTTCCCTTTATAAAATCGAAAAGGTTATGGCTGTAAAGCCTCAGCTTTGTAATTTCAATCTCCGTGTCGCGGGAGAGCCGGAGAGATATGCTGTTCTTAAAGGCAACCACTATTCTGGATGCTCTCTTTGTTATGATATAATCACCTTCATACAGTTCAGCCGATGTGCCCTTCTCTGTCTCTCTGGCATTCCGGACAACGGTTACTCTGCCATCGGAATAGACAATCCTTCCGGGAACGGGGATTCCCACTATCGTGAGATAGGTGAGAGGAAGTGACAGCAAGAGAATGATAAAAAACAGATAACCAAGGAGAGTAAATACATTCTTCTTTCGAGGCAGCTTTGGGAATCCAGGCGGAGGCATTCTATTTACCATCGAGGCTCCATAGTGCATCTGATCTGCTGACACACATTGTAAACTGCTGGATATTTGCACTCAGGAACTCAGATGAGACGAGATATTTTGACATTACAATGCTCTTGTCAGTTATACCATTAAGCATAATCATATTTAATATTAGCAGAAAAAAGCGAGTCGGTCAAATAGATTTGACTTTTTCCTGATGGTTTAGTATTATTTATGAAATATCAGTACACCTGGAAGGGAGACAATGATATCACCACCGCAATGCGCCGGAGACTTCTGATGAGCCTGAGGCGGCTCAGGAGAGCACTCAACGGCATCGATAAAAAGATCATAGACTTCATCGTAAAGCCTCCAGGCCCGGCAGGAACCGCTGCAATCATCGCCCTGGCAGCGCTGCTCCTGGCCGGAAGCTCTTTCCTGCTATATATGACAAGGAAAGGCCTTCAGATAGATCTGTTCTTCCTCCCTGTCGTGATTGTATGTGTATTTTTCCGGGCAAGAGGCCTTTTGCTCTTCATCCCCGCAATAATCGGATACCACCTGAGCATCGCAGACATTGAAAGCAGCAATTCTGCACTGATGCTGAAAGACGGCATTGTGCTGGCAAAGTGGCTCATCCTTGCCTTTATCGTCATCTATGCTGTTATGAAGTTCAAAGATGTGAAAAAACATCAGGAGCGCCTGAACCAGGATGTCAGCCTCGCCAAGGCACTGCAGAAAACACTTCTTTCCAAGCCCTTCGATCTCGAGAAGATCAGGATCATGGGCTTCATCAATCAGTGCATGGAAGTAGGTGGAGACTTCTACTTCTTCAGACCTTTCAAAAAAAAGTTCGTAGTGCTGGCCATTGGAGACATCATGGGGAAAGGAATACCTGCTTCACTGGTAATGGCGGTAGTAATGGGTTTCTTTTATGAATGGGGGAAAAAAAGCTATTCGCCATCATTTATACTGGATAAGATCAATAAGCGGCTGATCGATCTCTGGGGAGAAGGCTCGTGGTATTCAACTCTGTTCTACTCAATTTTTGATGAGGAGGCGAAAGAGCTTATCTTTTCCAACGGAGGCCATCAGAGGGGAATACTGCAGAGAGCTGACGGAGAGCTTGTTCTTCTCGAAGCAGAAGGCCTTCCGATAGGTATCTTTCCCAATTACCAGTGGGAAGAAAAGAGAGTCTCGCTGGCGCAGGGTGACAGGCTGATCCTCTTTACCGACGGAGTCAGTGAAGCACGCAATCCCCAAGGGCAGCTCTATGGCCTGGATCGCCTTCTGGACCGCATTGCAGAGCGGAGGAGCGCATCTCTGGAAGAACTGCTCGATTCAATTCTTAGAGATGTAAAGAGCCACTCCGGGCCAAACTTTGAATCAGACGATGTGGCACTGGTGATGTTTGAGCTCAAGAGACTGGTGAAGTGAAACCGGGACAATCCATAAATTCCGCCGCCATATCAATCTTTCGCCGAGATTACTCCCTTCAGCTTCTCCAGCATATCGAGAAGCCTGTCGAGCCATACGCTTGAAGAGAGTATGCCGGTAAGCACGATCTTGTTTTCCCTGACTTCCAGCTGCAGCCTCTCATTCTTCCTCAGAGCCTCGATCCTTTTCAGATCACCGCCGCTAAGGAAAGGTGCAAAGAGAAGGATCCCACCTCTCTCTGTTGATATCCGCGGAATATTCAGGGCAAAAAGCTCGTTCTTCAGTCTGAGCATCTTCAGAAGGTTTTCTACTTCATCAGGAAGCGGGCCGAAACGATCCTGAAGCTCGTTTTCAAGATCCCTTATCTCCTCTTTTGTAGCCAGTGAAGCCATCTTTTTATACAGGGTAATCTTCTGGCGATCATCCGGCACGTATGATTTCGGGAGATAGGCTGAAATCGGCAGATCGATGGCAGGAGCTCCTGCTGGATCTTCTGATCTGGGAGCTTTTTCTCCTCTAAGCTCCTTTACTGCCTCGTTGAGAAGCTGGCAGTAAAGGTCGAAGCCTACAGCGTTGACATTTCCAGACTGCTCCGTTCCCAGGATATTGCCGGCGCCTCTCATCTCCAGATCCTTCATCGCTATGTGAAAGCCCGCGCCCAGCTCTGAGAAATCTCTGAGGATCTCCATCCTCTTCTGGGCCGGGTTTCCAAGCTTCCTGTTGACAGGATAGAGTAGATATGCATAAGCCTGCCGATGAGATCGCCCTACCCTCCCTCTCAGCTGATAGAGCTGAGCCAGGCCGAAGCTGTATGCATTATTGATAATGATTGTATTGACGTTGGGGATGTCTATTCCGCTTTCAATTATGGTTGTGCAGACCAGCACATCGTATGCGCCTTCCTGGAAATCACGCATGATCCGCTCCAGCTCGTCTTCTCCCATCTGCCCGTGAGCCACCGCTGTTCTGACTCCCGGCACGAGCTTTTCGATCTTTCTGGCGTAGAGCTCTATACCCCTGACCCTGTTATGAAGAAAGTACACCTGGCCGCCCCGCTCTATCTCCCTTACAACGGCACCCTTAATTATCACATCCTGGTATTCAAAGATAAAAGTCCTGATGGGGATTCTGTTTTCAGGAGGGGTGCTTATTATGGACATGTCCCTTATACCTGAAAGAGTAAGATGCATTGTCCGGGGAATGGGAGTGGCTGTCAATGTGAGAGTATCTACATCCTTCTTCATCTCCTTGAGGCGCTCCTTGTGGATGACCCCGAAGTGCTGCTCCTCATCGATGATAAGCAGTCCCAGCCGCTTGAACACCACATCTTTCTGAATCAGGCGATGAGTGCCGATTACAACGTCAACTTTTCCGTCATTTATATCAGATATGATCTTCTTCTGCTCTCCGGGGCTGATGAAACGGGAAAGAATTGCCACTCTGACGGGAAATGTGGCCAGACGCTCACTGAAGGTGGTGAAATGCTGCTCTGCCAGGATGGTAGTGGGCACCAGAACAGCTACCTGCACACCGTCCATTACTGCTTTAAAGGCGCTTCTGAGAGCCACTTCGGTCTTCCCATACCCTGCATCCCCACAGATGAGGCGATCCATCGGCTTCATTCTCTCCATATCATTCTTGACTTCCATTATTGCCTTCGCCTGATCCTTTGTTTCCTCAAAGGGAAAGCTGTTTTCAAGCTCAGCCTGCCAGGGAGTATCGGGAGAAAAAGCGAAGCCGGGAACAGTCTCCCGCTCAGAGTAAAGAGCCAGCAGGCGCTCTGCAATCTCACGCACGACAGCCTTTACACGAGCCCTTGTGTTTCTCCACTCCTTCCCTCCCATCCTGGACAGCGTCGGCTCTTTATCTGTCAGAGTTGTAAACTTCTGTACGAGATCCATCTGCTCGACAGGGACATACAGCTTATCGCCTCTGGAATACTCTACAGTGATGAACTCCTTTTTAAGCTCGCCCAGCGCCAGAGTATCAAGGCCTTTGTATACGCCGATTCCATGCAGGGCGTGGACGACAAAATCACCTGGAGCCAGATCTTCCAGCCTGATTGGAAGCGAGCGCTTCTCGGTGACTATGTAGGCTGTTTTCCTGGCCTTCCCGAGAAGCTCCCTGTCGGTTATCACCACCAGCTCAGGCTCCAGGACAAAGCCCTCAGGAACCATGCCGTGGCAGAGATGGACCGCCCCCTTTTCAGGTAGAGAGAAATCCTCATACCGGAGCGGCGCAGCGCCTGCCTCCTCAAGTATCTCTTTCAGACGCAGAGCCTGGCTGCTGATGATGGCCACACGTTTCATTGAGCTCTGAGCTTCCTTTACATAATCTGCAAACCTGTCAACTTTTCCATAGAACGGTTCAATGGCGGACGTGGCGAAATGAATTCTCTCTTCTGTCCACGATGACAGATTTAAGACCTTTTTATCATTGAAATTGCACTCCAGCTCCTCCCATGTAAAAACACTGCCGTCATCACCACATTCCAGTGAAGCCAGCTTCGACTGCGAAGGCTCTTCGACAATTATGAATGAGTGAGCAGGGAAGTACTCGAGGATACTGGTCGTTGCGACTGAGGCAGTGACAGGCAGTATGGTCACTGCAGGGAGAGTCTCTCTGCTGCGCTGACTTTCTATTTCAAAGCTCCTTATCGATTCTATCTCATCACCGAAAAACTCAAGTCTTACAGGCTCTCCCGTTGTTGGAAAGATGTCAAGAATACATCCTCTCAGAGAATACTGACCACGCTTCTCCACAATGGTGTTCCGCTCATATCCTCTCTCCGTGAGAAGCAGACTTATCTCATCAGTCGCCCAGCTTTCTCCTGCTGAAAGCACATCGATATTTCTCTCAAGACTCTCTCGGTCCTGAATCTTCTGAAGAACCGAGTGTACTGAAGCCATCACCAGCACCGGATCTTTCCTGCTCAGCACCTGAAGCACTTTCAGACGAGGTGAGCTCGAGAGCGCTGCGTCACCAGAAAGCATTTCATCCCTCTCAGGGAAGAGAACTGTCTGATCCGACAGCGGAGAAGGCAGCAGATATCTCAGAGTCTCATAGAGCATTTCAGCCCTCTCCATATTGGGTGCAATCAACAGTGAGGGGAGTGGAAGAACTCGAAGGAGCTGGGAGATGAAAAAAACTCTCGACGATGAGACAAGTCCGGATATATTCAGCCTATCACCTGTTTTCAGCGTTCCGGTGAACCTTTCAAAAGCCTTTTCATCAAACAATACATGATAGTTGAAACGATCTCTGTCGTGATTCATTTTTACATTATAGCCAATCACCAGGGACACGTCAATTATACAAAGCGATTGTCACCGCATAATTGCCGCCTGCACAGTGAACCGTTTATTTTCTGATTTACACGTTGATATGCAATGCGCATTACTTTGTGATACAGTGATTCTGTAATTCACAATGGCCATCAACATAGAGGAAAAAGCCGTGTTATGAAGAATCATGCAATTTCAATGAGAATTCTGGAGATTCGCAATGACCGTTTCTTCCCCCGAGGAATTTAGAAATTCCGCGAGGCTGCACTGGTTTCTTTTCATATTCAGGTTTACAGCGCTCATTATCGGGCTCTTCCTCACCGATCTGAACAGACCCAATGCAAGCCCCCATGTGCTCGATCTGCCAGGAGTGCCGAAAGATTTTAATTCTCCACTTCTTCCGGTTACTGTCTTCATGTTTGTATATCATTTCTCAGCAGGAATGTATTCTTTCAAGTGCGGGGACAAGAAGTTCTCCTCATACCTGCTCATATTTGCCGATGCCATTACAGGTCTCATTGCAAATGTATTTCTGGGAAGCTCATATTTCTATCTCGGCTTCGTGCTGCCTGCCCTTGAAAGCGCTCTGCTTCTTGGCAACACGGGCTTCTTTTTCTCAATTCTTTTTCCAGGCGTCATCTATGGAGTCATGATAGGTGGAGAGTTCTTTTTCATACGCGCCACGGAGGATCCGGAAAAGACAAGGCAGCTGACGGCATTGATTACATCACTGCAGATTATGACTTTTTCCTCGCTGGTGATACTGTGGGCCTTTAAGCTTGCAGTGTCTGGTGAAGAGGAGAACGACGATCTTCGTAAAAAAGCGCATGAGGAGAAGAACCTTATCCTTACAGACAGTCAGAACGATGCCAGAACAATTCAGGGCCTTTCAAACGAGCTCGTTCAGCATAAAGACATTATCGAGAAGATGGAGTCTCAGCTCCAGGAGTTGAAGGATGAGCTGGAATCAAGCTATAAGAGATTCCACGAAGCAAAGCAGCAGGGCCAGGCTTCTGAAGAGCTGTTCAGGCAGAAGGAAAAAGAGATGTCCCAGATGTGCGAGAAGAAACTCAAAGAAGCAGAGAAAGACATTGAGCTGACCAAGAAAAAGCTCAATAAGGTTCAGGCGCTTCTGGAGTGCTTCCATGAGCTCAACAAAAGCCTCAACCCTGAAGAAGCATACATGTCCATAGTAGAGCACCTTTTAAAGATAATCCCTGCACAGACCTGTATTCTCTTCATCGTTGAAACCATTGAGGGACAGGCCGAAATCTTTGCCGAAGTGGCATACAGCCCCTATTCTGACTATTTCAGGAACTTCAGCCTCCGAATGGGTGAAGGAGTTCCAGGCATAGTCGCTGAGCGGCAGAAACCTGTTAAAATAGACAACGGCTCCATTGTTGTTGACGGCATTGAGATGCAGACTCTTCTGACTTATGAAAAGAGTGCCATAGTAGCACCGATTCTCTACGAGGAAGAGATTCTGGGAGTCATATATCTGGGCCGGCCGGAGAACTTTGGATTCACTATCGAGAACATAGAATTTCTTGTGAGCTTCGCCAACATAGCTGCAGTAACGCTGCAGAATGCCCAGCTCTTCCAGAAGACAATTGCAGGAGGGATGTACGACGATATCACCGGCCTCTACAACGCCATCTATTTTAACGAGCGCTTCAGTGAGGAGGTAAAGCGAAGCAGCCGCTATAAAAACACTCTCTCCCTGATGCTAATAGATATAGACAACTTTACCCGTGTCAACGAAGAATACGGCTCCGAGTGGGGTGATAACCTGCTGAAGGAAGTGGCGGAGATTATAAGGGCACACAGCAGAGAGACTGATGTCATTGCCCGCATTCAGAGCGATGAATTTGCCGTGCTCCTTCTCCAGTCAGACAAGTCAAGCGCAGTGCTGATAAGCGAGAGGATCAGAATGGCAGTCGAGATGAGAAGCATCGCAAGAGCCAAGAAGACCAAGATACATTCAAGCCTCTCTATCGGTGTGGCAAACTTCCCTACAGATGCCACGTCAAAGGAAGATCTGATTGCAAAAGTTGAAGAAGCCCTGGAAACCTCAAAGAAAAAGGGCGGGAACAACACTTCCTACCCTTCATCGTAATCCTGGTTCTGCTTAATGGCAGACCACCGGAAGATGAGCGCCACTTCACATTGCAGAGCCTTTTCAGTCGCCTTCGAACTCCATCATGTTGAACACCTTGTATCCTGCTGCTTCCAGCTTCTTCCTGCCTCCCAGGTCCGGCAGATCGATTATGAAGCAGCATTCCACTACCTGGGCGCCTATCTTTCTGAGCAGATTGCACGCAGCCAGAGCAGTTCCTCCGGTTGCAATCAGGTCATCTGCAAGAAGAACCCTGGCACCTTCATTTACTGCATCTTTGTGAATCTCAATCCTGTCTTTGCCATATTCAAGCTCGTATTCTTCCGAGACTTTTTCTGCAGGGAGCTTTCCAGGCTTCCTGAGAGGGATGAATCCGCAGTTCAGCCTGTGCGCCAGTGTCGCGCCCACTATGAATCCTCTCGATTCGATGCCGGCAACGGCATCAATCTTCACATTCCTGTATCTCAACCAGAGGATCTCCATCAACTGGTTGTAACCTTCACGATCTTTCAGCAGAGTGGTGATGTCCCTGAACATGACTCCCTCTTTCGGCCAGTCAGGCACAGTCCGTATCTTTTGCTTCAGCAGCTCTGAATCAACATTTTCTTCATTGAGCCTGCCGATCACATGGATCAGAAGCTTTGTCACTTTCTCAACATTCTGGTTAAATATCTCCAGAACGCCCTCCCACGTTACAGGCTCCTCATCTTCCTTCCAGCAGTCATAATCAGTGCTCATGGCTATGGCTGCATATGGAATTCCAGCCTCATTTGCAAGTATCGCTTCCGGAGCTATGCTCATGTTGATGATGTCGGCTCCCCAGAGCCTGAACATATGGCTCTCTGCTCTGGTAGAAAATCTCGGACCTTCTATGGTCACAACAGTGCCTTTTTTATGATGCCTTATGCTTAACTCTTCGCATCCTGCATTTATGATTTGCCGCAGATATTTCGAAAATGGCTCAGCCATGGGAGTATGAACCATTCTGTGAGGGAGAAACTCTTCATGAAATGTAATCTTTCTGTGCCTTGTGAAGTCTATGAACTGATCAACTATTACAATATCTCCGCGACCGATCTCATCTCTGAGGCTTCCACAGGCAGTGGTAGCGATTATATGAGTGCATCCTGCACGTTTGAGGGCATCAATATTGGCTCTGTTATTGACCTGTGTAGGTGGCACCTCGTGGTTGAGGCCGTGTCGTGAAAGCAGGACAATATCCACCCCTGCAATCTCACCTGTCTTCACGGTAGTACAGTTTCCATATGGCGTCTGTATGAAATGGGTTTCAGGGTTTTTCAGAATGTCCGGGTTTTCCAAACCGCTGCCGCCTATTATGCCGATTTTTATCATGTTTATCGCTCCTTTCATAAAGCTTTCATTCTTTCTATGAGAAAAGACCCTTTTCCTGGCATGGGGGAAAAACAGACATACCTGGCAATCATTAACACCTGATGTGGTTGAAGGAGATCCGACAGAACCGGATAACTTATACAAACGCGCATTATAAATTGCACTATCAAAACTTCTGGAATCATCTGTCAACGCTCATTTGGCAATTTAGAATGCTGCAGTTTGTTATGCTGGTGAGTATAGCATTCTATAAGGAGGTCAGGCATATGCTGGAGAAACTCTTCCGACTCACTGAAAACGGCACTGATATAAAGACAGAGATGAGGGGAGGGCTTATAACCTTTCTCACAATGAGCTATATTGTTTTTATAAACCCTGCAATCTTATGCTCATTCAACAAGACCGGAATGGATTTCAATTCAGTGATGCTTGCCACCTGCATCTCCGCGGCACTGGCAACAGTAATAATGGGGCTTTATGCGAACTATCCGATAGCGCAGGCTCCACTTATGGGAGAAAACGCCTTTTTTGCTGCAACTGTAATTGTAAGTATGGGCATGCCCTGGCAGACAGCACTGGGAGCGGTCTTCATTTCAGGCCTTCTCTTTCTTCTTCTGACATTTCTGAAAGTCAGGGAAATCCTGCTGGATGCCATCCCGATGAGTCTCAAATATGCCATTGCTTCAGGCATAGGCCTCTTTATCGCCTTCATAGGACTGCAGCAGGGTGGAATAATAAAGAGCGATCCAGTCACAATGCTGACTATGGGAAATCTGACCAGCCCTCACGTTATCCTTACCCTGGCAGGCCTTCTCATCACTGCAGCGTTGATGGCCAGAAAGGTGAAAGGAGCCATTCTCTGGGGGCTCTTCATATCAACGGCCATTGCCCTGGCTACAGGTATGATAAAACTGGATATGAGTCACGGCATAGTAGGGGCATTCGTGAGCGTCCCTCCCTCTCTGGAGCCAACCTTTCTCAAGCTCGACATTAAAAGTGCACTCTCTATCACAACGCTGCCGGTGATCACGGTTTTTCTCTTCATGCTTTTATTTGATACAGTCGGAACTCTTCTGGGTGTGGCTCAGCCTGCAGGTCTCATAAAGGATGGGAAACTCCCGAGGGCGGAAAAGGCCCTTCTCTCTGATGCTGTGGCAACAATTGCCGGCTCATTGCTGGGGACATCGACAGTATCAAGTTTTATTGAAAGCGCCACAGGAATATCAGAGGGAGCCAGGACAGGCCTCTCCAACATGCTTGTGGGCCTGCTCTTCATACTCACCATCTTCTTCTCGCCGCTTATCCGCCTTATAGGTGGAGGCATTCTGGTAGGAGGGCAGGCGTTCAATCCCATTACAGCTCCGGTTCTCGTCATAGTTGGATGTCTGATGATATCGCTGTTTAAAGAGATCAAGACTGATGATATGACTGAAAGTGTTCCAGCTTTTCTCACTGTTATGGCCACACCATTGACTTACAATATAGCTTATGGCCTCGCTCTGGGCTTCATTTCATATCCCATTATCAAGCTTCTTGCAGGCCGGGGGAAAGAAGTACAGCCGGTAATATATATCATTGCTTTAATCCTGACTGTCGGCCTTGTCTACAAGGAGCTTGAATTCAAAACATAGCTTCATTGCAGGATAGCAGGCAGATCAGGTTGATCACTCTCATCATTTCTGCTACAATGATTCTTAAAGGGTTTATTCATCCAGACAATCATTCTATCCATCTCTTCATCTTTGCAGGAATACCGTGCCCAGATTTGATATGAAGCGCGCCGTCAAAGCTGTCAAGCCAGAGAGGACTGAGCTTTGAAAGCGATGAAGGTAAAAGGAGAGAATTGATGAACACCATCCTGATAGTCGATGATGAGGCTATTGTAAGTGCCCACCTTGACGAAACATTGAGCGGAATGGGATATGAAGTGGTCGGGAGAGCATATTCAGGGGAAAGTGCAGTTGAAATGGCAAAGAGCCTCCGGCCGGATATAATACTGATGGACATCGTAATGCCGGGTGCCATTGATGGCATAACAGCCGCTACCGAAATAAGAAAGAGCGTAGACTCTGCCGTGGTATTCCTCACCGCATATGCCGATGACAGATTCATCGGGCGGGCTGCAGCAGCAGATCCCTATGCTTATCTGATCAAGCCTTTTCGCGAACAGGAGCTGAGAGCCTGCATCGAAATTGCCCTTAATAAAAAAGGAAGGTACAGGCAGCTGGAAAATCTGCTCGAAAAATATCACCACGTCATCAACAGACTCGATGAGTCGATCATCCTGACAGACATTGACGGCACAGTTGTATACTGGAGCGATGGAGCAGCCCACAGCCTGGGCCACCACCACAGTGAGATTATCGGCAGCTCTTACACCAGAATCTTTGATCGTCCTTCGCAGAGAATAATAGCGCAGTCACTGACAGATCTTATCATTGACAATACCGATGACGACAACAGGATTCGCCTCTCTACCACCTGCCTCCATAAAGATGGCCGCCTCCTTGCAGTAGAATGCTCTCTGCAATCGATGCATACCCGTAACGGAGAAAGACTCTGTATGTTTGTGATACGCCGCCCTGGTGAGGAGGAAATCTGGCCGGATTGACAGGATGTGAAGGAGAAGGGGATCAGTAGAGACGAAATATTTCCTGCGTGAGAATGGTATTCACTGAAGAGCCTTGATGGAAAAAGAAAGGAGTATGACATGGCAGTTGATATCTCAATAACATACGACGGTGATCTTCATTGTACATCGCTGCACGAGCCTTCAGGCTCTAAATTGACAACCGATGCGCCTGTGGATAACGGCGGAAAGGGAGAGTACTTCTCTCCTACAGATCTTCTTGCTGCAGCGCTTGGCAGTTGTATTCTCACCATAATGGCACTTGTGGCCGGGCGCCAGAAAATAGACATTACAGGCACAAAGGTGCACGTAGTGAAGGAGATGACCATAAAGCCTCCAAGACGCATAGAATCTCTTAAAGTGACAGTAACTTTTCCCTCAGCTCTGAAAATAAGTGATGCCAACATTACGCGGCTGAAACAGGCAGCCGGTAAATGTCCGGTCCTGGCCAGCCTCAATCCGGAGATCGCTGTTGAAACGCAGTTCGTCTATTCATGAGGCATGGAGGTAGTATGAGATCTACAGGCATTCTATTATTACTACTTATATTGATGACTGGCATACTCGCAGGCTGTGGCGGAGTTCTGGGAGAGACATCAGCCTTCCAGTCAGACAGCAATAAAGACAATGAATGGAGCTATCTGAGCAGCAGCATCTCATCCGGCAATGCCAGGTATGTCTCTCTCGGCAATTATGACAACACACTGTATATAGCCTACAGAGACGATGCATTCAGCGGGAGGGCCACGGTCAGAAAATACACCGGCTCGATCTGGACCGATGTGGGAGGCGCAGGCTTCTCGCCCGGACCGGTGGAGAGCCTATCATTCTCTGTCAATAACGGTATTCCTTATGTGGCATTCAGAGACTCTGACTACAGCAGCAGGCTTTCAGTCATGAAATATGACGAATCGACGTGGAGCAGTGTAGGGCAGAGAGGCATCTCAACCGGAGAAGCCTCCAGCACATCCATATTTCTCTTCTACGGTACACCATATGTGGCATATATGGACGGTGCCAACGGAAACAAAGCCACAGTAAAGCGCTTCAACGGCACTTCGTGGGAGAATGTAGGCAGTGAAGGATTCACAAACGGCCAGGCAGGCGATATCTCTCTCTATGTCTACAACAACACTCCTGGAGTTGCCTACATTGACTATTACTATGGAAACAGAGCATCTGTTATGAGATACAACGGCTCTGAATGGGTCCACCTTGGCAATGCCGCGTTCTCCGACGGCACTGTGGAGCACACAACATTCTTCATATACGACGGGACCCCTTATGTCGCATACAGAGATGGAGGACACGGAAACCGGGCCACATTGATGAGATCGAGAGGTGATTCGTGGGAATCGGTAGGCTCACCAGGCTTCTCCGATGGCGAAGTCGGAGACCTGTCACTCTATCTGTACGACGGGATACCTTACATCGCTTTCAGCGACGGGGCGAACAAAGGCAACGCGACAGCCATGCGGTACTATGGAGGCACCTGGGAAAATATCGGGAAGAAGGGCTTTACAAGTGATGGCGCTACATATCTGGCAGTGAGAGTCATCGGTAACATCCCTTATGTGGCCTTCAGTGATGGCTCTAAGGATGGCAGGGCCTCTGTCATGAAGCCTGACAGATGGTGGCCATAGGCACATTAGCCACCCCGATTATATCTCTGGATGCTTTTTCCAGGAAAGGCTCACGGCTATAATCCCCATAAAACTCGATGGAAGAAAAACCTGACCGGAGCGCGTTTCTTTCCATTTCATCACTTCTCCATGCCCTGAGAGCAGTGGATTCTATCTTTCTTTCCCAAATCGAACCATTCCTGATAAATATGATAAGGTTCAACATCACTTCCGGCAATGCAAAATCGAAGAACTTCCTGAAAAAAGGGCTTTCCCTTGCAAGGCGGGAATCCCATGGAACCATCAGATCATACAGTTCGGCTATTGCATCAAAGGTTTCAGCCATTATAATCTCCATGTTCTTTATGGTATGTAAAGTATCGAAGAAGGATTTCTCCCCACACTCAGTGTAGCTTCCGTATAGCCTATTGATATGTTGACAATTGATATGTTATGTGATCCCTTGTTGGCAACCCATATCCTGTCTTTGCCGTCATAGGCCATGTCTACAGGGTTCTTTCCCACCTTGACAGTGGATTTTACCTTTTTCTCCTTCAGATCGAAGATAATCAGACTGAATCCTTCAGAGTCGAGCATGTAGAGCTCATCTTCACCTGTGAGAAACTTCATCTCAGATACCTTTTTGAATCCTGTATTCTGAATCTCCTCTGTTATTGATTTGGTGTCTGGGTCAAAGACAGTGATTCCATCCCACTTTGTATTGGCGATATAGATGCGCATCTGATCGGGAGAGAGGAGCAACTCACTGCAGCCTCCGGGTATTCGAACGTCCTTCTCATTTTTATTTTTAACAGGATTGAGGATCTGAAGCATATCGGAGCCTGAATTGCTGATAAAGAGGCTCTCAGACCTTTCAAGAAATACAAGATCGGCAGGGTCATTCCCTGTGGGAAAGATTCCGACCATCTCACGCTTCACCGGATCAACTGCCGATATATTGTTTGTCGGTTTGTTGAGTATATATAGAATGCCTCCGGAGAGAACCATTCTGGAAGGGTTCCTGTCTACGCGAATGGATGCGATAAACTGATTATGCAGAGTTTCCATTATTGTGATTACAGATTTCTGATAGTCAGATATGTAGATTCTGGAAGAATTCTCTCCCGGCAATATATAGCTGAAGGTTGAATCAAGAGTCTTTCTCTCCAGCAGACGCTGGTTCTCCGGATTATATGTCAGCATTTCATCCTTGCAGATACATATGACCACCGGCGCAGACCTTGTGTAGTTCAACCCAGGGTGCAGGAAGATCCACAACGCTATGAGCCCGGCAATGAGCACAACCACTTCTCCAACAAAATGAGAAAGCTTCTGAGAAAGAACCGCATAGACAATTCTATCCAGATTCTCCTTCGAAGGGACGAGCATTTTCATCGGAGAACGCTTTTTCTTCCTGAAGAAAGACTCCTCATCTTCAGCAGACTTTTTGGGAGGATGAAGAATGCGGTTGAGATCTCTTACCAGATCCTTTGCGTCACGATAGTTTCTCGCCGGATCATCTGAAAGCAGCCGAGCCACTATCTTCCCCATAACTTCGGACGCATTGGGCACTGAAGAGAAAAAAACATTTTCGGCGAATTCTTTCCTGGTATATAGATAAAAAATGGTCTTTCCCAGTTCATAAAAGTCGTGGGCAATATCTACCAGGCTTGTGGAAAATGCGTAATCAGGCATCTGAGGGTCAAAAAACCTGTTTAGACCGAGATTAACAAGCCTTACCCTGTTAGAGCTCTCACTTTCGCCGATTGTCACCATTATATGAGCCGGATCCAGATAGCTGTATATAAGAGGCTTAGGACGCGAATGCAGATAAGAGAGCGCTTCTGCAATCTGGATTGCCCATTCCAGAATCTGCGTCTCGGAAAGGAGCTCTACGCTGCTTTCACAGAGCCTCTGAAGGGTTATACCCTCCACCATTTCAACAATCACATAGTGACGGTCTGCTTCCTGGAAAAAGTCAAGAATCCTGGGCAGCGAGGGGTGCTCGAAGTTCATTACCACTTCAACTGTATCATAAAACCCTTTTTCCCTTTTTTCCCTCTCCTCATCGGACATCTTTACAGAAGGATCGTGAAAAAACTCTTTCACAAGCCAGGCCTTTTCTGTCACCTTAGTATCAACAGCGGTATACTGGCCGTGATTTTTCAGGAAAAAGAGTGTTTTCTTTATTTTGTAACGATCGTGGAGGGTGAAGTCGTTCAATAAGGGCTGGTGCACCATCGATCCTGTACCTCGAAATTCCATATCTTTTCTCCCTTTTCAGCCCTTACACCTCTTTTCCTGATCCACACTGGTATTCCCGACTCACCTGATAGTTCAGGAGGATTAAACCTTTCGAACGATGATCCATGCAAGCCCTGATGCTATAATAAAAAGAGATCCATAGCATAGGAGCAACTGCCGTGAAAATCATGAAATCGCAGAGAGGAATATCGATCTCAGTAGTACTGATGGTGCTTGTCATAATAACTGTCATCGTATATGCTGTGGCAGCTCAGGGGATAGCGAACCTGAGCTTTGTCGATCGCAGCAAGGAGAACTCACTGGCACTCTACGCAGCCGAAGCAGGCCTGGCCGACAGCCTTGTCAGATACAAGAAGGGATGCTCAGACTGGAGAAGTGGCCTGGGCTCTGCTGATTCTCCGATATCTCTCGCAAACGGAGCATACTATCATGTGAAAATCACCGATAATCAGATGGGATTCGCTGATAGAACAGCTCCTGACGGCACCATCGTTCCCCCTGGCCTCTGTTATTTTCTCGGTACAGGACTTTATCGCAAGACAGGTGCCAGTTCATACAGATCGGTCAAAACAGTGGGTGTAATGGTGAAAGGAGCCTTCCTGGGAAGGTTTCCATACGCTCTTGCATCAGGGCAGAGCATAGAGTTCAACGCAGGCACCGACATATACGGTAATGTAAAAAGCAGCGGTAACATAACATTCCAGGCACAATGCGATGTCGTGAGCGTGAGAGGACAGGGTAATGTCTTTGCCGGCGGCTACATTGATGTCGGAGCCACGCTGACCATGGAGCCCAATCAGGCAATGAAGGCCAGAGGTGATATATTCAATGCAGGCAAAGTAAAGAACACGGTGCCTGTTCCCTTTGATAAATCTTTCGACACCCTCCCCTTTGTCAACGACCTTTCAAGCACCCAGACATCTCAGACAGGGCAGGCAGGAGAGGTTCTCCCCTACCCGAACAGAGCCACACTGTTCAGCTCGATCCCAGCCCCTGTCACCCACAACGAAACAACTGTCACAGGTGACTTCGATCTTGGAAATGGAGGAGTCCATTACTTCCCGAACGGTGCGAACTTCACGTCCAGCGCAAACTTGACAGGGACCGGGACTATAATTGTGGACAATAATAACCCGATGAACTTTGAGATGGGCCTCGGCAGTACCAACTCCTATTTTCCGGTGAACCTCATAGCGCTGGAAGGGAATAAGACAGGCCCGGGAAGTACCATCAACTTCAAGAACTCGATGTTTGTCAGGGGGCTGGTCTACTCATATGGCTCCATCACCTCCAATGCCAACTTCAGGGCGCAGGGCTCAGTAATCTCCTACAAGGGAGGCCAGGTCATCACAGGTGCTCATGCAGAGTTTTCCCTGACACCGATAGAAGTCGAGTGCCCGGGATTTGAAGCCTGGCTTGGCGACGGCTCAGGAACATCGAGAGTTACTGTGCTGTCCTGGAAGCGGCAGTGAGACTTCAATCCTGGTGTCTCAGAATTTCCACAGTATCTCTGTTACCACTCGATCTCAGAGCAGTATCCCACTATTCCATTATTCCAATTGTGAGCGCAGCGATCTAAGTTCGTTCTTCCATTATGAAAGTACACGGCTGCAGAATGTATAATAGAATATAAGGGATGTCTGTACCATCCTTCACTGAAAAACCTTGTAAAAATGATATAATTATTCGTGTAACAAGGAAAGAATGGAGAAGGTGGAAAGATGCGAAAAATAAGGCAGCGCGGAATTTCTATCATCGTTACGCTCCTGGTGCTCACGATTATTATGATCATAGTTTTCGCCGTTGGTGCCCAGGGGATCTGGAACCTCAACTATGTCAACAGGGACAAATACAGCAAGATGGCAACATATGCAGCTGAGGCATCACTGGCGGTTCCTCTTGTGGGCTTCAAAAAGGGATTGACCGGCTGGGCGGCCTGTTCGAACAGCTTCGATACCCCCAATACTTATGATGCCGTTGAAGGAATCGGCAACTACTTTGAAGTTACAGACAACTCGTCAGGAACAGAGGATACCACGGCCTCCAACGGAACATTGGTGAAGCCCGGCATGGTATACTTCCTGGGCCACGGTCTTGCATGCAACAAAACCATCCACAAGACGGTGGGAGTCATGGTAGATGCAGGCAGCAGCGGACAGTTTGATTATGCCATTGCATCCGGAGGAACCATTTCATTCAACGCCAGTGTCGATCTGCACGGAAGCCTCAAATGCAACAGCAATTTTGCAATCGGCGCACAGACCGAGATATTCAAAGATAATAAAGGCAAGGGCAGAGTGCTTGTAACAGGGCAGATCCAGAACGGCTCGAAGTGGCTCAAGCTTGACTCGACTGCCTCAGAACACGACTGCAGAGCACGTACCGGCATCACCGGTCCGGCCAAGGTGAGCGATGCATCACCTAAAGTGGCAAACGACGGTACAGATGATACGAATCCTTTCATAGTGGACGGCAGCACATCACCTTCAGAGACTTCCGGATACGAGACTCTTCCAAACCCTGATATGGCAGAGATAATGAGTGATTCCAACCTTGTCACTCACAGCGAGGAAAACTGGTCAGGAAACCTGAACCTCGACGGAAAGATTCACTATTTCCCAAACAGCAGCGGAGCAAGCGGCATTCAGATCACAGGCCTCTCCGGAAGAGGCACCATAGTGGTGGGAAGCCATGGGAAGCCCGGAATAGTAAGCTTCACTCATCCTGTAGACCACGAGGTGAATATAGTCGCTGTTGATGGCGGAACCGGACCGGACTGGTCCAACAGCGGCACAGTCGGAGGATGCAAGATGTATTTTCAGAATAACACAACGATACGCGGGCTTGTATATTCTCACGGAAGCATTACCTCAAACGCCCGTTTTGATGTCTACGGCTCAGTAATTGCTTACAAGGGCGGAAGTTATGTGCATAATGGAGCCCATTCAGTGTTTACACTGTCACCGCTTGCAGTCAAATGCCCCGGCTTTGATGCATTCTTCGGCGGAGGCGGAGCAGGCTCTGGAACAGTTACAATACTGTCGACTCAGAAGTTCTGAATGATCCGGACTCAAGAAAGGCGGAAAATGCGATGAAGCGATGCAGAATCAAAGGCTTCAGCATAATAGAGCTTCTGATAGCTCTTGCCATATTTGTCACCAGCTTCTGCATGATAATCGGCATATTCCCTGTAACCTTCCGGTCCATACAGATGTCTAAAAACTACCTGCTGGCGACAAACCTTGCCGAACAGAAGATGGAATATGCAAAGAGTCTTGTCTTTACCGACATCGACGCAGCTCATCTCCCCAATGAGACCATCACCATGTTCAGCACAGTCAACGGGGTGCAGCAGACACTGAGATTTACCTGTAACTATCAGATCAGCGGACCGACCGATGCGACCAGCCCTTATTACGGTCAGATTAAATACATAATCTGCCAGGTAAGCTGGGAATACAGGTCACAGGTGCATTATGTCAGGCTTCAGTCGAGCGTAGCCAAGCTGAACTGAGAAAGGAGATCTCCTGTGAGCAAGACTCATCACCGTTACAGAGGAACCACTCTAGTCGAAGGGATGGTATACTGTGCCATCTTCGGAGTAATCATGACCTGCATATACTGGGTTCTGGTGGCTAGCATGCGATACTACAACATAGCGAACTACTCTGTCGATCTTCAGCAGAACGGCCTCTCGGCAATGACTGCCCTCTCTCACGATCTTTCAGAGTCCAAGTCAAACACATTTACCAATTTTACCGCCTCCACTCCAAAAGGGGTAATCTTCGCCTCTCCCCGCCAATTAAACGGATCTTACTCGTATCATCCCGACACCAGACTCCTTATGTGGACAAAATGGATATGCTACTATATCGATACCACTGATGGCGTCAGCTGCCTCTACCGGAAAGAATACTACAAACAGACAAGCGAGGCGGTGCCGGTTATTCCAGACACTCACAGCACCATCGAGCAGTTTAAAAGCGACAGCAGCCTGCCAAGAAAGACGATGGCGAAATATATTGATACGATTAACGCTTCATTAAGCGGCAACGTTGTTGAATTGACGCTCACCTTTAACAACTCTCCCAGCACAGATAAGGGAAATTCGCTCAGCATCTCCACTAAGGTGAAGATGACAAACTGAAGTGGATCTTCCGATATCGCCCCTAAATATTTAAACTCCTCTCGTGGGAGTTTTTTTGCAGGGAAACAGAAGAGTCTTCGCCAATAAATCAAGCTTTTACTCTATTGAAAGAAGTGATGCAGAATGAAAGAGTTCGATGAACTTATCTCCATAATGGCAAGACTCCGCGGTGAAGGAGGATGCCCCTGGGACATGCGCCAGACACACCGGAGCCTTATTCCCTATCTCATCGAGGAGACCTCGGAGACAGCAGATGCAATAGAATCAGGTGATGTTGACGCTCTTTGTGAGGAACTGGGTGATGTGCTGCTGCAGATAGTCTTTCACGCACAGATTGGAAAAGAAAACCGTGAATTTACCATCAGGGAAGTGGTGAAAGGCATATGCGACAAGCTTCTCCGCAGACATCCCCATGTTTTCGGAAGCGCCCACGCAGACACACCGGATCAGGTAGTGCTGCAGTGGGAAGAGATCAAGAGACGTGAAAAAAAGGGGAAGAAGGAGTCCCAGGCACACCGGTCACGCTCGCTCGAGGATATGAAGAATGCCTTCCCTCTCGATGATACCGGTGATGAAAGAGGTTTTTAAATATATCGCCTCGAAAGAAAACAGAAAGCACCATACCCACAGCAATGAATCGCCGCCATCTCATGCACGTCAGGAAACCCCGGGCAGGGTCTGGATACCCTGCCATAGATTATACAAAGGAGGAGTAATGCTATGGATATGATCGAGATTGTGGAGGTAAGAGCAAGGCAGGTACTGGATTCGCGCGGCACACCAACCGTGGAGGTGGATGTCAGGCTCGAAAACGGCACCAGAGGAACTGCAATGGTCCCTTCAGGCGCGTCAACAGGAGCACATGAGGCAGTGGAGCTCAGAGACGGCGACAAGAAGCTCTATATGGGAAAATCAGTGATGAAAGCAGTACAGAATGTCAATGAGATGATCGCTCCTGAAGTAGTGGGGCTCAATCCACTTCGCCAGATTGAGATCGACAGGCTCATGATTGATCTGGACGGAACACCGAATAAAGGCAAACTCGGTGCCAATGCCATACTTGGCGTCTCTCTTGCGGTGGCGAAAGCATCTGCAAACCTGCTGGATATTCCACTATACCAGTATATAGGAGGCGTAAACGCACATATGCTTCCTGCGCCAATGATGAATATTATCAACGGCGGCAAGCATGCCGACAACAACGCCGATATTCAGGAGTTCATGATCGTTCCGGCCGGAGCTCCGTGTTTCTCAGAAGCACTGCGCATGGGTGTTGAGACATTCCACAGCCTGAAAAAGATCCTCAGCGACAAAGGTTATAACACCTCTGTCGGCGATGAGGGAGGCTTTGCGCCAAATCTCAAGTCGAATGAGGAAGCGCTTGAGATAATCGTATCGGCCATCGAGAAAGCCGGATATAAGCCCGGAAAAGATATATTCCTTGCGATCGATTGCGCCGCTACAGAGTTCTATGAAAATGGCAGTTATACGTTCAAGAAGAGCAGCAGGGAAAGCTTCTCATCAGCAGAGCTGATAGGGCTCTATAAGAAATGGGTGGAAAGATATCCCATCATCTCAATTGAAGATGGCCTTGCAGAAGATGACTGGGAAGGATGGAAGCTCATGACTTCCGAACTGGGACGCAGGATTCAGATCGTAGGCGACGATCTATTCGTAACAAACACAGAGAGACTGAAGAAGGGGATCGACATGGGAGTCGCCAACTCGATTCTGATTAAACTGAACCAGATCGGCACTCTCAGCGAAACACTGAACTGCATCGATATGGCCAGACGGGCAGGTTATACGGCAGTAGTCTCACACCGCTCAGGCGAGACAGAAGACACAACCATTGCCGATGTGGTTGTAGCCATGAACACCGGCCAGATAAAAACAGGATCGGCATCACGCACTGACAGAATAGCAAAATATAACAGGCTTCTCCGTATCGAAGAGGAACTCGGTGATTCAGCAGGGTTCGAAGGAACAAAAGGATTCAAACAGTTCACAGAACAGGCTGAGAAGGCAATGGCATAAAAAAGAGCATCACAGCAGAAAACCGGCACGGCCCATTGCCTGCCGGCTTTCTGCTGCAGAGCTGCTTTTCAGAGCGCCTTCGGCTGTCTTCCTCACTTTCCTGTAAGAAGTGTGGCCAGCTCCTGCTGAGCCTCGCTGTGATTAGGCTCGATACTGATCACGTTGTAATACTCCTGCTTGGCCAGATCGATGTTGCCGAGCTTATTATATAGCCGCGCCATTGCCATGTGATAAAGCGTGCTGCGGCTGTCAAGCGCTGCGGCTATCCTGTATCGCTCTATGGCCTGACTTGATTCATCGACCTCCTCATATGCTTTCCCGAAAAGATAATGCATCTCTGCATTCTCAGGGTCCATGGCGATCAGCTCATTGAACATATTCGTCGCCGTTCTTACCTTGCCGGCCCTCAGCAGCGCTGTGGCAAACCTGGTGGCAAGCTTGATCTTGACATCCTTCTCGTCCATGCAGCTTTGATGGGCTTTGTCGTAGGAAGAGATCGCCTCCTCAAACCTGCCCTTCGAGAGGAGAATGTCACCCTTGTCACAGAGCGCAGGCGCATAGTGCGGATCAGCCTTTATCGAGAGGTCGAAATATCCGAGTGCACAGTCTTTGTCGTTCTTGAAATTGAGATAGTAAAGCCCCATACCATAAAGCGATGGAGCGTGATCAGCCTTTTTCTGAAGAGCTCTCTGAAATTCAGCGGAGGCGCTCTCATACTCTTCAGTCTCGATATAAATCATACCCAGCCTGTGTCGCGCTTCCACAGACTCCGGCTCCAGTTTCAGCACAGCCCTGTATTCCGCCTCCGCATTGTCATAACTTTTCAGCTTCATATATATCCCTGCAATCTCCATGTGGATGGAGCTATCGCCAGGCTTCAGCTCAAGCGATTTCCTGAGATTGTCTGCAGCTCCGGCAAGGTTGCCTGTATGACGGTAAGCGCTGCCGAGATGGAAGTAATACGTCGAATCAGTTGGAGAAAGCTGGACCGCATTGTTGAATTCCACCGCGGCCTTTCCGTAATCACCTGATCGAGTATATTCAAGCCCGAGATTGAAAAAGGCAAAGGCATCGGAAGGGTTCAGCTCACAGGCACGAATGAAATGCTCTATTGACTGTCTGGATTTGCCCGATCGGGAATAGGCGGTGGCCAGATAGAAATGAACATAAGGGTCTCCGGGATCTATTCTGAGGGCATGCTCCAGCCTTTCGACAGCCTTTTCGAGCTGTCCGATCTGCAGAAGCAGAAAACCGAGCTGATAATGCGCTTCAACATAGTTCGGATCATTCTGAAGGGCCTTCTCAAACTCGAGAACGGCAAAATCCGCACGATTGAGGGCCTGGCAGGTTTTTGCAAGCCACAGATGGGTTTCGGCCAACTTGCCATCCAGATCTATCGATCTCTGGAACGACTTGATAGCCGACTTGTGATTTCCCTGCGTGAAATATATCTTCCCCATGCCCAGATGAACCCTTGCATTGTTCGGATCCTGCTCTACAGCCCTCTCATAGTGCTGCACGGCCATCGCGGTCATGCCTTCCTTCTCGCACACAGCGCCGAGGCTGAACTGAATCTCAGAGGACTTCGGGTTTATGGAAAGCGCTTTCTGATAGCACATTATCGCCTCCCTGTTCTGGCTCAGTGAAATGTGCACATTGCCTGCCCTGAAGTGCGCCTCCCACAGGTTCGGGTTCAGCTCTGCGGCCTTTCTGAAGCATTCGAGAGACAGCTTCTGTCTGCCCAGAAAAGAGTATGCAAGTCCCATCTGATAATGGCTGTACGCGTTAGCGGCGCTCATCTGGACTGGCTTCTTGAAGATATCCAGCGATTCTTCGACTTTTCTCCTGTAAAATGAGGATAACAGGGGCTCCTTCATCAGATCGGGCACTCTGGGATTTATCTCCCAGGCCTTCTGCCACTCATCCAGCGCTCTCGAGAGCTCATCGGCTCTTGTATAGAGAAACCCGATATGGAGATGTGCCCGTGAGTTCTTCTTATCGAGCCTGCAGCACTGCTCATATTCATTGAAGGCTCTGTTGTAATCTCCGGCTTCCTCACAAGCCATCGCCATCCCGAAATGAGCATCCGGATCATCCGGATTCTGCTTGATGAGCGCGGTATATCTCTGTACGGAATAATGAACTTTTTCTGCCATATCAATCTCCCTTAAATGGAAATGACTGTTCCAGACCCGCTCCGCAGCATTGAAGGTGAAGCCAGGTTCACCCGCATATAAGATGGCTCGCCAGAGTATGGTCAAGATTGTTCATATTCACGAGGATTATGAGGTTGTCATTTTCCTCCACGATATAATTCCTTCTCGGATTGAGAAGCACTTTTTCAGTCTTACTGTCCCAGATCCCTATCAGCACCATATTCTTTTCGTAAAGAGCTCGTGACAGCTCATTGATCGATTCTCCTCTGAAAGACTCACGGAAAGAGATGGTTATTATGCTATGCTCCCTTTCCAGATCGAAGAGCTCCCTGTAGATATGCGATACATAATGGGTCAGTGATGACTGGGCAAGCAGCTTTTCTCTCAGATTCGGTATGGAGATTATGTGATCCGCCCGTGCCATCCTCAGGCTGGCGATGTTATCCACATCCATGGCTTCGACACAGACGTGGATACTCTTGGAGATGCTTTTAACAGCCAGTACTATCAGGATAGAACGGGCATCGGCAAGCTCTCTGTTCCGTTCATCTCCCAGAATTATCACATTGCTGGAAGATTCTATGGCAGCTCTCTTCAGCACTTTTTCATCAGTGGGATCGCCTGTCAATCTGCTTATTTCATCATCGATTCCATCCCACGATACTGAACTGTCCTCAGATGCAACTATGAGGATACTGCGGGTGATGCCGCAGCGCTTCTTCATCTCGATTATATAATGAAGCACCTTGAGAAGTCGGTTGTCCCAGGCAAAGATGATCAGATGATCATTGAAAGTATCATCGGCGGTGATATCCCGTATCAACTTTTAACTACCTCCCAGCCGGTTATATCATCAGGCCTCGCAATGACAAAGAGCCTGTCGTACTGAGAGATAACAAAGTCGTGAGGAGGATTGACAAAAGTCCTGTAGTTCATCTCAATGGTTCCCAGCTCATCGATCAGAGGATTTCCATCTCCATCCACCTGCATCTCCTCCCTCAGCACGCCTATTGGGATGATACCCTTTTCTGAGAGGTTGAGATATACATCTTTATAAGGCTGCCCCACAAAATGGTATCCCACAATCTTGTATATGTTGTTTTCATCCTTTTCATTGGTCAGAAGCTCATTCATCAGATCGACATACCCCGGGATGAAAGCTGACTGGGCGATGATATCCTGGGAAAAATCATCGATGCATATCATCTCATTGACATAGGCGCGTTCGAGGTTTCTGGCGTTTGAAGAATCAATAAGCTCTGCACATGTGTGAATGTCCCTGCTGCATCTGCTCCTGGAGAGCGATTCCACTGCAAGAGTGGCCAGAATAGTCTTCTGGTCGGTGAAGAGTCCGGTGCCGTTACCTGAAAGAATAATGGCGGCGCTCGCATATGGCACGTTGCCACGGAGCAGAACAGCTTCACTGACAGGGTTGCCCCTGATGAAATAGACATCTCTCTCCAGAGGTGGAAGCTCATCGATTGAATCATCGATAACTACTATATGTCGTTTTCTTCTGCCCATATGATTGCGAATGTAACCGATCATATCTGCAGCTTCGTCCCTCCATCCGCATATCACAATATGATCACGGAATGAGTATTGAGAGTTTCCCTTTTTTATTGAGCTCAGCCTCTCACTGAGTGATGCGGCGACAGTACCGGTGAGGATGGCAGTAATGATGATCCCGCTTATAATCATTACCGCTCCGATAATCCGGCTTCCTCCACACTTCATTTCCAGGGGCTGGCCTGAAAAAAGCATTGTAAGGCTCCACCAGAATGCATCGTAAACGCTGTGAGCCATCTGATGGTAAGGCTTTTCGATATGATAGACTGCCACTGTGCCGAAGATGAGAAATACTCCTATCAGTATGATGATGATCACGAAGTTGAAGACATTCTCAGACCAGAGCGCTGCCAGGCTGACCATGCTCTCAGAAAGCGTCTGAAAGTACTTTTTCAGCTTTGCAATCCTGAGGAACCTGAGCAGGCGGACGAAGCGCATTACCCTGAAAACTCTCAGAAGCGGAAAGAGGGCCATCAGATCTATGATTATGTCGGCACGGGAGAGGTGGCGCATCTTGTCTTCATCGGCAGCCAGATATCTCAGATAGAACTCAATCAGGAATATGAAGAGGATCAGATCATCTACCGCCAGAAATATCTTCTGTTGACTGTGTGAAAGTGGAAATATATTCTCTATCACGATCATGAAAAGCGATATGATAATAACGCACATTATGCTCCATATGAACAGCGGATTTTCGTTCAGCATACTGTTGAGTCTGTATCTGAACCGATCATACGGCAGATTCCCCCAGAAAAGGAAAAGCAGTTTATCACTGTAAAAGAAGAAGAGAATAATCCAAAGGACGAGGAGAAGGTCTTCGACGATGATGGAATCCATCTTCAGAGCCACAGAAAGGCAAGGCAGAGAAAGCACGAAAGCTGCACCGGTGGAAAGAAGAGTCACTGCTGTTAAGATGAGAATAGCAGGATATTTCCTATACTTCGTTACAAGATATTCCCATCTGCCTGAAAGTGTCTCAGAAGCACGGTTCATTTGAATCTCTCTGTAAATTACTGAATAAGCTCAGAAGCGCCGTGTATGACATCATCATCTATTTCAATACTGAGACAGTTCGCCGTATCGAGATTAACGATCAGATCATACTCATCAGGACCTATGAATTCAATATTCTGAGGCTTTTCTCCAGCCAGAACCCTGACTGCTATCTCTGCGCTCTGTCTGCAGAGGATTCTGTAATTTGCACAGAAAGCCACCAGCCCGCCTTTCTGCACCGTTGTCCTCAACGCGCAGAGAGTCGGAAATCTGTGTGTAAGAGTCTGCAGTGATTTCCTGGACAGACGAGGAGTCAGAGTATCAGCCAGAAGATACACCACATCAACTGCCTGCTCTTCAAAATACGTAACAGCCCGGGGCATTTCCTCCTCATTCTGCACATCAAAGGGATAGAGCTGAAAGCCCTTTTCAGCTGCGACACGGCTGGCCTCATCAAGCTGTATCTCTGAATGAATCTCGCCTGTAGTATGGATCAGGCCCATCTTATTAAAGCTCCTGATTATACGGTTCAGGCCTTTTTCAAGCTGATCTGCCAGACTGACACGGTAATAAGTTCCTGTGATGTTGTTCTCCCCGCCTTTATAATCGTGCACAAGCCCTGTCACTACCGGATCGAAAGCCCCTGCAAATACAACAGGGATATTCTTTCCAACAAGCATCTTCTTGACAGTCGATACTGTAGGCGTGCCTATAGAGTAAATCAGATCAACACCGAGATCCATGAAATCATTGATGATTGTTCTGCAGTTGGCATCCTGTTCATTGCAGTTCCTGTATGTTATCTCAAGGTTTTCATCAGGAACCCTGAATCTGTACCCTGAATCCTTCATCACCTGCTCCAGCTCCTGTACAACCTCCTCATATTCTGTGAGGGATTCCCAGATTATCACACCTATGGTCTTCTTCCTTTCACCATAAAGCTTGGCAGACTCCTCTCCTCGGAGCACTCTGAGCGCTCCGAGAGCAAGTGCTTCAAGCTCATCCTCGCCAGGTATCAGCACTACAGGAGCGATAAACTTCACTCTCTCAACTATCCAGTCGGTAAGCATCTTGGAGTGAGCCAGCCCGCCTGTAAGCACTATTGCATCTACCTCACCTTTCAGCACGGTGGCACGTGCCCCGATCTGCTGGGCGATCTGGTATGCCATCGCCTCATAGACCTCACGCGCCCTGCTGTTTCCTGAGGCTATCATGCTCTCAACAGTTTTGGCGCTGTTGGTGCCCAGATAGGCGACGAGTCCACCCTTCCCTACAAGCTTCTCTTTTATCTGCGCCTTCGTGTACCTCCCTGAAAAGCACATCTCTGCAAGAGGAATTGTCGGCAGATCTCCTGCCCGCTCAGGTGTGAAAGGACCTTCAGTAATGCCGTTATTAACATTAATCATCCTTCCTTTCTGCATCGCACAGCATGTAATTCCACCGCCCATGTGAGTAACAATGACATTCAGTGAATCGAGAGGTTTTTTTACCTGCTCAGAGTGTTTTCTGGCAACTGCCCTGATGTTCAGAGCGTGCAGCAGGCTCTCCCTCGGGATCTCAGGCATGCCTGAGTAACGGGCCAGCGGCTCAAATTCATCAACTGACACAGGATCGACAGTAAAGGCTTCTATCTTGAGATCCCAGGCAATGCCATATGCCAGAATCGGCCCCAGATTAGAGGCGTGCTGGCCTCTCCTTGCTGCTCTCAGATCGTCTATCATGGCGTTGTTGACTCGATATGTTCCACTTTCCACGGAAGGAAGAAGTCCTCCTCTGCCTACAACTGCTGTAAAATCCATAAGAGCGAAGCCCTTTTTCTCCAGCTCTCTCAGTATGGTTTTCTTCCTGAAATCATATTGCTCCCATACAACGCTGAACTGTTCCAGCTCAACTGAGCTGTGGGCGAGGTTCTTCTCCCAGAGCAGCTTCTCGTTATCAAATACAGCTATCTTTGTAGATGTCGATCCGGGATTGATGACGAGCATCCTGAAGACTCTGTTCTTTTTCATGCTACTCTTCTCCTTATCTATCGTGTTGAAAGTATCTGTCTGACCCGCGCAACCTTCTCAAACCTTTCCTTTGCGTTCTGAAGAGCAACGGCATAAGGGCTTTTTCCCTCTTCACCGGACTGGGCAAAGATCCTGACGAGATTGAGCGCCACTTTCTTCATTGTTTCCTCAGTAACCACTTTCTGTTCATCCTTCAGAGCTCGTTCAACCTGGATGACTCCGCCTGTGTTGATTACAAAATCAGGTGCCATCAGGATCCCGCGCTTATGAATCAACTCTGCCACACTGTCATCCGAGAGCGTGCATGTGGCGCCTCCGGCGATTATCCTGCACCTCAGATCGTTTACACTTTCAGGAGTAAAGATGGAGCCTTGTGAACAGGGCACCAGCACATCATACTCCTTCTTCAGCATTTCCAGAGGAGAGACTATATTGACCTCCGGATATCGATCCTGAATCATCTTCATCCTGTCATAATCTCTATCGCATATTGAAAGAGATATCTGAGGCTCTTTCTTTTTAAGCAGCTCAGCAAGGCTGGATCCCAGCTTTCCCACTCCGTCGATGCCTATGTGGAGACCTTTAAGAGATGTGGCTTTAAAAACTTCACGAACACAGGCCATTATTCCGTAATAGACACCCCAGGCTGTGGCAAGAGCCTCTTCACCGCTGGCGCTTGTAATCGAGGGAAGATCCACTACATATGGAGTCTCACGTCTCATATCCTCCAGATCATTGCTGTCCGTTCCAAGCTCTGACGTCATGATGAAGCGTCCCTCGAAAGCATCGATGAAACGCCCCAATGCTCTGAAAAGAACTTCACTCTTATCAGATTTAGGGTTCCCCCAGATTACGACGCTTCCTCCTGAGAGATCGCAGCCGGAGACAGCAGCGCGTCTGGTCATATCCATTGACAGCTTCAGCGCATCGGCAAGAGCTTCATCTGCAGTCTCATAGTTCCACATCCTGCAGCCTCCCACTATCGGCCCCAGCTCTGTTGTGTGTATGGCAATAAAAGCCTTCAGATCTGATGATTTGTCATAGCACGCCGTAAGCTGTGCATGGCTGTACTGCTTCATTATCTCGAACATCTTCATAGACCGTCACCTCACACTGAAAATTTAGTCCTGTTATTTACTATCAATCAGGTACACCTCAATGCTCCTGATTGACGACATCATACCATTCAATCATCTTCTTTGCCTCTTTCCTCATTCCTTCATTGATGGAGGGAATCCCACCTTCATTCCAGAACAGAAACTCACCCTTCGAGAGATACTTCCTGATACAGAACTTCTGATGTGCCCACCACACTTTTCCTTCCAGCACATACAGAAGATAGCGTTCCTTTTCCATGCGTGAGATATCAAAGACTGCTTCGTTGCACAATATGATGGAATCACCTGCGAAAAACGCCAGTTTTTTACCGGCACCTCTGATGTCGGCTCTGGCCTGGCCTTCATCCAGAACGTACAGAACAGCCTCATTCTTCTGCGCTGGATGGAAGAGAGAAGAAGAGTTGAGATAAAGGCGCGAAAAGGGCTTATCGAGATTGAGACTGGCCTTTGAGTCTTTTTCTGTCTCAATGAAATCACCCAGCAGGATCTCGGCTCCCTTCTTCAGAGGGCTTTTATCCTCTCCACTGACTATCCATACGGCTCCCTTTGTGTCGAGGACAGTTCCTAATACAGCAGGCTGTTTCGAAAACAGCGCTTCTGAAGCAGCTATCAGAAAGACCAGTATAAAAGCCAACGTTCCCGCTGATGCCAAGCTTTTTTTTGTCACAGGTACTGCTCCAATCCCTTCAGAAAGTCTGCACACTGCTCAATATTGAGCTGCTGTGCATTGTCTGACAATGCCACGTCGGGGTTGTAATGAACTTCCACCATTATTCCATCAGCTCCGGCAGCAAGTGATGCTTTTGCCACTGGAAGAGCAATGTCCTTTCTCCCTGTTGAGTGGCTTATATCTACAATAATGGGGAGATGAGATTCGCAGTCAATTACCGGTATTGCAGAAATATCGAGGGTATTTCTGGTCCACTTCTCAATGGTTCTTATGCCGCGCTCACAGAGGATAACCGAGCTGTTCCCCTGGGCAACAATATATTCAGCGGAAAGCAGAAATTCTTCAAGTGTGGCGGCAAAGCTGCGCTTCAGCAGTACCGGTTTTTTCCCGCGTCCGACTTCCTTCAGCAGCTCGTAGTTATACATGTTGCGCGCACCTATCTGAAGAATGTCTGCAGCGTCTGTGACGGCTTCAACATCGCGCGGATCGAGTACCTCGGTAACTACGTGGAGATTGTGGATCCTGGCTACTTCCTTCAGAATCTCCAATCCTTTGCCGCGGAGGCCCTGAAAGCTGTAAGGAGAAGTTCTGGGCTTGAAGGCCCCGCCCCGGATGATCTTCACTCCAAGCTTCTTAAGGCTGCCTGCTATATGATCCATCTGCTCAAAGCTCTCAACAGAACAAGGGCCTGCCATTATTACAGGTTTTCCGCTCCCGATCTCCAGATCACTGCCGATCGTTACCACAGTGTCTTCCTTCTGATGCTTCCGGCTCACAAGCAGCACTTCACGCCTCTCAAGATCCATGAAGTAGAGAGAAGCGCTGAAAATCTCCTTGAAGAGCTTCTTTATAATTGAATTCGGAAAGGGTCCTTTGTTCTCGGCCAGAAGTCTGTTCAGCATCTCCGATTCCCGGGCAGGATCGAAGGTCTCAATTCCTTTTTCCTGCTTTATCTTCCCCACCTTTTCCACCAGTCCGGCTCTTCTGTTCAGGAGCTCCAGCAGCTCGAAGTTTGTTTCATCGATGCTTTTACGCAGTATGCTCAGTTCTTCTTCTTTCATCGCTTGATATGCCCTTTCAAAAGAGATACAAGGCCATCATGATTCTTCCCGCCAGCACAATAAACCTCCCCACCGGTGAAATATGCTGACCTCACGTCACCGGCCCGTAACTATAAAATCCACCGTCGGCCGGCCATATGGAAGTACCAGCCAGTACCTGAAGACTGATACATGCACAGAAAGCTCCCTCCTCAACGTAAAGGACTTAAGGCTAACGATAGATGAAATCGTGTCAATCCCATGTTATAATATGTTGGGATGCTGCAGTAGAAGGACTTTTCCAATGGTACAGGAATATTTGAGATGGAAAACGGATTTTTCAAATCACAGCTCGCAGCTCATAACATACTGACAGATGAAGATGCATGAAAATATTCTCGAGGAGACATTGATAGTGAATCTTCGAAAAGTAAAGAATAAAGGTTTCTCTCTTATAGAAGTGCTTATCGCAATGCTGATCTTCACCGTAGGGGTGCTGGCAATAATCGGTCTGTTCCCCACCATAGGCAGGCTCAACAAGGGCTCTGAACTGTCCAACCAGGCGCTGATGCTGGCCCAGGCCAGAATGGATCAGATAACCACCAACAACGCATTGATCTCTACCACTGCAACAATCGCCAACCCCACAGAGCTTCCGGCAGGAGCAACATTACGCTGGTGGGGCGAAAGCGATCCGAACGGCAATTCAGCCATGCAGCAGGTAAAGGTGGAAGTCACCTGGGTGGAGAACGGGCGCTCAAGAAAGATTACTCTCACCTCAATCATTGCTCCGTAAAGAGGCTTATTATGCTCAAAATGAAGAGGAATCGAGAACACAGTGGATATACACTCCCGGAGATCCTGGTGTCGATCGTCGTGTTCATGCTCCTCACCACATCGCTGGTGAGCACAGTCACACTGGGGCTGCGCTTCTGGCTGGGCACAGTTGCCAGAAACAATGTGCGCCAGAATACCATTACCGCCTGCACCGTGATTGGCAGTGAATTGAGACAGGCAATTATCAATTCCGATCCTGCAACAGGTTACAGCAGTATCACACCTGCAATAAAGCCATCAGGTGTGCTGTACCCCAATCAGAACAGCAAAACACTGTCATATATCTATTTTACCGAGCCCAATCATTCAAACTTTGACCCTTCAGACTCCGCATGGGATCAGCTTGACGCCAAAAACTACCGTCTCATCAAGTTTTATATTGAAAACAACACCCTCTACCGTGAGCAGATTAACTACAACACCGGCGGCTCCGTTGCATCTACTGTAAAAAATCCTGTCGTAGAGAGCACCGAGGGGACCCTTACCCTCACTGCAACATACAGCTCTCCGATTTCATTCCGCATCAGTGTTTACAGCAAGGAAGGTGATAAGGCAGGCACCGTTGCCACGCAGCTCTATCTTCCCTCTCAATGACCGGATATATGCTGACGCCCGGCTCTGCAGCGGCAATCCATTGAGCTTTACCGTAGTGTAGATTATAAAAGGAGGAATTGAGAAATGAGACTGCCTGAAAACAGGACAAAACGCGGAATAGCGCTCCTCACAACTCTCTTTGCTCTGGCAATAGTATCCGTCATAGGCTTTGCAATAGTCACCCTGTCCCTCACCGAGTATCGGACTACAAACAGCAATATAATGATCAGCCAGGCCTATTATTGCGCGCGCTCCGGCATTGCAATGGCAAAGGCCAATCTGAAATCCAACTATAACTGGACCGGTACCGGCTCTACCCCTGGCGTGTGCGGAGACGGAAATTTCCAGGTGACATCTGTATATTATGGCTCAGGCACAAATAATAAATGCTGGCTTGTGACCTCAGTAGGCACATATCAGAATGCGACGAGGACCTTGAAAATATGGATGGGTCTCGACAGCTTTGCAAAGTTCGCATACTTTACCAACCAGGAGCTGTGCAGCGCCATAGTGGGAGGAAGCGGCGTAATCTGGTTTACCGATCGGGATAAAATCAACGGACCGGTGCACACAAACGGATATTTCAGCATCTCAGGCACTCCGGACTTCTCCGATAAGATGACAAGCGCAAACACCAGCGATTCCTGCTATAATTCAAGCACTAAAAAATACACACAGGGGGGTAAAACATATACGGATCTTTCCAAATTCTACCGTTATTATTCCAGTTACAGCACCGACTACCCTGTGGCACTGGACGGCAGCGAGTCATTCTCTTTCAGCGGCGCACAGCCCAGCGTGCCCTTACCGGAAGATACAGGCTCGATCCTCAGCAACGCGACAAAAACCTACGCATGTGACACGACAATTCTGCTCAAGGACGACGGCACAATGAACGTAACATACACCAAATCAGGAGTGACGAAAACAGATAACCTGTCGACATCAAACACGACACTCTATATTGACGGCAAAGTCTCCATAAAGGGCACCCTTTCCGGAAAGCTTACAGTCGGCTCAACAGGAAACATCTCCATTACAGACAATCTTCTCTACAAGGATAAATCAAAAGATGTGCTGGGACTCTGCTCGAACGGGTATATAAAGATAGACACCGCTTCAGTAGGCCATCAGAACCTTGAAATTGACGCAGCAATGCTGGCTCTGAATGATTCCATCTACTATCCGGGATACAGTAACGGGAGAACCATGGGAACTCTCACCGTTTATGGGAGCCTCATACAGAAGAAGCGCGGGCCTGTCTCCCAGTTCAGCGGAAATACCATAACGAGCGGATATGCCAAGAATTATATTTATGATCAGAAGCTCATGGAAAGCCCTCCACCTAACTTTCCCACAACTGGAAGCGTCGTGGTCAGAGCGTGGAGAGACATGAACGCGCTGGGGAACTGATTAATTAAGGGGAGCACCGGCAGAACATGGACAGTATCGGCGAAAAGCAGATCATCACAGGGATAATCGCGGCGTGCTTCATCGGGCTCGTTATTTTCATTGGATACTTCTTTCTCTCCTCTGTGAAAAGTCTCCAGGCTGAACAGAAATCCCTTGATAAAGCCAAGAACTCGATGAGGAATGTCTACTACAACCGCATAAAGCTTCAAAACTCTGATTCTGATGCTCGTAATGCAATGAAGGATGCCACCAGAGAGCAGGAAAGAATCAGAATGAATCAATCCAAGACACAGCCGGAAGGCGTACGCCTCTCCGCACCTGCCATCCCGACAGAAACCGGCAATACCGAAAAACAGACTCGTCCAGGTGACACTCAGCAGGAAGAAACAATAGAGCCACCGAAAAATTCCACCCCAGGCGTATTAGATTCATAAAGTCAGAATACGTTAAGAGCAGGACAGGAAGATGATAATGAGAACAGGAAGAGCACAGAAGGCATTTACACTGTTTGAAGTGATGATTGGAGTTGTAATTGTATCAATCATCCTTCTATACGGGGCTTTGAGCATGTCAAGGGCAAAGCACAGATCCCAGCTCAAATTACAGGCAGAGACTCTTGTTTCTGATCTGAAATATGCCAGAAGCATAGCGATGACTGAAGGATCTTCGACGATTGATTTTTCCAGCTCCAATTCAGGATACTATGTAATTAAGAATGCATCAGGGCAGATAAAAACAAAAACCTCCCTTTTCAGCGGAGTGATCTTTACCCTCCCGTCAGGCAGCAGTGTCTTCACATTCAAGTCAACCGGCGCGGCAGACCACGGTGGAGTATTCCGGCTTTCCGCCAATATTGAGGTAACCTATAAAGTGACTTTGACTGCAGAAACAGGGATGGTCATTCTGCAGCAGTAGCATACCTGCCTGCCCAAGCTTTCATGGAATGAATACGAGAGAAGAAGGGCTCCTTCCGATGCCTGTAAAACTCTCCATATTCCCTGACGCGATGTTTACAACAGACAGGTTATGCGATCCACAGTTAGCGACCCAGACGTTCCCCTGATTATCCATGGCCATATCAACAGGGCTTTTCCCTACTCTGAATGTGTTGACAACCTTGTTTTCCGTTGTGGAAAAGATTATGAGACTGCTGCCCTCCCTGTCGAGGATAAAAAGCCGGTCATCTCCGGCAAGGAATTTCAAGCACGAGGCTTTCTTAAGTCCAATATTCTGAATGTCTGTTCCGGTCTCCAATGTGCTTATGTCCAGCACTGTCAGTCCGTCCCACTTTGTGTTCGCCACATAAAGGCTCTTTCCATCAGGGGAGAGGGTGACAGCGCCGCATCCGCCCGGCATGTTCAGCATTGCCAGCGTCCTGTTTCTAAGCGGAGTAACTACGTGAATCGTATCTATCATTGAATCTGAGATAAAAAGACAGTCTTTCTGCCTCGAATAGGAGATGTCTGAAGGAATATCGATAGTCGGGATTATGCACGTCATCTGTCTTTTCTCTGTATTAACCATTGAGATGCTCTTTTCAGATTCGCTCATCACATATAGAAAAGCCCCTGACAGAAACATCTTTGACGGATTCTTCTCCACAGGGAAAGATCCGGTAAATTTATTGTGCAGTGTTTCCATCATTACCACATTGGATTTGGAGAAATCAGACAGGTAGACTGTTTTTCCGTTCTTACCGGAAATCATACCCTGTATTTCATAGTCCAGAGATTTCCTGTCAATGACTTTCCTTGTCGTAAGGCTTATCGTATAAAGTTCATTTCTGCATGCACAGATGATGACCGGCGCTTCCTTTTGATAGTAAAGGCCTGGATAGAGCAGCAACCACCCGACTGCCAGAAGCACCGCAAGCCCTGCCACTTCTGCCAGAAAATACGGGATCTTCTGGGAAAGTATGAGATACACGACTTTTCCAAGACCCTCTTTTTTCGTCTGGAGGTAACGGGAAAAAGACTTTTTCCCCTGAGGCTTTTTCTCTTTCTGCTCAACAGTACTCTCAACTGCAGGCAGGTGCAGTATTCGTTCGAGATCTTTTACCAGCTCTGCCGCGTCGTGGTAATTTCTCTGCGGATCATCTGAAAGGCATTTGAATATCACATTGCTGACAGCCTTTGAAGCCTGGGGGATCTCCACCACAACTGTATCTGGATTGTATGCCTTCTTGGTAAAAAGGAAATAGAGGGTTTCGCCAAACTGATGGAAATCACTGGTAAGGTTGTCCAGGCTTATGGAGAAGGACGAAACCGGCACATTACTGTCAAAAAACCTTTCCAGGCCGATGTTTATAAGCTTCAGTCTGTTGGCTTCCCCTTCCTGATTTATCAGAATGTGCTCAGGATCAAGTGCGCTTTGTGTCAGCGGCTTTGGCCTCGAGTGAAGGTATTCAATTGCTCCTGCGATCTCAACCGCCCACTCCAGTATCTGCCTCTCTGTAAAAGGCTCCACACTCATTTTGGAAAGCTGCCTGAGAGAGACGCCCTCTATATTCTCAGTGACCATATAGTGACGCCCGGCTTCCTGAAAATAATCGAGCATACCTGGAAATGCGTGATGTTCAAAATACGCCATTACATCAAGTGTATCGTAGAACCCCTGAATCCTCTCCCGTTGTTCTTCTTCGGTGATACTCCCATCAGGGTCGAAGAAAAATTCATTGATGAGCCAGGACTTGTCTCTGCTCTTAAGATCCTGGGCGATATAGAGACTCCGGTTCTTCAGTGACGGGAGTGTCTTTTTTATTGTGTAGCGCTCGTGAAGTAGGCTTTCAGGTAAAAGAGGTTCCTGCACATCAACCACTCATTAGAAAAAATATTACAGTCTGTTTCTCCCTGACTGATGTATTCACCTCTTTCATAATGACTTCATATCCGGACTCTTTGAACAAAAAGTTTCTCTTTAAAGGGAGGATAGATTTCATATCCAAAGAAAGAGTAGATAAGAAAAAGCCTGCACCATTATTCGCAGTTGATTGCCTGCAAGGTGCCGAGTGAGGGAGCCGATGCCAGATCTGTTAAATACCGGTGATGTTATCAATGAGTTCTATACGATCACCAGAACCCTTTACAGCGGCAGGTTCTATAACTTCTATCTGATAACGGACAAACGCTCACCGGAAACCCGATATCAGCTTACAGAGTTTCTGCTCGATCAGATCCCTCCGAAAAAAGAACCTTTTAAAGAGGAAGATTTTCAAAGCGAAGTCGATCTTCTGCGGGAGATAAAGCATCCTCTGCTGCCTTCTCTGGTGGACGGATTTTTCCATAAGGGGAAGGCCTGCCTTGTGCTGACATACAGCGAGGGAATCTCTCTGGAACAGTATCTCGCAATGAATGTATCGCCTTTTACAGTTGAAGAAAGCATCAGACGTATAAAGCAGCTGGTGGAAGCTCTGAAATATCTGTATAACCGTCCTCTGCCTCTCCCCTTCATCCACATTGAACCGTCGCATATAAACATCTCGGAAAGTGGTGATATGACACTGACAGGCTTCGGGCTTCATATTTTTCTGGATCATTACCTTTCTTCAACAAATGCAAATGCCTTCTGTGCGCCTGAGATAGCTGAAGGCCGCCCATTTGCAGTCACTGCGGCAGTATACACGCTGGGAACACTTCTTTACTATTTTGTTACCAAGAAAAAATGGAACTCTGGCAGCAAAACCAATCTTCATCTCAGGGAGCTGGACAAGAGCATACCTGACAGCTATGAACAGCTTACAGAGATATCACTGAATAGAAAGCCGGAGCGGAGAATCATTGATCTTGACAACTTTGAAAGAAAGCTCGATGAAGTGCTCAATCCTCCGTCAAAAGAGGTTAAAGACGAGTCATCAGCACTTACAAGAGTGGCCGGCTTTTTTGATAAGGAGATTAAATCGCTGAAGCGCAGGCTCGCCATAGTCGTATTCGCGATTCTTGGAGTGTTCACTGTATCTGTCATATTCCTGATTGCAGACAATGCACAGCAGAAAGGGAGAGAATTCTCAGATGGCCTTATTGGTTTTGTTTTGTGCGAAAAGGGAAGAGCGTTGCACAGGATAGATCTGAAGTCAGGCCAGGTGAGCCGTAAAATGACATTCACTGCAGAAATAAGGTCAATTGCTCCTTCTTATGACGGAACGAAGTTGTTCCTGCTTGCCGGCAAGGGAGAAATACTGGAAGTGGATGCTCACTCAGGGAAATCACTTGGCACATATTCTGTTGAAGGCTCACCTGATGGCCTGCTTCTGGAGCCGGCCGGTCCACTTGCCTATCTGAAGAATAGATCAGATCCATTCATTACAGTATGGAATACTCAGACACATGAGCTTTCATATGAGATTCCGGCAGGAGAGCCTCAGATTTCACTGGCTCTTTCAAGCACCGGAGAGATAATCTATATGCTGGGAGAAAAAAAGAAGGAAGTTGCCTCTATTGACGCCAAAAACCTGCAGTTTATAAACACTTTTCCAGTGGAAAAAGACTCTGTATCCTGTGCGGTGGATAAAAGAGGAAATTGTCTGATAGTACTTGCTGATGATGAGATTGTATATTTATACGACAGCGCCGGCCAGTCACCGGCAAAGCAGGTTTTTGTGGCAGGTGGCAGAAAGCACGTTGCAGCTCCATATGGGCCTGAAGCGTGTGACTGTGTGTATATAGCCTGCGAATCAGAAAATCTGCTGTGTGCAGTTGACATACCTTCTGCCAGTGTGGTGAAGAGAGTCAGCACAGGAGGTGCACCGAAAGATATCAGAATAAGCAATAACGGGAAACTGCTCTATGTCCTCACCAGCTCGCCAGGACGAATATCAGTCTTTGATTCCGGCGATCTCGCATTGAAGAAAGAGATAAACGGTGATTGCAGGGAGCCGGAATTTCTGGAAGTGTGGCCTTGAAAACTGAGCGGGAATACTGCAGCTTCAACGCTCTTCCCTGTTATAAGGAAGTCCCAGAGCTGCAGGAGGCGAGACAATCCTCCGCATTATGCCTCTGGTGCTGATGATGAGCACAACAATAGTGAAGATGTACGGAAGCATCAGCAGAAGATTTGTCGGAACAAGAGCGCCTGCTGCCTGAATCCTCATCTGTATCCCGCTGATACCACCGAAAAGATAGGCTCCGAAAGCGGCTCTGAGAGGATTCCAGCCGGAGAATATGACAATGGCGATGGCAATCCACCCTCTCCCTCCGGACATCTGATCTGTCCATCCTGGTGTATAAGCCAGGGAAAGATAGGCACCTGCAAGACCGCAGAGCATCCCTCCTTTAACCACTGCACAATATCGTGAATATGCAACGTTAATCCCCATAACATCTGCAGCGCGAGGGTTTTCGCCGATAGATCTGAGATGGAGGCCTGCTCTGGTTCTGAAGAGATAGAACCATATCAGGGGCACAAGCAGATAGGATATGTAGACGAGAACGTTGTGGTTGAATAATCCGGGGCCTATAACCGGAATGGCCGAAAGAATCGGAACAGGTGCGTTTGGAAAACCGGTTGCAGGGATGCCTACAAATACCTTTCCGATAAAGGAAGTGACACCGGCGCCAAAGATTGTGATGGCAAGACCACTCACGACCTGATTGGCTCTGGTGGTTATGGCAAGAAAGGCATGTGTAAAAGCCAGCAGACCTCCACAGAACATGGCTGCCGTGACTCCTCCCAGAAGGCACCAAAGCGTGTTTCCCTCAGATGCGCTGCAAAACCAGGGATGGAGCAGCAGCGCACGATATGTGGCAAATCCGGAGAGAGCTCCGGCCAGCATCATCCCTTCGAGGCCAACATTCTGAACTCCGGCCCTCTCGGCGATGATCTCCCCGAGAGTGGCAAGGAGAATCGGAGTCCCTGCCCGTATTGCGGCAGCTATAATGGCAACGATGAGAAAGTCGTCGTGATTCATCTTCTGTCCTTCCGAAAGGTCAATCTGTAGTTCAGGAAGAGCTCTCCGGCCAGCACAAAGAAGAGGATGATCCCCTGAATCATCTCTGCAATGCCGGAACCCACACCAAGAGACATCTGGAGATGATCGCCGCTCACAATGAGCCCTGCAAAAAAGAACGATACAATTGCCGTGGAGATTGGATTCAGACGGGCAAGCCAGGCGATGATGATTGCAGTGTAACCGTAGCCAAGATCGAATCCGTGCTGGAGCCTGTGCTGTATCCCTGCAAGCTCGCAAGTCCCTGCCAGACCGGCAATCCCGCCGCTGATTATCATAACCAGTATGATGTTCCTCGTAATGTTTATCCCTGCATAACGAGCAGCTTCCCTGTTCTCTCCGGCAACCCTGATCTCATATCCCCAGCGTGTTCTTGTAAGGATTATGTGAAATAACGTCATGAGAACGAGAGCAATAACGATCCCCAGGTGAATCCTGGTGTTTCCGAACTGCTGAAAATGCGATGACGGCGACAGCATGGCAGTCATAGGGAACTTGTAGCCTGTCGGATCCTTCCAGGGGCCATAGACGAGAAACTCCAGAAAGTATATGGCCACATAGTTCATCATCAATGTTGTTATTATCTCATTTGTATCAAAGAACGCCTTCAGGGCTCCGGCTATGGCTCCCCACAACGCGCCACCCAGAAAACCGGCAATGATCATCAGAGGAATCATCACTGCCATCGGAAAGTCAGGGAACGCAAGCGCCACAGCGCATGAAAAGACAGCGCCCATACAGTACTGCCCCTCAGCACCGATATTCCATAGAAGCATGCGGAACGCAATGCCAATCCCCAGACTCAGCATCATCAGCGGTATGGCCTTCACTACAGTCTCTGAAAGACCGTATACGCTTCCGAAGGCGCCTTCCAGCATCAGTATATATGCTTTATAATAAGGTATTGAAGCACATTCCATCACCAGCGCCCCGGCAATAAGTGCCAGCATCAGCGATACAAGAGCTACAAGAGGTTTTATCCACCACCTGTCGTCAAGCCGTTTTTCAAGCCTCAGACGCACGGTTCACCTCGCTCGCTGCAGACGCCGCTCATCAGAAGACCTATCTCATCGATGGTTGCAGTACGGGCATCACGAATGCCCATGAATCTGCCTTTGAATATGACTGCCACTCTGTCTGAGAGATCGAGGAGCTCTTCCAGATCTTCCGAGATCAGGAACACGGCAGCCCCTCTTTTCTTCTCAGAAAGAAGCTTCTGGCGCACGAACTCGACTGCGCCTATATCCAGACCGCGTGTGGGATGGACTGCCACCAGTACCATGGGCTCTGAAGCCAGTTCCCGTGAAAACAGTATCTTCTGAAGATTCCCTCCGGACAGGGACTTTACAGGCGAGCTTCGCGAAGGAACCTTGATTGAATATTCCTCAATAAGCCTGGAAGAAAAATCGGCGATTGCATTCTTCTGAAGAAAGGGTCCCTTAGAAAAGGGAGCACGCCAGTATCCTCTCAGGATCATGTTGTCTTCCACATCGAGATTGGGCACCAGGCCCGTTCCGAGCCTGTCTTCAGGTATGAAGGCTATCCCCTTCTCATAGAGCTCCCTCGAGTTTCTGTCAGTCACATCCTGTCCGAGAAGTGAAATGGTCCCGCTCTGGATCTTCACCAACCCGTTCATCGCCGCGGCAAGCTCTTTCTGGCCGTTTCCCGCCACACCGGCAAGTCCCAGTATCTCACCTTTTCGTATCTCAAAAGAGACTTCAGACAGGGCCGGAATCCCTTTCTCTCCTTTTACACACAGGCTCTGCACCGAGATAGCCGCCTGCTCCCCAGGCTCCTCTCCTGTTTTTCGCGACAGGGTAATATCTCTTCCTACCATCATATGGGCAAGATGCTCTGCAGAAGTCTCGCTGGTTGCGACTGTACCGGCAACTCTGCCACTCTTCATTACAGTGACACGATGGGCTATCTCCATTACCTCATCGAGCTTGTGGCTGATGAATACTATTGCATTTCCGGCTTCAGTGAGAAGCCTTAAAGTCCTGAAGAGCTCCCTGATCTCCATAGGAGTGAGCACTGCTGTAGGCTCATCCATTATCAGTATCCTGGCTTTCCGATACAAAGCCTTCAGAATCTCAACGCGCTGCTGCTCGCCAACTGACAGCTGCCATATCTTAGCATCGGCCTTCACGGAAAGCTGGTAATCATCTGAGAGGCACCTGATCTCCTCCTCAATGCTGGATTTGTTCAGAATACAGCTCTTTTCTTCTCCCAGAATGATGTTTTCAGCCACAGTATGAGCTTCTACAAGCATGAAATGCTGATAAATCATTCCAATGCCTTTTTTGAGTGCATCCCTGGGTGATTGAAAGAAAACCGGAGCTCCATCCAGCAGAATCTGCCCTTCATCAGGTAAGTAAAGGCCGGCCAGAATGCTCATCAGAGTGCTCTTTCCGGCACCATTTTCTCCAAGCAGCGCATGGATCTCCCCTTCTTTGAGGGAAAAGGATACATCATCGTTCGCCACAATACCGGGAAAACGCTTTATTATACCCTTCATTTCAAGCAGACAAGCCTCATTCAGCTCCATTGCTTCCTCACTATGAGATGTCATCGAGTAAGCGTGATGAGACCTGCTTCCGGAGAGAGAATCATCATACCTGTCTGAACTGAGCCCTCAACTCCTTCAACAAACCAGTCGAATTTCAGCATCTCGTCATCAGTCATCTTTGTACCGGCCTTTATGTGCTCTCTGCCGGTGTTATCCTTTATCGGACCGTCAAATACATCGTATTTACCATTCTCCAGATTCTCACGTTCAGTCCTGGCAAGAGCCTTCACGGCTTCAGGTACCATTGATCCGAAAGGAGCAAGGTCGACTATCCCTTCCTTGATACTCCCCCAGTAATTGCTCGATTTCCAGGTGCCGCTGTGGACTTCTTCGGCGATCTTCCTGTAGTAAGGCCCCCAGTTCCAGACCGCAGATGTAAGCTCAGCCTTTGGCGCAAAGCTGCTCATATCAGTGTTGTAGCCGATTCCATATACATTTGCCTCCTGAGCTGCCTGCTGCGGTGCGTATGTGTCCTGATGCTGTGCAATGACATCAGCTTTAAAATCGAGCAGGCTTGAAGCTGCTTCCCGCTCAGTCGGGGGATCATACCATGTATGAGTCCATACAACCTTTATCTTCACTCTGGGATTGACCTTTCTCGCACCTATCGCAAATGCGTTGATACCTCTGACCACTTCAGGGATCGGATGAGCAGCTACATATCCTATGATGTTGGTCTTTGTCATCTTTCCGGCCACAATACCTGTAAGATAGCGGGCCTGGTACATCCTTCCAAAATATGTTCCCACGTTGTCTGCGGTCTTATATCCTGAACAGTGCATGAAGGTGATTCCCGGATATTTCTTTGCCACATTCAGAGTGGCATCCATATAACCGTAGCTTGTAGTGAAGATCAGGCTGTTGCCCTGTATGGCAAGGTTCGTTATTACCCTTTCGGCATCTGAGGTCTCAGGAATATTTTCGACAAAGGAGGTTTTCACATATGGAAGCTGTTCTTCCATATATTTCCGGCCTTTGTCGTGAGAGAGTGTCCACCCCGCATCACCTACAGGTCCGATATATACGAAGGCTACCTTCATCTTTCCGGCATCATCACTGGAAACACCGCCTTTCTTGCTGCAGCCTGCGGCACTCCAGAGCAGGATGGTGCAAAAAGACATTACACAAAGCAATTTAACATAAAGAGCTGCTCTTATCTTCACCCTGTTCACTCCCTTCTGTTATGATCTTTCAAAGCCGAACTATATTTCATTCTCTCCGTTCTTCTTTTATCCTGTGATATCTCCGATCAGATGTGCCTGTGCTTCCAGGATTCCACATTTCTCAACAATGCTTCGAATACCGGCTCAGCCAGATCAATTTTAAGAATCTTCTCTATGCTTTCAACTCCAGGGCTGGAATTCACCTCCAGAACCATTGGGCCTTTGTCCGTTTCGAGTATATCAACACCTGTGAATATAAGGCCCATGGCCTTTGATGCTCGTTCTGCAAGAGTAACAACTGATGGATCTGCCTTTTCCGCCACAAGAGTTCCACCTTTTTTATAGTTGGAGCGGAAATCACCTTTTCCAGGAATCATCCTGACCGTAGCCAGCACCTCACCATGCACAATAAGGACTCTGATGGTCTCACCGCAGCTCTCTTTCACATACGGCTGCAGGAATATATTGGCGCCAAGCGCCCAGTATGAATCTACAAGAGCGCTCAGCATCTCATAGCAGGACACGTAGACCACACCGGTTCCCTGTGTGCCGTGAAAGAATTTGAGCATCAGCGGATATCCTCCCAGATGGTTGACAGCGTCCTCCAGGCTGTTTCTGGAGCGGAGCGCCACAGATGGAACTGCCGGTATGGATTTGGAAACCAGACACTGGAAAGTTCTGAACTTATTGCTTGCAATCTCGATGGAACTGGAGGTGTTAATCAGCATGCCCTGCCGTTCTTCAAGAGATCGAGCCACTGACAGTATGTAGTCCCTCTCCTCTGCATATACAGAAGTGCGGAGAAGGTAGAGATCGTGCTCAGGCAGTTCATTCCCCTCATAGATGAGCGAAGAGCCTCCTGCCGCAATTTTAAGTGGATTATACCACGCAAGGGGGATCTGCCTTTCCGAGGCAATATCCAGAAAGCGTCGATGAGTATAGTTATCTGCATTTCTTGCCAGAAGGGCTATTTTCACGATGGACCTCCCGTTACTGAGTCAACTGATATTGACAATCTCAATGAGTCTCTCATAATATCTCTGCGGAGAAAAATGACTTTCAGCATAAGCTCTGGCTCTGGCTCCAAGATCGCATGCAAGGTCGCGATCATCACAGAGTCTTTTCATTGCATCCGTCAATGCTTCGCTGTCTCCCGGCGGAAAGAGCAGGCCTCTTTCATTGTCTCCAATCAGCTCGGTAATCCCTCCACACCTGCTTCCCACGACAGGCACACCGGATGCAAAAGCTTCCAGAATGGCATAAGGAGCATTCTCGTAGCACTCAGATGGAGTCACTGTAAAGAGCGCTCCAGATATCTCATTCTTCAGACTCTCACCTTCCATGTGGCCTCTGAGACTCACATGCCTGAGCTTTTCCCTTTCTATCTGAGACTCTAGCTCTGCTTTCATCTCTCCGCTGCCGACGATTCTGAGCGAAAAACGGAGTCTGCCGGCAGCCTCCAGCAATGTACGAAGGCCCTTCACTGAAGAAAGACGTCCGAAATAGATGCAGTAGTCTGAGCTCTTGTCATAGTGTGAAGTGTATTCATCAAGCTCCAGAAAGTGCTCAAGGTAGACAAGCTCGCCATTGAAGCCCCATTCTCGGAATTTATTGTGAAGGAACTCACTCGGCGCTATGAATCTGTCGATAGACTCATATATATTCTGTTTAAGAATATTTCTTGTTATATATGATTGAAATGCAAAGGGGATATTGACACATCCCTTCAGACCTGCCATGTAGTGTCTGTCTCCCCTGCAGAGCTCGCATATGGCGCCGCTCCTGTACATCACTCCATTGAGACATATGGACCTGTGGTCGTGTAATGTCTGAATGACCGGCAGTGCTTTTTCTTTTATCATACCGGTAAGGAAGGTCAGCTTATGATCCAGCGTATGTATGTGAGCACAGTCATAGTGCCGGGAGAGAAGAGAGCGCAGAAACTCTGTGACCGCTTTTTTGCCGCCATTTCGGTAATTTTCCATCGGGAAAAAAGTTGTGATGTGGTGACCTTTCTGTTCCAGGAGCCTGCAGAGGCTCATAAAATGGCGCTCAGCGCCGCCTCCGGGAGGAGGAAAATCATTGATTTCAAGTATATGCATCACATTTCAGCCTCGCCGTGAAAACTATCAACCGAGCAATATCGATGGTGGGGCGGCACCTTTATTCATCAGGCACTTTGTTGCACACGAGTATAATTCCCGGTGTCTGTATAAACAATTTGTCGTATTCCTGCTTTTCCCTTCACCACCGAAGCGAGAAGGGAGAAGGGAAAAGCTGTCGAATGTGAATAAATTCCCGGACTGTTCTTGAAAGGAGCACACAGTATGAAGGAGAAGGGTGAAGGGTATAAATGGTTTGTCATTGGTGATATTAATGGATTTTTCGGACTCATGTTCGATAATATCACAGTGCTTTCTTTCATGGCAGGGATTCTGATTGGTGCTTTTGGATTCCCGGCCCATATTGTCTATGGAAAGATGATTCCAGGCACTGCATTCGGTGTGCTCTTCGGAGATCTCGTCTATACATGGATGGCCTTCGAGCTCGCTAAACGGACTGGGCGCTCTAATATTACTGCAATGCCTCTTGGCCTGGACACTCCATCGACGATAGGCATTGCATTCGTTGTACTGGGTCCGGCATTTCTCGATCTTAAAAAGACAATGCCTATGGAAGAAGCCGCGGTGATGACGTGGTATGTTGGAATGGCTACAATGGTCATGATAGGTATATTCAAAATCATCATGTCGTTCTGCGGCAGCTGGGTCCAGAAGATTGTGCCTCAGGCAGGGCTTCTCGGCTCACTTGCAGGAATAGGGTGTGCCCTCATAGGCTTCGTGCCTCTCGTTGAGATATTCGAGCTCCCCCTTGTGGGTATCATATCACTGGGGCTGATCCTCTATACTCTGGTAGCCAGGATAAAGCTTCCCAGGAGAATTCCCGGTGTATTTGCCGCCATATGCATAGGCACCGGCCTCTACCACATCCTGGGCCCCATGCACCTGATAGGGAGCGGTGTATATATACCGCCCATAGCAGTGTTCCATCTGGGCTTCCCCACTCCTACCCTGGATTTCCTGAAAGGATTCGGCTTTGCCCTTAAATACCTTCCTATAGCACTGCCCTTTGCAATACTGACAGTCGTGGGAGGAATTAATGTTACCGAGAGCGCGCGTGTAGCTGGCGACGATTACAACACCAGAAACATACTCCTTACAGAAGCAATAGCCACATTGCTCGCAGGTATCTGCGGCGGCGTGGCACAATCAACACCGTACATCGGCCAGCCTGCCTACAAGGGAATGGGCTCACGGGCAGGCTATACACTGCTGACCGGTATCTTCATCGGGCTTGGAGGAATCCTGGGCTATGTACCCTATATCGTAGAACTCATCCCCAGGGCAGTGCTTGCACCGATCCTGATCTTCGTCGCTCTGGACATCATGGAGCAGGCATTTCACGCATGTCCTGTACGCCACGCTCCCGCCGTGGCATTTGCATACTTCCCGACAATTGCAAGGCTTGTGTCGATCCAGAACAGCAACGTGTGCCAGCCTGAGAACCTCCAGAAGATGATAAGTACATTAGATCAGGCTCACCCTCAGGTAATACCTTCTGTACTAGTGACAACAGCGCTTGGCAACGGCTTTATCCTTACGGCAATGCTGATGGCCGGATTCCTGGCTGAGCTTATAGACAGGCGCTTGAAACGCAGCGCCATATATCTTTTTATCCTGGCGTTACTGTCATTCTTTGGAATTATTCACTCATCTTCCCCGAGCGGAGATATGTACGCCCCGTGGACCCTGACCGGTACTGCTCAGATGGTGCCGTACCAGTTCGCCTCCGCATATGTGATACTCGGTTTGATGCTGCTTGCTCTCTCCTTCACAAAGGAAAGCAGGGAGCCCTATCCCGGAGCAGATGAACATTCACAGTCCAGAGATTCCGATTCGGATCACGATGAGCACCTCGTTGAAAAGAGAGCGGAGCACGAATAATGTCATCATTCTGAGATCCATCATACCAACGCCTCTTACGATGCTGAATATGCATCGCCTGATTTACAGCGGTTCTGTGAAAGCTGCATAGAGCTTTATCTGTGAATCTTTAATCATTTTCTGAAAATATATCTTTTGCAATTTTCAGCTTAAAAGTGTTTCAGCCTCCGGTTTACAATGATATTACCGGAGAGTATAACAGAAATACCTGATACTCATGCAGGCTCTCTCTGGATATAATTACAGCTTGAAAGAGCAAGGAGGCGATGATCGTGTCGTTATGCTGTCCCCGCTGCAACAAGGCGCACGACGAGAAGACTGTCTTCTGCAGAGAGTGTTCATTTAAACTCTTTTCGAAGGGAGATGCCTTCTCCTTACAGAGGAAGCAAAGCCTTCCCGGAGCACATTTTCATCAACAGAAGGACAGTGTATGTAACAAACAGATCAGTATTGCATATGATGACATACCGGAGCATTTCTGGAGTCCTATCCACTGGGCTGCTCATGAAGGGCAGCGGGAAGTAGTGGAGCTTCTTCTTGCTCAGGGAGCGGATCCCTGCATAATAACGCAAACCGGCGAAACTCCTCTTCATCTCTGCAGCACAGTCGCCACTGCCAGACTTATTCTGAAAGCAGGAGCATCTATTGAAGCCCGGAATATAAGGGGAGAATCACCGGTTTTCATGATGGTGAGAAAGAACAGGATGGAAGTGCTGCGCCTGTTACTGGCAGAGAGGGCTTCGGTGCAGGCCCGCAACAACTACGGCTTGACTCCACTCCACAGGGCAGTGCGGGAAGGGAGCTGCGAGATTGCAGACCTTCTGATTTCATATGGAGCCCAGGTTAATGCAATAAACGATGAAGGGTGCACCGCCCTTCACTTTGCAGACTCACGTGAGATGGCGGCGCTCCTGCTGGCGCGCGGAGCCCAGATCAATCCCCGGGATAACAACGGCTGGACACCTCTCACTAAAGCCCTGATCACTCTGCGCTCTCTTAAAAACAACGCTGACATAAAAGAGCTCATCGCTCTGCTGCGCCGATTCGGTGCCAGAGAATAGAAGAAAGACTAAAAAGGAGAATCGAAAGTCTCTGTCTGACTGGTTGAATATACCTTCCTATACCACGAGTTGTGCAGCGGCTTTCCTCCGTCATTGCTCAGCCAATCTATCTTCACAATATATGTCTGCCCTACTCTTGCCCCGTCACAATCCATTTCACACCAGGCATCGCCGCAGTCTGACCACCAGTCCTTATACCAGTGATAGTTTCCATTTCCCCATTCAGTCACATCAATCTTCCTGACCCACCATCGATGATAGCCGTCATCATAGGCATCAGCCACTATATGCAGATGACCTTTTTTGGGCTTCGGCTCTGTCGGAGCAGCCTTCCTGCCTTCAGGAGGCGGTGCTGATGAAGATTGTGATGGCATCGCGCTGCCTGCTGCAGCTTCATCCCTTCCGGCAGCAGGAGTCAGAGTGATGAGCACTGAATCGGTATCGCCAGGTTCAAGATTGACCTGACCCTGTGCAGTCCTGTATCCACTGCGGCTGATGAAAAGAGTATGACGGCCTGGCGGAACATTTTCAATGATGTATGATCCGTCATTGCCTGACTTGGTGGAAAGACCATTATCCAGTGTCAACAATACACCGCTTACAGGCTTCTGATCGTCGGTCTGCACCTTTCCCATCAGAGTACTGAGATCATTCTCCTGAGGAGAACCGGTGACAGTAATAGGAATGGCATTACTTGGAATGCGGTTTGCATATAAAGTCACGTTACCTGACTGTGCATAAGGTGGGATTCTCGCCAGCACTTCTGTGTCACTCCAGTTCAGTATACACTCAGGCGGAATCGGAGTAGTTCCTATGGCAATAAATCCGTTATCTTTATCAAATCCGGAGCCTTTGATGGCTATGGTAGAGCCGGCCGGGACACTCTGAGGGACTATCGAAAAGATCTTAGGTGTAGAGACTACATTACCGCCTCTCCCGGAAAAAACAACCTTCACTGAATGCCAGCAATAGATCCAGAGTCCTTTCATCGGCAAAAGCGATGAATCAGGTGAAAGAAGGTTAATGGAAGTATTGACTGAATCAGCCACATATCCTTTTGAAGAAAGCCAGTAATCCCCCTCGTCAAGAGTGGGGCTTAAGGCCTGGGCAAAAGCCCTGACGCTGTTTTTATACATTACATGAAGGCGATTAAGAGACAACGCCGTCTTAGAAGGGCATCCCAGCAGATTCCATCCTTGAGACAAAGTGCCGGATCGCACAATGCCATTGTTTACAGTTCCTGTAACGCTGACTTTTAATGGCCTGTCGACGTGGGCGAGATAGGCAAACCTTGTATCGATGGTGTTTGGTGAATTAATCGGATCAACAGAATAGTACATCCCATCCCTGAAGAAATAAAGACAGTTGGTGAAACCGGACGCTTTTTCCACTCTCCCGACAGGAAAGGAGATGATAGTCCAGCCAGCAGGAAGAGTATAGTTTATCTCGATTCTTTCAACCTTTCCGGAGTCTGGAGGGCCGTCAAGCGGCGGTATGCCGGCCGGCACAGATCCAACAGGTGGAGGCATTGCGGCAGGAAGTCCAGGCGGCCTGGATGGATCAAGCGAATCGAAGGCCTGGCATGGGATAAGCAACACGGCCAGCGCGATAAACAAAGCTTTCAGTGCAGTTGAAACTCTGAATCTCATAACAGTATCTCCCATCTCAATTTATGCATTCACATATTACAGGCGCTCATTGTATATGATGCTGCAGCCAGTCATTCTCTTGAGTATAAGGTATTCCATGCTCTTTGTAAAGAGAGTCTGAGACGACTGATTTCCTGCTGTTGACTGTAAACTGCCCTTCAAAGGAAGGTATGGAGCATATAGATATGGAAGTTATTATTTTCCATTATACTGAATCACATAAGAGGAGGTTACAATGAATACAGAACAGTTTATTGAGCTAATGGGGAAAGTAAAGATGTACGACTTGACTCAGCCACTTTCGGTCCATACTCCTCCCTGGCCGAGCTATGTTCCCCTCAGCGTCCAGTATTTTAAAAGGATTGCCGGCGCTCACATGGGACAAGGTGCAAATGGCCAGATAATCACGATGAGCCATCATGTTGGAACTCACATGGATGGCGAGATCCATTTCTACGGGGCAGGCCGCTCCATAGGTCAGGTCCCTCTTTCAGAATGGGTTGGGCCAGGCGTAGTAGTCGACATCTCAAAGGAAGTTGGCGACTATGATCTCTACACTCCTGAGATGTTGACCAGCAAAGTTGAGATCAGGAAGGGCGATATCCTCATCATCAACACCGGATATCACAAATACGCATGGTATGAAAAGAAGTCTGATGAAGTGCGGTATTTTGTCAAGCATCCCGGTCCAGGCCCTGATTTCCACAAGTGGGCAATCGACATGAAAATCAGATGGATTGGCGTGGAATGTGGCAGTGCCGACCACCCGATGAACACTATCATCAGAGACTGGCACCCAAAACTCTTCATAGAGGCCGAGGAGAAATTGAAAGCCAAATATGGGAAAACGTGGGATGTATTCTTCCCCAAGGATGAGTATTATCAGGTCATGCACCTTAAGCTCTTCCCGAAGGGCATTGTCCACGCCGAGAATCTGGGCGGTGATATCGACAAGGTAGGCAACAGGCGCCTGTGGATTGGCTGCTTCCCGGTAAAAGGCATGGAGTTCGAATCGGCACAGTGCAGAATTGTAGCATTTGATGCCCCGGAGAAGTAGGGACACTCCCCTCCCGGTTCCACGTCGAGATGGCTGTCCGATATCTGCCGTGATATCCGGGCTCGTCCATGACAGACTCAGTAATAAGACTCAGAGAAGGAATTCCTCTCTGAGTCTTTTATTCCTGAGTATTACAGTCACGATCCGCCCTCTGTCATTGTTTCCCCTTCTCAGGGCTGTCTTTTTCAATCGTAACCTCATCCAGCACTTTTTCGATATCAACACCGGTGAAATCTTTCAAAACCTGTCTGTCATTGAGGATTGCCGCAATCTTTGGATTGTCGAGAAGATCCCTGTATCTCTTCTCCTGAATAATCTTCTTTATCTCAGCATCCTGAGCCAGTTCCTTGATTCTGGGATTCCCTGAGAGTTTAGTCACAACAGGATGACTCTGAAACTTTTCAAAGAAGGCAGGATCTCTTACAACTACCACTAGCTTCTCAAGCGTTCTGGATGCCTTTTCGTCTACAGGATTGAACTTCTTGACAACAGGAGCATAGATTGAGCTCTTAAGCTGAGACCTGAAATTTGAAAGAGGCTCTCTTATCTGAGATTCCAGATACGTTGAGGGGCTGTCCGGCGTTTCTTCCGAAGATACTGCCGTCTCTTGAGCATCACTGCTGCTTACAGACGGATCGCTGCTTCTTGATTTCTTCACAGTTGAAGTATTGACACTACTCTTACAGGCATCAGTTGATTGGAGCACTGATTTCTGCCTCAGGAGAGCAAGCTCTTTTGATGCAGCAGCAGCTCTGTTCATCGTTTCATCAACACTTGCAATAACATCAACACCTGTGAGAATAAAAGCATAGAGTAGAAAACCCCACAGAATGCCGAAAATCACTCCACCATAACGCTCCCACTTTGCCATGGGAGGCTTTCCTTCTTCTTTAAACTTCTTCTCACGCCTGTGCAGAATATACTCGCCGGCAGATTGAAAGATTACAAAGAATAATATGCCTGCAAGCAGCGCTGCTCCGACTGGTTTGAAAGTAAGCGGTATCAGCTCAATCCTGTCTACTGCCCATCTGGTGGTAAATGAAAGCGGGACAGCAATATAAGAAGAGATGAACAGCGCAAACAAAGCAACGAGGACACGCAGGACACCACGAAAATATCCAGCCGTTATCATTAAAAGAATTAAAAGGATTCCAAGCAGATTTAGAGTATTCATCTGGTTCATTCCTCATCACATCCGGCATCAGACGCGCCGGAATCATAGCTGCTGCTTTCAGACGCGCCGGAATCATAGCTGCTTCCAGATGTCCCTGCATCATATCCGCCTGCATCTTCACCATCATCATATCCATCGTCAGTATCAGAATCGGCATCTATTACCACAGAATGATCATCAACAGGTGTCCCGCTGGCAACATCAGAAGAGGGGTCGTGCACCGCACCATCGGCGCCGTGCATACCTTCATAGCCAAGAGTGTCAGCCTTTTCCTGCTCAGATGCTGCACTGGCGGCATATTGCTGGGCATGCTCGAAATCTCCTTCCGAGGCCTCCTGTTGTGCGCTGCGCATGTCAGAATCAGCGTGATCCTGATGCCAGACGGCCCAGTCTTCCTTCTCATACTCCGCCTTTGCCTGTCCAGTATGATCCGGCCCTCCGGCCTTGAAATCTGCCCAGCTCATATCGTTTTCGGCATTGGCTGCCTCATCCCGCGCCGTTCTATAATCTCCTTCATCTGCAGCTTTTGCTTCAAGAACTTCATGCTCATGTGACTGCTCCATATGATCAGCAGCAGCGGACAGTTGATATGAATCACTTCCGTGGAGCATGCTGCTGTCGTCTCCTTGCCAGGCCTCACTCTCAGCAGCTTCACGCTCCTGGGAGGCTGCGGCATAATCGCCCTTCTGAATGGCCTCATCAGCATGCTGCTGTGCCAGTGTTGCTGAATCTATATGTGCCTGTGCCTCTGCATCAGCCTGCTGTGCCTCTGCATCAGCCGTCTGTGCCTCTGCATCAGCCTGCTGCGCCTCTGTGTCAGCCGTCTGTGACTCTGCATCAGCCTGCTGTGCCTCTGCATCAGCCGTCTGTGACTCTGTGTCAGCCTGCTGTGCATCTGTGTCAGCCGTCTGTGCCTCTGTGTCAGCCGTCTGTGCATCTGCATCAGCCTGCTGCGCCTCTGTGTCAGCCTGCTGTGCCTCTGCATCAGCCTGCTGCGCCTCTGTGTCAGCCGTCTGTGCCTCTGCATCAGCCTGCTGCGCCTCTGTGTCAGCCGTCTGTGCATCTGATGTCTGCGGTGATAAGTCATCAGAAGACTTCTGCTCGGCTTCGGCATATTCTGTTGATGGAGTGCTGTAATCACCTTCAGCAGCAAGTGGTTCTTCACTTCCAGAGGCAGCAACATCTGAGCCCATGACGGGCGCTTCCTGCAAAGCCTCTGAGCCCATGACAGGCGCTTCCTGCAAAGCCTCTGAGCCCATGACAGGCGCTTCCTGCAAAGCCTCTGAGCCCATGACGGGCGCTTCCTGCAAAGCCTCTGAGCCCATGACGGGCATCTGCTGACCATCGCCCTGTTCTGTTGACGGAACATCCTGGAAAATCGCCGTTTCAACTCCTGGAGCTCCGTATGCTTCGCTTTCAGTGAGTTCATTGCTCTCTTGACTCTCACCTGCATCTATGATGATGATCTCGGCAGTCTCACTGTCCTCTGCACCGACATCTGCATCCAGGTCAACGACAATTATCTCCGGAGCACCTTCAGCATTTTCCACAATGGCAACGTGGGTTCCATCCAGATTCAGCAGAGCTGCGTCAGCTTCTGAATCTCCATCAGTATCGATCAATATTATCTCATTCTGTCCGCTTTCTGCAACCTCAGGACTCTGATCTGCTCTGTCCATTGTCATCTCCTTCTAACTCTTTATTCTGCTCATGTGGAACGACGACTTTTCAAATACAGACATTCTGAAAACAGCAGGCTGTATGATCCTCCAAAAGAACGCTCATCCTGCATAATATGGCTTTGACTCTGTGTACACAGGATTTCGAGAGAATAAATGATAAACCCTCTCATGCTTTGTAACCTGCCCTGCGTATTGTTCTGAATGAATAATAATGACTGGCATCTCCAATGAAAAAGAGGAGACACAGGCAGCATCAGGTGCGAAAAGATCTAGTGATGGAAGGAGAAAGCAGTGCACCGAAATGCCATTTTGCTTATCGAAAAGTGAAAAAGTCGGGCAGGTTTAAGGAGGAACCTGCCCGACACCAGCCGTTATGCCGCGTCAACTGCAAACTCGTCATCATCTTCTACTTCATCATCTGTCTCTATATTGACAACAGGAGCCTCACCCTTGACAAAAGCTTTGTCCTTGATTATCGATTCGATCTGAGCACAGACAGCCGGGTTGTCTTCCAGATACTGTCGTGCATTATCATACCCCTGCCCCAGTTTTACATCCCCAAAGGCCAGCCACGACCCTGATTTTGCAATGACTTTGTAATTGAGGGCTTCCTGAAGGACTGATGCTTCGCGTGAGAATCCCGTTCCGTAATATACTTCCATCTCACACTCCCTGAACGGTGGAGCCACTTTATTCTTCTTGATTGTAATCTTGCACCGGTGTCCATTAGGTTCGCTGGTCTTGCCGTCTTTCAATCCTCCAATCCTCTTGACGTGAATCCTGAGAGAGGAGTAAAACTTCAGCGCCCTTCCTCCAGGTGTTGTCTCATGATTGGCAAAAGCAGGTGCTCCCACCAGGTCTCTCACCTGATTGATAAAGATGATGATCGTACCGGAGTGGTTTATCTGCGCCGTCAACTTTCTCAATGCCTGAGACATCATTCTCGCCTGCAGAGCCACGAAGCTGTCTCCAATCTCACCATCAATCTCCGCCTTGGGCGTCAGAGCCGCGACTGAATCTATCACAATAATGTCTACTGCGTGGCTTCTTATGAGCTCATCGGTGATCTTGAGAGCCTGCTCACCCCAGTCGGGCTGAGAAATCAGAAGTGTATCAAGATCGACGCCCAGGTTAGCTGCATAGACAGGATCAAGAGCGTGTTCAGCATCGATGAATACTGCGGTGCCGCCTTCCTTCTGCACTGAAGCCAGAATCTCAAGCGCCAGCGTGCTCTTACCTGAGCTCTCAGGTCCGAAGATCTCAATGACTCTCCCCCTTGGAACCCCACCTACACCAAGCGCTACATCAAGACCGATGAATCCTGTCGGGATTGAATTTGAATCAACTCGGCGCACATCGTTGATCTTCATGATTGTTCCTCTGCCAAACTGCTTGTCAATACTCTGCAGAGTTTTCTCAAGAGCTTTCTCTCTGTCTATTGCTTCTACTTTAGCCATTATGCTCATCTCCTTTGTTCTTTTCTGATTTTATTATAGCGCAGTTCACTGACAACAGTGTGTCAGTGAACCGGGAGAAGTTGAAATAAATATATAGTAGGTCAGAATTGTATTGATACAATATCTTGTATGACCATCACCCCTTTCCATTATGAACAAGATTTTGAAACTTTCCTTCTCTTCAACAGCGCCATCTCCATGATACAGACGAAATATTGCACCAATATGATCATTTTTTTAAAAGAAAGGAATTAATTGTTAAAAGTTTCTACCATTTATGAGATATCACTGACTGAAAATAGCTGGAACTCACCGCACCTTTATCTGTTTTAACTTAAGTCACTAAAATTCAGCTTCAAAGCCATTGAAATAACAAGATCCTTCAACTCATCTTTCCAACAGGCGTGCAAGAGCATGAAATGATATAGATATGCAGGTTCTGCAGGCTTATCTGAGGCCTCACATTGATGGCGGGGATTACTCCGGAGGTGAAATCTGATTGGTCACGCAGTCATCTTTTCGTTGTCGCTGCTTTTTTGACTGGATTTTATCCTCCCGGACTGCAGGACTTTTCTCCCCCTCACATATTTCAGGAAGTATCTGCCGTCTCTGCGGAGACTGGCGCTGCCGAAGGTGAATGTCAGGTTGAAAGGGGCTGTTCCCTCTATCTTCAGTGTGTGCAGATTGTGCAGCAGTCTCAGGTGGCACTTGGCACATAAAACGATAAGGTTTGCAGGATCATCGCTTCCGCC
>Ga0302251_1000100_pt1 | contig 104721 bp, 105 predicted proteins | sample AAG_RA_Gln_MG_FD_193534 | JGI IMG/M metagenome (GOLD analysis project Ga0302251, IMG submission 193534) | Enriched activated sludge microbial communities from anaerobic digester in WTTP, New Holstein, Wisconsin, United States - AAG_RA_Gln | ecosystem: Engineered > Bioreactor > Anaerobic >... | reverse complement strand
TAACAGAACATAACAGGACAAATATATAAGTAATAACCAACAAAAATAAACCCTGAAAAGCGCTAATTTTAGCGATTTCAGGGCAAATGTTTGTTGCTATTTGGGTTCGAAAATCCTAAAGTCAGGATCAATCTTCTGGTGGATATCCAGGCCAAACTTCAAGCTGGTAAAGGTCCTGGTTATGAGCGCTGGGCGAAGGTGTTCAATCTGAAACAGATGGCTCAGACCATCAATTTTCTGACGGAGAATAACATCACCGACTATGAAACACTTGTTGAAAAAACAAAAGCTGCGACGGATCGATATCACGAGCTGTCACAGCAGATCAAGGATCTTGAAAAACGAATGGCGGAGATTACTGAGTTGAAGAAGCATATCATCAATTATGCGAAAACGAAGGAGATATATACCGCATATCGAGAATCCGGATATTCAGCAAAATATTATGAGTCGAACACCGAACGCATTCGGCTTCACCAATCTGCAAAGCGAGTATTTGACTCAATCACATCAGATAAAATTCCTTCTCTCCGAGAACTTCAATTGGAATTTAACGCATGTAATAATACAAAAAGAACAAAACTAAAAGATTATTCAAAGCAAAAAAGCATCATGAAGGACGCTCTTACGGTCCAATCAAACGTCGATCATTTATTTTCACAAAAGTCGGAAGACAAATTCATTAAGGAGCGTTAACAACCTTAGGATGCGGTTAATCTTCGTAAAATATTCATGTTGTTGTATTCGTTATGGCTTTTATGTTTGTGGTTTTGCCTTATATCCCCAAGATCGTAAATATCCTCTCATTGTGTAGTGCTTGATCAACCCAAACAGAGATTTCACATTCATACGTGGATATGACACGAATTTTTTTATGTGATATCATATCAGCGGTTTAGGTTATCGGAAACTTGTTCAAAAATTCAGAACATGAACGTTGGGATTCAATGACTATATTCTTGTCTAATCAATGAAATTATCTCGCTTGTTAGATAGTTCATATCTTTGTCCGTTTCTGTAGACACTAACTGAATATTTAAAATCACCAACTTTACCTCCAGCAATGATTAAAATTGGTTCTGGACAAGCAAAATTTTTGTCTGTTGAAATATTTATCATTTGTTGATTATCAATTCCACTAGGAGTTGAGGTGCATTCCGGATGATAATGCCATTCTCCAAGATAGTATTTTCCTTCTTCCCATAGGTTTTTTAAGTATTTATTAAGACCCTTAACGCCTCTAAAAAAAGAAGTTCTGCCTGATTTCGAATCAAGAGGTGCTCCTGTAACATCACAAATCATAGCAGATGACTGATCTGATGAATAATAACCGATGATAATACCACCCGTTTCATATGTGGGTTGCTTTTCACAATAAGTTTCGATTTTTTTAATAATTGATCGATCAATAGAGATAGTTATTCCATCCAATTCATAGTTTATCATCAACTTGAATCACCCCATGAAAGTTACCTTTGGAATCAAATTGCTTTTGGAACAATACATATTCGCCACTTGTTACATTGTCCTTTACTCTTTGGTCGAAAGTTGAAACGATTGTTGATGCTGCAAGCGAAACATCTCCATATGTAGCAGGGAATACAGGACTCCAACAACCAATTCCCTCCCAAGGCATTTTATTAAAATCAAATTCTAAAAAATCACTTTTCATTACGTTGGAAAATTGTTTCGAATATTCATTCAGTGAAAAATTTTTCAATCTTCCAACATAAACAAATATATTCTTAACTTCGAAACTAAATGATGCTGAACAAAGCCATTGAGAAGTGCACATTTCGGATAAAATTTCTAGCACATCGTTTTCCCCTGAGCAATCAAAGATGGCATCATAATTCAATGTTTTTTCAATGAAACTTGTGTTAAATTTCCCATTTACTGCATTGACTCTTGCGTGTGGACTTAATTTATTTAACTTCTTCGCTACTTCATCAGCTTTGTTAAATCCAACACTTTCAATGTCAAGTATATGACGTGACATATTTCCGATTTTAAAGATATCATTATCGATTATAGTAAGGCTGATAACGCCACTACGAATTAACATTTCCGCTATAATAGATCCAAGACTACCTGCACCAATGATTAAAACTCTCATCCTACATAGACTTTGGCTAACCTTGCCACGTGTTAAAATATTCGTTGAATTCCAATTCTCTGACCTCAACCATTCGATTTTTGTATTTCCGGATAACCGACAGGTTAAATCTTGTTGTAGCCAACCAATTTCGTTTTTTCGGAACCCAGGAGGAACCCTGTTCCCGCTAGACAGTATTGGCAATCGAATTGTTTGCCATATAATGCTATCTGGTTCCTCTCCTAAAATCAGCGATGCTGGGTACCCTATCAACAATAGGTGTTGTTTTTGATCCCTTAACCGTCCTGAAAGATGACTGAAAAATTCCCGAAAGCTTGAACCTTGGGTTTTAAATGCTTCTTTAAGTTGACCATATGTATTCGGCGACTGCCATCTGTTAATAACTATTGGCTTTTCAAGAAGTATCCATCCACCAATTTGATTTTCACATGCATTAATGATCTCATGTATTCGTTTTCCCCATGCAATTTCAAAAACTAAATCGCCACAGCAGTCGTTGAATTTTTTGACAAAATAAGTCTCCATATGCTGAGCAATATCAACGAAACCATATCGAGCTTCATTATCATTTCTTACTTCGACAGAAAAATAATCTTCATCGTAAGCAAGAATATTTTTTGATGAAATATTTGTGACGGGAACTTCAAAATAGTCTCCTTCTTTCATGAGACTGTTGTTATCAGCATTATGAATCCATTGAATTAATCTTTTCACATGCCAAGTAAGTTTCTCAAATTCATTGAGTGTTTTGCTAATAAATTTATCCGAAGGTCTATCTAAACATATTTTTCCGCTTTTACAAATTGGATTGAACCAGTCTAAATCGTTATTCAGTTGATGCGGAAACGTTTCATTAATTCCTAATTTGAAATCGGGGTAAATTGAAACATCTCCATGAGGATAATTATTCGATGCAAAAGCTACCCAAAACGTAGTATTTTGAAGATTGCGTAATTCAAGATAGAGAGAAAATCTTAAACACCACATGTTAAGATCTTCGATCCATTCCCAATCTTTCAATATACTGAGTTGGGGAAAAACATCTAAACTTCGTCTGCCTTTCAATAATTTTTCATGAACTATCACTACGCAAATCTGCCTCCAGTCAAATTACCACTATCATGAGTGCGAGGGGTAAAGGAAGAATTCGAAGAAGACTTTGGTGGTTCAGGAAATTCAGATCCAAATATCTCCCTCCATTTATTTACTGCTAAACTTACATCAGTTGAATCAAACGCCTCGCGTGCAATAGCAGCAACTTCAGTTACATCTTTATAAAATGCTTCATATTCATCGTCAGATACTCTTGCAAAAACATCATGTTCTGGAACACCTCTGTCAGATAAATACGGTTTGAAAAAATATTGCGAAACAATTTTCTCAAGTGTTAAAGTTATCCCTTCAGCTACAGATTGTATTCCATCTGGACAACAATCACCGATAAAGTGTTCAAGGGGATAGCTTTTGGGGTGCTTAACACCAATGAACTTTATTTTGCGCCACCACTTTAAAGCCTTTACAACGTTTATATAATGCCCGTTGCAGTTTTTATTTTTTTCGATTGTCCAGCGAATCTGCTCAAGAGGATGAGTTTTCTCCCATATTTCTGCTTCGCGATCAGGGATGTATAAAGGCTCTTCTTTCCATACAGTGTTTTCTGCTGATTTTTGAAACATCGATGAGGCTTCAAATATCAATCTATTGACTGATGAAGTTTCAGCTGTCTCGAAAGGATTGTATCCAAGTGATTCAACTGTAAAATCTGACTTGATAAACTGATTACCAGCAGACTGAGCCTCGATTTCTGATGGTGCTGATGTAGGCACAACATCCAAATCGACGTGGCTCATTTCAATGCCCCACGATCTACCTTGTTTACGATACTTGCCACTATAATATTTTTCTAGAAATATTTCGAAATTATCTAGTGCTTCTTCAGATGTAACAGATTCTTTATCTAGATTTGTTACTATGATTATATCCACATCTGACCTATTTCCGTTTCGCGGCTTAACCGCGGTAGATCGCTTATAACTCCCTTGTAAAAATGTGCCAACAATAATTGATTTTAGATCCTCATCATTTTCAAGCCGACTTCTCAAAGTTTCGTGCGCTGTTTTTAACTCACTAACTTGATTTTCTGTTAATCTAATATTTTTAAGAAAATCATTAAAATGACTAACAAGTGGTAATGACATTTTATTCTCCTCCTAAATATGAAACCGATTTCCAATATGCTTTGTTTTTTGAGCAATGCAAATCATGTTCGTATAACTGTAATTTGCCAAAATTCAAAGAATATTTCCCCAAATAAAACAAGAGTGACACTGGCGCAGCCACAAAAATGTGTGTCAGCGCCATCTTCTCGGTTCTACTACGCCGATTTAAAAGACTTGCAATATATTCGGCTATTTGCAAACATTGCCTTCCATCATTAATAGCGTAATTGCCAATATTCTTGTGTTTGAATTTTAGTAATTTTGAATATTCAACTCCTTCTTCTCTCAAATATTCTTGAACATCACATTCGATATCATGAGTGATGCTTATAACAAGTATTGAGTCATTTGTTCCAGGCGTTGGTACTTCAATTAATTCTGATAATAATGTGTCTTCTATTTGTTTAATCTCAGACCCATTATAATAATTCCAGGATTGCAAACCATCTGCTGTTTTTTGAACTGGATATATGAAACAACCAGATTTTGGATTAAATATTCTTCCTGCAATAAAACCAACTGAGAAAGAACACTCGAGATATATTTCATATTGATTAAGTACATCATGGTGATCACAAAAAGAAAATATCTCATTTTTTATATCTGGCCACAAAGACGAAGAAAGAAATTTTCCACCCTCAAATGAATCTGAAAGATCTAAAGTTTCAATATTGTTTTCAACTAAATATTTTGTACCAGCTCTAAATGTTTTAATTGCCAATTTAGAAATTTGAGGATTACTTTTAGCGATTAAACCTTCAGCGGAACATTCGGAGTAAATGAATTCTGGAGTTATTTCAGAGATACCACCTGACAACCACTTGCTCGCCAAACTGACATAAGGATTTATTGCAGATGAATTCGAAATTTTTTCAAACGATAAGACACTCAACCCCAAGTTTACTGAATCAATGAGTTCTGGATATCGTGGCCCCCGATAAAATTTTAATTGGCCAAGTATCATTTTTAATTCTTCATTATCAACTTGAAGATGCGTTTTCATTTTCTCAATCGCTTTTGCTCTTGGCGTTCTAACTGAGCCATCAAATATCTTATCTAAGTTAATGAATCCATCTATGTTTGCAATCACAGAGTAGAGAATATCATCTTGCGCTACATCAAATGGTGAATACAATGTGAAAGCACACTTGTTGTAATTATCTCCAAGTTGGTTATACGCTAATTTTAACTTTTGTAGAAAAGAAAATTTTGTTGAATTCACAAAGCTAGGCAACATAAGGTTGTCTAAAGTTATTGTATCTGATTCATACTGATGAAACTTGGTCTGAATAAATTCCTTTCCAATGCATCTATGTCCATGCTTGTATGCTGGCTGCTTATACTCAACTACAATATCATCGAAACTTTTAATTTCTGGATGCTCAGTAAATAATCTCTTGTAATCTGAATCTCCATGGATAAGTTTTGTTATATGATGCCAAAGTACCATTCTCTGGTAATTGTCACCATTTTCGCGCGCAACTATTGCATTAGCCAAATTACCACCTCCTTGCATTCTTGCGTTAGCAGATTCTAATTACCGTTTGGGGATCGGGACCCCAAATTGTAGTAAGTGTATAAACACTTGCATTGCTTGCCATTATTCTTTAACTAATTTCCCTTAATTATCGAATTTGTTATTCCTTCAACTGTTGCAGAAATAAGGGCATTTGCAACCGACTTAATTGTGTCTACAACCAATGGTAACCCTTTTTTTGTAATTGTTTCTTTGACTTTCTTCCACTGAGAATCGTCCCTTATTTTTTCCAGGAAATCATTCCCATCCCATGTTAGAGAACCGACACCAAACACATAAATTTCGTTGTCAGCATATTGTGCTTTATAGTCCGAAATCAGACCTGCTTCATATAGAATTTTACAGTGATAAGCAACCATCTCGGTATCATATCCATCAATAGCCAAATCGTATATGGCTGTTGAGCGATATTTATCTTCAATTTCCAGTAATATCAGGCGAACAAGGTCCATATCTCGTTTCATTTTAGCCTCCCACATGCTTAATTGTAATCAAGTTCAAAATTATGGGTGTCTACCACTCAATCAATAATATTTATGATCTTCATCGGGATCCAGAACAAATATGCTTGCTTCCCAATCTTGTGTTTCAGGCATTTTGGTCTTGTACTTAATCGTATATGGGTTATATAAATTATTTAGATACTATCCGTCCACATCTCACACTGCCCGATAACTGTGGCGATTGCGTCTTCAAGACCTTCAGGCGGATATTTATACTTCTTCAAAAGTTTCTTGACCATACGCCTCATACCTGCACGGGCAGATTCTTTCTTCTGCCAGTCTATGGTGCGGTTTTTGCGGAGCATTTCTGTGAGTTCGTGGGTAAGTTCAACGAGATCCTTATTCTCATAGAAATCTTTGACTGCTTCCGGTCGGGTTAGGGCGTCATAGAACGCCAGTTCCTCAGCGCTCAATCCCATTGCATCACCTTGTGCATGAGCGTTTGCCATATCTTTTGCCATCTTCATCAGTTCAGTTATGACTTCCTCATTGGAAAGCATACCGTTTAGGTACGCCTTCATTGCACGAGAGAGCATATCTGAGAACTTTTCAGATTTCACAAGATTCGTCCTACGATATAGCGAGACTTGCTCTGCAAGCAGTTTTTTTAGAATTTCAACGGCTAAATTGCGTTCCTTCATCTTTGCGATTTCATCAAGGAACTTAGGATCAAATAGAGAAAACCCTGTGTCAATATCCGAAAATAAGTTGATAACACCTTCACTTTGAATGCTCGCCTTTAGAAGTTCATTAATGCGAGTGTTAATTTCCTTCAGTGATAAAGGCTTACCTTCTCCGGTCAACCTGGTCAGAAGAGTACGCACTGCCTCGAAGAATGCTGCCTCATAGCGTTGTTCTGGTTTCAGCAACGAACGACAAAGAGACAGTGCCTGACGTAGTAGCATTGCTTCTTTAATGAACGATTCACGTTGTTTTTCTTTATCCACTCCCGAAATAAAGTTCACTCCGCCGCTGATGGATTTAGCACGAGTTAGGTCTGTGGCCTTTTCATCCATAAAATTGGAAAAGTCGAATCCAAAAAACAGATCGCGGCAAACCTCCAATTTTTCTACGAATTTTGGCAAAGCAGTCTTAGCAATGTCCGTATCGCCGTAGTTACTCTTGTCACGGTTGGTGTAGTCATTCATTGCTTGTTTCAGCGCTGAGGCTATTCCTACATAATCGACTACCAACCCTCCTTCTTTATCCTTATAAACCCGATTAACTCGAGCTATGGCCTGCATCAAATTATGTCCTGCCATAGGCTTATAGACATACATGGTTGCAAGAGAAGGGACATCAAAGCCCGTTAGCCACATGTCTACGACAATAGCGATTTTCATTGGATCATTGTCATCTTTGAATTTCTTGGCCAATTCATCACGGCGACGTTTATTACCAATGATACTGCGCCACTCTTCTGGATCTTTGTTGCTATCCGTCATGACGACGCCAACTTTTTCTATCCATTCTGGGCGCAACTGGAGTATTTTATCGTAAATTTTCATCCCGATGGCGCGAGAGTATGCAACAATCATGGCCTTGCCTGTCAGTTCGTATTGGCGGTTTTCTTCATAGTGCTTGATAATGTCTACGGAAAGAGCTGTTATCGTCTGGTCCGCACCGAGAATGCTTTCCATCTGACCTAGTTCTTTCTTGCTCTTTTCTACAAGGTAAGGCTCTGCGCTTTCCGCTACAAGATCGTATTCAGCGTCGATACGGTGCAAGACATCCTCATCTAGCTTAAGGTGGATCACGCGGCTTTCGTAATACACAGGACGTGTTGCGCCGTCTTCTACAGCTTGGGTCATATCATAAATGTCTATATAGTTTCCAAAAACCTCAATGGTGGAGCGATCTTTCGAGGAAATCGGTGTTCCTGTAAACCCTATGTATGTAGCATTAGGTAGGCTTTCACGTATGATAAGGCCAAAGGACTTCTGAATCCGCCCGGTCTGACTGTCAACCCTTTCGTCGATAAACTGACTGCGATGCGCTTCGTCCGCTATGACGATGACATTACGTCGGTCAGATAAAAACTCGGAGCTTTCCTCAAATTTCTGTGCGGTCGTAAAGATAATGCCGTTTGCCTGCCGTCCAGCAAGCAATTCTTTCAAATGGGTTCTGCTTTCGGCCTGTTGAGGTGTTTGACGGAGAAACCCCGCACATTTTGCGAATTGGCCAAAAAGCTGATCATCAAGATCGTTTCGATCTGTCAATACAACGATCGTGGGAGAGTTTAGCACTTCTTGTAAAAGATGGGCATAGAAAACCATGGATAGCGATTTACCACTGCCCTGTGTATGCCAAAACACACCGCCCTTTCCGTCCGTCTCAGTAGCTTTGATGGCAAAGGCGGCTGCTTTTCGTACAGCAAAATATTGATGGTACGCGCCAAGAATTTTAGCATCCCCGGAAAAACAGATAAAATTCTTGATTATATCAAGCAGTCGCTCCTTTTCAAATATTCCCTCAAGGAATGTATCAAATTGAGCATACTGTGTATTTTCATAGCTACCGTCTTTTGTTTTCCATTCCATAAAGCGGTCTTCACCTGCCGTGATAGTTCCTGCTTTAGAGATGGCAAGATCACTCATCACTAGAAAGGCGTTGTATATAAACAGCGATGGTATCTCATGCATATAGTTACGAAGTTGCAAGAATGCTTCACTCGCATCCGTTTCCTCACGACTGGGCGACTTGAGCTCAAGCACTACAACAGGGAGACCATTAAGGAATACGATAACGTCAAGGCGCTTTTCGCTATTCTCAATTATGGTCCATTGATTGGCAACGGTAAAAGTGTTCCGTTCAACATTTTTAAAGTCGACTAGATAAACGAGAGAAGATCGCTGTTCACCACTATCAAAGTAACTTACCGAGACCCCGTTTTGGAGGTAATCCATGAATTGGATGTTCTTCTGCAATACCGTGCCACCCTCAAAATTGCGCAACTTATATACAACCTCGTAAAGTGCGACTTCTGGTAGCTGGGGATTTACCCGATGCAACGCAGCAAGCAACTCCTCTTTGTGTAGCGGGTCCGTATAATCACGGGCAAAATCAGGTGCGTAAATATGGCTGTACCCCAAGGTGTCGCGAAACACCTCTAAAACAGCATTTTCATAATTTGCTTCGGTATATGGCATGCGGCTAACCTCCTTTATACTGATTAGCTTCCGTTACAAAATATCTGCGAAATATCCTTCTTCGGTCTTGGAAAACATAATTTTAGACGGAAACAAGTTCTCACCCAAATTTGCAAATCCGACCAAAGTCATAGCCCATTCAGTTAATTCCGTTGGAATTCGATAGCACTTTGCTTCAGTCTCTTCTGTTACAGTAATCATTGGAATCATCTCTTTGCTAAAGCCTACCGACAAAACGTTGCATATTTGTAGGCCGCTTTTAATGACAAGCATTGGCTGCCTGCTCGTATCGAAATAAACCTTTGCACCACGTTGGTTATAGAAATAGTCTTTTGTGGTGTCGACCACAGGATCAATTGGAAGTTTATTCCGCATACGTTCAAAATAGTCAGCCAGGCTTTCGCAAGTATAAGCGTTAAAGTATTCGCCTTGCATTTCAAGATCTTTCTTTATCTCTTCTGCTGACTCGAAATGATTCATAAACCTCAAGAGAGCAATAAACACAATAAAGTCGTCTGAATAGGTTCCTGCATACGACTTATACCAAGCCTTATTCAATTCGACTGCAACTTGATACATCTTTTTGTAAAGGGCAAGCTGTCGTTCGTTTAGCACGAACCAGCTTTTATCAAGAATCTTCTTGTTTACCTGCTCTTCTGGCGAGGTATAGCGCAGCGTACTACGTAGCGCCTTAAGCAATTTGGAAATGACCCCTGCTAACAAATCTGCCATGCGAATCCCGCAGGAGGTCAACGAATCGGCTTCGGTTACCGGAAATAAGCCCACACGTTCCGCTGCTTTAACCGTATTCCCCTTTTCACCTTCCTTGTCAATGGTTAGCGAATAGGTATGAATAGCTTTTTCAGCCAGATATTTTTTGAAGCCTACGAAAGAGATGTCGTAATTCCAGTCGATTGTTCTAATCGTAGATATATCATCTAAAATCATAAGAATTTGGCTAAATTGCTCAATTTCCATTTGCTTCAGCGTTTCATTTGCCTTATCCTTTTCTATCTGAGCTGAAAAGAAGCTCTTCAACAAAGCGATCAGTTCGCCCGTGTTCTCATATAGCCCCGCCATAATGTCGCTTGGCTGATACAAGACTAATGCCTTCGTGATTGAATATTTCATCGCGTCCATGTCCACGAAAAAGGTATTTTCGTAATCTTCAAATAGCTGACGGATGATATATTCAATTTTACTTATGACTGCATAGTAGACAAAGATTCTTTCATCGAACAAACCCAAGAAGTCTTCCAGCAAAGAAAGATTGTCATTGTTCAACGATGCAAAACCACTTTTCAGTTGGCTTTGCTTGATAGTATTGCTCTTCAATTCGCCATCGGACTGCCTGTGCTGATACTTTTCTTCAAATGCGCCATACCTTTCATACAAACTGGCTTGATTCTCAGAGAGCCAGCCAACGATAACCGCGATAAAACTGTCGGAGTAATTCTCCGCAGTTATTGTTTTGTGGTTAATCTTCCTGCTATGCTCGGATTCGTCATAGTAGAAATTGAATTTGCCCATCGGCGGCCTCCTTTCGCAGTTTGGTAAATCATCATTTAGTGTCGACGAGATCGGCAACGGACAGCTCGCCGGACATCAGCCGAGGTAAAAGCGAATCGCGGGCGGCTTGAAGATTACAGCTTTCCGCATAATTCGCTTCGATGGTAGCGTCCATCGGGTTAACCAGTTCCTCAAATTGACGAAGCACTTTGTCAGAAGGGATAAGCACAGGGAGGGTTGCCATATCGTTTTTATTAATAGAACCAAATACCGTGCCTTCACAGTTGAACATATCAAGTTGTTGCTTCAAGGCAAACATCGTGTAGAAGATAAACGACGGACAGCTGTTGTTGCTTTGGATACCCGACAAGCCACGACCAAGGCAACAGGATTCATAGGCAACGTTCACATCTCCAACAGGGGCGCGAACGCTCATAAGCACATCACCTTTTGCCGCCATTCGCTTGGGTTGCGTTGTGAACAGGCGGCGAGTTGGAAAGCGAGAGCCAAACTCGGCACGACCCTGATAAAAGACAGTCCCGATGCCATCTTCGTTGTAACTCGACCCTTCTGGAGATTGCCCCATAGTGATGGTGGCTATCTCGCTGAGTGTACCTTCCCTCCAATCGTCGGGCATTACGTACCCGAACGGCTCGAAGTCAACGAACCACGACTTAAAAATGGCCTGCGCTATCTGCTCTAAATGATGATTTATCTTAGTATTGTTGGCAATTTTGTCGTCAAGAGCTTTAAGAGTTCGCCCAATCTCAACCTGTTCTGGGAGTGATGGCAAAAGCAGCTCTATACTCTCAATGTCGGAAGGTTTAATGGATGGATAAGCCGAAACACTCTGTTCGCCTATGGCGTGTAAGCCATCTACGATGTCGTTTTGTGTCAAGTAATAATATAGATAATCAGCATCAGCCTTTGCCTTGTCTACCCTTATGACCGCAAAGCCTGTGGAAACAAGCATGTTCGGCACCACATCCTTAACAATGCCGTAATGCCTTTGGTTAGGACGTACCGTCGAATATAGGATATCATCTACGACGACTTTACGTCGTGCCCTGCTCGGCAGGGTGTCCCTCCCTATTACAAGGTGCTGAATCTCACTGACACTATTTTCCGTAATGCTCCCCGTGTCCAGATAATTAACATATGACCACTTCTCTGACACAGAGTAGGTATTGGGGTTTGTTTTGCATATATCACTTATTCGTGTGATCTTCCAGTCTTGAGACACTACCATTTTCCTCCTAACCAATAAACTTTCTATGTGAATTCTTTACATTTGACTGATTAACCATCGCGTAATGCATCGTCGTGTCTATCTTCACATGACCAAGTAACCGCTGTACTTGCTCAATGGGCATACCTTTGTCGATTGCCCGTGTTGCTAGAGTCCGACGGAACTTATGCGGATGAACCTTATTCAAATCAGCCCGCTTGCCTATTTTCCTGAGCCGTGTTTCCACCCCGCCGATAAGCAACCGCTCACGGGGCTGGTTCAAGGAAACGAACAAAGCAGGGTTATTGTCATCTCTGCTTTCTAAATAATTTAGCAGGTGAATTTTAGTTCGGGCATCGAAGTAGACCATTCGTTCGCTGCCTCCTTTGCCTAATACAACACATTCCCGCTCATGGAAATTCATGTCCCCTCGGTTTAGGTTCACCAATTCACCTACACGCATTCCTGTCGATGCGAGGAGATCAACTATTGCAAGATCACGAATTTGATCGCAAGCGTCACGGAGTAGTTCCAAGCCTTCATCACTGATGGTTTCTTTTATCGGTTTGTCAGTCTTTATTTTATGAATTCGGCGCACAGGGCTTTTTAGTATGTAGTCCTCATCTTCAAGCCAACCAAAAAAACTACTAAAAATACGCCTCATATTGTCAATCGTCACTTTGGAAGATCCGCGAAATTTTTGATAGTCAGCCAAATACCCGCGAAGGTCGTCTGTACTGATTTCACGAAAATGCTTACCAATGCTATTAAGCATTTGTCGGACAGTGAAGGTGTAATATTTCAGCGATTTGTCACTACAGCCTTCTATTCGTTTTGCGGCAATAAACACGTCCAACATTCCTCCGTTATTATTAGCATCTGTCGGTTCTAGAGCCTCTTTTTCAGTTATATCGACTCCGTCAAAGGCGTATGTCAGCACCCGTCTGAGTTCCTCTAATTGCTCCATATTAAGCGTCGAAGCCATTCTTACTTGAATTTGTGTGATTAGTTTATCCTTCAAAATAATTCCTGCCTTTCATCTATTTTGTATATTGCTGGCAGGAGGAGCGGTAAATCATCATTTAGAGCAGATGGCGCAGGCCATATTCAAATCTTGGTTCGTAGACTTTGAGCCGTTCGGCGGCTTAATTCCTGACGATTGGCGGGAAGGCACTTTCAGCGAGGTTATTTCAACTACGCTGGGAGGTGACTGGGGAAAGGATTCGCCTATAGGCAACAACACCCAAGAGGTATACTGCATTCGTGGTGCTGATATTCCAGATGTTAACGTCGGTAATAAAGGTAAAATGCCCATTCGCTTTATCCTTCCTAAAAACTATGCCTCTAAAAGACTCGCCGTTGGCGACATCGTGGTTGAGATCTCTGGCGGTAGTCCCACACAATCGACAGGACGCTGTGCCTTAATCACTCAGTCGCTACTCGACCGCTACGACCGAGGCATGGTTTGCACGAACTTTTGCCGAGCTGTTAAGCCATCAGACGGATATTCTGCATTCGTGTATTTCTATTGGAAATACCTCTATGACCAAAGCGTGATGTTCTCTTACGAAAACGGCACGACGGGAATAAAAAACCTCGACATTATCGCTTTCCTTGAAAATGAGCCAATCATCATCCCTCCAGTTGGTGTTGTTTCTCAATTCACAGAAGTCGTTGAGATGTTCATAGATACCATTTTCGCAAATGGTCTCGAAAATGAAGGCTTGGCGACCACCCGCAATGCGCTATTGCCCCGCCTGATGTCCGGAGAACTGTCGGTTGCCGACCTTGGCGATGCTAAATGATGATTTATCTTTCTGTTTTCAGCAATCCGAGCATCAAGCGCAGAAAGCGTGTCGGCAATCATCTGCTGTTCAGCGAGGGAAGGAAAGTCTACATAAATGTTGGCAAATGTATCCCTCGTAATCGTGTCGAATACCGAACCGTGCGTCTGCCTCTTCAGAAGGCGGATACTGTCTTTTAGTAGATAGTATAGGTACGTCTGAATAACCTTGCCTTTCTTTCCCCGTATTCCATAGCATGACTGGTTAAACGCCATCGGAAAAGGAATCATAGCAAGCTCACCGACTGTGCCACGTGCCGAAATAATTATGTCGTCCACATTAAGTAGCTTTGTTGAGCTATTCGCCAAACCCGCTTCAGTAATTTTTTTTTCGGTAGAGTAAACATAACGGCTATCATCGTTAAAATCCTTGACTGAAAGCCACGGGATGTCACCACCCCAGTATTCAGGGACGCTTGTTTTGGGCGTGCCACCGCCTATAAGGTCGATATTTTCTGAGAGTTTAGATTTCATATCCAAATGCCCCCAGTCTTCTGCGAATTTCATCCTCTAACTCATGCGAACGTTTGAACATCTCGGACAGTTCACTTGTCAGCCGTACCATCTTCTCCTCAAACGGCTCGCCGTCGTCTTCCTGCTCCTCAATACCGACGTACCTCCCAGGTGTGAGTATGTAGTCTTGCTTTGCAATATCTTCCGTAGTAACAGCGGCGCAGAAACCCTTTATATCTTCAAGTTTTCCTTCATCGAAGGCCTCAAAAGTGGCAGCAATCTTGGCTATGTCTTCCGTGGTCATCTCGCGTAAGCGGCGATTGACCATCGTCCCCATTTTGCGGGCATCGATAAACAGCGTCTTGCCTTTCTGCTTTTTGTTTCGGCTGATGAACCACAGAGAAACTGGAATCTGGGTTGTGTAGAATAGCTGAGTAGGCATGGCAATAATGGCTTCCACCAGATCATCTTCTAAAATTCTGCGACGGATATCACCCTCACCACCACTTTGAGATGAAAGCGATCCGTTTGCAAGGACCATACCGATTTTCCCGTTTGGTGACAGATGATGAATCATGTGTTGCAACCATGCAAAGTTCGCATTTCCTGAGGGTGGCAGACCATATTTCCAGCGCGGATCGTCATTAAGGGAGCCATCATTCCAATCAGAAAGGTTGAACGGTGGGTTCGCTAGGATGTAGTCTGCTTTTAATTGTGGATGCAGATCTTTGTGAAAAGTATCTGCATTGTAACCTCCAAGGTCTGCTTCAATACCATGAATAGCAAGGTTCATTAGAGCCATCTTACGAGTTGTGGGGTTGGAGTCTTGACCGAATACAGACAAGTTGTTGATATTACCCGAGTGATGTTTAACAAAGTCAGCAGATTGAACAAACATGCCACCCGAGCCGCAACAAGGGTCTATGTTCCTACTGATTTTGATACAAAAAGAAAAAGCCCTCTCCGGCACAAATGTGCTGAAGAAGGCTTGAAATAAGGGCTCCCAGAGATTTTATCAACCTCCGAAGCCATTTTACGTTTGTTCAATTATTAATTGTCGGGCAACTGTAAACTTTTTTATGCTTGTCAACTTACCCTGCAAAAATGTTGTTGTGGGAATAATTAAATAGTGTTGGTATAATTAAAAGATTATATATGTACAATTCGCGAACACGTATAATCAGTATATGTATTTCGAATTCAATATATATGTATTGTTTTCTAAATACTTTTATGGTACAATACGCTTCAGGAGGCGATGAAAGATATGTTTACATATAAACCATTATGGAAATTGCTTATAGACAAAGATATGAGCAAGAAAGAATTAATGCAAGCAACCGGGATTTCTAAATCCACGATGGATAAAATGGGCCGAGGAGAAACTATATCACTCGATATTGTTGAACGAATTTGTAATTACTTCAACTGTAAAGTGGAAGATGTAATAGAGTACAGCAGGCCAAGAAAAGAGGATAATAATGAGTAAAAAATATTCAAAAGCCGCGGCTGGTACTTTCATATTGAATAAAGGAGAAGCAATTCATCGCTGGTATTCATATCTTGAAGGATATTCTTCTTGCTTGATTGATGAAATACTAAATGATATTGGAATTGACAATGTGCATTCAATATATGATCCATTCTGTGGAACTGGCACAACATCGCTTGTTGCTTCCAGCTACGGTATAAAGTCATATTATAGTGAAACCAACCCATTCATGGGTACAGTAATCGAAGCAAAAATAAACTGCGTTAAAAGGCTTCGCGAATCCGGGATTGGTAGTTCACATTTACGTGAGTTATTGTCTAGGATTAACAACTACAATGTTAGACTACGCACTGAACCTGCCTCGTGGGATGGTTTTGAAAAATTCTTCGAGCCCGAGGCATTATATCAACTACAAGATATGCAAAGTGAAGTCAACAAAGTTTCAGATGAGGATAGTCGAGCAATAGCACAGGTTATTTTAGCTTCAATTATCGTACGGTCATCTAAGATGATTCGTCAAGGGGATTTACGTTTTTCCAAAGGAACTGAAAAAAACGACTCAGATAGAGATGTAATTGGTAATTTCATTCAGAAAATTGAAAATGCCATAACAGACATAGATAGTGTTGAATGCCCTATCCATGCAGAAACAATTTGTATTAGTGAAGATGCAAGAAATAGTACTCTTGAAAACATTGTGGATTGTGTGATCACATCACCTCCATATCTTAATGGTACTAACTACATTAGAAATACTAAGCTTGAGTTAAAACTTTCCGGTTTTATAGATTCTGAAAAGGACTTACCTGCGTTTCATTCAAAAGGTATCATTGCTGGAATAAACAATGTTTCGAAGAGAACAACAGGTTTCGAAATTCCTGAATATGTTAAAAAATACTTAGCTGATCTGGAACCTGTTGCTTATGATAAACGCATACCCGTTATGGTTGCTGGATACTTCCATGATATGAATCGAGTTATAGAACGATTGTCACATGCAATCAAAGATAATGGATATTTCATCATGGATATTGGTGATTCACAGTTTGCAGGCGTCCATATACCTACACACGAAATACTTACACATATTTGTGAAGAACACGGTTTTAAGCTTTATGCTGATGAAGTTCTTCGAGAGCGTAGATCTAAAAACAGCATGGTTTTATCACAGCGATTGTTAAAATTTCGATTGCATAAAAAAGCAGCGCCTGCAGATATCTTCCGTTCAGAAGCAGAGTCGTTTATACACAATATGCCTTATCGCAAAGAACCCTATAGCGGTCGAAATTGGGGGCACCCATGGCACTCATTATGCTCTTATCATGGTAAATTAAAGCCAGCTATTGCTCATTTTATGGTAGAGCAGTTTACAAATATTGGAGATATAGTGCTCGATCCATTGTGTGGTGTAGGAACAATACCCTTAGAAGCCTGCCTCCAGGGGCGCATCGGAATAGGCAATGATCTAAGCGAGATGGCATATGTGGTATCAAAAGCAAAACTCGAAAAACCAACTTTAGACGAAGCGCTACAAGTAGTCGCAGAATTACAGAATTACATTGATGCTCACGTAAAAAGTGATCTAATTGATGCAGACATTAAAAAGTATGAGTCGTTTGGATTCAATGGGAAAATACCTGAATATTTCCATAGCGACACATACCGAGAGATTTTGTGTGCACGTAGGTTTTTCACTTTTCATACCGAAACGATAACATCTGCTGAAGCAATGGTATTCTCTTGCTTTTTACATGTATTACACGGAAACCGACCATATGCCTTGTCACGGAATTCGCATCCGCTCACTCCATATGCGCCGACAGGAGACTTTATATACAAGAACGTAATTAAGCACATTAATGATAAACTCTTGCTTTCATATAAAAAAGGTGATTTTAAGCATTACACACAAGGTCGTGCAATCTATGGTGATTACGAAGGACTATCAACAAAGAACATTTTAGTGAATGCCGTAATATGTTCACCCCCATTTGTCGATTCTATACGTTTCTATATGCAAAATTGGATGCGGTTATGGCTTTGTGGTTGGGAACCCGACAACTATAAGGAAGCTGAAAAGTTGTTTCTCGACCAAAAGCAAAAAAAGGATTTTGATGTATATATCTCATTTTTCCAAATGTGTTCTTCAGTATTGAAACCCCATGGTAAAGTAATATTACACCTTGGAAAAACAGATAAAGTCGATATGGCAGAAGAACTTTCAAAGCGAGCTGCACCGTATTTTATTGAAGTTTATCGCGGTAGCGAGGATGTTCAATCCATTGAAAAGCACGGGATCAAGGACAAAGGCGCAACAGTTGAACACCAATTTTTATTCCTGATGAAAAGATAATGAGAGAGGACAGCACTTCAAATTGAAGGCTGTCCTCTTTTAATTATTCAATGGTAACTGAGATTGGATAGCGCCCAGTTTGTAATTTATACTGTTCCGCCAGGTCAACTCTACCAGCAATAATACGTTTTAATGAGTCATTTATCTTATTAGATGTCTTAATCCCGTCTCTAATTTTTTGATATTCTGGGTCCATAAGGAACTCGTCATAAAACCAGACAACGTTTTTAACAAGGAGATCCAGCACTTCTTTATTCACTACTTTTGTATGAAGAAAATCAAGCGAAAGACCTGTTATACTGCTTAAACGCACTAACTCCTCCTCACTATAAAAATCAACAGGGAAATTATCGCTTTTTTGAGAATTATGACTGCTGCATAAGCAAGTAGCAGTCTCATCGAGTCTGTATAAATACGCAAGCGGCATTGTATGGTCTAATGCCATTTCTCCCAATTCAATAGGTTTCGATTTTGGACCACATTTAAAACAACGTTTATCAAATTTTTTCCATATGTACTCGGAAAATTCTTTTTTTGTACGTCTTTCAAACTCAAAATGAACGAGATTTGTATGAAGTAAGTCGTTCACTAATACTTCTATTGCACGGCGCCGCAACCCATCTTCTTTAAACTGTTGCGGGTTTCGTTGTGGATTGAGTGGAGCATTCACGAAGAACTTTTTACAAGCTTTGCACTCCAATTGATGTCCATAATACGAGATCACTTTATTATCAACTATAGTAAGTCCATTAAGGTCGTCTTTTTTTAGCTCATCAATATTAGTTATTGTATACGATCTAAAAGTCGAATGGACACATGGCGCCCTTTTTTTGCAATGGAGTGAGAAACTCAACGTTTTCATCTCGTCGTCAATATTAATAGGCAGATATCGCCCGCAACGATTGCAACTTTTAAGCACGACTCGTCGGCCTTTAGTAAGTTTTATATCGTTGACTAGGAATGTATTAAATGACAGCATGCTGTCAAAGTAATATAAATACGGAACGTGCATATATGTTTTTTGATAAAAGCTTACTGCGCAAGATGTATCAAGGAATTCATCTTTATTAACAACATCCAAATTGAACGAAATTAATTCCAACGCACTGTATGCAAGGGTACTAACCGTCATTGTGACGGTAACATCATGTGCTATCATTTCTTTGTTAATAGTATGTTCAACATGGAATCCAATGTTACTCCAACAGCCTTCTTCAAGTACCTTCTTCTCTGGTTCTTGGTACTCATAATTAACTCCTTCATATTTATAAGCAATTTTAAATTTGACTTCAGCTTTGTTCTGAGAACGGATATAGCCCCCAAAAGCAATTATAGAAATCTCTTTCTCAAATAATTCAACAAGATGTAGTTCTTCACGGCGAAAAATTAAGACTTCACTTTTTGAAGCACATATATATTTTTCTGAATATACGATTCTACACTCACCGCCAGTAGTATCTTCGCAAGTGTGATAGCCACTTTCACGAGTAGTTATCCGTCTGCGATATGTTCTAAGATCTTTTTGCGCCATATCTTTCCTCCTATTTCAATGTGATTTAATTGGGGCCTTATTTTTTCAGTTTTTCTTATTCGACGATTCCGTTATTGCCGATTCCCATTTATAAGATCATCTATGATTCCGCACTAGTAATCGTACCATCTTTAATGTGATACGAAATTCCTCGTTCTTCACAGAAAGCAATCACCGTTTTTGCTTGATCATTGTAAAACTCTCGGTGTTCTCTGTATGCACTAACTTCTTTGCTATAATTTGTGCGCCCAAAAATTATCTTATCTACAAATGAAACCGCCTCAAGAATAATACCAATTTCTTGCTGTATTAGGTTTGGCGTCGGATATGGTTCAATACTGACCCATGTCTGGTACCCTTTTTCATGAAGCACTTTCAAAGATGCCAAGCGTTCAGCATAAGGTGCGGCTCCAGGTTCTACTTTATTCCGATAATTTTCATCCAATGAGACAAGGGTTATACCGTATTCGTTAAGTTTTGACAGTTCCGCTAAGTCAATGGGCAGAGTCCCTTTTGTTAAGACACAGCATTTTATTCCAGCATCATTTAGTTTTCTAATTGCTGCAATACTCATCTCTGCTATTTCCGGATGTTCGTACATGAAAGGATCGGTCGTAAAGCACAACTGTACCGACTCAATTTTCTCTTTCAACCTCGGGATCTCCTTATCCAGGAGTTCTAGCGTATTAGAAACAAGATATGGTTCCAGCCAATCTTCATAAGAGTTAACTTGTCCGAAACGCTTCTTCATCATGAACGCATAACATGGATATTTACAACCATGCGCGCAACCTTGCACATGGTTCATGGTATAGTCACCGTACTCTACACCGGTTTTGTAGAGCATGGTCTTTCTTTGAATATATCCGGTTACCTTTTTCATGCCTTTTAACTCCTTGAAGAAAAGCATATTGAGCTTTTCTGAATCTTAGCGCCATAATACTGTTTAAGTTCATCCTTGATTTCTTTTCGATAGCAATCGTACGGAAATATTGGATGGCTATCTAGTGCATCCCAGACTTTATCCAAAGCTACATCCTGCTGCCCATTAAAAATGGACTGTAGATACTTTGCAATATCCTTGGTGTAATAACAGTCATCGTCTGTTTTGGTAGTAGGACTGCACCCGCAGTTAAGATCCAGAACAAGTTGGTTCTCAACACCATGAGTATCCTTAGTTGAAGATTTACCGCCAAATGTCTGCCAAGCGGACTTCTTATAAAGCCGAAAACCGGCAATATTACTTGTACAGTGAATCAAATTATAAGCGATAGCATTTTTCTTATTAAAAAACGGGGCGGCAGCAATATAATAATTTTTCCTTTTATCACATCGAAGTGCCACGATAACATCTTCAATGCGTTTTTCAAATGCAGCTCGATCGCTTCCATAAGCGCTCAACTCACCAATATTCATCTGATATGTAGTCTCATACTTATTAACGGCCGCTTCGGATTTTGCCATTTTGACGGCACGTGTAGAGTCCATAAGTGCATGATTTATAATCACTTCTCCCCAGTTGTTGAAGAAGGGATAAACGGCATTCCAATCTATCGTTGCATCATATGGATCATATATAAGCAGATAATGGATATCCTGGTTTTTATATATGTGCTGTCCTTGCTTCTTCAAAAGCTCATTCCCATCTTCTGCGCTAAAATGAACATGAAAATTCCTTTTGTCCTTGTTGCTGAGAAGCTGCTTTAAATGGTTAACTTTGTTTGCGTCTATATCATTGAAATACAGGTCAATCTGTTTATTTGCGTACTGACCTGCTGCATCACGTAGCACTTTAAATACACGGACAGCAGTGCCGAACACTTGCTGTCCGTCATCGTCATAATATTCACCGCTATTGCACATGCAATCTATAAAAACAAGACCATTACAATACTGGTTGTTTAATAGCTTTTGAGCCCACGTTTGAACATACTTCTCAATCAACTCAAATTTCTTTAGGGTATGCGCGCTTGCTCTGCTGATTACTTCATCGTTGCATGTGTTCGCCAAAACTAACACCTCACTTATCTTCTTTAGGTATTAACTCCACAATGTCACCAATATCGCAGTCGAGAGCCTTACATACTTTTATAAGGACATCCATACTAACGGTTTCACCTTTAGAGAGCTTCGTTACAGATGCCCAGCTGATTCCAGCTTTAGCCTGCAAATCTTTCTTTTTCATATCCTTATCTATAAGAATCTTCCAAAGCTTTTTATAACTTACTTCCATATGGACCACCTCTCGGAAATTCTATATACACACGGGCTCCATGCGAGACTTACATATTATATCATGAAAAGTGTGTTTGTCACAAGAGTAATCTCTGCAATCACAAGAATTACAGTTGTTATATATTGAATTTTCTCCGTTTTCATGGTATATTTTAGTGTACTCTATACTTTGTGATTACGATCGTAAGGAGGCGCAGCATTGGCACAGAAATATACTTCGTTTTCTTCTTATCTTGAAGATGTCTATTACAATCAAATCTTCGATAGGATTAAGTTTTATATCATTAGCAACAGAGATAGAATGAACCTTTCCACCTATTCTGTGCCTGATCCGAGCTACGCAGAGTTGAGTGATTTTCATGTTATGGGGGTCACTTTCCGCGATTTGGATAATGACCAGATAGAGTTTCGAGCGTCAATACAAACAGAAATAGAAATCTCTGGCAAAAGGCGTAGAGATTTTGAAAGTGATACTACTGAGTTCTGGTTTTCTATTTCTTTTTCTGCAGTCCTCAATAATGGCCTGCATCAAGTGAAGCTGCTTGATATCAGCGAATACTCCAAGGAACGTTTCCATGCAGAAGATTCTCTTACTAAATACATGGTCCCCTATGTTTACGCTAAGGATTTAGATTCACATGCAGAAAAGTTTCTTTTAAAGTATTGCCCTCGCGCATTGAAGGAGCCAATGGCATTACCAATCAAAGAAATTCTTAATTCCATGAATTTAACAGTTCGTCTGGCTCCGTTAACTGATGAGGTCTTTGGCCGTACATATTTTAATGATGCAGCTGTTGAGGTTTTTAATAACACCGCAGATCGTAATGTCATCGTGGAAGAAATCAAGCCTGGAACAATTCTCGTAAACCCTGATAACTTTTTCATGAGGAATATCGGTTCAGTGAACAACACGATTGTCCATGAGTGCGTTCACTGGGACAAGCACTTTAAGTTTTTTGAATTGCAGAAGCTTTTGAACCCTGATTTTTCATCAATATCATGCGCAGTAGTGGAGGAATATAAAAAGGGTTCTGATCATCTATCCGAAGAACTAGCGTGGATGGAGTGGCAAGCAAATGCCATTGCTCCAAAAATTCTCATTCCAGCTCGAACCGGTCGTGCTAAACTTATCGAGATATTTAACCGCTTACAGCAAGCATTTTCTAGCCTTCGTAGCGCTTATGTAATGGAATTTACAATAAGTGAGTTTGCAGACTTTTTCAAGGTATCTACTACGGCTGCAAAAATCAGGGCTGTCGAGTTAGGTTTCGAGCAAGCTGCTGGTGTATTCAATTTTGTTGACGGCAGAAATTACCCTCCGTTTTCATTCGATAACGGTAGCCTTAAAAAAGGACAAACGTTCATCATCGATCGTAATAACGCTATTGTCGAGGCGGTGCTAAATCCGGATCTCATTGATGATATAAAAGCTGGTAATTTTATATACGCTGGCGGAATGTTTGTCATCAATAATCCAAAGTATGTATACATTCAAGAAGGGCACGAAGCCACACTGACAGATTACGCCCTCGAGCATGCTGACGAGTGCTGCCTCGTGTTCGATAGGACGACTCGTGTTAGCAACAACTTCGACGACTCCTTCTATCGAATTTGTTTTCTCTGCCGAGATGCGGATTCAAAGAGTTTTGTAGAAGCAAGATTCAATCGAAACGAAGGTAAAAACGAAGATATTCAAAAACGTGCCCGAGAGATGGCCTTAGTCCGAAATGAAGCAAAAAGAGTACAGGATATAATGTGCCAGCTTCCTCCCACATTTTGCGGTACTCTTGATTTTCATGTAAATCGACGGTCCTATACAAATGAAAAGATGGAAGAACTATCGGGTATAAGCTCACGAACAATTCAGGACTATCGAAAAAAGATTGATGCAAAACCAATGTTACAAAGTGTACTAGCCCTCTGTATCGGGCTTAATCTGCAGCCAGCCTTTTCATATGATTTAATCACTAAAGCTGGCCATAATATCATGATCCCATCTGAGGAGTACCTTGTTTATCGCTTCCTAATAGATCATCATCATATGGAAAGCATCTATATGTGGAATCAGAAGCTACAAGACGCTGGGATACCTCAGCAATTGCCCAAAAACGGAAATAAAAACGCCGTTGTATAAATAATTCGGAAGTGCGACTTCCGGTAGAATATTCTCTTGATAATAAGGCCTTTGTGTCTGACAGATATCTGTCATAGACGCAAGGGCCTTATTTTTTTTGCCCTTTTAAGCCATTTCATAGGCCTTTTCCGGAAGTCGCACTTCCTGTTTGAAAAGTCCCATCCCCATTATTCTACAGATAGTGGTTAACGCCACGCTGCTATGTGATACATCCGCTGGCCTCGGATGTTCCAGTGTTGCTTGGCAGAACAACTAAATACTACGGCTGCCAACTGGAAATGGGAGCTGCAATCCGAAACGGAGAAATCTGTGTTGGACTGCGGTCGGGCTTTTATTGCCTTTTCCAGCTGAGCAGCTCAATTCCTCCGTTTCGAGACAACGACAAACGGAGGAATTTTTATGTCAAACAATGCAAATCAGAACCAAACCAACGAACGCAAAATATACCTAAAGGACCTGCACCAGTGGGTGCCCGTCAGCAAAACCGACTATGACAACTATTACCGCGATATTAATGCCTATCGCCGCAGGCAACAGGAGCACGGGCGCTGTATCTGCCCAGCAAACAAGCGCTACCTCTGCGATATGGATTGCTGGACCTGCCGTTTTCACAAGGCCGGTGATGAGCTTTCCCTTGATTACACTGTGACAGACGACGACGGCAACGAAAAGAGCTGGCTCGATGACTTGGCGGATGATGCTCCCAGCGCTCACTCCATTTTAGAGGATCGCGAACTGCTTGACACCCTTATTTGCAAATTGGACGAGCTTGATCCCGACGGTCGCCGCATCTGCGAGCTTCTGCTTCATGAAAAGTCCGAACGAGAAATTGCTGCCATCATGGGCATTTCCAGGCAATCCACCATCAACTACAAGAAGAAAAAGGCGTTAGACGCTTTGCGGGAGCTTCTACGCGACTACATCTAATACCTTATCCATCTTTCTCCGGCTGTCAAATTGGTGGCTGGAGAAAATCTTTTTTCTTGATTTTCGTTCAAACACCATTCCCACCTCCATTGGGTAGTGGAAAGAGCAAAACGACAAGCGCTCCTTCCAAGGAGGTGAAAGAAATGCAAAAAGCACAGACAAGACCACGGAGCTGCGCTGCAGATGATGAACTCGTAGATGTTCTCACTGCGATCAGCGTTGTATCCATGAGGCTGGCAAGAAAACTGACCTTGCTCGCCGGACAAAGCCAATCCAAGGAAGGAGGAAAAGCACATGAGCAAAATGAGCGACATGGCCATGACCATCGAAGAACTGCGCAGAGCCGCTGCGACTATTAACGAAGCCGCAAGCTGGCTGGCAGATCAGTTCAGCAGCAATGAGCCCGCACCAGAACCAGCACAAGTCGAGCCGGTACTTACACTGGAAGCGGTCAGAGCAGTCCTTGCGGATAAGTCCCGCGCTGGCTTTACCGCTCAGATTCGCTCTCTGCTCCAGAGGTATGGTGCCGATAAGCTGTCCGGAATTGACCCGGCTAACTACAAAGCCCTGCTTGCAGATGTGGAGGGACTGAACGATGCCAGCTAAAGGACACGCACTGCTATCCGCATCCAGCTCCGAAAGATGGCTTCGCTGCCCACCCAGTGCTCGGCTATGTGAGAGCTACGACGATAAGGGTAGCAATTACGCTGCCGAAGGCACTGACGCCCACGAACTTTGCGAGTACAAACTTCGTCAGGCGCTGGGCATTGAGGCAAAGGACCCGACTGAAAACCTCACATGGTTCAACGAGGAAATGGCTGACTGCGCTTCTAGCTATGTGGCGTACATTCTTGAACAGGTAGAAGTAGCCAAGCAAAATTGCGCTGACCCGGTCGTCCTGATCGAGCAGCGTGTGGACTTCTCTCGCTGGGTAGAGTCCGGATTTGGAACTGCCGACTGCATTATTATCGCAGACGGTACCCTGCAGATATGCGACTACAAGCACGGGTTAGGCGTTCTCGTAAGCGCTGAAAAGAATCCTCAGATGCAGTGTTACGCCCTTGGTGCCCTGGAGCTGTTTGATGGAATCTATGACATCGACACAGTTCTCATGACCATTTATCAGCCCCGGCGCGATAACATCAGCACCTACAAGCTCTCAAAAGATGAGCTATACCGCTGGGCTGATGAGGTGCTCAAGCCCACCGCCGATCTTGCTTTTTCCGGTGACGGTAACTTCCTCTGCGGCGAATGGTGCGGTTTCTGTAAGGCAAAGCACGACTGCCGCGCCAGAGCCGATGCCAACATAGAGCTCGCCCGCTATGACTTCAAGTTACCACCGCTACTCACGGACGAGGAAGTCGAAGAAATCCTCACCCGCGTCGATGACCTAGTCGCTTGGGCTACGGACATCAAGGAATATGCCCTGCAGCAGGCTATCAGCGGTAAGGAATGGAACGGTTGGAAGCTGGTCGAAGGCCGGTCCAATCGCAAGTACACCAATGAAACAGCAGTCGCTGATGCAGTAAGCAGAGCAGGTTATGACCCTTATGACCACAAGGTCCTCGGCGTCACTGCCATGCAGAAGCTACTCGGTAAATCCCGCTTTGACGAACTCCTCGCGGCTTACATTGAAAAGCCACAAGGTAAACCCACACTTGTGCCGGAAAGCGATAAACGCCCGGTCATGAACACAGCCAAAAATGACTTTATGGAGGAAAACAATTATGAATAACAACACCAACAAAGCCAACAACCCAATGAAGGTAATCACTGGACCCGACACCCGCTGGAGCTATGCGAACGTCTGGGAAGCCAAGAGCATCAACGGCGGCACCCCTAAGTTCTCTGTTTCGCTCATTATCCCTAAGTCCGACACCAAGACCGTCGCCAAGATCAAGGCCGCTATTGAGGCTGCGTACCAGGATGGCGAAGCCAAGCTCAAGGGCACCGGCAAGTCCGTGCCACCGAAGGCAGCAATCAAGACGCCGCTCAGAGATGGCGACAGTGAGCGCCCGGATGATCCCGCTTACACCAATGCTTATTTCATCAATGCAAACTCCGCGACTGCCCCTGGCATCGTGGATGCTGACCGTAATCCCATTCTTACCCGCTCCGAGGTTTACTCCGGCGTTTACGGCAGAGCCAGTATCAGCTTTTATGCCTTCAACTCCAACGGCAACAAGGGCATCGCATGCGGTCTAAACAACCTGCAGAAAGTGCGCGACGGCGAGCCTCTCGGTGGCAAGGTTAGTGCCGAGTCCGATTTCGCTACAGACGATGATGACGACTTTTTGTCTTAAGGAAGGACGGTAAACCAATGACAACTATCTTGTTAAATATCCTTCTGGGATTATATTCAGCCCTATGTGTCACGTTCCTGGTCTCAATGATTCAGAGCATTGGAAGCGATCGCAAGAGGGCGAGGCGCGACGAAGAACGCGAAGCTCGGGACAATGAGTATCACGAGAAACGAATGCGGGACTTCAAGTAAAAATCTGTGGACGGCGGTAGAGAACTTCTTTACCGCCGTTCCTTATAAAAGGATGGTCAATTATGAAAACACTCTCAATAGATATTGAAACCTATAGCAGCTTCAATCTCGCCAAATCAGGTGTGTATCGTTATGTTGAGTCTCCGGATTTCGAGATTCTGCTTTTCGGCTACAGCTTTGACGGTGGCGAAGTGCAGGTCGTTGACCTTGCTAACGGAGAAAAACTATCCGGCGAGATCATAGATGCACTCAAGGATGAAACCGTGACAAAGTGGGCCTTCAACGCAAACTTTGAGCGGATCTGCCTATCCCGTTTTCTTGGACTCCCCACTGGCGAATATATCAACCCTGCCTCGTGGAAGTGCTCGATGGTATGGGCGGCGACAATGGGACTGCCGTTGTCGCTGGAAGGCGTCGGCTCGGTACTCAAGCTGGACAAGCAGAAACTCACCGAAGGCAAGGACCTCATCAAGTTTTTCTGCCAGCCTTGTGCTCCAACCAAATCCAATGGTCAGCGCACCCGGAATTACTCGCGTCACGCACCAGATAAATGGGCGGAGTTTAAGAAATATAACGTCCGCGATGTTGAAGCGGAAATGTCCATTCAAGAAAAGCTGGCCAAGTTCCCGGTGCCGGATAGTCTATGGGACGAATACCACCTCGACCAGGAGATCAATGACCGAGGCGTGGCGCTGGATATGACACTGGTGCAGGAGGCTATCGCTATTGATGGTCGCTCCCGTTCGGAACTTACTACCGCGATGAAGCATCTGACGGAGCTGGATAATCCAAACTCAGTGCAGCAGATGAAGCTGTGGCTTGCCGACAACGGCATGGAAACCGACACGCTTGGAAAAAAGGTTGTTGTCGAATTATTGAAAACAGCACCTCCGGATCTCGCAGACGTTCTCTCCCTCAGGCAGCAGCTTGCCAAGTCGTCGGTTCGGAAGTATCAGGCAATGGAGAATGCAGTCTGTAGCGATGGTCGCGCTCGTGGGATGTTTCAATTTTTTGGCGCCAACCGGACAGGGCGCTGGGCAGGTAGACTTATTCAAATGCAAAACCTACCTCAAAACCATCTGGAGGATTTGGCTGAAGCCCGCTCACTTGTGCGTTGCGGAGATTTTGATGCGCTTGAAATGCTCTACGAGGATGTGCCAGACACGCTATCACAACTCATTAGAACAGCTTTCGTCCCAGAGGCTGGTGCCAAGTTTATCGTTTCTGACTTCAGCGCCATCGAAGCCCGAGTAATCGCGTGGCTTGCCGGTGAACAGTGGCGGCAGGATGTCTTTGACAAGGGCGGCGATATCTACTGCGCTTCCGCATCACAAATGTTTAAAGTGCCGGTCGAGAAACATGGCATTAACGGCCACCTTCGGCAAAAAGGCAAGATTGCTGAACTTGCCCTCGGATATGGCGGCTCAGTGGGTGCACTCAAGGCGATGGGCGCCCTTGATATGGGACTTGATGAGGACGAACTCCCTCCACTGGTCGATGCGTGGCGGCAATCAAATCCACGTATCGTAAAATTCTGGTGGGACGTCGACAAGGCTGCTATGGAGGCCGTTCGGTATAAACGCACCAACTCGACACATGGAATCACTTTCTCCTGCCAGAGCGGAATGCTTTTTATTACACTTCCTTCTAGCAGGCGGCTTGTCTATGTGAAGCCGCGAATCGGTGAAAACAAATTCGGAGGCCAGTGCATCACCTATGAGGGCGTCGGTGCAACAAAAAAGTGGGAACGACTAGATTCCTACGGACCGAAGTTCGTGGAAAACATCGTACAAGCGACTGCCCGAGACATTCTCTGCGGTGCCATGCAAACACTTCGGCACTGTTCCATCGTCATGCATGTCCACGACGAAATCGTCATCGAAGCTAATCCACGAATGTCTCTGAAAGCTGTCTGTGAGCAGATGGGCCAGACACCGTCATGGGCTAAGGGTCTACTGCTCCGTGCCGATGGCTACGAGACAGATTTTTATAAAAAAGATTGAGCCTTTTCGTTCAAACCTACTTTTGACCTCCATTGGGTAATAGAGGTGGACAAAAAGCCCGCCCGGATTGGAGGTCAATATGAGCATTGATAAATTTAACAACGAGGGTTACTGCGACCCAACCGCCTACGAAGCCTTGTCAGCTATTGAAAAAGAAGAACAGGCGCTTCGGGCGTTCAGGCCTATTGTCTATATCTGCTCTCCCTTTTCAGGAGATGTAGAAGGAAACGTGAAGGCTGCACAACGCTACAGCCGATTCGCCGTGGACAAGGGCTTCATTCCCATCGCACCGCATTTGCTGTTTCCACAATTTTTGAACGACGACATTCCTGCCGAACGCCAGCTTGGGCTATTCTTCGGCAACGCCCTCATGAGCAAATGTACAGAGGTCTGGGTGTTCGGCAGCACCATCTCAGTCGGTATGTCGGCTGAAATCAAGAGAGCCAAGTGGAAGAATTACCGCTTGCGCTACTTTAACGAAGATTGCGAGGAGGTGTAATCAGTCATGATGGGTTTTGTAGAAAATGGAATGGCCTTTGATGATAATAACAACCTTATTGGTATCATTGATCGAAACGTTACTGAATCCTGTATTTTGAATCAGGCCGCACTTTCTCAAGATGCGGATACGTATCGAGAATTAAGCTGTTCTATTCATAAGATGAATGATTCAGAGTTCCTGCATTTCATGAAAACGTCGGTTACCGTCATTCACGATGCTCCAGTAAAGGACGCATTAAACGTTATGGCAAGGCGGGCAAAAGAGAACAACGTCACTAAGGATAACAGTGCATTGAATGCGATTGGAATAGTTTTTCTTCCAGAGGGTGAAAACGCAAAGCTACTTCAGAATCTGAACAAGAGCAAGCCGAGTGATTTCATCAATCTGAATTTTGATTCTGTGATGGCACTGACCGAGCTATGGTCTCAATCTGCAAAGGATGTCGAAGGCATTCCCTCCGATCTGTTCTTTGCAAATACCATCCCTTTGCGGGATTGTTGTATCAACATTCAGACTAAAAACGGTTCATATGATCACTATCGTTTCGTTGTACACTCGGATTTTGAAGATCGAATCAGAGACGCCGGTGAATGGGACTATGCCGAAGTTGCTAACCTGATTCATCAGCGTGGCAACGCCGACCTTATTTTCCCTATCCTTACTGTTCATGGCGTGAACCGGCTTATGATTGGAGAAATCGGATACCGCAACCTTCCGAAATCGGCACGAGAAAATCTTTCGAAGCACGTTACCATGCAAGGCATTGTATCTATGGCAACATTTATTATTCAGGCATGGTATGGAGTCCAAATAGCACTTCTTCATCCTGTGGTAAAGTCGGTATTCAATAAGCCAAGAACAGAAACTGTAAAGACAACAAACTCCAAACATAGCAAAAAAAGAAGAACAGCATATATCAAGCGTCATGTCATAAATGCAGATGATATTAAAATTGCGATGACCTCAGCCAATATTGAAAGACATACCCTTGTCTGGTATGTCATCGGACATTGGAGGACTTACAAGACTGGCTGCAAGGTATTTGTACAGCCTTATTGGAAAGGCCCTCTACGCATCATAAAACAAAATATCGATGACAGAGAACGAATTATTGTCACAGGAGGTGCACATAATGCGTGATTTATCCATTGCCTATGGCAACAGTTGTTTTGCTAAGACATGGCCTAATAAAACCATCACATGGGACGATTTGTGTAGCAGGCTATCCGTTACCATCAGGACAACGGAATCTGCCGAAGAATATCCAAAACTCAAAAAAGCTGACAGAGATTCGGTCAAGGATAAGGGCGGCTTTGTCGGTGGCCAACTCAAAAATAATCGTCGCAAAATAGAAACCGTCGTCTGCCGTTCTATGCTGACGATGGATGTGGATCAAGCTGAAGTTGGATTTATTGAAAGATTCTACACAACTTGCAGATTTGCTGCCGCACTCTACACAACACATGGTCACATTCCTGAGAAGCCCAGAGTGAGAATCATCATGCCATTTACTAGAGATGCCACCGTTGATGAGTATGCAGCAATTGCAAGGTATTACGCTGCAGAATGGGGGATCGACCAGTTTGACGAATGCTCATATCGACCGAATCAGTTAATGTACTGGCCGACTACTCCAGCCAATGGCGAGTATATATTCAAGCGCATAGACGGTGCCTGGCTTGATCCAGACACATACCTTGCAGCACATCCCAATTGGAAAGAGTGTTCGCTGCTACCAACCTCCTCTCGGGAAAGTGCTGTCCGAGAATCCAACAAAAAACCACAAGATGACCCTCTTGGCAAATCTGGTGTCGTCGGTGCGTTCTGTCGTTCATATAACGTGGAAGCAGCGATTGACACTTTTCTTTCAGATGTATATGCACCTTCCGTGATGGCTGGTCGTTATGATTACATCCCTGCCGACAGCAGCGCGGGCGTTGTAATTTACGATGACAAATATGCCTACAGCCACCATGCCTCTGATCCTGCTTATGGAAAGCTGCTCAACGCTTTTGACCTTGTGCGCATACACAAATTCGGTGATGACGACGAGAAGTCCAGTTATAAAAATATGTGCGAGTTTGCACTCAAAGATGCGACTGTTTCTGAACTGCTTTTAGAGGAACGCCGCCAGTCCGCTTCCGAGGATTTTACGCCAGGTGAGAATTGGGCTTCTAGGCTGACGCGCACAAAAGTCGGTGATGTGGAAAATACTCTCGGCAACCTACTAATGATCATGAAAAATGATGAGTCACTTTCGCAAATCCGATATAATCGGCTCGCCAATCAAATCTATGCCGAAAACCTGCCTTGGCCGCATACCCACCCAGCTTGGCGGGACGCGGATACAGCCCAGCTTGTAGCTTTCGTCGATACCAACTATGGAGAGTTCAGTGCTCGAAACTACGAGCTTGCTCTTACCAAAGTATCTGACGACAGGGCCTATCATCCGGTACGGGAATACCTGATGGCACTGGAGTGGGACGGCATCCCGCGTGACGAGACTGTCTTTATCGACTTCCTCGGTGCAGAGGACACTCCCTACGTTAGAGCGGTTACTCGAAAGACACTCGCCGCTGGAGCTGGCCGTATCCTCGCACCCGGCATCAAGTTTGATACCATCCCAGTCATTATCGGCGGTCAGGGCATTGGTAAATCCACCATGCTCGCCAAGCTCGGGAAACAATGGTATTCCGACAGCCTTTCCATCTCTGACATGAAGGATAAAACGGCACCAGAAAAACTTCAGGGCAACTGGCTGCTGGAGCTTTCTGAGCTCGCTGGTATCAAGAAAATGGATGTGGAAACAGTGAAGTCCTTTGCTAGCCGGGTTGATGATAAGTACAGGCCTTCCTACGGCAGAGTCGTTGAAAGCCATCCACGCCAGTGCATTATCATCGGGTCCACCAACAGTGATGGCGGTTTTCTTCGAGACGTGACCGGTAACAGACGCTTCTGGCCGATCAACGTAACCGGCGAAGGCACAAGACGCCCATGGGATGTTACCGAATACGAAGTCGACCAGATATGGGCCGAGGCGGTAGCCAACTTTAATGCCGGTGAGGAACTGTTCCTGAAAGGCGCTGAAGCAGAAGCCGCAGCAGATGCACAACGTGACGCGATGGAAACCGACGACCGCGAAGGTCTGGTTGCTGCATTTCTTGACACCTTACTTCCTGAGGATTGGGACACCATCGATATTTACCGTAGACAGGAGTATTTCCGCGATCCCGACGATCCTACAAGACCTGTAGGTACCGTGCGCAGAATGCAGGTCAGCAATATTGAGATTTGGTGTGAGTGCTTTGGTCGGTCTAGGGATTCCATCAAGAAGTCAGACTCCTATGAAATCGAGGCCATTCTTCGCAGCATCGGCAATTGGGAAAAGTACTCTGGTAATAAAACCGGCAAGCGCATTATACCCATTTATGGCATTCAGCGTGTCTATCTGAGGTCGGAATAATTGCCCAACATTGCCGATTTGCACTTCGGCACAAACCATGGGCAAGGCTTGAAGCCCCCAATATTACTATAAAAGCTCGTTGCCTTGCCGATATTGCCCATTAACTCCTACTCCTTTTCAATTCATTAAAAATAACAGTACAGCGTGAGCGTATATATGCGCGCGTAGGATTTATAGGAAAAATGAGCAAATGGGCAATCATCGGCAATGGGCAAGAAAAAATGGAGTGAAAAATGAGAGAGAAAATCATTGAACAAAAACTGGTAAAAGCAGTGAAGGACATGGGCGGCATCTCACCTAAGTTCACTAGTCCTGGATTTGACGGGATGCCAGATCGCATCGTGCTTCTACCGGGTGGTCATATGGCTTTCGTGGAGGTTAAGGCTCCCGGCGAAAAGCCTCGGCCACTTCAACTTGCAAGGCACAGATTACTACGTGGGCTTGGCTTCAAGGTTTATATCCTTGATGACGAGCAGCAGATTGGAGGGCTTCTTGATGAAATACGAACCACATAACTACCAGCTATACGCCACCCGCTACATCGAGGAGCATCCCATCTCCGCCGTTCTACTCGATATGGGCCTTGGCAAGACGAGCATCACGCTGACGGCGTTGAACGACCTATTGTTTGACAGCTTCGAAGCGCACCGCGTTTTGGTAATTGCCCCGCTACGAGTGGCACGGGATACATGGCCTGCTGAAGCAGATAAGTGGGAGCATCTCCAGAACCTCATCTGCTCCGTTGCAGTCGGCACCGAAGCAGAGCGCCGTGCAGCGCTTATAAGACCCGCTGACATCTATATCATCAACCGAGAAAATGTCCAGTGGCTCATTGAGGAAAGCAAGCTGCCCTTCAACTTCGACACGCTTGTGGTAGATGAGCTATCCTCCTTCAAGAATTATCAGGCTAAGCGATTCCGGGCTCTGATGAAGGTACGACCAAAGGTCAAGCGTATCATCGGCCTTACAGGTACCCCTTCAGCAAATGGCCTAATGGACCTTTGGGCGGAGTTTAGGCTTTTAGATATGGGTGCTCGCCTCGGACGGTTTATCAGCCACTACCGACTGGATTACTTCCAGCCAGATAAACGCAACGGACAGGTCATCTTCAGCTACAAACCTCTACCCGGAGCGGAACAGCGCATCTATGACAAGATCTCCGACATCACTATTTCCATGAAGTCTACCGACCTTTTGAAAATGCCGGAACTGGTCAGTAGCGAATACACCGTCCGCCTCTCCGACGAGGAGCGCCAGCGTTACGACGAATTGAAGCAGGACCTTGTATTGCAACTCCCTGACGGAGACATCACTGCTGCTAATGCCGCCGCGCTCACCGGCAAGTTATGTCAGTTGGCAAATGGTGCGATCTACACCGACGATGGCGACACCTTCTCCATCCATGACCGAAAGCTGGATGCACTGGAGGATATCATCGAGGCTGCCGGTGGTAAGCCGATTCTTGTGGCCTACTGGTTCAAGCATGACCTTGCCCGCATCACGGAGCGCCTACAAAAGCTTCATGTACCGTTTTCCAAACTGGACAGCGCCGATAGTATCCGAAAGTGGAACGCTGGCGAACTACCCGTAGCACTGATCCATCCCGCTTCTGCCGGTCACGGTTTAAACCTGCAAAGTGGCGGTTCCTGTATCGTCTGGTTCGGGCTGACCTGGTCACTGGAATTATATCAGCAGACCAACGCCCGCCTATGGCGACAGGGACAAAACGCTGAAACAGTTGTGGTGCAGCACATTGTGGCCAAAGACACCATCGACGAGCGAATTCTAAAGGTGTTATCCAAGAAGGACAGCACCCAAGCCGCTTTGATTGATGCTGTAAAGGCCGATCTGCAAGTCTAAGACAATCAACGACAATCCGTGCCAATCCGAGAAAACTAAAAATTCGGAGGTACAGATTATGGACCCTTATCAAGAATTAGCAAACGCCATTGTTATGCAAGCAGTCAAGGATTATCGAACCTCTCTTCTTCATTCCAAGAAGCGACCTGATAACAAGGGCTACCAAATTGAAGCGTCATCTTTAGAGCGGTTCTTCCGTTCCGGTTGGTTTGGTGAGCTCACCAGCCTGAATGCTGAATACCTCATTCGAAGAGTTAACGAGGAGGTGCAAAGGAATGACCGCTAAAGAGTATTTATCACAGGCTTACCGCCTTGATCAGAGGATTGCCAGCAAACTCGAAATGGTGGAATCCTTAAATGAGCTGGCTATGAGATGTACCACCGCCATAACCGGTATGCCTCGAAACCCCAGCAAAAGCACCTCGCCGATGGCGGACACCGTTCTAAAAATCATTGACCTTCAGGACGAGATCAACAGAGATCTTGAAAGCTTGGTGGACCTTAAGCGTGAGATCAGTCTTGTTATCCGTGAAGTAGAATATAACGAATATCGAACGATCCTGGAGAAGCGATACATCAGCAATAAGTCTTGGCCAGAAATTGCTGTGGAGCTCGGGTATAACCTTCGCCATCTTTACCGCTTACATGATGCAGCACTTAACAAAGTAAGAATCCCTGAAGATGTCACTGTATGTCACTATTAGTCCAAGTGCAATCATGTTAATGTTAAGGTAGCGAAAAGCATCAAGGCGAAGCCTCGCGGGAGAAATCCTGTGGGGCTTTTCTTATGCCCCGAAAGTGAGGTGAACCCATGCCATATAAACCAAAGCGTCCCTGCGCCTACCCCGGCTGCGGTCGGCTCGCTGAGCGTGAGCAATACTGCGCCGAGCATCAAAAGGTCGTGGACAAACAATACAACCAGTACCAGCGCGACCCCAAGTCCAACAAACGCTACGGCAGAAGCTGGAAACGCATCCGCGACCGCTACATCAAGTTGCATCCCCTTTGCGAGGAGTGCGAGAAGCAAGGCAATCTGACGCCTGCCGAAGAAGTCCACCACATCCTCCCGCTCTCTAAAGGTGGCGGCAATGAAAAGAGTAATCTGATGGCTCTTTGTAAATCCTGTCACTCCCGAATTACTGCTGAAAGCGGTGACCGGTGGGGGTGATCAAATCTCTAAAACTTTTCAAACTGGACAGCGGCGTGGGGCTTCGTGTTGAAAAACGCGCTTTCAAACGAGGGAATAGCCCCAACCCTGCAAAGTGAGGTGATATTTTTGGCAAAAGACGGTACCAACCGTGGCGGTGCTCGTATCGGCGCGGGCGCAAAAAAGAAGCCTTTAGCCGACAAAATAGCCGAGGGCAATCCCGGCGGCAGAAAACTTACTGTGATGGAATTTCAAGATGCAGCAGATCTCAAAGGCCTTGAAATGCCTGAACCAAACAAAATGCTCGAAGCCATACAAAAAGACGGCAAGACGCTCGTCGCAAGCGAGATTTACAAATCCGCCTGGACTTGGCTGAACGAACGTGGTTGTGCGGTGCTTGTAGCTCCTCAGCTTTTGGAGCGGTACGCCATGAGCGTGGCCAGATGGATTCAATGCGAGGAAGCAGTCACCGAATACGGCTTTCTGGCAAAACATCCCACTACAGGCAATGCAATTCAGAGCCCCTATGTGGCGATGGGTCAGAACTATATGAACCAAACAAACCGCCTGTGGATGGAGATTTTTCAGATCGTAAAGGAAAACTGTACCGGCGAGTACAGCGGTGTGAATCCTCAAGATGATGTGATGGAGCGGCTCTTAACCGCCCGGAAAGGAAAATGATATGGCAAAATATAAAACTTCTGAAAGTGTCTGCAAGGGTCACCCGGATAAACTCTGCGACCTGATTGCAGACAGCATTCTCGATGCGTGTCTTCGCAAAGATAAAGCTTCCCGCGTGGCCTGCGAGGTCATGGCGACAAAAGGCAAAATCATCGTAGCGGGCGAAATCACCTGCTCGAAAAAAGTAGACATCCGCTGGGTGGTCCGTAGAGTTCTTGAGGAGGTCGGCTACAACCCTTGGAAATTTATTGTGTTCGTATTCGTCCACCAGCAAAGCAAGGATATCGCTGGTGGCGTGGATCAGGCACTGGAATCCCGCACTGGAGATACCTCTTGGTATTCCATGCTCGGCGCTGGCGATCAAGGCACTGTTTATGGCTATGCTACAGATGAGACGCGAGAAAAACTTCCGCTCCCTCTCGTATTTGCTCATGCCATTTGTCAAAAACTCGATAGCACCATGAAAAATGGCGTCATCAAGGGCATCGGTCCTGATGGTAAAGCTCAGGTCACGGTTGAGTATGAGGATGACAAGCCTAAGCGCATCAAAACGATTATTGTTTCTGTACAGCACTGCGCTGATAAAGATTTAGAGATTCTCCGCAGTGAGATTATCTCCCAAGTACTGTGGCCGGTGTTCGAGAAGTTCCCATTTGATGATGACACCGAAATCCTCATCAATCCCTCCGGCCGTTTTGTCGAGGGCGGACCTGCAGCTGACACCGGTTTGACCGGTCGAAAGATTATGGTCGATAGCTATGGCGGCCTTGCTGCTCATGGCGGTGGTGCATTCTCCGGCAAGGACCCGACGAAGGTTGACCGCTCCGGTGCCTACATGGCAAGGGCCATTGCAAAGAACATCGTCCGTTGTGGCTATGCTAAACACTGTCAGGTGGCCATCTCCTATGCTATCGGCAAGGCTGATCCTGTTTCGGTCGAAATTGACACCTTCGGTACGGGCACGGTCCCTGATGAGATTCTTAGAAAAGCGGTCCTCGAGGTTTTTAACCTCCGTCCAGCGGCGATCATCGAAGCACTGAGCTTGCGAGATCCCATGTATGCAGATACAGCGACCTATGGCCATTTCAGCGGAACGCTTTCTCGCTGGGAATGGTTGGACCGTTATAACGAACTACGAGAGGCGGTAAAGAAGTATGCTGATTGAGAAAAAGAAAACCGCCGAGCTTCTGCCTGCGGACTACAATCCCCGCAAGGACTTAAGACCCGGCGATCCGGAATACGATAAGCTGAAGCGCTCAATTGAACAGTTCGGATACGTCGAGCCGGTCATCTGGAATAAGGTGACCGGCTGTGTTGTAGGTGGGCACCAGCGTTTGAAGGTGCTCATCGACATGGGCATCACCGAAGTTGAGTGCGTAGTGGTCGAAATGGATGTCGAGAAGGAAAAGGCTCTCAACATCGCGCTGAACAAGATTTCCGGCGAATGGGACAAAGAAAAGCTGGCTCTGCTCATTGCAGATTTACAGGGCGCGGACTTCGATGTATCGCTCACAGGCTTTGATCCGGCCGAACTTGATGATCTCTTCAAAGATAGTATCAAAGACGGCATCCACGATGACGATTTTGATGTAGAGGCAGAGCTAAAGGAGCCTCCCATCACCAAGCTCGGCGACATCTGGACCCTTGGTCGGCACCGGCTGGTCTGTGGCGACAGCACCAAGAAGGATACCTTTGATTTGCTGATGGCCGGTGCCAAAGCCAATCTCGTGATCACAGACCCGCCGTACAACGTCAACTATGAAGGCAGCGCTGGGAAAATCAAGAACGACAATATGGGTAATGACGCCTTCTATAACTTTCTGCTCGATGCCTTTACAAACACCGAAGCGGTCATGGCGAATGACGCCAGCATCTATGTATTCCACGCCGACACCGAAGGGCTTAATTTCAGGAGAGCCTTTGTGGATGCCGGTTTTTATTTGTCCGGCTGTTGCATCTGGAAGAAGCAGTCGCTGGTTCTGGGACGCTCTCCATACCAATGGCAGCACGAACCTGTGCTCTACGGTTGGAAGAAAACCGGAAAGCATCAGTGGTACACCGGCCGTAAGGAAACCACCATATGGGAGTTTGATAAACCTAAGAAAAATGGGGATCACCCGACCATGAAGCCGGTCCCGCTCTTGGCATATCCGATTATGAATAGCAGCATGAGCAACACGCTGGTGCTCGATCCCTTTGGTGGCAGCGGTTCAACGCTCATCGCCTGCGAACAGTCTGACCGCTCCTGTAATACCATCGAGCTTGATGAGAAGTTCTGCGATGTTATCGTCAAGCGGTACATCGAACAGGTCGGCACGGCTGATAGGGTTTCTGTCCAGCGCGATGGTCTGCTCTACTCCTATGCGGACGTTAGCTCAGATGCCTAACCTCACCTAAAACCGCCGAATATTCGGTACAGATTCTCCTCAGAAACCACATAAAACCGTTGCTATTTAAGCGGTTTAGAGTGATGAATGTAGTACCGAATAAGAAAGGTGGTATGAAAATGAAACTTAATTACAATGTTACAGGCAGCGAACGCAAAGCACTGGTCGGTGCAATTAGCACAGCGTTGAATACCCCAGCCAAGTACCTTGGAGCACCAAGCTTCATCTACGAGATTGGCGGCTACCACATCGACAAGACCGGATCGCTTACAGGCCCTGACAACCTCGACCTTGAGGATTCACTCCATCACGTAGGCTTTGACGCTGACGGCGACAGTCGCGAGTATGATGAACCCGATACCTACGAGAACGGCCTTGTTGGGATGGGGGCGCTTGACGAGATTCCAGATATTGACCAGCACCACCCAGGACGGTATGCAAACCCCGATGCACCCATTACCGACGCCATGCAAAGACAGCTGGATGAAGTGATCGCCTTTGAGGATCTGAGGATGGACGGCCGAGAGGAATTGGGACTGGGCCGTACTCGCCGAGAGAACTTCCAAGGTGAAAACGGAATGCAGGCCACCGATGTGACGGAACCTGATGAACCTGACCAATTGACCATTGAAATGCCACTTTCGTTCATGACCGACGAAGGATTCGCCAATCTTGAAAAGCTAATTGCAAGCAAAGCTGAACTGATAAAAAAGGCACTTGGTGTAGATTCCCTTCCAGTCGAACGGACGGATACAACTCTCAAATTTCCTTGGTTCAGATTTCCTGCAGAAAGCGACGAGGTGGCTACCTACTCTCGCTTTATTAGTGCACTTTGTGCCGCAGCTAAAAGGCAGAAGCGTGTGACCGCCAAGGAAAAGGAAACGGACAATGAGAAGTACGCTTTCAGGTGCTTTCTCCTACGGCTTGGCTTTATTGGTGATGAGTACAAGGAAATACGCCGGACCCTTCTTCGGAACCTGACCGGCAATGCCGCATTTCGAACAGGAGCCAAAAAAGGCTTCAGCCCTGAGGACCTAAACGCTGCCACCGACGACCCAGTGGAAGTTGATGCTGTAAATACCATGCTCAATGATAAGGAGGCGACTGACGATGAGATTTCCAAATAGAGAAGTTGTCGAACGCATCCGTAAACAGTATCCTGTCGGTTGCCGTGTGGAGCTTCTCCGCATGGATGATGTGCAGGCTCCACCTATTGGAACAAAAGGAACCGTTACCGGCGTGGATGATACGGCCAGCATCCTAGTTAACTGGGATAATGGTAGCAGTCTTAACTTGGTTTACGGGGAGGACCTTTGCCGAAAACTTGAACTCTAGTAAAAACACTTGAGAGCAGTGCTGTGAACAGCTCTGTTTCTCGTATGAAAAGATTATCAAGGCTTGCTTTTGCAGGTCTATTTTTATGCCCTGCGAAAGGAGATGACGGCGTATCAGAAAATTGAAGAAATACTCTCCCACCCGATTTAAAGCATCGGATTCAATCTATGACAAGGCTCTAGCAGATTACGCCGTGTCCTTTATTGAGGCGCTCTCCCATACCAAAGGCACCTGGGCCGGTAAGCCTTTTGAGCTTATTGACTGGCAGGAGCAGATTATTCGGGATATCTTTGGCACCATCAAGCCCAACGGCTATCGGCAGTTCAACACAGCGTATGTGGAAATACCAAAGAAGATGGGTAAATCGGAGCTCGCCGCTGCGGTTGCTCTATTGCTGACCTGCGGCGACAATGAGGAACGCGCCGAAGTCTACGGCTGCGCCGCCGATCGTAATCAGGCGTCTATCGTCTTTAACGTTGCAGCGGATATGGTGCGGATGTGCCCGGCGCTCGCAAAGCGAGTCAAGATTCTTGATTCCATGAAACGTCTTGTTTATTTACCGACTGGGAGCACTTATCAGGTGCTATCTGCCGACGTCGGCAACAAGCACGGTTTCAATACCCATGGCGTGGTATTCGACGAACTGCATACTCAGCCAAACCGAAAGCTCTACGATGTTATGACCAAAGGTAGCGGTGATGCGAGGATGCAGCCGCTTTATTTTTTGATCACGACCGCCGGAGACAACCAGAACAGCATCTGCTGGGAGGTCCATCAGAAGGCCCTGGATATCATCGACGGTAGAAAAAATGACCCGACCTTCTATCCGATCATATATGGTGCAGCGCAAGAGGACGACTGGACTGATCCGAAGGTTTGGAAAAAAGCCAATCCCTCCCTCGGTATTACCGTCGGCTTAGATAAGGTCAAAGCGGCCTTTGAGTCTGCCCGCCAGAATCCCGCCGAGGAGAACAGCTTCAGGCAGCTCCGCTTGAACCAATGGGTCAAACAAGCTGTGCGCTGGATGCCAATGGACAAATGGGATGCCTGCGCTTTTGCGGTAGACCCGGAAGCATTAAGTGGACGGGTTTGTTATGGTGGTCTTGACCTTTCCTCCTCTACCGACATTACTGCTTTTGTTCTGGTATTCCCGCCACTGGACGAAGATGACAAGTTTGTCGTGCTCCCGTTCTTCTGGATACCGGAGGACAACATCGATTTGCGTGTGCGGCGTGACCATGTTAATTATGATGTCTGGAAAAAGCAAGGCTATCTGTTAACCACCGAAGGCAACGTGGTGCACTATGGCTTCATCGAGAGCTTTATTGAGGAGCTGGGTACTAAATACAACATCCGCGAGATCGCTTTTGACCGCTGGGGCGCTGTGCAAATGGTCCAGAACCTTGAGGGCATGGGCTTCACAGTCGTTCCTTTCGGACAGGGCTTCAAGGATATGAGTCCGCCGACCAAGGAGCTCATGAAGCTAACCTTAGAACAGAAGGTTGCTCACGGCGGTCAGCCGGTCCTGCGCTGGATGATGGACAACATCTATATCCGCACCGACCCGGCAGGCAATATTAAAGCAGACAAAGAGAAATCCACCGAGAAAATCGACGGTGCAGTCGCCACCATTATGGCCCTTGACCGGGCGATTCGGTGTGGCAACGAAAGTGGAGCTTCGGTCTATGACGATCGTGGCCTGCTTGTTTTTTAGTAAAGGAGAGTGATGTCTATGGGAATACTGCAAGGAATATTCAAGGCGCGTGACAAGCCTAAAGATGCCCTCGGTGGCAGCCGCTACAGCTTCTTTTTCGGAAGCACCAGCGCTGGCAAACCGGTCAATGAGCAGACGGCCATGCAAATGACAGCAGTGTACAGCTGCGTAAGGATATTGTCTGAAACATTGGCGGGGCTTCCGCTCCATATCTATCAATACAACGATTCCGGAGGCAAGGAAAAACACCTCAAACACCCACTGTACAAACTGCTTCATGACGAGCCGAATCCCGAGATGACTTCCTTTGCGTTTAGAGAGACGTTGATGAGTCATCTTTTATTATGGGGGAACGCCTACGCGCAGATCATTAGAAACGCCCGTGGCGAGGTCGTTGCACTTTATCCTCTAATGCCAAACAAAATGACAGTCGATCGTGATTCAAACGGTCGGCTTTTCTATTTGTACCAGCGCAATAACGAGGACACTCCCTCGCTTGGCAAGGACAGCCAGGTCTACCTTGCTCCTTCCGATGTTCTTCATATTCCTGGCCTCGGCTTTGACGGTCTGGTCGGTTACTCTCCCATTGCAATGGCGAAGAATGCCGTGGGACTTGCCATTGCCACAGAGGAATATGGTGCGAAATTCTTCGCTAACGGAGCGGCTCCGGGCGGCGTGTTGGAACACCCCGGCACCATCAAGGACCCACAGAAGATTAAGGAATCCTGGAACGCTGCCTATCAGGGCAGCGGAAATTCGCACCGAGTGGCCGTTCTCGAGGAAGGCATGAAGTATCAGCCCATCGGGATTTCACCAGAGCAAGCACAGTTTCTGGAGACGAGAAAATTCCAGATTAATGAGATCGCCCGAATTTTCAGGGTGCCGCCTCACATGCTGGCCGACCTTGAGAAATCGTCCTTTTCCAACATCGAACAGCAATCACTCGAGTTTGTGAAATACACCTTGGACCCTTGGGTAGTGCGCTGGGAACAGTCCATGTGCCGAGCCCTACTCATGGAGAGCGAAAAGTCGAAGCTGTTCATTAAGTTCAATGTGGATGGACTGCTACGCGGCGACTATGTGAGCCGAATGAGCGGTTACGCCACCGCACGTCAGAACGGCTGGATGAGTGCCAACGATATCCGGGAGCTTGAGAATCTGGACCGCATCCCGGCAGAGCTTGGTGGCGACCTCTACCTGATCAACGGCGCGATGACCAAACTACAGGACGCTGGCGCGTTCGCAAATATAAAAGAAACGGAGGAAACCGAATGAAGAAATTCTGGAACTGGGCACGGGATGATAATTCCGGTGTCCGAACACTTTACCTTGACGGCGTGATTGCTGAAGAGTCATGGTTTGACGATGATGTCACCCCTAAGGCATTTAAAGCAGAGCTTACTGCCGGTGAGGGTGACCTTGTTATTTGGCTCAACTCTCCCGGCGGAGACTGCATTGCTGCAAGTCAGATCTATACCATGCTCATGGATTACAAAGGCAAGGTCACCGTGAAAATTGATGGTATCGCAGCATCTGCCGCTTCGGTAATCGCAATGGCTGGAACAACCGTGCTGATGGCACCGACTGCCCTCATGATGGTGCATAACCCGCTGACAGTAGCAATCGGCGACAGCGAGGAAATGCAAAAGGCCATTGCCATGCTCTCGGAGGTTAAGGAAAGTATCATCAACGCCTACGAGATCAAAACAGGACAGTCACGGGCAAAACTGTCCCACCTGATGGACGCTGAAACCTGGCTCAATGCGAAGAAAGCCATCGAGCTTGGTTTTGCAGACGGCATTCTGGACGACGAAAAGAAACGACTACAGACTGAGGACTTTACCTATGCCTTTAGCCGCAGGGCCGTTACCAACTCTCTGCTGGACAAGGTAAAGCCCAAGCTGCCCAAACAACAAACAGGTACACCGATTGAGTCGCTGGAGAAGCGGCTCTCTTTAATTCAACACTAATTTTGAGGAGGAAAATACTATGAATAAAATTCTTGAACTGCGTGAGAAACGCGCAAAGGCATGGGAAACAGCTAAGGCTTTTCTCGATACCAAACGTGGTGCGGATGGCATCGTTTCAGCTGAGGATACCGCCGTTTACGACAAGATGGAAGCGGATGTGGTCGCCCTTGGTAATGAAATCGATCGTCTCGAAAAGCAGGAAGCCCTCGACCGTGAGCTTTCAAAGCCACTAAATATGCCTCTTACCGGTAGACCTAATATTCCGGGCATGGAGACAAGAAGCGGCAGAGCATCTGACGAGTACAGAAAAGCGTTCTGGAATGCAATGCGCACACGTTCTGGTGAAGGTCTTGATCCTGTTATCAGAAATGCGCTTCAGATTGGCACCGACACTGAAGGCGGCTACCTTGTGCCGGATGAATTTGAACGTACCCTCGTGGATACCCTCGAGGACGAGAACATTTTCAGAAGGCTGTCCAATGTCATCACCACTTCTTCCGGTGACCGCAAAATCCCAGTCGTAGCCTCTAAGGGTACAGCTTCTTGGATCGACGAGGAAGGTGCAATCCCTGAAAGTGATGACAGCTTTGGTCAGGTATCCATTGGAGCCTATAAGCTTGGGACCATGATCAAGGTTTCCGAGGAGCTGCTTAACGACAGCGTATTCAACCTCGAAACCTACATTGCTAAAGAGTTCGCCAGACGAATCGGAAACAAGGAAGAGGATGCTTTCTTCACCGGCGATGGCTCCGGGAAACCTACGGGTATCCTTGCAGCTACCGGTGGTGCACAGCTTGGCGTGACCACTGCGAGCGCTACTGCAATTACCATCGATGAGATTCTTGACCTGTTCTACTCCCTTAAGGCACCGTACAGAAACAAAGCAGTATTCGTCATGAACGATGCCACGGTTAAGGCGATCCGCAAGCTGAAGGACGGTCAGGGTCAATACCTCTGGCAGCCTTCACTGCAGGCCGGTACGCCGGATACCATTCTGAACAGACCACTATACACCTCAGCCTATGTTCCTGCAATTGCAGCTTCTGCAAAGACGATCGCGTTCGGCGATTTCGGTTACTACTGGGTTGCCGATCGTCAGGGGCGTGTTTTCAAGAGACTCAACGAGCTCTATGCAGCTACTGGTCAGGTCGGCTTTGTCGCAACTCAGCGTGTTGATGGAAAACTGATTCTGCCTGAAGCAATCAAAGTACTTCAGCAGAAGGCATAACGGAGGTGCACTATGAGCTATAACGCAAAGAACTATACCGAGCAAGGCGGTGAAAAAACCGTCATTGGCGGTACGCTTGAAATCAAGGAGGGAGCCTCAGTGACGGGGCTTCCTTCGCAGTTCACACCGGCTGAAAACCAGTCAGACTCAACCTCTACAACCATTGCCGGACTTGTTTTTGATTTCAACGCGCTGCTTGCAAAGCTAAAAACTGCTGGTCTGATGGTAGCTGATAGTTAAAAACAATGAAAGGATGGTGACGGTATGACACTGCTTGAAAAAGTTAAGGCGAACCTCATTCTTGAACATTCGGCAGATGATGAGCTTTTGCAGATGTACATCACCGCTGCCATCAGGTATGCCGAGAGCTATCAACATCTGCCTGAAAACAACTATGCCGAAAACGCAATGCCACCCACTACAGAGCAAGCCGTCATCATGCTGTCGTCCCATTTCTATGAATCAAGGGACGGCAGCACGGGCGGTTTTTTTGCAGACAATGTCCAGGCTGGACAACAAGTGTGGAATACGGTCAATCTTTTACTCCGGCTGGACCGGGATTGGAAGGTGTGATTATGAGCTATGGAAAGATGAACGCCTTCATCGACATCGTGGAAAAAGTGACCACCAAAGATCAAGAGGGGTTTCGGACGGAAGTCGACAACATCATCGCCTCTGTCAAAGCGTATCGGGAGGGTCGGCACGGCAACGAGAAATGGGCAAACAGAGCCAGCTTCTCTGAAGCCACCGACCTTTTCCGTTTTCGCCGCATACCTGGTGTGACCATTACGACATCGATGGTTGTGGTGAACAAAGATGGCCGCTTTGAAATTACCTCGGTGGAAGATGTCAAGGGACGCGGCATGTATATTGAGGTCCTTGCCAAGGAGGTGAAGCCTAGTGGCTAAAGCAACATTTAAAATGCCGGAGGACTTCCTGATGAAGCTCTCAAGGCTTGGCGAGAAAACGGATGAAATCATTCCCCGCGTACTGAAAGCAGGCGGCGAGGTTGCCGAGGCTAAAGTGAAAAGTAATCTCCAGAGTGTTATTGGAAATGGCACAAAGGAAAATAGCAGATCCACTGGTGAGCTCGTTTCAGCCCTTGGCGTCTCCTCTGCCAGACAAGACAAAGACGGAAATTTCAACGTCAAGGTCGGCTTTTCAGAGCCTCGCAGGGATAGCAAAAGCAATGCTATGGTTGCAGGCGTTTTAGAGTATGGCAAACATGGACAGCCGCCTAAACCTTTTCTGAAGCCTGCGAAAACAGCAAGTAAAAAGGCCTGTGTGGACGCGATGATTGCGACGTTAGAGGAGGAGGTTGAGAAAATATGAGTCTTCTCAGTGAACTGAACACCATCATCTCACCCCTCGTTCCACTGGAAACAGGCGTGTTTTCAGAGCCTGCACCAGACCGTTACGCTGTGATCACGCCGATGGTTGATACGTTCGAGCTATATACCGACGATAAACCACGACATGAAATCCAGGAGGCGCGAATATCCCTGTTTGACAAGGGAAGCTATACGACTCTCAAAAACCAAATTGTCCGTCTCCTTCTGGAAGCGGATTTCATCATAACCGACCGCCGGTACATCGGACACGAGGATGACACCGGCTATTTCCATTACGCCATTGATGTGGCGAAAAACTACGAATTGGAGGATTAACAAATGGCGACTATCGGATTAGATAAACTGTATTACGCCAAAATCACAGAGGACTTGAGCGGCAATGAAACCTACGGCACTCCCATCCAACTTGCAAAAGCGATGAAGGCAGACTTGTCCGTAGAGCTTGCTGAAGCAACGCTGTATGCCGATGATGGACCTGCTGAAATAGTGAAGGAATTCAAGAGCGGGACCCTTTCCCTTGGCATTGATGATATCGGTGTGACAGCGGCTGAGGACCTTACCGGGGCAAAGCTTGACGACAACCATGTCGTGGTTTCCGGCAGTGAGGATGGCGGTTCCCCTGTGGCCGTTGGTTTCAGAGCTAAGAAATCAAACGGTAATTATCGATACTTCTGGCTTTACCGTGTGGTATTCGGCATCCCAGCAACCAACCTCGCCACCAAGGGCGACAGCATCACCTTTTCCACCCCGACCATCGAAGGAACTGTAGTGCGAAGAAATAAGCTTGATGGCAATGGCAAGCATCCATGGAAATCTGAAGTCAATGAAGACGACGTAAGCGTTCCAGCATCCGTTATCACCGGCTGGTACACGCAGGTTTATGAGCCTGTTTTCACCGTCACACCGTAACGGAGGGATAGCATATGGATAATGAAAGAAGTTCAGGAATATCAATAGGTGGCCAGGAATATGAAATGCTCCTGACGACCAAAGCCACCAAGGAGATCGCCAAGAGATATGGCGGTCTTTCTAATTTGGGCGAAAAGCTCATGAAAACGGAGAATTTTGAGATGGCACTAGATGAGGTTGTTTGGCTTATCACTTTGCTGGCCAATCAATCGGTGCTGGTTCACAACTTGCAGAATCCTTCAAAAAAGCGGGATCTGCTTACTGAGGATACCGTTGAACTTCTCACCTCTCCCTTCGAGCTCGCGGAGTACAAAAACGCCATCATGGACGCCATGTACAAAGGAACGAAGCGCCATGTTGAAAGTGAGGATGAACCCTCAAAAAACGCACAGGTCGGGTAAGCGATGATGAGTTGTTTGCCCGACTGATTTTTTATGGTGTATCCCTCCTTCATCGGTCTGAGCAGGAAGTTTGGCTGATGCCGATCGGGCATTTACTCGACCAGTGGGAGGTATACAAGCAGTTCAACGGACTCGCTAAGGCAGCCCGTGAGTATTACATCGATGAAATCATACCAAACGGCATTTAAGGAGGTGATGGGAACATGGCGGATAACTTTGGCTTAAAAATAGGCGTCGAGGGTGAAAAAGAATTCAAAAGAGCCCTCGCTGATATCAATCAGTCTTTCAAGGTGCTCGGCTCAGAAATGAAGCTCGTGGAGTCCGAATTTGGCAAAAACGAAAATAGCGTCCAGTCCCTCACCTCCAAGAATGAGGTGCTTACCAAGCAGATCGATGCTCAAAAAGATAAAATCGAAACCCTGCGTAAAGCACTGGAGAATGCATCCTCATCGTTTGGTGAAAACGATCGCCGAACTCAAGCATGGGCAGTTCAACTCAATAATGCCCAAGCTGAACTCAATGGTATGGAGCGTGAGCTAAAGGGCAATGAAAAAGCCCTGGATAGCGTCGCCGACGAGTTTAACGCAGCTGAAAAACAAGCGGACCAATTTGGCGATGAACTTGATAAAACAGGAAAAGATGCAGATACCGCTGGAGGAAAATTTGAAAAGCTGGGCTCAGTGGTCAAGGGTGTCGGTGCAGCTATGGGTGTAGCCTTCGCCGCTATCGGCACTGCTGCAATTGGGGCGGGCAAAGCGCTCGTCGACATGACGGTAGAAGCGGCCGCTTATGCAGATGAAATGCTAACACAATCCACCGTCACCGGTATGTCCGTAGAAAGTCTGCAAGCCTACAGCTATGCGGCTGACCTTGTCGATGTTTCCATGGAGACCTTAACCGGGTCTATGGCCAAGCAGGTAAAATCAATGTCGAATGCCAGAGATGGCTCATCTAAGTTCGCTGATGCGTATGCGAAGCTTGGTATCTCCGTAGCGGACAGCAATGGCCAGCTAAGGGACAGCGAGACAGTATATTGGGAAACCATCGATGCCCTCGGTAAAATTTCAAACGAGACTGAACGCGACGCTCTTGCTATGCAGATTTTTGGCAAGAGTGCGCAGGAGCTAAATCCTCTGATTGCTCAAGGTAGCGCTGGCATCGCCGCACTAACCGAGGAAGCAAAGCGGATGGGCGCAGTTTTAAGCGAGGAAAGCATCGGAAAGCTCGGTGCTTTTGATGATTCTGTTCAGAGGCTGAAGCAAGGATCGGAAGCCGCACAGCGTGTGATGGGGACCGTACTTCTGCCACAGCTTCAAACCCTGGCCGATGACGGAGTATCATTGCTCGGAGACTTTACCTCCGGACTTGTTGAAGCAGGCGATGACTTTGACAAAATAAGCGAGGTTATTGGTAATACGGTAGGCGGCCTGGTTGACATGATAATGGAGAACCTCCCAAGGATCATTCAAGTTGGTATGGACATCGTCATGGCCATCGTAAACTCTATCGTTGAAAACTTACCGACGATCGTTGATTGTGCTTCTTCTATCGTCATGACGTTGCTTCAAGGTTTAATTGAGGCGCTTCCCGCTATTACGGAGGGCGCTCTGCAGCTTGTCCTAACACTGGTGCAAGGCATCATCGACAATCTGCCTGCCATTATTGAAGCTGCGATTCAGATGATCGTCACACTGGCTTTGGGTATCGCGGAAGCTCTGCCGGAACTGATTCCTTCTATCGTCGAGGCAATTCTCCTGATCGTTCAGGTGCTGCTTGACAACATGGATAAAATTCTCGAGGCGGCCTTTGCAATTATTAAGGGTTTGGCAGAGGGATTACTGAATGCGCTGCCAGAGCTGATTGCTGCACTGCCTCAAATTATTACGAGCATCATCAATTTCATCACCAATAACCTGCCTGCCATCATTTCCATGGGTATACAGCTCACCGTTCAACTTGCGGCAGGTCTTATCAAGGCCATACCACAGCTTGTTGCATCCTTACCCCAAATTATCTCAGCACTGGTCCTTGGACTAGGCAAAGCCGTAGGTGCTGTGTTTGAAATCGGCAAGAACATCGTTACCGGCCTATGGGATGGTATCAAATCCATGGGCACTTGGATCAGTGATAAAGTCAGTGGCTTCTTTTCCGGCATTGTTGATGGGGCAAAAGACCTGCTCGGTATTCATTCACCTTCCACTGTGTTTGCAGGGATTGGTGAAAATATGGGTGCGGGTATTGGTATCGGCTTTGACCAGATCATGAACAAGGTCTCAAAGGACATGCAAACATCAATCCCCACCGACTTTAACGTGGACACCAACTTCAACATGAAAAGTAGCGGGGCCAGCCTAGCCAGCGCTACGAAATCCATCGTCGAGCACACCGGTGTCATCGAAGTCCGTGGAATTAACAGCAAAAAAGAACTCACTGGCGTTGTTGAAATCATTATGGATCAGTTTAGGAGGGAGGCGAGAATCTGATGATACGACTGGAAACATCCACAGGCGAAATCCTGTCGAGGATTCTTAAGGAAATCTCCCCGATAGAGTATTCCTCAAACAGGCAAGTGAATCGACTTTTGGACGGGAGCTATCACGTTCAGATTGTCGGCAGCGCTCTTAAAAGCATGGAAGGCACCATCGTGTCCACCTTCAGTCAAGCAGAAAAGTTAAACAGTCTGATTGACCTAGGTACCCCGCTGGTGCTGATCTTTCTTGACAAAAAGTACCTTGTGTATGCTGACGATAAAATTGCTTGGAAACGCATTAACTTTGCCCACGGGAACAAGGATAAAAGCCTGTTTGAAGGCAAGGTCAGGATGATCCTTAAAGAGGAGGTGGCGCTGTGAGAAGCGTGAACTCCTTGATGGAAGAAAAGCTAAAGAGCGATCAGCAGACACCGGCCAATAAAGCTGCACCGCAAATGAGCATCCAAGTAAGCCGGGCTAGGTCGACCATCATGGACTCGGATTATTGGACGGTTGAAACGATCCGTCAAAAGACCGGACTTGGGGATCTCAGTGTTGCTCCCAGACGATATAAGGCTTATGGTCGTCCCAATAGAATCTATGAAATTCATGTCGATAACGGTGTGGTCGGAACATCAATCCGGGAATATCCGGACACCTTCAAAGAAGGCTGGAAGGATCAGTTCACCTTGGGTAATGGCTCATCGGTAGCACTTGCCTTTGACGGTAACTGGCAGCGGTATCGCGGAGTATGGCGCTTGGTGACGGATGAAAAGCCGTGGATATTTTGGGTGGACTCCTCCGGCATTTTATGGCGTCAGCTGTGGGATGATGCATCCACCCTCTCTCAGCTCGATACTGGCGTCAGCTATGTACGGGCTATTCGGGCATGGCGAAATCAGTATTCTGCCGAGCTTGATCAGGGCATTGTCGTCGGCTACATCAAAACGGATGGGACCGTCTGGTACCGCAACTACTGCAGACAAGCTGATGGCACAGTAATCTGGGAAATTGCCAGAGTGCTGCCTTCTGTTTCAAGTGCAGTACACTTAAACCTGTTTTTGACCAATGACTACCGTCTCGGATTTAGCATTGAAAAGACAAATGGGGACATACATTGGATTATCACCCAGCGTAACTGGTCTGGAATGGCCATTATCCCAGAGAACGTTCATGCGGCGTTATCTCTGAATGAAGTCAAACTTATCCCGATCATTTACACCGATCTGAAGCAGACGGAGCGTGTTGATTCGAGTATCACCTTCGGCAAGGTAAACTTCTGTCCGTTTGATGTGATCATCGGTTTTGTTCCTACAATCGTCCGCGCAAAACGTATGGATGACAATTTGATTGAAATTGAATACGACACGGACCTTTATGAGGTCCCTGACTGCCCTGAATGTTTTACCATCTCAAACAATACGATTGTGGCTGTAGCTAAGTCAGGGAGCAGAATACTTAGGTTGACGACAGCAAATACACTGGTCAGTGTTGGCAGCTGGACAGTTACCTATAACGGCCTTGGCGGCATTAACTCTTATCATTCTGAGTGCTGTAAGCCTGAGTTTGGTAGCTTTTCCGTACTTGCAACCGGTGAACCACCTTCTGTCTCAGAAACCATCGAGCCGACCTTGAGTCTGACAAGCATCAGCTTCATCCAGTGTACTTTTTCAAGTGTGTACGGTGATGAAAAGGTATCCGCAGTACTGTCCATCGTCGCTGTTGATCTAATCAAAGTCGGGACAAATCCACTTTAGTCCAGGAGGGATACTATGAATTTTAACGCAAGCGTCAAGCTTCACAATAAATTTGAAGTGTATGTCAAAGACATACGCTCGGGAAAAGAGCGCCTGATCGGCACTGCCTATAACATGGTGCTGAGCGCTATGTGGACGCAGATCATTTCGGACAGGAGAAGTCCGTTTGACTATATCTGCTACGGCCGTGGTACTGGAGAACTTTCTCCGACCAGAACGTCGCTCTTTTCTCAGATTGCCCAGGTCAGCTCCACTCGTGTGGAAGAAGTCTATTCAAGTGACTCGGGTTACATTAAGGAGAAGATCGAGCTTTCACCCAGCACGGCTGTTGGCGAGACCATTACAGAAGTAGGCATCAGAGGCTACAACCGGCTGGTAACCCACGCTCTACTCAAGGACGCTGAAGGCAATCCCATCAGCTTCACAAAAACCGATACGGACGTGGTCACCATTTACGCGACCCTTTACTGCCGGATCTCGGTTACTTCACCGCTGGGCTTCAGCCAATCTCAGGTATCTTATGGTGCGGCTTATTACATCCTTAATTCAGGCTATATCACATCAACGATCAAGGTTGGCCGAAATCCAATGCCGCTTGATGCCGACTCCATCAATGCTGCTGGAATTTGCGACACAAGCGCTGCATCGAAATCTTCAAGTCGGATCGCTTATGATGTCGCGACAGCTACTGAATCCTACAAGGTTCGCTTTGAAATCGCTGATGCAAACCTATTCATCAAAGAAATTCAGGTGGCAGAGACTGCTTCCATCGTCGTGCCGGAGAGCTCAATCATAGGTAAAGTCCTCTATGAGAACGTGCCGCTTGGGACTGGCGACAATGTGAAAACAAAGTTTTTGATTCCCAGCCCTTATATTGAGACACCTCTGGTTGACGTGAAAGTTAACTCGGTCGTTGCCTCTCACACCCTTGAGAGAAAACCAAGGGTAGCTCTTTCGTGCGGCACTAACCACGGTAATGGCGGCTCTGGCTTCAGTTCCTATCCCAGTGTCGTGTATCCGACACCTTGGGGAAACAAGTGGATCGGGAATGGTGAGTATAAGGTGCAATACGGCAAGGTTCACCGAGGATACCTCAGGCAGTACGGTTCCTTCAGTCCTTCTGTTGGGTCAATTCCAGATAAACCGAGTTATAGTTCCCGGTCCTCCAGCCAGCCTATTTTCCTCAATACTGAGCAGGTCTGTGTGCTTCCGGCAAATGTCTGGATTGACTATTCAGCCGATCAGGCAAAATCAATCCTCTCAAGGTTTGGAGATATCACGCCTTCTACTGGAGTCATGACACCTGACGATTTGTTCCTGATCTACTCCGATAACAGTGCGGGCTATGTCAGACTGGCCAAGAAGGCTGCCGATGGCAAGTATTATCGAGTAGGGGCTTCGCAAGCTGGAGCTTCTGGCAGATACACTTACCAGAATAATTTCATCACTGCTGATGGCAATCACGCTGTCCTCTCAGGATACAACGGTTTGGTCATCGTCTCGGTTGACACAGTGAATGAAACGATCACCCAGGAAGTCTACGACTCCACCTATCAGATAGCGGTCTGTGAGTATAACGGCAAAATATATACCTTTGCAGCAGGCAACTACAAAATCTACGAGCTCGTTAGCGGCGTGTTTACTCTGACCTATTCCGGTACCTATGGGAACACTATGTCACTTTACGGCGGAGGTCTGGTTGGCGACGGTCTGTGCCTGATTAGTGATTACAATATTGCCAATGCCAAGTTCCTCAAACTGCTACCGGACGGTGTGGAGTACTATGCGCCACAGTCACCCCTTTCTCACTCTGTAACGAGCATCAGCAACATCATCACTGACGGAGGTCCAATATTCTATTGCGGAATCGACCGTTCAGCTCGGACCTTCTATGTGGATGATTCAGAGGTGTTCGTGGTGCTTTCAACACCGCCAACTGACGCCGAAGCAGTCACCGCATCCTATAAAACTGAAGGCATCCATAAGACAGACCAATTCGTGTTGGATGTGACCTTTTCGGTCAGTTATGCGGAGGGCGTATGATTACTTGGCATTTAGGCGGCGCAGTGTCTTACCCGGAGGAACTGCTGAAGTATTCGCTGTTCTTGATGGAGAATGGGTATCGAGTGCAGGTCTATGATGCGGCTTTTACATCCTTATGGAACGGTGGCCGGATACCCTTTAATCGCAGCACGGGATTTGAAGATTTTATCAGGGCTATCGAGCTTTTCAATGCGCATGGGATCGGTGTAGATGCGACCTTTTCTGGCGTCGTTGAAGATCATGAACTCATGGACTATGAGTGTAATGCCGTGCTTGATAAATTGGCAGATAGCCCTTTGAACGGCGTAATTCTTTCCGAACAGAAGCTCTTTGACCACATTAAGCAAAAGCATCCTGGGCTTGCGATCACCTCATCGATTACCGCTGTGGTGCCAAAGATTAAGGGCTGCGACTTTTTTGCGGTGAGCCCAGACTTTAATACTCATCTGGAGGACTTGGCTCGTCTTGGTTTTCATAGATTGCAGATATTGGTGAACGAAAACTGCTACCAAAACTGTACAGAGCGCGGCCAGCACTACAGACAGTTATCACTTCAAATGAAGCGCTTTGATAAATCCTACGAGGACGTCTGCATCTGCAAAGATCAATCTGGCGGCCGGTTCAAGATGAGGCTTGGTATGGAGCAAATAAATACCTTACATGAAGCGGGCATCTCCCATTTCAAGCTGCAGGGCAGACAGGACCATATTGAAAGTGAAATCGGTCCATACATCAGGGACGTGATCCTAAAAACGAAGGGAGATGAATGATATGAGTATGTGGCACGTAGGAACGGTCGTCTGCAGCGGTTGCGGCACCGTCTTAACCATCAAGTCTATATCGGACAGCATTAACTGTTATTTGTGTGATGCACCAATTGATCTGTCGGAGCTTCCGATCGTTGAAATTGCCGACACGAAGAAATCATCTGAAGAGGTCTCTGAAGAAGAATCATAGCAATAAAATTCTGAGTTTGTGGAGGTGAAAACATGCAGCTGACATTCGAAAATGATGCTATTGTCGGGAACGGCACTTATCCTGATTTTATTCAGTTCCCTAAAACAGAAGGCCAGCTGTTTTTTATCACTGGCGGTCTGCTCTATGGCACACCGAGTAATCGTTTTAATGGTGACTTCTCAGCTCCAGTTTGGCAGGACACTGTGTACATCAGTCCAAAAAATGATACCGGCCTTAGCAATCTGGAGCTGAAATCCCTTTCTGGCTTTGGTATAGTCGGTTGCTTTCTTACTCCTTACGCACAGAAGCTACTCATACACGAGTACATGTTCGAGATGGATCGATATCTGGATTCCGGCAGCATCAAGTGCTCAATGGATACCCCAATCACATCCTTTACGCTGAGTCTTGAAAACCCGATCAATGAAAATCCTGAATGCGAAGGCAACGTAGCCATTTCAGAAGAGTCCAGCCTTCTCTCTCCTGGCAGTAAAGTGGTATTTGAGTTCATCATTGGCGACAGTGAGCCTTATCCAATGGGGAGCTTTTATGTGGACCGGAGCAATTTTGAACTACTCGGCGAAAGTATCAGCGTGGATGGCCGGAACATTATCGGTAAAGCACTGGGCGATCAGAGCTTCGATGAAGACAACTCCTACACATACCAGCTCCTTCATCAGACAATCAGGGATATCCTTGATAAGGCTAATATCAGCACCGATGAAATGCTGGTGCAGAACACTTCTCTGTCAGCTGGCTATATGTTCGACCCCAATATGAGCTTTCTTGATGGCGTCATGGAAGTTCTAAAAGCGTTTGATAACTGGCAAATCAAAGAACTTGTTAATGGAACCGTGGTAATTGGGGCTTCAACCTTTGCTGGATTTGCAAGTAACTCAAGCTATGTTTTTCAGCGTGACAAGGACATCTTCACCAGAAACATCGTCAGGGACGATCAGGAAGCTTACCGCCGGGTTTGCGTTCATAACCGGGATTTCAGCATCAAGGTGTACCGGAATGTCCAGACCTATACCGGATGGAATCTCCAAGCGAACAAGACCCTTTATATCAATGTGCCGGAAGGAACCAGCCTCACTGATGCCGAGAGCTACGCAAATCAAATTGCTGACAGCCTGCAGTATGTTGGAAAAATCGAAAGCTTTACAGGCCCATTCAGACCACAGCTCCTCTTAGGCGATGAGGCGGTGATCGTCAACAGCGAAGGCTCCACAAGTCTTGGACTTATCACTGAGATCACTCATCGTTTTGGTAAGGACGGGTTTTATACCGACTTTACCGTGGACAGTGGCGGCAAGTTCGGCAAAGGCAGACTCAGTGACTACATTGGCAGGATCACAAAAGACCGGACCAGCAGCAGCCGCGTTTATGAATAAAATAGTGCCTTGAGATATTCAGGCTTTATATATCAACTATCTCAAAACAGCTAAAGAGGCGTCCGCAAATAACGGGCGTCTTTTTTGTACAGCAAAATTGAAGGAGGACTACTATGAAGGAAATTTGGAATTGGACACAGGCGGCAATTGCTGCAGCAGGCGGAGGTCTTGGATACTTTCTCGGAGGTTGGGATGGCTTTTTGTATGCGCTTTTAGCCTTCGTCATCATCGACTATGTCACCGGTCTGATGTGCGCGGTACTGGATAAGAAGCTGTCAAGCGAGGTCGGCTTTCGAGGTATTTTCAAGAAAGTACTTATCTTCTCGCTCGTGGCCATCGGGAATATCGTCGACCAAAGTGTTATCGGTGATGGCTCTGTTATTAGAACGGCTGTCATCTTTTTCTACCTATCAAACGAGGGTGTCTCCATCCTTGAGAATGCAGCGCATATAGGCTTGCCGGTACCGCAAAAGTTAAAGGATATCCTGGAACAGCTTCATAACCGAAGCGACAAGGAGGGCTGATGAATGAATCTTCGAAAATTAATTCTTATAAACAATGCTTGCTACAAGTCGGGCCGTACCATTAAACCAAAGGGCATCATGGTGCATTCTACCGGGGCAAACAACCCCTATCTAAAACGTTATATCGGTCCTGATGACGGACTTCTGGGAAAGAATCAGTACAATAACCACTGGAATCAGGATAAACCCGATGGCAGACAGGTCTGTGTCCACGGTTTCATCGGTAAGCTGGCTGATGGAAGCATCGCCACCTATCAGACCCTACCGTGGAATCATAGAGGCTGGCATGCCGGAGGTGCAGCGAACGATACACATATCGGCTTTGAAATCTGCGAGGACGGTCTGACCGACATCTCGTATTTTAATGCCGTTTACAAGGAAGCCGTGGATCTTTGCGTCTATCTCTGCAAACAATACGGGCTCACCGAAAAGGATATCATCTGCCACTCAGAAGGCCATAAACTTGGCGTTGCCAGCAACCACGGCGACGTCATGCACTGGTTTCCGAGGCATGGCAAGTCGATGGAGACGTTCCGAGCAGATGTAAAATCCGGTCTTGCTCCCGGCGTTCAAACCACTACGCAGAAGTATTATCGCGTCCAGCTTGGCGCATTTTCTGTCAAGGCAAATGCCGACGCTATGCTCCGCAAGGTCAAAGCGGCTGGCTTTACAGATGCCTTTATCAAATACAGCGAATAACACACCACTTAATGCCTACTGAGAGATCCGTCTTTCGGTAGGCATTATTTTTTTGCCGCTTATTCGTTCAAACAGCTTGTTCACCTCCATTGGGTAGTGAGGACGGAAGTTCTCAGATTGGAGGACAAGCGATGACAAATGAACAAAAAGAGAGAATTACCGCCATGCGTCATGACGGTTATGGATATACGACAATTGCCAAGGCGGTCGGTCTCACAAAGGATAATGTAAAGGCATACTGCCGCGCTCATGATCTTGCTGGAGTTAAAGCACAAAGCAATGCTCGTATCTCACCGGACCAGAACTTCTGCCAATGTTGTGGTAAACCGTTGTATCAGATTCCCGGTAGAAAAAAGCTGAAGTTCTGTTCTGCAGACTGCCGTCAACAATGGTGGAATACCCACCCTGAACAGGTCACTCGGAAAGCACTATATTCCTTCACATGCGCTTGCTGTGGAAACCTATTCACAGCCTATGGTAATTCCAGTCGAAAATATTGCTGCCATAGCTGCTATGTGGCGGCTCGCTTTAAAGGCGGTGAGTCGCATGACTGAGATACAATTTCAAGCTGAAAAGCGCTATCAGGTGGCCATTTCGATGGCTAAAGCACTTCTTGAAAAAGGACTTCTGACGCAGGAAGAATACGCTGTAATTGATACAATCCTACTCGAAAAATTCCAGCCAGCTTTGGGCACATTACTGTCCGAAACTCGTTGACTTAACTGCCTTTCTGAGTGATGTATATGGTTGGAAAGGAGTGATTTCACTTGAAAACAATAGTCAAAATTGAGCCAGCAATACCGCAAATGCCGGTTCGGAAGAAAGTCGCTGCCTACGCCAGAGTTTCAATGGAAACCGAGCGATTGAACCATTCTTTATCAGCTCAGATAAGCCACTACAGCGAGATGATACAGAAGCACTCGGACTGGCAATACGTAGGCGTTTATGCGGATGACGGCATCAGTGGCACTGGCACCAGCAAGCGCGATGAATTTAGGCGCATGGTTGAGGATTGCGAAGCCGGAAAAATTGACATCATCATTACGAAGTCGATTTCTCGCTTTGCCAGAAATACAGTTGACCTTCTGAACACCGTCCGCCACCTTAAGGACCTTGGAATCTCGGTCCGCTTCGAAAAGGAGCAGATTGATTCCCTTTCAGAGGACGGCGAGTTGATGCTAACACTGCTCGCTTCATTCGCGCAGGAAGAAAGCCGCAGTATTTCAGATAACGTCAAATGGGGTACGATCAAACGCTTTCAGAAAGGTATCCCAAATGGCCAGATGCGGGTGTTCGGTTATGAGTGGATTGATGATCAGCTCACGATTATTCCCGAAGAGGCCGAAGTCGTCCGCTTTATGTACCGGGAATACATGAAGGGCGCATCGAGGATTGAGATTGGCCGGATTCTTAACGAAAAGGGTCTTTACACTCGCCAAGGCAAAGAATGGGTGGATTCAAATGTTAAGGTAGTTCTCACGAACGTCACCTACACTGGGAACATGCTTTTTCAGAAAGAATATACCGAAGACCCGATCACCAAGCGCCGCAAAAAGAATCGCGGAGAATTGCCACAGTTTTATGTTGAGGATACACACGAAGCCATCATTCCGCTGGAAGAGTTTCAGAAGGTACAAGATGAATTCAAACGCAGACGCGACCTAGGACCCCTCGGTAATAAGTCCTTGAATCTGACGGCCTTTTCTACAAAAATCACCTGTGGCATATGCGGCAAGCATTACCGCCGGAGCGGAAAACGAAATACCGCCGGTGAGGTTTACTACATCTGGACCTGCCTAACAAAAAGCCAGAAAGGTGCCGGCGCATGCGGATCAAAAAACATCCCAGAAAAGATGCTCAAGAATGTTGCCGCCGAGGCTATGGGACTTACTGAGTTTGATGATGTTGCCTTCAGCGAGCAGGTCGAGGAAATCTATATGGTTAGCTCTGACACGCTACAGTTTCGCTTTTACGATGGCCGTGAGGTCACCACAACATGGGAATCCACGGCGAGAACCGATTGCTGGACACTGGAACGAAGGCGGCTCTGGGGAGATCTCCACAAACGCAAAGAAACCAACCCCAACAAGTACGTTTATAACGAGTTCACCGGATTCATACGTTGCGGGCAATGTGGCTCGAATTATCGCTGCCAGTCCAAAGTCATGAAGGATGGCACCCGAGCGCGAACGTGGCATTGTACTGGACCAGCAGGTATTTGCGATAAGGTCTCCATTAGGGATGAAACCATGAAAGCTCTTGTCACCGATGTACTTGCACTCGACTCCTTCGATGAAGCAGTCATGGATAATCAGCTCGAATGCGCAACAGTGCTTGGTAACACCGTAACCTTCCACTATCGTGACGGGCATGAGTTCACAAAGAGCTTCAAGGAAAAAAGAAAAGGTACAAAATGGACTGAAGAACGCCGTGAAAAGCAAACCCAAGCAATTAGAGCCAGCTGGACCGATGAGCGCCGGGCGGCAGTTAGTGAAAGGATGAGAGAACTAAGGAGTGAAAAGAAATGGCCAAAACCGTAACGACTATACCGGCGACAATCAGCCGATTTACGTCCTCGCCGATTAATGCAAATAAAAAGCGCCGCACAGCCGGTTATGCTCGCGTCTCAACAGACAGTGACGAGCAGTTTACCAGCTACGAGGCTCAGGTCGATTATTACACCAACTACATCAAGAGTCGTGACGATTGGGAGTTTGTCGAGGTCTATACCGATGAAGGCATCACCGGTACCAACACCAAACACCGCGAGGGTTTCAAGCGCATGATAGCCGATGCTCTTGATGGAAAGATTGACCTGATTGTCACCAAGTCTGTCAGCCGATTTGCCAGAAACACGGTGGACAGCCTGACCACGGTACGCCAGCTCAAGGAAAAAGGTGTAGAGATATACTTCGAGAAGGAAAACATCTGGACGCTCGACAGTAAGGGCGAGCTGCTGATAACCATCATGTCCTCACTGGCGCAAGAGGAAAGCCGCTCGATTTCGGAGAACTGCACATGGGGCCAGAGAAAGCGCTTCGCAGACGGCAAGGTCACGGTTCCATTCAACAGATTTCTCGGCTATGACCGTGGCGAGGACGGCAATCTGATCATCAATCCAGAACAAGCCACTACGGTCAAGCGCATCTACAGCCTGTTTCTGCAAGGCATGACACCCTTCGGAATAGCTTCCACAATGACTGCTGATGGTCTGCTTTCACCGGGTGGCAAGGAGCGTTGGAACGCTGGGTCGGTGCGTAGCATTCTTACAAATGAGAAGTACCGGGGCGATGCGCTCCTTCAGAAAAGCTACACCGTTGATTTCCTCACCAAGAAGAAAAAGGTCAACGAGGGTGAAATCCCTCAATACTACGTGAAAAATAACCACCCGGCAATTATTGCGCCGGATGTATTCGATATGGTGCAGCGCGAACTGGCACGCCGGGGCCAAAGCCGTGGCCGACATAGCGGCGTTCATTTGTTTTCTGGCCGAATAAGATGTGGTCAATGCGGAAACTGGTACGGCTCAAAGGTATGGCATTCCACCGATAAATACCGCCGCACTGTCTGGCGCTGCAATCACAAATTCAAGAATGACGAGATTTGCACAACGCCGCATCTGACTGATGAGGAAATACAGGACTTTTATATATCAGCTCTGCGCAGGTTGCTTGCCGATAAAGACGAAATCATCGCCGCCTTTGAGGATGCCAAGAATCTGGCCTTTGACCTGGGCGACCTGACTGCGGTGCAAGACAATCTACAGAACGAACTTCTGGTGATCTCTGAGCTCATGCATCAGTGCATTAACGAGAATGCCCACATCGCCCTCGACCAAGCTGACTACCAAAAGCGTTACAACGGGTTGACCGATCGCTTCGATGAAGTTAAAACACGGCTGGAAGCGGTCACTGGGGAAATAAGCGACAAACAGGCGCGGCAGGCGACAATCGAAGCCTTTCTCGATGAGCTTAAACGACTGGATGGCGTGACCGAATTTCAACGCGCACTCTGGTACAGCCTCGCGGATTTCATGACGGTCTGCAGCAAGAATGATGTCTGGGTAACTTTCAAAGATGGGACCGAGATAAAAATATAAACGTAAAAAAACAACGCCTCTCAACCATTATGGCTGGGAGGCGCTTTGCTGTATGTTCTATTATTTCTTTCCCTTCTTCAATTCGGCCTTGAAGAGCTTTACCATAGTCGCTTTTCCTTCTTCTGAATATAAGTCCTCTTTACTGATTTCTCCTTTATACACCATTTCCATGATTAGAAGATATGCTGTACCAAGAGCAGTGGTAAGTATTCCGGCGGTTGTACCAGAGATAAATCCGCCTGTAACAGTACCAACTCCCGGTATCAGTTTTAGGAGGTTAGAAACAATTGTTTTACCGAGCACAGTCGCGCCAGCACTGCCAATCGTCGCGGACACAAAGGAGGTCAAAAAACTCTTACTTACGTCCATTCCGAATATGACGGTTATCCCGGCTATCATGCCCACTTGAGTCGGAATCAACAGTGCGGCGTCGGAAAAAGGGATGGGCGCAAACCCTTCTCCAAAGGAAGCGGCTACTGCCGTTGCAATAACCCCTTGAGACGCTTTTTTCTTTGCTTCAAGAGACGCCTTCTGAACATTTTGCAAAGTATTTTGAAGCTCAACGGGGAGCACTTCTGTCATCACATCAATAAGCCTGTCCAGTCCATAGACTCTTGCAATGTATTCATCATCAAATTCCATGTCTTGCGCAAGCAACGGAACAACCTTTACAATGTCGAGGTTTTCTTTTTCAACAAGCAATTTCATATCTGCTGCTTTTTTCTTCGGTACAGCTTGTGTGAGCACTACTATGACGGGAACTTGAGTCGTTTTGTTTTCAGCGGTAAACTCTCTTAACCACTGCACCTCAGATTCATCAAAGGTGCGATTTGATCCAACATTAATGCAGTACCAAATGCAGTGTATAGCGTTATTGACATCTTTTGAAGCAAAGCCTCTTCGAATGATCTCAATTACTTCATCTTTTACTTTACTCTGCTGACCGGCGGAAAGTTCAAATCCCGGCGTATCATAAATCGCCAAAGGATAATCCTTCTTTTCCAGTCTACGGATTTCAGATGTTACTGGACGTCCTAATCCGGTTTCTGCGAAGTTTCCTCTAAACAGACTGTTAATCAGAGTGCTTTTACCCACACCAGATTTGCCAACAACAATGATGTTTAGCGTATTCAAGTTTTTGATTTTTTCGTTAATTGCGTCAATACATTGTTGAGCAATTTTATCTGTATCAATCTGCATCCCGTTTTCTCTCCTCTTCAATGTTCTTTCTTTCGCTCGACGACGGGTCCCCAGTCATCTTCATCAACCTTCGAATTTGAACGCTTCGCTGCATTCTTGGTAATCGTTCCTGAAACATAAGGCAGGTAATTTGAGATTGCAACGCAAGCCACGGCAAAAAGGGCAGCACTTCCAACAGCATAAATTATAGCAGTTACTACCTTGCTCCTTTTTTCGTTGTTCTTCATTATTATCCTCCATCTTTCTGTTCATTGAGAGCGCCTATAATATGATTTGTTTTTTTCGCGTATGTGTAAAATCAACAGCTGTTTTTATTGCTGTCTATATCGTCTGGAATGACGTAAATTTGCTTACCCTACAACACCCCGTTTTACCCCGCAAGCGGTAGAAAGTCACGGCAATCATTAAATTGTATCAATCTCTGCATGATTATTTCGTATACACGCCCTTTAAACGGCTGTAGAACTTCAACAAGTGTTCTTACGACACAAGATGGTGTAAAGAATTCGCCTGCTCGTTTGCCTTCCTGTTCAGCAAATTTGGAAAGACAATATTCATATGCACGGCCAAGAAGATCTTTGTCACTTCCATGGTCAACCATTTGAATATTGGTAAACAGATCCACTACATTCCCAAGACGACGTTTATCTAATTCACTACGGGAATAGTTTTTCGGAAGTATGTCTTTCAGCCGCTTGTTTTCTTTTTCAATTGCCCGCATCGCATCATCGATAACTGAACCAATCTCCTCCTTATGAGCTGCTTCGGAAATAACACTCCAGCGAGCAGAGGGTGGAACGAAAAAAACATTTACTTCCGAGTAGGCATCCTTATCCTCAACGTCGTCATCATCAGCTTCAAGTTCCTGGTAACGTTCCTCGAACTTGTCGGAAATATACTTTAGGAAAATAAGCCCAAGGACGACATGTTTGTATTCGGCCGCATCCATGTTGCCACGTAAAATATCTGCAGCTGCCCAGATTTGTTGTTCAAAACCGATATTGGCTGTGTTATTTCCATTTGCCATTTATTTATCCTCCTTGATTAGTTCCATTATTTCTTTGAGGTCGCAATCAAGAGCTCTGCATATTTTTATCAAAACCTCCGTGTTGATATTCTCATTTCGCCCAAGTTTCGCAATTGTAGAAGGGCTAATACCTGCCATCTCACGAAGGTCTTTTTTCTTCAAGTCTCGGTCGATTAGGAGCTTCCAAAGTTTTTTATAGCTTATAATCATTGCCCTTCACCTCTATTAGGATTGATATCACAAATTCATACATATGTTAATTATAACCAACCCTCTTTGACATAGCAATAATAAGTTTGCGAAATCGTACTATTAGTATGGTAAGAAGTATTTTTATAATAAAAAAGCCGATCAGATGTCGGTCTGTCGGCGATATCAATTATGATGAAATTGCTTATTTTCGTTCCATAAACCATTTCCCAAGGTTTGTCCCGCTGATATTTGGACTTTGCTCAAAGAAAAGATAACTCTGATGACCATTGATTTGGACTGTATAACGGTCACCTTGGCCGCCTGCTTTCAGTGCTGCTGCAGGGCGAACATCCAGGACCTTTTCGATGGAATACTCACGGCCATCTTCCCAGCGGAGGCGTCTTGGGAAAAGATGTCCGTCTTCGGAGAAGGAAGGAATAACGGCAACATAGACTTTAGCCTGTGAAGTCACGTGTCCTCACCCCGATCAGAAAGGTGTTTAAGGAAATTGCTGTTGGACTGGATCGGAGATTCGATCAGCCAGCCTTTTCGTTTGAGAATCCGAAATTTGAAGTCAAGCAGTTCAGGAGGAACTTCCAGTTCCTTGGCGACCGAGAAGAAGAAGGTGTCCTCACTGAGGAGTTCTGTGACTTCATCATCTTCCAGCAGGTATTCCGCAGCGAACAGATTGGCTTCATACTCCATCTGGGAGGATGTATCATACAATGCAAAATCATGGAAAGCCTTCATCTTTGCTGCCTCATGATGAAGGACAGCATGACCGATTTCATGGGCCAGGATAATCCGTTGAATCGGCTCCGGCAGGTCGCTGTTGATGGTGATGTGCTTTTTTCTTGATTGTCGCAGAAAAAACCCTTTGCACGATTTATCTGAACTGCCAAGCGGCATTACTTGAACGATGATCCCCATGGCTTCAGCCAGTTTCCAAGGATCTGGCTCATCATATTTTCGCATTATGCGGGACACTTCCCGGCAAATTATCTCTATCGACATGTAATCACCTTCAAATGATATAAAATCAAATACTCATCCCGCTAACGATCCCTCACTATCATTAAATCAAAGTGTCGGTACAAAAAAACGGACAGTGAACGATAAAATGGTCGGCTGGTTGGAAATAAGAACAAAGAAATTCTTAATCCATTTCCTTTTTTCGGCCATAGGTTTTCCGGGCTTCTTCCTTACACTTTAAATAAGCCTTCATAACCGCTTCAAAAAAAGCATCCTTGGCTTCCTGATCCAGGGCTCCGCCAGCAAACAGTGCTACGTTTTGCTCAAGGAGAACATCCATTTCCTTAGCTGCCTTTGGTCCCAGTCGTTCCCGAGCTTCCTCAATGTAGGGAGCTTTTTCTATGCCGTATTTTGGGTCTGTGATCTCATCATTGAGCAGAAAGTCTACGGATACCTGAAGGGCCGCAGCCAGCTTTCTGGCGATATTTCCACGAGGCTTGGTGTCCGTTGTTTCGTATGCAGCAATGGAACGTTTTGAAACGCCGACAAGCTCACCCAGTTGCTGCTGATTGAGCTTCAATTCCTCCCGAGCTTCTTTGATCTTCACTGAGAAAGTTTTCATTTCCTTGCCTCCCGTAATGAATATAACTTCGTCAACTTCATTTTTGTATTGACTATTCTTCATTAGCCTGTTAATATTGAGCTACAAGATGAAGTTAACTTCATTATACCTTCGCAAACTTCATCTGTCAACGAAGAAGTTATAGAAACCCTTGGAAGGAGTGGTTTTTTATGAGTAAGGACCGTGCAATACTGCATAGTGATCTGAACATCGATTATCAGCTTCGAGTCCATGACATGAAAGCCAATGGCGTCCAAATCACAGTGAAGGACAATACCCTATCCTATCGTCAATATCAGATGCAGTTGCCCATGGCGACCCAGAGCCCCATGGAGATTGCCTCAGCAGCACGGCATCTGTTTGAAAATAACTACGACTGGCATACATTTGTGCGGGCAGTAACTGTTCGCGCCATCAACCTCGAACCCAAATTCATGCCACAGCAGCTGATGCTCTTTGATGATGCTGCCAGACGGGCCAGGCTGGAACAACTGGATGATACCATCGAGACCATACGAGGACGCTTTGGGAAATGGTCGATCTATTCAGCCTCCCTGTTAGGCATTATGAAAACATCTGGAGACAGCAGTCATGAGGTCATCATGCCCGGCATCATGTACGCCTAGTACAGGAGGGATACCCTATGAGAACAGTCCAGATCAAATGCAATCGAGAAAGGAGACTCTTTGACACTATAGAAGGCTCAAAACTGAAGATCCTAATCAAGTGCAGTAACACCGAGGTCTGCCCCTACAAGTCAGACTGTCTGAGGACCACAGAGATCGTCCTTGGAGCAGAAAAGGAAGCCTTTGACGAATTCTACAAAGCCATCAACTGTCCCCATTGTGGGAAGCGACTTTTCGATGTCACTACTGACAGCGTAGGCATTGTCACCATCAAATGTGAGATGTGTGGAAAAGTCGCAACCATTCCGGTCATCGCAGACCAGGGATAAACTCATTATCTGATTATGGAGCACCGGCGCACTTTTCGAAGTAGCGACCACCGCACGAGCAGGTAATGAACAACTGAATATCAATCGATACCGAGCACCGGAGCCGATTCACTGAGCTACCACCGCCGGATGATTACTCAATTGAGAGGATCATCCGGCCTTTTTTATTCAGTAATCAGCTTTTTGGCAGTGCATCACCAATGACAGGCTTCCCGCCAAAAGGAGTCTGTCATGTTTGTTTACAGCCAAATGAATAAAGCTGGCTGTCTCGTCTCACCGAGATGCCGCAGCCCACCGCCTCCTTCTTGTTCGCCGCTAACAAGCCAACAACGAGAAGGAGAATAAAAATGAAAAAGATTAATCTGCGGGACGTATACCCGTTTTATGAGAATGATTGTTTTGTTATGGTCGATGATGAGATCGCTGAGATCTTTGAAGAATCCAAGCGAAAAGAGCTGAATTATCAGCGCAAGATCTACAGAAATGGAGCTCACTTTTCCCTGGATCGGGACGATGGGATCGAGCATGATGCCATCTTTATCTCGCTTTCGCCTTATGAGATCTATGAGCGGAAGATGACGAATCAAGAGCTTCATTGTGCCATCAGCAAATTGCCAGACATCCAGGCCAAACGGATCTACGCGTACTATTTTCTCGACATGAATAAGTCTGAAATTGCCCGGGCTGAAGGCGTCAGCGTGAAAGCAGTCTGCAAATCCATCAACCAAGGTTTACAGACGCTCGAAAAAGAACTTAAAAAATTTCAGAAATAGGGTTCAAAAAATGTCTGTAAATGTCATGGCTTATGAGAGGGACTTTTATCTTCTCATAAAATCGATCTTTGACAACTTCATATAGGAGAACCGGATACCTTTGATGCATGAGCCGGAAGGACAAGCCAAGCGGCAGGTACGCAAAGACCTTCGTTTTAGGAAGAGAGCGAGACATACCCATGCTGCAGGCCAATCGTGGCGGATTGGCTGGCCAAGACCTTGTGCATCAGATAATGATACTTCCGTATAGTCACAGTCCGAGCGTGATCAAACCGTCGCAGGCAATGAGTACGGCCCGCCATCAGAATGGAGGGAGGTGAAAGTCCTATGAGAGCGTAAGCCCACGCTTGTCCGGTCCATCCAAAGAACCAGAATCAAATACAGCAGCCGCACTGCATTCAGGCATTCTTAATGATGCTTCATCCTACGCGGTGCGGCTGCTTTGATTTTCATGTCAATTTTATTGATGGTTATATTCCACTGCATCGACAACATTGTCACATGAAACCGAGACGTGATACCCTCACCTTAAGTTCATCATCCCTGCAGAATTAAATAAAACCCCTGCATTCATCCTGGACATACCAAACCGCCGGGGCGCTTTTACCGACGTCTTGGTATATTCAGGAGATCCATCCTGAGAAAGAAAGGAGAAAACGAAAATGACAACCGAAAGAAAATTCGCCATCGAACCATCAAGATTTATTCATGCTGAAGAAGTCGCAGAGATTTTAGGTGTGTCGGTATCCTCTGCGTACCGGATCATCAAGCGTCTTAACCATTCTCTTAAGGACCAGGATAAAATCACCGTGGCCGGTAAGATCAGCAGACGCTATTTCGAAGAGAAAGTGATGCTGTAAATACTAAACACGTAAAGCAACATGACACGAGATTTCATGGTTCAGTGCTTTGCGGCCAGAGAGGGTGATGCTATGCCAACCTATAAAAATGAAGCCACCGGCAGCTGGTATTGTGCCTTTTACTATACCGACTGGTTAGGCAACCGAAAAAAGAAAAAGAAGGAAGGCTTTAAAACCCAAAGAGAAGCCAAGACTTTCGAACGACAATTCATTGAGAAGGCGGAAGCCAGTCCCGACATGTCCTTTGGCACCCTGGTGTCCATCTACATGGAGGATTGTAAGACACGGCTCAAGCCAACCACCTACAGTGGCAAGGAATGCCTTATCAACACAAAGCTGCTGCCTTTTTTCGAGGAGATGCCCATCAACAAAATTGAACCCGCAACGATTCGCAAATGGCAAAATACCTTGATGGAGGATGAGAGCGACTATTCACAAACTTATTTGAAAACCATCCACAACCAGATCTCCGCCATTTTTAACTTCGCCTCCAAGTATTATAAGCTTCAAACCAACCCCGCCAGAGTGTGCGGCAGCATGGGTAAGAAAAATGCAGAGTCCATGTTGTTCTGGACTGTAGAGGAATTCAGAAAATTTCTCCCCTTTGTCTCGGATAAGCCAGTTTCAAAGCTGGCCTTTGAAATCCTGTTTTGGACGGGTATCCGATCGGGTGAATTGTTGGCATTGACTTTGAACGATTTTGACTTTGATGCCAAAACATTATCTATCACAAAAAATTACGCCCGCCATGAGGGTGAAGATCTGATCATGGAACCCAAGACGCCCAAGAGTCGCCGACTGATCGCAGTGCCATCCTTTCTTTGTGCTCTGGTCCAGAAATACGCCGAACAGCTTTATGACTACGAACCAAACGAAAGGCTTTTCCCGGTGACCAAATCCTATTTGCACAGCGAGATGACACGAGGGACGAAGAAATCTGGCATCAAGCGCATTCGCGTTCATGACCTGAGACATTCCCATGCCTCCATGCTGATTGAGGAAGGCTTTTCAGCCCTCCTGATCTCAGAAAGACTGGGACACGAAAGCATAGAAACAACGCTTCAGACCTATTCGCATCTTTATCCCAATAAGCAGATCGAAGTCGCCAATCGCTTGGATCAAATGAATAAACCAGATAGTCCAAATGAATAATTACAATAGGACCTGTAGTACGCTTTTAGTACGGTCAGCAAAAAGCAAACCCTGAAACCACGTTATATCAATGGTCTCAGGGTTTTTAACTGCTATTCCCACTCTATCGTACTAGGTGGCTTCGACGTTATGTCATACACAATCCTATTCACGTGATCGACTTCATTGACGATCCTGGAGCTAATCTTATCCAGCACTTCATACGGAATTCTCGCCCAATCGGAGGTCATACCATCAATGGAGGTGACCGCACGAATCCCAACCAAATGGCTGTAGGTACGCTCATCGCCCATAACGCCTACGGATTTGACATTCGGGAGGACGGTAAAGTACTGCCAGACGTCCCTATGAAGGCCCGCCTTCTTAATCTCCTCGCGCAGGATTGCATCTGACTCACGTACGATCTTCAGCTTCTCTTCAGAAAGCTCGCCCATGACGCGGATGGCAAGTCCCGGGCCCGGGAACGGCTGACGCCAGACTATATTCTCATCCAGGCCAATCTCTAGGCCTACTTTACGAACTTCATCCTTAAAGAGGTCGCGGAGGGGCTCAATGAGTTTGAAATCCATATCTTCAGGAAGGCCGCCAACATTGTGGTGGCTCTTAATGACTTGAGCAGTGTCGGTGCCGCTTTCTATAACGTCTGGGTAAACAGTACCCTGAACAAGCCACTTGATGCCTTGAAGCTTATTCGCCTCTTCCTCAAAGACGCGGATAAACTCTTCGCCTATGATCTTGCGCTTGGTCTCCGGATCGGAGACGCCGGCAAGCTTGCCTAAGAAGCGCTCCTGTGCATTGACGCGGATAAAGTTCATATGGAAGTCTTCCATAAAGACCTTTTCAACCTCATCGCCTTCATTCTTTCTGAGGAGACCATGATCGACGAAGATGCAGGTCAGATTGTTGCCTATAGCCTTGTGGACCATCAGGGCGGCAACAGAGGAATCCACGCCGCCGGAGAGGCCGCAGAGGACCTTATCATTGCCGGCAATCTGCTTAATCTGCGCAATTTTTTCTTCCGCGAAAGAGCCCATATTCCAGCGTCCCTCGCAGCCACAAATCTCATAGAGGAAGTTCTGAATCAGAGTGCGGCCAAACGGGGTGTGCTCCACTTCGGCGTGGAACTGGACGGCGTAAAGCTTTTTCTCCACGGATTCCATAGCGCCTACCGGACAGTTGTCCGTGGTCGCAGTGATAGTGAAGTCCGCCGGTGCTTGCTCAACGTAGTCAAAGTGGCTCATCCAGCAGGTGGAGCCGGACTCGACGCCTGCGAAGAGGGCGCTTTCATCGGCCATATTCAGGCTGATCTTGCCATATTCGCGCTGATCTGCCTTTCTGACCTTTCCGCCCAGGAGATGGGCCATGAGCTGCATGCCGTAGCAGATGCCCAGAACCGGGACGCCCAGCTCAAAGATGGCGGGATCCACAGTTGGCGCGCCCTCGAGGTAAACAGAGTTTGGACCGCCGGTAAAAATGATGCCGCTCGGATTTTTTTCCTTGATAGTGCTGAGAGGGGTCTTGTAGGAGACGACCTCGCTGTAGACGCCCGCTTCACGAACGCGGCGCGCGATCAGCTGGTTGTATTGACCGCCAAAGTCTATAATGACGATCTTTTCGTTTTCGACTTGCATCATGTAAAGATTCCTCCACTTGGAATTTTGTCATATATTACTTACAGTATAGATAAATTCGGCGACCTTGACTATAGGCCGCCGTTGGTTTTTCAATTCCAACTATTCATGCCTGCTCGGCGTATAGTTGGACGATTCCTTTGTGATCTGAATGTCGTGCGGATGGCTCTCAATGAGGCCGGCGTTCGTGATGCGGATGAACTTGGCTTCCTTCTGAAGGGTCGGAAGGTCCTTGGTGCCGCAGTAGCCCATGCCGGACTTGAGTCCGCCGACGAGCTGGTAGATCATATCCTTCAGGACGCCGCGGTAAGGGACGCGGCCTTCAACACCTTCCGGCACGAATTTCTTCGAATCCGTCTGGAAATAGCGGTCCTTGCTGCCCGCATTCATGGCGCCTTCGGAGCCCATGCCACGGTAAGTCTTGTAGCTTCTGCCCTGGTACATGACAATTTCGCCCGGGCTTTCCTCTGTGCCCGCGAAGAGCGAGCCCAGCATGACAGTATCCGCGCCGGCCGCGATGGCTTTGACAATGTCTCCGGAGTACTTGATGCCACCATCGGCAATAATAGGGATATTGTAGCGGCGGGCGACCTCAGCGCAGTCCATGACGGCGGTGAATTGCGGCACGCCTATGCCTGCGACGACGCGGGTGGTGCAGATGGAGCCAGGGCCTATGCCGACCTTGATGGTGTCAGCGCCTGCGTTGATCAGGTCAAGTGTGGCTTCTGCCGTCGCGACGTTGCCGGCTATGATCTGCGCTTCAGGGAATGCGGCGCGCAGTTTAGCTACAGCGTCGATGACGTTTTTGCTGTGGCCGTGTGCGGAGTCGAGGGTCAGGACGTCAACGCCTGCCTTCAGCATGGCTGCCGCCCGATCCATCATGTCGCTGCCCAGGCCTATGGCCGCGCCGCAAAGGAGTCTGGCCTTGTCGTCCGTAGCGCGGTTCGGGAAGATGACGACCTTCTGGATGTCCTTAATGGTGATGAGGCCCTTCAGGTGGCCTTCTTCGTCGGTCAGCGGGAGCTTTTCGATCTTCCACTTGCGCAGGATCTTCTCCGCTTCCATCATGGAGATGCCTTCTCTTGCGGTGATGAGGTTTTCCTTGGTCATGACCTCGTCGATAGGCTTGGAATTGTCGGTTTCAAAACGTATGTCCCGGTTGGTGATGATCCCGACGAGCTTGTGGGCTTCGTCGACTATAGGCACGCCCGAAATCCTGTAGCGCTCCATGAGCATGAGGGCATCACTGACGTGGTGTGTTGGAGACAGATAAAAGGGATCGACAATGACGCCGTGCTCGCTGCGCTTGACCTTGTCGACCTCCAGGGCTTGCTGCTCAATGGTCATGTTCTTGTGGATGATGCCAATGCCGCCTTCGCGGGCAATGGCAATGGCCATGTTGGCTTCTGTGACGGTATCCATGCCGGCGCTCATGATGGGGATATTGAGCGAAATCTTGCCAGTGAGTCGTGTCTTGACGGAGACGTCGCTTGGGAGTACCTCTGAGCGCTGTGGCATCAGCAGGACGTCATCATAGGTCAAACCTTCTTTAATTGTAAACGTGGACATGCTTAAGTGGGTCCCCTTTCGCTAATTTGCCTGGAGTTTTTTTTGCCGATGGTCGACAATCCCCAGGAGTGATGGATGGACGGAAGTCGCAGTAGTTCCATTTAGTTCAGGAAACTTGACTATTTGAATTAAAGCTCTGCAGTTGAGGGGGGTGGCAAAGCGGGCCGACCAAGACCCGCCTGCCGTGAATAGAATGAAGAGATAGTAAACAACGAAGTATTCGCTGGTACTGAAGGCAACAAAAAATCCCGATTTCAGGAGTGAAATCGAGATGAATGACATGACTTTCAAAGACGAAAGCCGCCTTCAGATTTCACTCATAGCAGGAAAATTTACGGTTTTCCCGTAGAAACTGGCAGTCCTTATCACCGCCGATATATGAGTGTCCGCATTAAGTTAATGATTTTCTCTAAGGTAACAAAAATTGAGGACAATGTCAACAACATCGAGGGATTATTTCGGACATTTTGCGAAATTTTATTAAAATATCATTTTTAATGTTCGTGTTTTTATAAATATAAAAGAATTGTCATGTTTTCTTGACTATTATTTCCTTAAAAAGACGTACAATGGGTACAGGTGGTGAATGATCATGCATGCATTTGACATAAAATATAAAAACGGCTGGCTGCTGGCGCTGATTGTTCTGATCCTGGTCGGCCTTTTCAGTGCTGTGGGGATTGGTGTTTACCAGGGTGGACAACTGGTGTTTGAGCGGGTTACGGTACCATCGGCAAACGTCCCTGAGGCTTTGAAGGGCAGGACCATAGCGGTGATCAGCGACCTTCACGGACACATCACCGAGGAGAACGCGGCGCTGCTGCTGGAGGGTCTGCGGTCGTCTGAGCCGGTGGCCATTCTGCTGGCGGGGGACATGGTGGACAGCCGGGAGAAGTTTTGGCCTGAAGCGCGGGCGGTGATGGAGTCTTTTCCCGACATTGCCCCTACCTATTACAGCTATGGCAATCATGAAATAGCGAACATTGAGCGAGGCCAGGCGCTGGGGTGGCTTGAGGATCTTGGAATTACGGTTCTGAGAAATGAGAGTGCAGTCCTGACCCTTGAGCCTGGGGGCGAGACGGTGACTCTCAGCGGCCTGGACGACCGGATTGGGTTTGCCTCTGAGCGGAGTTACAACCTGGCTTTGAACCGACTGCGAAACGCTGGCAGCTATCAGATTCTCCTAAGCCACCGGCCGGAATATGCGCAGGATTATGCAGCGGCGGGCTTCGACCTGGTCGTCAGCGGTCATGCCCACGGCGGACAGGTTCGGCTGCCTTGGATTGGACCTTTCCTGGCACCGCACCAGGGCTTTTTTCCGAAGCTGGCGGAAGGTGTCCACGTCACCGGGGATACGACTCACGTGATCAGCCGGGGTCTGGGGAACAAGGTCCCGTTTCCGAGGCTGTTTAATCCGCGGGAAGTGGTGTTGGTGGGGTTTTAATATAAGGCGCTTTGGCGGAAAGGATGCCAAGGCGCCTTCTGTTTTTATTTCGTATTCGAAATTGGTAAGTGGGCGCTCGCCTCAGGCAACTGCATATCATTATTAAGGCTGAAGAATATCAAAAATGATATTAATTTTCAACATAATAACTTTACATCGATTCGTTGTAATATTTTTACAATTTATGGTACAATAATGAAAACTAAACGCACGGAGGCATAAATTGAAGCCCCTAAAATTGAATATTGATGAGCAAATTGCGCATATGCGTGATGAGAACGGTTTAAAATTCAACCTTGTTAGCGAATATGAAGCACGGTTCTTCTTACTAAATAGCACTTATTATTTCAAATTGAAGGCTTATGCAAAAAACTACGAAAAATACGCGACAGGCAATAATTGCGGAAAGTATGTAGATCTCGAATTTGCATACTTACAGGATTTATCTACAATAGACATGCACTTAAGAAAATTCATCGTTAAGTCCTCACTAGATATTGAACATTTCTTAAAAGTTAGGCTCCTAAATGATGTATCTAACAATCCTCTTGAAGATGGTTATAATTTTGGTCAAGAGTGGTTAAGAATCAATCCAAGAGTATTAAACGATCTCTCTAATAAGAAATTCAACAGTATTTGCTCATAGCTCATTCTGAAATATGAGAATGATTTTGCACTGTGGAACATTGTTGAAGTGCTTTCTTTTGGAGATTTTGCTCAACTATATCATTATTATTATGGTAAGTATCCAGATAAAACTTCGATGAGCAATTTGATTTTTCCTGTCAAGTGCATCAGAAACGCTGCAGCGCACAATAATTGCTTGATCAACTCATTGAGAAACCCTTATAAACTCAAAAGGAAAACAAAGGAAGTTAGTAATTATGTCTCTAACATTAATGGGATTCCTAAAGCTCTCAGACAGAAGATGATGGGTAATCCAGTGATTCATGACTTCGTATGCTTGCTTTTTGTATTCGATAATATTGTAAGCAGCGAAATGGTAAAAATCCATACTATGAATGAATTGAGACAATTGTTTACAGGTAGGATTTTAAGAAACGCCAACTTCTACAAAAATAATATTGAGATCACCGAAAGCTATAGATTTGTAAAAATGGTCATTGACCATTTTACGGATAAGTCTTATAATTAACTTGAAGAACAAAAGTGTTCGACACTTTTATCGAGGGGGCCCCCGTGCCACCCTCGATTTTCATTTTTTGATGAAAGGTAGATCGACGGATGCCGTTGACTCGATATTTCTCTCAAGGTTTTTGCATGCTAAGCATACTTCAAATTCTTAAACTTCAAAGTACTACTAAAACACTTATTTAACGAAAATGAACCTACTGCTTAAAATGACATCATACATACTCTGACGTATAATTATTGCAGCGCACAAAGAAAAAGATTGGAGTGATTAATTTGGCTGCGGCCAATGACACAATCCCTATACCAAACGCGGGAACAATTGAGGCGATTCAGGAAGTTGAGAAGATGAAAGAGAACCCTCAAGCTATTAGCGGTTATGATGATGTTGATGAGATGATGAAGGAACTTCTAAAATGAAAATTTCGTTTAATCCTTCACCCACGTTTCAGAAGGATTTATAACAAGCCGCAAACGTTGCTATAATATCGCATTGCTCACTGATTAATTTTGTGAAATAAAAACGACCATCGGCAGAGTCCTGAAGCTTTAAAAAGCTCAAGAACTCAGCCGATAGTCGTTTTTTCTTTCAGCTGGACAGGGAGTGAAGAACCCGATGTCTATAGGCGCAGGGGCCTCAGACAACCACTTCACCCTCTTCCACAACCTATCAATTCTCCACAGCCACAGTGCCTTTCGGCGCCACCAGACGCTTATACACAAACGCGAACACCGCAATGGTCAGCAGCATTTCCGGCAGCATGTAGGAGGCGTTGTAGATCAGCGAGTAGATCAGCGGATTCTGGCCCTCCGGCGCATAGGAAGCAAAGACAACGACGCCTGAAATAACGCTGGACGCATAGCGCAGTAAGACGCCCAGGAGGATGCCAAAGGTCGCGTTCACCAGTTTCTTCCCAAACAGGCCTGCCAGTCCCAGGAATCCAAAGCCCAGAACGTAGTCAAATAGGATAGAGACCGGGTGGAAAGACCATTTTGGTCCCAGGATGAACTGAAGGATTCCGTACACTATGGCCACAAAAAGGCCGGGGCCGGCACCATAGCGAACCGCGTAGATCAGGATGGGCAGCATGCTGACGGCTGTAATGGATCCACCGCTGGGCATCTGAAAGATGACGACCAGGCTGAGGACATAGGCGAGGGCCAGCATGACGCCGCTTTCGACCAGCATTTTGACAGTGAGTTTGTTTTTCATGGATGAGTCTCCTCTCGGTTTTTATGCCAAAGCGAGAAAAAGATCCTGCACAGGGTGTGTACAGGATCTTCAGAAGACTCTAAACACACTTCCCTACGCCGGCACTACCCGGATCAGGTTCGAAGGGTCACGGCTTATAGCCGTTCTCAGCGGTTGCTCCCCTAGTGTACGGATTCAATTTTCGCATGACTTCGGTGTGTGACTGCGCGCAGTCAGCATAGACCTAGTGGTCCGATTTTACTTCACTGCAAGACGGAAGGGTTTTCCGGCCTACATCATGCCCGGCATGCCGCCGCCCATTGCAGGGCCAGCATCCTTGGAAGGGATGTCGACAACCGCTGCCTCAGTGGTGAGGAACATAGCGGAAATGGACGCCGCGTTTTGAACTGCGGAACGCGTGACTTTAGTCGGGTCAACGATACCCGCCTTGAGCATGTTGACGTACTCGCCGGTGAGGGCGTTGAAGCCGACGCCTTTGTCAGCGTTCTTGACGTGCTCAACGATGACGGAGCCTTCCTGGCCAGCATTGATGGCGATTTGGCGAACCGGCTCTTCAAGAGCGCGGGCAATGATCTTCGCGCCAGTCTTCTGGTCACCTTCAAGGCTTTCGATCAGCTTGTAGATTTCAGGAAGCACGCCAATCAGCGCTGTGCCGCCGCCTGGGACAATGCCTTCTTCAACCGCTGCACGAGTCGCGTTGAGGGCGTCCTCGAGGCGGAGTTTTTTCTCTTTCATTTCGACTTCCGTCGCAGCGCCAACCTGGATGACCGCTACGCCGCCGGCGAGTTTCGCCAGGCGCTCCTGGAGCTTTTCTTTATCGAAATCAGAAGTCGTCTCTTCGATTTGAACGCGGATCTGACGGATGCGGTCCTGGATGTTGCCGTGGTCGCCTTCGCCATCGATGATTGTAGTGTTGTCCTTGTTGACTTTGACGGACTTGGCGCGGCCAAGGAGGGAGACGTCCGCAGACTTGAGCTCGTAGCCGAGTTCCTCGGAAATGACGGTGCCGCCTGTGACAGCCGCGATGTCAGCGAGCATTGCTTTTCTTCTGTCGCCAAAGCCAGGGGCTTTGACCGCAACGCACTCGAAAGTGCCGCGGAGCTTATTGACGACCAGCGTGGAGAGGGCTTCGCCTTCAACGTCTTCAGCGATGATCAGGAGCTTTCTGCCCTGCTGAACGATTTGCTCGAGGATTGGGAGCACTTCCTGGATGTTGGAGATCTTCTTGTCCGTGATCAGGATGTACGGATTTTCGAGGACCGCTTCCATCTTGTCCGGATCAGTGATCATGTATGCGGAGATGTAGCCGCGGTCGAACTGCATGCCTTCGACGACTTCGAGCTGGGTGCTCATGGTCTTGGACTCTTCTACGGTGATGACGCCGTCCTTGCCGACCTTTTCCATTGCTTCCGCAATGAGATCGCCAATCGTTTCGTCGCCTGCGGAGATTGACGCGACGTCAGCAATGTCGTTTTGAGTTTCAATGTTGACGCTCATCTCCTTGAGGCCGTCTACAGCAAGTTTGACTGCTTTCTCAATGCCCTGCTTGAGGATCATAGGGTTCGCGCCAGCCGCGACGTTCTTCACGCCTTCGCGGATGATCGCTTGAGCGAGGAGGGTTGCGGTGGTAGTACCGTCGCCGGCGACGTCGTTGGTCTTTGTCGCGACTTCTTTGACGAGCTGAGCGCCCATGTTCTCGTAGGCATCTTCAAGCTCGATTTCTCTGGCAATGGTGACGCCGTCATTCGTGATCAGCGGCGCGCCAAACTTCTTGTCGAGGATGACGTTGCGGCCTTTAGGGCCGAGGGTGACTTTGACCGTATCTGCAAGCTTGTTGACGCCGGTTTCGAGCTTGCGTCTCACTTCTTCTGAATACATGATTTCTTTAGCCATGTAGGGTTAACCTCCTGTAGTGAATGTTGGATTCATAATTATTATGCACTTCTGTGCGGTTTTTTGACTGTGTGATTGCTAAAGTGCTTTCGATTACTCAACGATCCCTAAAAGCTTGGACTGCTCAATAATGGTGTACTCTTCGTTGTCGATCTTGACTTCCGTGCCGGCGTACTTAGGGAAAATGACTTTGTCGCCAACTTTGACTTCCATGACGATTTCTTTTCCGTCAACGACGCCGCCCGGACCGACAGCGACGACTTCCGCGATCTGAGGCTTCTCTTGAGCCTGACCAGGAAGCACGATCCCGCTTTTTGTTTTTTCTTCGGCTTCGAGCTTGCGAATAACCACGCGCTCGCCTAAAGGTCTGATGTTCATGTTGAATCCTCCTGTTCATATAATTGAGATGAAAAACTCCCGGTACTTCTTGTTAAAGAGAGCGCCGAGAGCCATAAACCTAACGCTCTGCAACTATCATAATATAATTTCTGATAATTATCAATAGTTTTTTGGCACTCAATTGATTGGAGTGCTAACAAAGGCTAACAGCCGTGCATAAAGAAAGATGCCTCAGCGCGGAAGTGAGCTTGCTCACTGAGGCGTGGTGGCATCTTTCTTTATATAGGGCGCAGCCCGATACCGAAGCTACCAGTAGGCTAACAGCCGTGCATGAACAAAGATGCCGCTGCGCGGAAGTGAGCTTGCTCACTGAGGCGTGGTGGCATCTTTGTATATATAGGGCGCAGCCCGATACCGAAGCGCAGCCCTTAATCACGCGCAGCGTGGTTAGGGGCTGCGCGAGGTGCACGGTTGATAGCGCGAAACATGACTTGCGCGACAGGGCGGAGCGAGGCGCACGGCTGATCGCGCGAAACGTGACTTACGCGACAGGGCTGAGCGAGGCGCACGGCTGGTTGTGTGAGACGTGACTTACGCGAAGTTCACATCCAGAAGTTATCATTGGGTCTGGTACAGAGTGCAACTTGGGGTCAGGTACAGAGTGCAACTTGGGGTCAGGTACCGAGTCGCATTCTGTACCTGACCCCCACTCAATCCCTACTTATGCACCCGCATCGAATTCAAAATGGCCAGGAGGGCGACACCAACATCGGCAAAAACCGCCTGCCACATGGAAGCCAGGCCCAGGGTGCCCAGCCCCAGCACCAGCGCCTTGATTCCAAGGGCCAGGGCAATGTTCTGGCGCACCACGGCATTCGTCTTCTTGCTGATCTGAATGGCTTCGGCCACCTTTTCCAGGTCATCATTCATGATGACAATATCCGCGGCTTCAATGGAAAGATCTGCTCCTAAGCCGCCCATGGCAATGCCTACATCGGCTATTGCCAGCGCCGGCGCATCGTTGAGGCCGTCTCCCACAAATACAACCTTTCGGCCGCGTCCCCGGGCTTCCTCAATGGCCTTGACTTTTCCGTCCGGCAGCAGCTCGCTGAGTACCAGGTCCAGCCCGGCCTCGGTTCCAATAGCCTCTGCAATTTCTTTGCGGTCGCCGGTCAGCATGACCACCTGGCCCACGCCTTCACGGCGCATTGCTGCTATAGCCGCGGCTGAGGTCGCCTTGATCTGGTCGCTGACGTCGATGGCCCCAAGCCACGCGCCGTCGACGACCACTTGCACCCGGGTCAGCTGCCCCCCGCTGATGCCCGGTGTAATGCCCAGCTCCTCCAGCAGTCTGGCGCTGCCCACGTGCCAGAGACGACCATCGTAGGTTGCCCGGACGCCGCGACCCGCCAGTTCCTCGTAATCCTCAATCATCCCAAAGACAATCCCCCGGGCTTTCGCCTCTTCCGTGATTGCTTTAGCGATCGGGTGGTTTGACAGATGCTCCAGCGCCGCAGCCCCTTCCAGGAGTGCCGCCTCGCGGGTGTGGCCGTGGATCTGCGCCACCTTGAACTTGCCCTCGGTGATAGTGCCCGTCTTGTCCAGAAACACCGTGTCCGCGCCCACCAGGGCCTCCAGGCAGTTGCCGCCCTTGATGAGGATCCCTCTCGACGACGCCCGCCCAATACCGCCAAAGTAACCCAGCGGCACCGAAATTACCAGGGCGCAAGGGCAGGACACGACCAGAAAGATCGATGCCCGGTACAGCCATGTCGACCAGCTGTCCCCGGTAACCAGCGGCGGCACAATCGCGATGAGGGCTGCGACCAGGACGACCGCAGGTGTATAAACCTTTGCGAAGCGCGTAATGAACCGCTCCGTGCTGGCCTTTTTATCCGCAGCCGACTCAATCAGCTCAAGAATTCTGCCGATGGTCGAAGACTCATAATCCGCACTCGTCCGAATCCTGAGCACACCGGTCTTATTGATGCTGCCGCCGATGACCGTCGAACCCGGCGCGACTTCCAAAGGAAGGGATTCACCGGTGATGGCTGAGGTGTCCAGGACTGCCGTCCCGCTCTCGACTATGCCGTCCAGCGGGATGCGCTCGCCGGGTTTGACCAGGATGAGGCTCCCGCTTTTGACGAATTCGGTGTCGATGTCGCGGACTTCTTCAGTGGCGGCTTGCGACTGTGGTTGCTGCGAGGCGGCTTGATTCGTCCCCATGATTGATAACACCTTGCCGAGAGGCTGAGCCGACGGCGCAGCCGTCACTCCCTCTTCCGGCGCTTGAGCCTCCACGATCAAGTGGGTTTTTTCGACCTTGATGTCCATGAGGGAGGCAATAGACTTACGGGACTTGTTGACCGCATAGTCCTCAAACAGCTCGCCGACCCTGTAAAACAGCATGACGGCCACGGCCTCGGGATATTCGCCAATAAACCAGGCGCTGAAGGTGGCAATAGACATGAGGAATTTTTCCTCAAACCAGTTGCCCTGCCTGAGGTTGTTGAATGCGCCAAGGAGGACGCCGCGGCCCACCAGCAGGTAGGCAACCAAGTAGATGCCTATTCTTGCGGGGTCCGGCAGAAGCCCCAGGGCGCTGCCCAGCATGGCGCCAAAGTATAAACCTGCGCCTATGAGGAGCTCTGTTTTATCTCGCTTTTCAGGGGTATGGCCGTGTTCGTGGCTGTGGGTATGGTCTTGATCACGCGATTGCGCCTGAACTTGAGCCAAGTCCCTGACCCCAACGTGGGGCTCGTAGCGGTGGACGACCTCTGAAATCTTATCTGCTAAAAGGTCCGGCGCCGGAGCTGAAACGCCTTCAGTGGTCTTTACGATCAGCTTTTTCGTCGCGAATCGCAGGGTGGCAATTTCCACCTCCGGCAAGGCGTTGACGGCTGTCTCAATCTTGGCTGCACAGCTGGCGCAGTTGAGCCCGGTAAGCTCGTACTGAAATTTTTGGGGCTTGGTTTCTATGGCAGTTTGGCTTGTATTCATGGGATCCTCTCCTGTCAGTACGCCTTCCTTTATGGACAGCGCGGGATGTTCTTTGCGCTTTTTTTAATTATGCGGCATTACTCGTGGCTCAGGTGAACAAGGCCGGCGTCCATGATCGCGGAGACATGCTCGTCGTCCAGTCTGTAATAGACTACCTTGCCGTCCCGGCGGTTTCTCACCAGCCGAGCCTGTTTCAATATGCGGAGCTGATGGCTTATGGACGACTGGGTCATGTTGAGGACATGGGCGATGTCGCACACGCACAGTTCAGAGTGGGCAAGAGCGCTCAAAATCCGGATCCGTGTTGAGTCCCCCAGCACTTTGAAAAAGTCCGCCAGATCGATGAGATGTTCCTCAGGATGCTGATCCGCTCTAACTTTTTCCACTACCTCTTCATGGATGATGGCGCAGTCGCATTTATACTCATTTTGTACCTCGAGATTCATAATTTGGTCTCCTTTTCGATTGAACATATGTATACCTGTTCATGTGTTCAATTAAATTATATGCCTATGGAGCGAGTCCGTCAAGATGAAAGAAATAGATCAGTGGGTGACGCGGACAACTTCTGAATTGGTGACGCGGACAGTTTTCGACTTGGGGACGGACGGTAATATTTCCATAACATTCCGCCACTATTTCAAAAAAGCCGGAGCCCCGCACTATCAGGGGCTCCGGCTTCCATTTCAATCCTCTTCCATCTCAACGAGTTTCCACTACACCTCTTCAGCCTCATAAACAACCCGACCGCCAACCAGGGTCATCACGACTTTCGTCTCAAGAAGCGCGCTGCCTGTCAGCTCGAACAGATTGCGATCCAATACGACCAGATCCGCAAGCTTTCCAACCTCTAGCGTCCCGAGGCGTGCCTCATCAAAGGATACAAAAGCGGCATCGGAAGTAAAGAGTCGGACTGCCTCCATCACGCTAAGCTTTTCCTCCGGCATCCATCCGCCAGCAGGCTCTCCCGAAAAATCGCAGCGCTCAACAGCAGCGTAGATATTGCCAATCACACTGAAACTCTCCACCGGCGCGTCAGAGCTGCCCGCCGTTCGGATCCCCATGTCCCGCATGGTCTTCCAGGCGTAGACCTTGTCCATGCGTTCGCGGCCAATTCTCGCTTCCACAATGCCCATATCTGATGGCACAAACACCGGCTGAATATAGGCGAGAAGCTCCGCCTGCCGCATTTTTTCCAGCAGCGCCGGCGTGGTCAGCTGAGCGTGTATGATGCCGTGTCTCAGGGGGTTGAGAGTACCATCGGCAGAACCGCGGGTTTCCACCAGCTCCCCAAGCAGTTCCGCCGTCAAGTCAATCGCCCCATCCCCAATCGCGTGGACGGCGACCTGCATGTCATGCGCCTCCGCCAGAGCCATAAACGCTTTCAGCTCCCCCGTTTCAATGCTTTGTATGCCTGTGGTCCCGGGATCATCACTATAGGTTGCTGACAACAGCGCGGTCCGGGCCCCCAACGAGCCATCCGAAAACAGTTTGAGGGGCCCGATCCGGAAAAACTCACTGCCAACGCCCGTCGTATAACCCGCCTCCAGGAAGCCCCCAAATTCCTCCGGGGTATTGAACAGACACTGCTCATAGACCCGAACCGTCAAAGCCTGCACCCTCTCCATAGCCTCCATGGCGCCGACCACCTGACGCCACTCACCGTCCGGCATCCCCATGAAATCTGTGGAGTGAACAGACGTAATGCCCTCCCGGTTCAGGTCCGCCTGACCCATGGTCATCAGCTGAATCACATCCTCCTCCGTCAGCGGCTCCATGAGCAAATGGTGGAGGCCCGCCGCACTTTCCTGCAGCACCCCCGTTTCAGCATTAATGTAAGCAGCAAACTTTTTCGCCTCTTCCATCTGCAGGATTCGCTCCATGGCTACGCTGTTGGCAACGGCAATATGCCCGCAGACCCTAGTGTACACCACCGGAAGCTCCGTTGATACCAAATCCAGCTCAGAACGGGTGATGAATCGCTGTTCTCCCGCGAAATGATTCTGATTCCAGCCCCGGCCCAGCAGCCAGCCCCGGTAAGGCCCCTTCTCCCGGGCAAACGCCTGTCCCCGCTCCACAACAGCCTCAGGAGAGGCGCAGTCAAAAAATGGCGCGGTAATTTTGGAAACCGCATATTCCAAGATGTGCAAATGAGTGTCCATAAACCCCGGCAGCACCAGTTTGCCCCTTAAATCATGGCGTGCCAGCGCCTCAAGTCCCAAAGCTTCCTGATTGCTGCCCAAAAAGGCAATTTTCCCGTCTTTGAGGCCCATGGCCTCATAAATTGTTTCATTGGCGTCCATGGATTGTACCACGCCGTTGTAAAAAATCTGGTCAAGCATTGCGAAACACTCCTTCTGAAATGTTTTTAGTCCTGCAGCTCTTAACATGCAAATTCTGCGCCAAAACTTCGGCCACGCCTGGCAGCTTTCGCCCAATAGGCTGGCACGCCCTTCCAATGCGGGTTTTACATCCCCAGCGCCCTTGTTCCAAATCCGTCACGCGTAGCTTGCGCCCTACCTTACTGGTAAAAATAGTTTAACATTTTTACGACCATCGGCAAAAGGGATCACTTTCCCCCAAAACAAAAAGAAAGCTGATGCCGATGGTCACCAACCTTCTTCCCTATCACAACCACATCCAACCTCTGAGCAGGCCGGATTTCCTTCAAACCCTAAAGCACCGCGATCATACCCGCGACCCAGTTGTAAAAAGGCACCAGAGCCACCGGCAAAAACACCGCCGGAAGCATATTGCCCACCTTGAGATCCGCGTCCACCAGCATTTTGAAGCCCAGCGCCATAATCAGCATCCCGCCGGCCGACGTCATTGCCCCAATGACCTCCGGGCTCAGCAAATCCTTCACCGACCCCGCGGTCAGCGCGATCAGTCCCTGATACACCAGCACGCTGATGCTGGAAAACGCAACGCCTACGCCCAGCGTCGCCGCGAAAATCACGGACACAATGCCGTCAATGACCGACTTGGCGTACAGCGTCTGGTGATTGTTGCTGAGGCCGCCCTCGAGGGCGCCCATGATGGCCATGGATCCCACGCAAAAGAGCAGCGTCGCCGTGACAAAGCCCTTCGTAAACCCGCCGGTGCCTTTGATAAATTTGCGCTCCACCGCATGGGTCATGTTCTCCAGCTTCTGCTCAATGTTGATGCCCTCGCCAATTGCCGTGCCCAGCGCCAAGCTCAACAGCACCACCAAAATATTGGACTCTGTCAAAGCGCTTGAAATGCCTATGATAATGACACCAAGTGAAAGCGTCTTAATGATGGCCTGCCCGAACTTCTCCGGCATCCTCTTCCCGATCAGAAGGCCGAGAATCCCTCCAATCAATACCGCAACTGCATTTGCAATAGTACCTGACAAAATCATACTGCTTACGCCTCCATTTCTGAATTTCTGCCCCAATGAAACAATAATTGTTGTGCATATCCCGCTTGGTCTCCAAAGAGATCCTCCGCGAAGGCTTTAATTTCTTTAGCGTTGGCATCATGGGTGAAATACAGCCGCCGCATCATCTTCGTGACCCAGGTGTCCACCGGAAAAGAAGCCCTCCGTCCATAACCGAACAACATGATGCAGGACGCGACCTTGTCACCGACCCCCGGCAGCGTCAGCAAGGCTTTTTTGAGCTGTTCGTCATCAAGCACCCGCCAACCTTCCAGATCTGCTTCCCCGCTTGCGACCTTCTGCGCCGCAGCCAGCAAATATTGGTCTCTATAACCCGCTCCAGCCTGCCGATAGTCTTCCAAAGCCAACCCCGCCAGAGCTTCAGGAGTTGGGAACGCCTTCAAGGCTGACTGCGGCACGGTCTCCCCAAATCGCTCGGACAAGGCTTCAATGCTGCCTTTGATTCTGGGAATATTGTTGTTGCCTGAAAGGATGAATGTCACGAGCATTTCCCAGGGATCCTGCCTCAGGATGCGGATCCCGCGGCCAAATTGTGCCGCTTCTGCCATGGCGGCGCTGGGATCCCGCTTCAATAAAATCTCTTCGATTGCCGAATAATCCGTGTCCAGATCGAAATAACTTTTCCAGAAGCTTTCGAATGCCTCGGGCGCAGACTCTAAAAACACTTCCCCCGCCGATTGTCGCAGCCTCAAATACCGCCCCGACGCAACACCCTCATAGGCAACTTCAGTATCTTGAGGGAGGCCGCTGTCAAGCCTTCTCCACCGGAATGCCTGTCCGCAGTCAAAGGTTTTGCTCAGATCGAAATAGGTACTCGGTAGTCTGATGACTCCAGATGCTTTTGCATCTTCTTTATCAAATTCTAAAGCTGCCATCCGTTCCACCTCACACATCTTAAGAAATTGTAACGTTTTCAGGGAGAATTTGCAAATTGTTTTGAGTGAAAAATGGAAGGAAAATGGTGCGGAGGAAAACTCGGTGTCAGACACCTAGTTTCTCAAGTGGCTAACAGTCGTTTGTCCCAGAGCTCCGCTGCGCTTCGCTCTGGGACACGGGCTGCGCCCTATACAAACAAAATCAGTCCCACAGTTCAGAGAGCAAGCTCTCTTCAATGTGGTTCCTCTTTTGTTTGTGCACTTCTGTTAGCCTTCGCGCCCCCTCGGAGACTGCTGCGCGGCCTCCTCGTTTAAGACTAGCCAGCCGGCTCCGCCGGCTGGTTTCGCGCCACAAGGGGCGCGAAAAAAGCAGGGCGCCGAGGCACCCTGCTTTCTAGTCTGTCACACTTAAGCTCACAAACTCAAACTTATTCACATCGAACAAACCTACATCCGTCAGCTTAATCTCCGGAATCACCGGAAGGGCCAGAAACGCCAGAGTCATCACCGGATCGTAAACCCGCTTGACACCCAGGCTGTAACCCACTTCCAGCAGATCCTTCAGCTTCTGATCCACCAGTTCAATAGGCTCGTCGGACATCAAGCCGCCAATAGGCAGCGGCATGGAGGCCACAACCTCACCATCCTTAACCATGGCAATCCCGCCGCCTATGCGCTGAATCTCCTCAATAGCCGCCAACAGGTTCTCGTTGGTGTCCCCAATCACAATTAAATTGTGACTGTCGTGGGCTATCGTTGTGGCAATGGCGCCGTTCTTGAGGCCAAAGCCCTCCACCAGGCCCTTGCCAATATTGCCTGTGGCGTGATGACGTTCAATGACCAGGAGTTTCAGAATGTCCAGTCTGTCATCGTATTTGAAATAACCGTCCTCGGTTACAACCTTGCGCACCGCGCTCTCCGTGACCAAAGAATGCGGCAGCAGCCGGATGACTCGGGCAAAGTCTGAGGACATGGCAATTCGAAGATCATCGGCAGTGACCGGTTTAAAGTTGACCGTATTCACGACTGCCTCTGAGGCAATTTCCGACACCTCAAACAGCGCCTTCCCATGCTCTGCGACCAGACGGCCGCCTTTGAACACCATCTCAATATTGAAGGCTTTGAGATCGTCAAAGACGATCAGGTCCGCCAGATACCCCGGCGCCACAGCACCGCGGTTATAAAGCCTGTAAGCCTCCGCCGCGTTCAGCGTCGCCATTTTAATGGCGGTAATCGGTGCCAGGCCTCGGGAGATCGCAAGCCTGACGTTGTTGTCAATGTGACCTTCTACCAGGATGTCCCCCGGGTGGCGGTCATCTGTACAGAAGAAAATACGCCGCACATTGTCCTTGTTGACCCCGGCCACTAACTCCGCCAGGTTTCGGGCCGCAGAGCCCTCCCGGATTTGAATATACAATCCCAGACGGAGTCGGTCGATCATCTCCTCCACCGTGGTGCACTCGTGTTCGGTTCGAATGCCCCCCGCCACATAGGCGTTGAGACCCTTGCCTTTTATGACAGGGCCATGGCCGTCGATCAGCTTTCCATCGGCAACAGCAAGCTTATCAATGGCTTCGGGCGATGCGCTCTCCACGGCAGGATAGTCCATCATCTCCCCAAGTCCAAGAACGCGGGGATGATTCATGAAGGTTTCCAAATCATCTGCCAGAAGCTTCGCCCCGGCATTTTCAAAGGAGGTGGAGGGCACGCAGGACGGCAGCATGACGAAGACATCCAGCGGCAAAACCTCGCTGTTGTCCAGGATATACTGAATCCCCCCAAGGCCGCAGACGTTGGCTATTTCGTGGGGATCCGCAATAATCGCAGTGGTGCCCCGGGGCAGAATCGTCTTCGCGAACTGCGCCGGCGTCACCATGGAGGACTCAATGTGGACGTGACCGTCGATCAGCCCCGGCGCCACATAGCGGCCTTCCAGGTCAATCTCCTCCACCCCTTCATACTGGCCAATGCCGGCGATCTCACCGCCGACAATGGCCACATCCCCTTCCAGAATTTCCTCAGTAAACACGCTGACGATTCTGGCATTCTTCAGGACGAGATCCGCTTTAACACGGCCGCTGGCCACGTCTATACGGTTTTTAATCCGCACTTTCAGCGCGGTTCGATCCACTGCAGAACCAGAGCTAGCCATTTTTGCCAGCCCCCTCCGCAGCCACAGACGGCGCTTCACTTGCGGACTTTGCTGACGCTTTCGCCTCCCGGTCCGCCACTATGGCCTTCAGCACCACGTCCGGCGTCGCCGGCAGTTCGTAAATCCGAACCCCAATGGCGTCGTAAATGGCGTTGAGGATGGCAGGGGCCACCGGCACCATGGTCGGCTCGCCAATGCCCTTTGCTCCGTAAGGCGCTGTATTCTCCGGATCCTCCACAATGTACTTGTGAATCGTCGGGATATCCATAGCCGTCGGGATTATATATTTCGCAAACTTGTTGTTCTTTATGATGCCGTCCTTGACCCCCAGATCCTCGTACAGCGCGTAGCCAAGACCCATGACAAAGCCGCCGTCGATCTGGCCTTCGACCAGATCCGGGTTGATGGCCCGACCCACGTCCTGGACACACCAGGCCTGCAGCACCTGCACCCGCCCAGTCTCGGTATCCACCTCAACTTCGGTGCCGTAAGCGTTGAAGGTGTAAGGCCAGTAAGGCACCCCTTCGCCCGTCTCCGGATTCATGCCAATAGTCTGTGCCGTAAACGAATCCGTCACTGCCAGAATCCGGCCCTCGGACTTCAAATGCGCCGCGAGTTCAGCAAACGTCGTCTTTCTGCTCGGGAATATTGGAAGCCAAATCTTTTGATCCTCCATTTCGAGTCCGGCGGTGGAGTTGAGCTTCAAATAAAGCCGCGCCTCTTCCAGCAGCGCTTTCTTGAAGGACTCTGAGGCCTTCAGCACCGCATTGCCTGTGTTATAAGTCTGTCGGCTGGCCGCTGCCGTTCCTGAATCCAAAAATTCTCTGGTATCTTCGCAGATCATGTGCACTTGGTCGGAATGGACCCCCAAAACCTCAGCACATACCTGGGGCATGATGGTCTTCGAGCCCTGACCCACTTCAGTGGCACCCACGCGAAGTAAAATCTCCCCGTTTTCAGCGAGTTCAACCGTCGCCACGGAGTAATCCGGAAAACCGTTTCCATAGCCGGTGCCATACCAGCTGAGTGCTATGCCTCTTCCGCGTTTAAGCATTGTCCGTCACCGACCTTTCTGGAACCGCTGAAGTGCCGGCTCCCGTCGCTGCTGCTGTCCCTGTTCCTGACGAGTCTCTTCCGGAACCCGCAGCCTCACTGCCGCCGTTCATAGCCTGATTCAAGATCTCAAGACAAGTCTCCAGCGGCACGGAGTCCGTCAACACCTGACCGTTCGCCGTCACAGAACCTTTCCTGAACAGATTCTTCATACGAATTTCGTAAGGCGACATGCCCAGGGCTTCCGCCAATAGGTCCATATGCTGCTCGTAGGCCACCGGTACCTGAGTTGCCCCAAAGCCCCGCATAGCGCCGGCATATGGATTGTTGGTGTAAACCGAGTAGCTGTCTACATAAACATTTTCAATTTCATAAGGCCCAGTAATATGCACACCGGCCTTTCGCATAACATTGATCGCCCAGGATGCGTAAGCCCCGGTATCCCCGTGAAGCTCAGCTTCAAGTGCCAGCAGTTTTCCGTCCTCTGCCGCGCCCACTTTGAGGCGCATGTAGACCGGGTGCCGCTTGGAGTGGGCATAGAAGGATTCCTCGCGAGCCATAGTCGTCTTGACCGGACGGCCAAGGGCAATCGTCGCCAGAGCCAGGTGAATCTGCATGCTGATGTCCTCGCGGCCGCCAAAGGCGCCGCCGACCACAGGATTCAGAATGACCACCTGCTCAAGCTCCCAGCCTATGGCCTCCGCCACTTCGATCTGATCAAAGTGCGGATATTGGGTGGAAGCCACGACAACGACCTTATCCTCTTCCATATAGGCCAGTCCGCTCTCCGGCTGTAAAAAGACATGGTCGACAAAAGGAGAGACGTACTCCCGCTCAATGACCACGGCAGAGTCCGCAAAGCCTTTCTGCACATCCCCGCGTCTGCATTTATAATGGTAAATCAGGTTGTCTTTGCCGTCATGAACCTGAGGTGCGCCCTCTTTCATAGCCTCTTTTGGGTCAAAGACCGCCGGCAAAGGCTCGTAACTGACTTTGACCAAAGCGCAAGCGTCATCTGCCTGAGCCTGAGTCTCCGCCACCACAAACGCAATGGGATCACCGACACGGCGAACCTTACGGGCGCAAAGTACCTCATGGTCCTTGAAGAGTACACCATGGACATTATGCCCGGTGACATCCGCAGCGGTAAAAATCCGGATGACCCCCGGTGCTTTTTCAGCTTCTGTCAGATCCAGCGTAAAATACCCATGAGGGATCTCAGACCTGACTGTCGCCCCATAGACACAGTTTTCCATTTCAATGTCCTGAGGGTAAAGCGCCGTTCCCGTCAGCTTCGCCCGAGCGTCTTTTCTTTGAATCCGCTGACCCACAGATTTCAGAGTGTTCATTTCTGCTCACCCCGTTCCTGCATGACCTCAGAAGCGGTTTTGATGGCTTTCACCATCTTATCATAGCCCGTGCAGCGGCAGAGGTTGCCGCTGATAGCCTCTTTGATTTCGTTGTCATTCGGCGCGACGTTCTTATCCAGGAGTGCCTTTGCCGAAAGTACCATCCCCGGGATGCAGTAACCGCATTGAACCGCGCCGTTATCTAGAAACGCCTGTTGAACGGGATCAAGACCATCGGCAGTCTCAAGCCCTTCAATCGTGACGATCTTTTTCCCTTCGCATTGTGCCGCGAGCACCAGACACGAATCCACCGCATTGCCGTCCAAAATGACGGTACAAGCGCCGCATTCGCCTTCTCCGCAGCCTTCCTTCGTCCCCGTCAGCCCCAGCGGCCCACGAATGACGTCTAACAGCCTCATATGATCCTCAATTTCCAGCCGGTGGTCTTTTCCGTTCACATTCAAATTCAGCGTAATCATGATGCTACCCCCCTGTTGCTTATACAGACGCGCGAAGCGCTTTTCTCAGCGCGGCGCCAAAGACGCCACGCACTGCCTCACGTTTAAACGGCATAGTGCCCCTTCCGTTGAGTCGTTTGGCCACGACTTCGGAGAACAGGTCACAGGCAGCCTCAATAGTGGCTTCATCCAGCGTCCTGCCTTCGAGGAAGGCTTCAAGTTCAGGTTCCCGCATGCCCGTCAGACCTATGGATCCGGACGCGACACACGCCTTATCAATGATACCGCCCTCAGTCAGCTCCAAAGCGGCCGCCGCGCTGAGGCGAGAAATGGCGAGCGCATTGCGCAGCCCCAGTTTTTCGAACTGTACATTGATCTGCGTCGACCCCGGGCGTGGGATCACGATCTGAGTGATGATTTCAGACGCGTTGAGGTCCGCCTGACCTTTGCCTTTGAAGAAGTCCTTAAGCGCCACAGTCCTGCAGCCCTCCGGTGATACAATTTCCAGAACTGCTTCCATGGCCAGCAGCGGCGGTACCGCGTCGGCTGCCGGAGAAGCATTGGCAATGTTGCCGCCTACGGTCCCCAGATTTCGAATCTGCGGCGCGCCAACGGATCTGGACGCTTCCCAAAGGCCCGGCATCTGTGTTCTGACCCGCTCAGAGGCCACCAGTTCACTGTACTTGGCACAAGCCCCAATAGCAATGTAGTCCGCTTCAAAGCGGATGCCACGACATTCCGGCACGTCCGAAATATCAATGATCACTGGTTTCTTATTGTGCTTCTCCCTGATTTTGACCAGGAGGTCAGTTCCGCCGGCGATCAGCTCCGCCCTGCCTTCATTGGCCTCCAGCGCCTCCAGCGCTTCCTTCAGAGAAAAGGCCTTGATGACTTTTTCCACTTTCATTCGCAATGACACCTCTTTCTGTTAGAAAAGAAAATGCCCCCAAGCAGCGCGCGGGGGCATTTTCCGGATACACGCTCTATGCGAAAATTTCCTTAAGGATGAACAGCACAGCGAGTATATAGGTTACAATCGGTACATCTTTGGATTTGCCTGTAAGCGTCTTAATGAGCGCGTAGGAAACGATACCAAAAACAATACCTTCTGCGATGGAGTAAGCGAGCGGCATCATGATGATTGTGAGGAACGCCGGAATCGCTTCAGTGAAATCTTCGAGATCGATTTCCTTGATAGGTGACATCATGAAGAGACCAACAATGATCAGCGCCGGTGCAGTTGCTGCACCCGGAATCATGATGAAGAGCGGCGATACGAACAAGGCGACAAAGAAGAGACCCGCGGAGACGAGTGCCGTCATACCGGTTCTTCCGCCTTCAGCAACGCCGGATGCAGATTCTACATACGTTGTAACAGTAGAAGTTCCTACCATAGCGCCAAAAGTCGTACCGACAGCGTCTGCGAAGAGCGCTCTCTTGACGCCAGGAAGTCTGCCGTTTTCGTCCAGCATGTTGGCTTTAGTCGAAACGCCAATCAGTGTGCCGATGGTGTCGAACATGTCAACAAACAGGAATGTACCCAGAACGATCCACATGTCTGCGGTCAAGATCTTGTCGAACTCAAACGCGAAGAGGGCCATTGGAGGCGGTGTGCTGAAAACGGAAGTAGGAAGCTGCGCAACTCCAAGAGGAAGGGCGAGAACCGTCGAAATGATAATACCGAGAAGAATAGCGCCTTTGACTCTGAGTGCCAGCAGGACGCCCGTAATGACCAGACCCGCCAGAGCGACCTGAGCATTGGCATTGCCGACAAAGTCACCCAGCATCAGAGGAACGCCCTGACCTTGAACGACAATTCCGGAGTTATAAAGTCCAATAAAGGCAATGAACAGACCAATACCGACCGAAACAGCTTTTTTGATATTTTGTGGAATACTGTCAATGATGGCTTCACGTACATTGAAAAATGTGAGAATCAGGAAGATAATACCTTCAATGAATACTGCGGTGAGTGCAAATTGCCAGGAGTAGCCCATAGTCAGAACGACTGTGTAGGCAAAGAAGGCGTTGAGGCCCATGCCCGGCGCGAGTACGAACGGCAGGTTTGCGTAGAACGCCATGATCAGTGTCGCGACCATGGAAGCGAGTGCGGTCGCTGTAAAGACAGCGCCGAAGTCCATGCCTGCGTCAGCCAGAATCAACGGGTTGACAATCAAGATGTAGGCCATGGTCATGAATGTAGTGAAGCCTGCTAATACTTCTGTTCTTGCGTTGGTGCCGTGCTCCGAGAGTTTAAAAAACTTCTCGAAAAATCCTGTATTATTGGTCATTTTTCGTTACCCCCCATGATTTGTAAAAAAGAGTCCTTTTTGCCTACCCTCCTTACCTCCGGAATTGTATGATGTGAAAAATGAAGAACCATAAAAAGCAGAATTGCGGCGGTGCTGTATGGATTTTTGTGTTTACCAGTCCTAAAGCTTCACTATTGATACCGGCAAATCCACGGTGAATTCATAATGAATTCACCGTCCGGACTGCCGGATTACTTCACTGCACTGAGGATTTCAAAATTCTCAACGTCGACAATGCCCATATCTGTGATCTTCCATTTCGGACTCGTGGAAAGTCCCAGGAAGGAAAGGTGCATAAATGGCGCGTGGACCTTGCAGCCCAGCTTTGCTCTCGCGTTGTCTTCGAGTTCGCGGATCTTGACACTGACCTCGTGGCCTGTCAGTTCGTCTGTGATCAGACCGCCGACCGGAAGTCTGAGCTCATCGATCACCCGGCCATTACTGACCAGCGCGATGCCGCCGCCAATTTCCTTGACTCTGTTCGCTGCGATTGCCATGTCGTTGTAGTTCGTCCCCATGACGAGGAGGTTGTGCGTATCGTGGGCAATGGATTCTGCCATGGCGCCGTTCTCGATGCCAAAGCCCTTCACAAAGCCTTTGCCGATGTTGCCGTTGCGTCCATAGCGCTCAACACAGATGAGCGGCACAACGTCCTGCTTTGTATCCGCCTGAACGACGCCGTTTTTCACTGGAAGCTCCGCTTCAAGGGCATCTGACAGGTTCTGGTCCGGAATGAGGCCAATGACGTTGACTGTCGCCTTGGAGCCTTCCGCCTTGATTTCAAGATCTGCAGCCGACAGTGTCTTGAACTTGACGGAATTCTTGACGCTCTCCGGATAGGTGTATTTTGGAATGTCGATCAGCATTTGACCATTGGCCGCAGCCAATTTGCCATCGATAAACACCGCGTCGACGACCATGTTCTGAAGGTCGCTGATGACCGCGATATCCGCCAGCTTGCCCGGAAGCAGCGCGCCCCGGTCTTCAAGCTTGAAGTAGGTCGCCGGGTTGATGGTGACCATCTGGATGGCTTCCACCGGATTCACGCCCTGAGCGATGGTTCTCTTGACGATTTCATTCATATGGCCAAGCTTTTCGAGGTCCTCTGCGACCATATCATCCGTCGCGAGCACAGCTCTTCTCGAATCCATTTTTTCTTCTGTAATGGCACGGATGCATTCTGCCATATTTTTTTGCGTCGAACCTTCGCGCATGAAGACGTAGACGCCCTGGCGAAGTTTCTCAACGGATTCAGCCTTGGTCGTCGTCTCGTGGCAGGAACATGTTCCGCCGGCGGCGATAATGTGCGCTGCCAGCTCGCGGCCAAACAGCTCCGGCGCGTTGCCGTCCACCACTTTGCCAATGCTTCTCGCGTAAGTCGTGGAAGCAACGAGGTCTGTAATGATCTCAGGCGTGTTGTTGTAGACGTGCTTCGCGTTGCTGAAGCCCTGGAGCTCGCCTATGCCTATGATGTTCGGGTAATTGAGGAGATCCGCCATGTCCTTGGACGTGATATCCACGCCTGCGGTTTCCAGTGAAGGACAGTCCGGAACCAGCGCAGGTACCACCAGGCTGACGTGGTTAGGAACAACACCGGCTTCGTCTGCCATGGCTTTCATGCCTACACCGCCGAGGGCGTTGCCTATCTCGTGAGGGTCAGCGATCAGTGTCGTTGTGCCTGACGGGATTGAAAGCCTTGAAAACTCCGAAATAGTCAGCATGGAGCTCTCAAAGTGCATATGTGAATCAATAAATCCCGGCGCGAGATAACGGCCGGAAACGTCTATCACGAGTGTCTTGGGTCCGATCAGCTTGTCTGAGTCACAGACGCCGAGAATGTATTTTCCCTTGATGGCAAGGTCGGATTTATAAATTTCTCTCGTGATGACGTTGACAATATTACCGTTCAGAAGGACGACGTCAGCGAATTCGAAATCACCCATCAGGGCGTCGATCATCTGGCGGTACTCCATTGCTTGTTTGATCAGCTTTGGATCCATCATGTCGGCTGTGTCACCACCTTATTTTTTATGGTCGAACAAATCCGTCCGGATGTCCACACCGTCAATAATTCCGACGATCGCGGCATCTATGGAGGATTTTGGTTTGTTGGCGGCATTCCTTGAAGCTGTGCCTGTGGAATACATGACAAACTCTCCGATGCCCGCACCTACTGTATCCACAGCAATAAACGGTTCACCGACAGGTTCTTTGTCAATATTGACAGGCTGAGTCAGAAGAAGCTTGCTCCCGACAAGGCCTTCCTCTTTTCGCGTTGCGACTATGGTACCTATGACAATGGCTGTTCTCACCTGTAATCTCCCCTAACGCTTGGCGTACTACCTTTTGTCTACGATCTCAACACCCATTGACTTTGCCAGATCCTTAGCGAGAGGTGTAATGATCATGCCCTTTTCCAGCACGATTTGCCGGTTTGAAGCCGGCAGACCTCTGAGCCAGGATTCTGTGACCACGCGCGTCTGGCCGGTCAGAGACGGTCTGCCAGGCACTGCCGGCTGCGATGCAGCGGATGGGGCAGCATTCTGACCAGGTCTTGGCTTTGGCCCCCCAGCTCTGCTGCTTCTCATGGACGGCAGCGGACTGCGCATCAGAACCGTATCGTAATCATGGTGTTCAATCATGGCAGCACCGTAGTCGGCAAGGGTTTTGATATGGCTTTCCATGATTTTTTTCATCTTTGGATTGCCATCTATGGAGAACCAGGCATGCCGAATCGAATCTGTGTTGACAACGACCCTAATATTTTGCAGCAGGAACTGCCACAGCAGCATTGAAGGAAAATCATCCTGAATGCCCACTGCAACTTTCGCCAAAGTATTCTGCGTCAGGTTCGGGACAATGACGACATCAGTACCTCGCACCAGGCCCTGTACACCTTCATAACAATCTCCGGTGAACAGGCGGTATGGCTGAAGCGTGTTCTCAACACGCTCTTTGCCGACAAGGTGTTCTGCCGCTTTCGACATGACCACCGTGAGCAGGTACCCGCTTTCTCTCAATTTGACGAGGCTGTTAAAAGCGCTGTCCATTGAAATATCGCTGCCTAAGAGCAGGACAGTAATTTTTCTGTCCAACAGATCCGAAGCTTCGAGATCGATCGGTTTAACGGTCGAGCCTTCAAACACCGGGAGCGCCATGTCCTGAAAGACTTTTTTCATAAGCTCTTTATTGGACAATGTGATTCCTCCCTTTCAGGGCTGATCTGTCAGCCGCTGTCCCTGTTCTATGCGTTGCCGAGAATGACGCGCTCAACTTCAGAGTGCGGTCTAGGAATAACGTGGACGGAGAAGAGTTCGCCAACGCGGGCAGCAGCGTCAGCACCAGCGTCTGTGGCAGCCTTAACAGCGCCGACGTCGCCTCTGACCATAACTGTTACGAGACCAAAACCAATCTTTTCATAACCGACGATCGTGACATTTGCTGCTTTAACCATGGCGTCCGCTGCTTCAATTGCGCCTACGAGACCTTTAGTTTCGATTAATCCCAATGCCTGACTCATGTTTTTTTCCTCCTCAAATGTGTGTTTTTAAGTTTTCTAAGCGCGACGGGCGCTCAATTCCGGGGTTGATGCTTCAGCTGAAGCGTCCTGGGCATTTTCGTCCGCAGGTGCTTCAGGCTCTGCCGATGGTTCCGGCTGAGCACCCTCTTGAGACGTTTCCGTTTTGTTTTTTCTAAACATTTCTATCAATTTATCCACATCAGAATGCGGACGTGGAATGACGTGGGATGATACGACTTTTCCAACCGCGCTGGCAGCCATGACCCCTGCGTCCACCGCCGCCTGCACTGCCGCAACTTCGCCTGCGATACTGACTGTCACGCTGATGATCTTGTCGACACCTATGACTTTCTCGACGCCGACGCACTGAACATCCGCTGCCTTAAGCGCCGCGTCGAGTGCCGCCGCCGCAGGTGTCAGACCTACAGATTCAATTAAGCCAAGTGCTCCTCCGGATCTCACATTAACACCTCCATGGAACGTATTCGGTTACTTGAGACGACCAAGCAGCTCGTCCAGCGACACTGCCCGACCATGGACGACGTTTGCGTTTTTTGCGCTTGCCGGTTCGACTGTTTTCGATGGCGCCGCAACCCGGGATTGAGACGTTAAACTCTCGAGGTCTGTGCGTCTGCCATTTCTGTCACCGCCACCATCGGCAGCCTGTCCTTTTTTGTTCAAAAGCTCAGACAGCATAGCCGCATGGCGTTCTGTCAGATGTGAGCCGCTTGAGGTTCTCACAGGCGACTTAACGCCTGGAGAGGATTCCGCAAGGTCTTTGGCACACTTTTGAACTATGTGGTCCATGATTTGTTTCGTCAAAATATTTGCCATTTCAACACCTCACATCAGTTGAAGAGCATGTCCATGCCTTCTTCAGGCCGCGGAATTACGTTGATGCCAATCACTTGTCCTTTGCTGCCTGCTTCTTCTCGGGCGGCTTCGACAGCTGCTTTGACAGCTGCGACATCACCTTCGATGATCACCGCGACGACGCCCGAGCCGACAATATTGAAGTCTTTGACAACGACGTTGGCTGCTTTGACCATGACATCCGCTGCGTAGATGGCGGCGACCAGGCTCCGGACTTCAAAAAATCCGAGTGCTTTCTTCATATGTTATGCCTCCTCCAACGCTTATAGATTGGGGAAAAATTTCTTCAGATCGATAGCGTCGTATCCAGGGATGCGGGCTTTATCAAAGCCTTTTCCCGCCTCGCCCAGTGGCTTCGTCGCATCGATACCGACTTTGTCTGACGTCATCTCAAGCAGGTGGGAAGGGTCGAGGCCCGTTCCATTTGCGCCCGGAATTATGAACACGTCCTTGGACGCCTGAACCCTGGCAGCTAAAGCGCCTTCCACATCCCCCGGATCAAAGACGTCAATGTCGTCATCTACGATGACCACGTGCTTGATATCCTTGCTGCTGCCCAGTGCCGCGATCGCTGCCGCTTTCCCGTCTCCAGGGCTTTTTTTGTCGATGGACACCACAGCGTGAAATCTGCAGCCTGCACCGATGGTCACATTGACATCCTTTACCTTGACAATCCTTGAGACGTGGGCATAAACCTCCATGTCGCGGACCAGGCCGTTGCTCAGATGCTCCTCTTTACACGGCGCGGAAATCTGGAAAATAGGCTGATTTCGGTGCATGACCGCGCTGACGCGAATGACCGGGTGCTTGGCGACAGCGCCATAATACCCCATAAGTTCACCGAAAGGTCCTTCTGTGACTTCCTCGTTGTATGGGATGACGCCCTCGATGACAATCTCAGCGTAAGCCGGCACTTCGAGATCCACAGTCTGGCATTTGACCACTTCCAGAGGTTCACCCCTGAGACCGCCGTCATACTCATACTTGTCAACGCCGTAAAGATCGCTGCTGAGCTGTGACGCCAGGCAGAAATAGTAGTCATAGCCAAGCACGACCGCAACTTCCAGGTTTTTCTTCTGCGCACGCGCTTTCTTTATTTTATCACTTAAAAAGGGCGACGTCACCAAAGCGCTGATATTATTGCCGCCGTTGAACTGAAAACGCCTGATAGACGTATAGATCTTGCCATCATCCGGGTCACGAACAACCATAACACCAGCGGTTATAAAACTGGATGAGTCTAGCTCGTGAAATGTCGGAAGCGGGAAGATCTTGCCAAGGTCAATATTTCTCGTTATTATGTTTTCTTTGACCGGACCGTCGGAAAGCAGTCTTGGAGGTATAGTCCGGTTGACTGCGTTCATGTATTTGAAAAGGCGCTCCTCTCGTGTCGTGCCCGTGAACTCATAAAACATTTCCCGGTCGCCAAACATGCCGCCAATTATTGGCATTTTGTGGCCTTTGACACGATTGAAAAGTACCGGCGTCGTATTGCCCAGTTTTTCGAGAATCCCGCCGATTTCAAATTTCGGGTCCGCCTCAACATTGCACTCCAGGAGTCCGTAACGGTCCCGAAGGTTGCCGAGGCACGCTCTGAGCATTTGTTTTTCCAAATGCAGCACCTCCTTGTGAGGGGATAGGTTTAATGCCAGCGCTCGTACAGCTTCGAATCGATCCCAAGCTGATCCAAGATCCTTCCGACCATGATGTCCACAATGTCGGCCAAAGTCTCAGGCAAATGGTAGAAGCCCGGAGCTGCCGGCATAATGGTCACACCAAGTCTGGCAAGTTTAAGCATATTTTCGAGATGAACAGCGCTGAGCGGCGTCTCCCGTGCAACGAGCACCAGTTTTCGCCCTTCTTTTATAGTAACGTCTGCAGCTCTGTGAATCAAGTTGCTGCTGATGCCATTTGCTACAGCAGCCAAAGTGTTCATGGAGCAAGGCACAATGATCATCCCGTCAGTTTTGAACGAACCGCTGGCGATGGCGGCCGCCAAATCGTCATTCTGATAATAATAGGTCGCGAGGGATTTCACTTCCTCCAGGCTGAAGTCACATTCGTGCTTCAGGTTATAGGCGCCCATTTTCGAGACGACGACATGGGTTTCAACGCCCATTTGCTCCAAAGCTTTAAGGAGGGCAACTGCATAAATCATGCAGCTGCCTCCTGTAATGCCAATGACGAGCTTTTTAGTCAAAATTTATTACTCGACTTTGTTCTCAGCGTCGCCGCCGCCGAGCCATGGATCTTCGCCTCTTTCCCAAGCTGCAATGTACTCGTCGAGGGTCATGACTTTAGTGAAGATGGAAAGGTCGACGAGACCATGCTGGTGCATTTCTTCAGTTTTGGAAGCAACGCAGTCGCTGAGGGTGATGACTTTGTAAGCGTTCGCCAGAGCGTCAGCAGCTGTGGAACGGACGCAGACGTTTGTCCAAACACCTGTGACGACGACTGTATCAAGGCTCTCTTCCTTAAGATAGAGGTCGAGGTCAGTATGCTGGAACGCAGAGTGTCTGCGCTTTGGAATTCTGTACTCTTCGCCCTCTGGATAAAGCTCAGGAATGAAGTCCGAACCCCACGTGCCGGCAATAGCGTGAACTGGTCTGACGCGGAAATCAGCGTCATTTTTTCTGTGCGCTTCCTGAATGTGGATGAGCTGGATGTCGTCAAGGCCACGGGCATTGCGCTCACGTACCCAAGCAAACAGTTTCTGAAGCGGTGGAATGATGTCGTCTCCACCCGGGCAGCGAAGTGCAGCTTTTTCACCAATAAAATCGTTGAGCATGTCGATAACGACGATACCATGTCTAGGCATTTTGTCAGTCTCCTTTTCTTCTGTGGTTTAGATTATGTGAGTTGCCCGGAGAGGCGGAACCAAAATTGGTGCCGCCTTTCCAGACAACTGATCAGACCAATAGTATTCTTTGTGAAATTAGTCGATGACGTTGTTGATGTTGCGTCTGTGGTAGTTATTGAAGAAGTCTGCACCAATCGCCTTGTAATTGTCAAACTGGATCTTTCTAGGAAGTTCCTGAATGCTCTGGCGCTTGATGAATTGACCGAAGCCAGGCTCAACGAGAATTTTGCCCTGAACTTCATTTGGCTCTTCGGAGTAAACGGAAGTGCCGCGAAGGATGGTGTGAGCGACTTTGCCTTTCAGCTTCAAGCCGTGAAGCGGTGTGTATTTGTTTTTCATGAAAGAAACGTTCTTGTCTATAGTCCACTCTTTATCGAGGTCAATAATAGTCAAGTCAGCGTCAGAACCAATATTCATGGACCCCTTCTTAGGGAAGAGACCGTAGTGGATCGCAGCGTTCTTGCTCAGGACTTCGACCATTCTCTCAAGGGTGAGTCTGCCTTTGTTGTAGCCTTCGCTGACGATGATGTTGACCATAGTCTCAGAGCCTGAGATGCCCGGGAACGCTGTCCAGATATTCATGCCTGGTGCGTCTTTCTCAACAGCAGCATCATCATTGTCTTTGTTTTCCTGAATCTTGTATGGAGCATGGTCAGTAGCGACGAAGTCGACGCTGCCATTTGCAAGACCTTCCCAGAGCTCAATGTTGTCTTGAGTTGTTCTGAGCGGCGGCGCGATCTTCGCGTAAGCACCGTATTCGGACATAGCTTCAGGCGCATTGAGTACGAGATAGTGCGGGCAAACCTCTGAAGTGACTTTGAGGCCGCGCTTCTTGGCATCGCCGATCAGTCTTGCGCCAATGCCTGTAGACATGTGGACCACGTGGTAGCGAGCGCCGGTTTCTTCCGAGAACGCAATACCGAGTTGGATCGCTGCTTTTTCAGCGAGCTCAAGTCTTGCTTCTGACCAAGCAGGTCCGTCCATGCGGCCTTCAGCCTGATATTTTCTGACGTAATAGTCGCACATTGCAAAGTTTTCTGCGTGAACGCCAACTGCAAGGCCGGTTTTTTCAACGGCTTTGAAGACTTCATGCATTTCAGGGTCCGTTACGCGGTTAAAAGTTGGAACCGATGGTGTCATGTAGACTTTGAATGCCAGAACGCCGGCATCTGCCTGAGCCTGGACGTCTGCCAGCTTGCCGTCGCGAACCATGTCGCCTGTTGCGCCGCCCCAGAGGCCAAAGTCAACAACAGCCTGAGGCTTGATAGCATCGAGCTTTTCGTTCATGGAATCCACGTCGAGAACGGATCTAGGGAACGAGCAGCACGGCATGTCGATGATTGTAGTCAGACCGCCTGCAGCTGCTTGGCTGGTGCCGGTCAGGAAGGTTTCACGATGCGTGAAGCCTGGGTCCATGTAGTGCGTATGAGAGTCGATACAACCCGGAAGTACCAGCTTGCCGCCGGCATCCACGTAACGCTCAGCTTCAAGACCTTCCACTGACTCAAGGAAACCTGCGATTTTTTCGTTTTTGACCAAAATGTTGGTCATCAGGGTGTCGTTTCCATTCATTGCTGGAACAAGCGCGTTTTTTACAATCAAATCATACTTCATGTTAATTTGACGCCTCCTTTTAAATGGTTGGACAAGTGTTATTAGAACAAGCCTACAATTTCTCCGCTTTCGAGAATATCGATGTGGTTCGCGGATGGCACTTTAGGCAGACCAGGCATTCTCATGATCTCCCCCGCAAGGGCTACCAGGAAGCCCGCACCTACGGACGCCTTGACTTCGCGCACCGTAATCTTGAAGCCGCTTGGTCTTCCAAGCTTTGTAGGGTCATCTGTCAGTGAGTACTGAGTTTTAGCCATACAGATTGGGAGATGGCCTACGCCGTCTTCTTCAAACTTCTTAATATCCTTAAGCGCTTTCGATGTAAACTCCACACCGTCTGCCCCGTAGATTTCCTTGGCGATCTTTTCGATCTTTTCAACTGCTGACAGGCTCAGATCATACAGAGGCGCGTATGCCGCTTTGCCGCTCTCTGCCACTTCGACGACTTTCTTTGCCAGCTCTACACCGCCGTCTCCGCCTTTTGCCCAAACTTCGGACAGAACGACATTGACGCCGAGCTCGTTGCAGCGATCTTCCACGTACTTCAGCTCTGCTGCTGTATCCAGCGGGAACGCGTTGATCGCGACGACCGCAGGGACACCGTGCTTCTGAACGTTCTCGATCTGCTTCTCGAGGTTCGCGAAGCCTTTTGCAAGCGCCTCAAGGTTTTCAACGTTGAGGTCTGCCTTCTTCACGCCGCCGTGGTTCTTAAGCGCACGCACCGTTGCAACGATGACTGCTGCTGCCGGACTTAGACCCGCCTGACGGCACTTGATGTTGAAGAACTTCTCTGCGCCAAGGTCAGCACCGAAGCCCGCTTCCGTGACGACATAATCTGCAAGCTTGAGCGCCATCTTCGTTGCCACAACTGAGTTACAGCCGTGTGCGATGTTCGCGAACGGTCCGCCGTGGATCAGGGCAGGCGTGTTCTCAAGAGTTTGCACCAGGTTTGGCATGAGGGCATCCTTCAGAAGGAGGGCCATAGAGCCTGTTGCTTCAAGCTGAGCCGCTGTGACCGGCTTGTTGTCTTTGGAGTAAGCCACGATCATTTTGGCGAGTCTTTCTTTGAGATCCTTCATGCTCGTTGAGAGGCAAAGGATTGCCATGATCTCTGAGGCAACCGCGATGTCGAAGCCGTCCTGACGAACCACGCCGTCACCTTTGTTGCCCATGCCTACAATTGTATTTCTCAGCGCGCGGTCGTTCATGTCGATAGCGCGTCTCCAGAGGATGCGCTTCTCATCAATGTTCAGCGCGTTGCCCTGGTGGAGATGGTTGTCAATCAGTGCCGCCAGCAGGTTGTTTGCTGTGGTGACTGCGTGTATGTCACCTGTAAAGTGAAGGTTGATGTCTTCCATAGGAACGACCTGAGCGTATCCGCCGCCAGCTGCGCCGCCTTTGACGCCGAAGCATGGGCCAAGGGATGGCTCGCGAAGGGCCGTAAAGGTCTTCTTGCCAATTTTGTTCAGACCCATGCTGAGACCGACGTTGGTTGTCGTTTTGCCTTCGCCTGCTGCAGTCGGGTTGATTGCAGTGACCAGGATCAGTTTGCCGTCCGGCTGGTCAGCCATACGGTCCATGACATCCAGGTGGATCTTCGCTTTGTAGTTGCCATAGAG
>Ga0302251_1000099_pt1 | contig 104944 bp, 81 predicted proteins | sample AAG_RA_Gln_MG_FD_193534 | JGI IMG/M metagenome (GOLD analysis project Ga0302251, IMG submission 193534) | Enriched activated sludge microbial communities from anaerobic digester in WTTP, New Holstein, Wisconsin, United States - AAG_RA_Gln | ecosystem: Engineered > Bioreactor > Anaerobic >... | reverse complement strand
TCGGTGACGGCATGGGTCCTCCTTACAGGGTCTGACAGGGCTGATGTTCAACCTGTTATACCACTACGAGGAGAACCTGACAACTCACTCATTCGTTCTCTTTTCCCCGTGGAATGAAATGCACCCGTTTTTCCCCGCGCACTTGTCTATTACGCCGTTTTGTGGTATGATGCGCCCCGAGCGAGGTCAATCGGCAACCATGCGGTACGCGATTGTTTCAGACATCCATGCCAACCTGGCCGCCTTCGAAGCCGTCCTGGCCGATATCGGGGAGGAAGTGGACCGAATCTGGTGCCTGGGGGACCTGGTCGGTTACGGTCCCGACCCCAACGAGTGTGTCGACCTGGCGCGCCGGCGCGACATGATCTGCGTGGTGGGCAATCACGACAAGGCCTGCCTGGGGGGGCTCGACCTGATCGAGTTCAACCCCGATGCCCGGCGGGCCTGCCGCTGGACGATCGACCAGCTCACGTCGGAGAACTGGGCCTTTCTCGACGGCCTGTCGGAAAAGATCGTCGTCGGGGAGTTTACCCTCGTGCACGGCAGCCCGCGGGCGCCCGTGTGGGAGTATGTCACCCAACCCGAGGCGGCCTACGAGAACATGGCCGCGTTCGACACCCAGGTCTGCCTGGTGGGGCACACGCATGTGCCGCTGGCCTTTTACCTGCCCGGCGAGTCGACGACGACGTGCGAGCGCCGTTGGTTGAGCGGGGTGGGCCCCCTGAACCTCAACGCCGGCCGCTGGATCATCAACCCCGGCAGCGTCGGCCAGCCGCGCGACGGCGACCCCGCCGCTTCCTACATGGTCCTCGACGCGGACGCCAGGACGGCGGAAGTGCACCGCGTCCCCTATCCGGTCGAGCAGACGCAGCAGCGCATGGAGCGGGCCGGCCTGCCGGGAAACCTGATTCTGCGGCTGTCGTTTGGGTGGTAGGGGGAGGTGATCGGTGATCGGTGATCGGTGATCGGGAAACCCATCCCCACCAATAACCTGTGACTGGCTTCAGGTTACCCGATACCCGATACCCAATACCCAATCATCTCTCCTCCCGCCCCCACTCCCCCCCTCCAACCGATACACCACCGCCCTTTCTCGCACGATGGGCACGAAATCCTGCAGGTCCGTGGCCGTGATCAGCACCTGGCTGTCCCCTTCGAGCAGCCACCCCTGGAGGTGCTCGCGGCGGGCCGGGTCCAGCTCGGAGAGGACGTCGTCCAGCAGGACCACCGGGGCTTCGCCGCTCTGCTCGCGCAGCCACGCGACCTGGGCCAGCTTCAGGGCGAGGGTGGCGGTGCGCTGCTGCCCCCGGGAGCCGTACGGGGCCAGGTCCATCTCTCCCAGGTGAAAGGCCAGGTCGTCCCGATGGGGACCCAGGAGGGTCATGCCCCGCTGCAGCTCGCGCGGCCAGACCTGGGCCAGGGACTGGCGGAAGGCATAGGCGACGCTCTCCTCGTCCTGCGCGGGGTTGCAGTCGACGTGGTGCAGGTAGGTCAGGCGAAAGGGCTGGGCGGCGCCGGCCAGGCGGCCGTGCACCTCGGCCAGCTGCGGGTTCAGGGTGGTCACCAGGCGGTGGCGGGCGGTGATGAGGGTTGCGCCGTTCTGCACCATTTCCCGGTTCCAGAAGGCCACCTGCTCGCGCGCGCCGGCCGGCACCGCGGCGTTGTGCCAGCGGTGCAGCAGCTGGTTGCGCTGCGTGACCACGCGCGTGTAGCGGCTCAGCGCCTGGGCGTAGCGCGGGTCGGCCTGGACGAGCGTCATATCCAGGTAGCGGCGCCGGCGGGCCGGCGAGCCGGTGAGCAGGTTCAGGTCTTCCGGCTCAAAGAGCACGACCTGCAGCCGGCCGGCCGCGTCGCGGGCCCGCACCTGCCGGCGGTTCACCGTGAAGCGCTTCAGGCAGCGCCCCGTGACCTGGCCGGCGGCGTCCACCGCCCGCTGGACGGCCAGCTCGACCTGCACGGGTCCGTCGGCCCGCTGCACCCGCGCGACGGCGCGGGCAAAAGGGGCGATCCCCAGCTCCATCGGCGCATCCCAGTGGATAACCTCACGCTCGGCGCCGGCCCGCGGCGAGCGCGTCGTGGCCAGCATCGTCAGCGCCTCCAGGAAGGACGATTTGCCCGCGGCATTGGCGCCGTAGAGGATCGTCGTCCCCGGCTCCAGGGAGACGGTGAGGCGGCGGTAGTTGCGAAAGTTGGTGAGGTCGACGGACAGGATGTGCATGGATTGTGTGCTCTGGGTGACAATGGGCGTCGGTTTGCCCGATACGAGTTGCAGGTTCCAGGCTGCAGGTCACCTGCCAACCGGGACCCTGCAACCTGCCAACCGGGAACCTGCAACCCGCAGTTTCAACTCCTGCCGTTTCCCCTACCTCTACGGCATAGTGAACACAAGCACTCTTCCGTTCCCTGAATCGCTCACATACACCTGTCCCTTGGCGTCCACGGCGATGCCGGTGGGCATGTTCATGCTCGCCAGGTCGCTGCCGTTCCCGCCCCAGACGGCGAGCACCTCGCCGGTGCCGTCGGTGCCGGCCACATAGTGGCGCTCCGGCACGGCAAAGTACACCTGCCCGCCCGGCCCCACGGCGATGTAGGGCTTGTTCTCGCGCGAGGTGCTGTCCCAGCCTGTCACGGGCCAGTCGGCCACGGGCTGGGGCGAGAGCACGCCCTCGGTGTTGGGCGAAAAAACCTGCACCCGTCCGTTGAGGGTGTCGGCCACATAGACCCAGCCGGAGGCATCCACGGCGATGCCCACCGGCTCGACAAACTGCCCGAGGTCCGGCCCCATCGTCCCGATCTGGTAGAGGTAGGTGGCCTGGATCTGCCCGTCGGCCTCGGCGACCTCATAGACCATGACGCGTTCGTTGCCGGTATCGGTCACATAGACCCGGCCCGCGCCGTCCACGGCCACACCGCGGGGGCCATAGTAGCCGTAGAGGGTGTTCACCCGGCCGCCGGGGGCGAACTCGGCGTCCACGAGCGCCGCGTCGCCCCACTGGCCCAGGTAGCTGCCGGCGGCGTCAAAGGCCTGGATGCGGTGGTTCCACGTGTCGGCGACATAGACGCGGCCGTGCGCGGTGTCCACCGCCACGCCCCACGGCTCGTTGAACTGGCCGGCTCCCAGTGGCAGCGGGCCCGCGCCGTCGGGATCCACGCAGCCCTCGCGCGCCTCGGTCGTGATGTTGCAGTAAGACCCCCAGGAAGACGAGGCCCCCAGCGCGTTCCAGACGACGATGCGGTTGTTGCCGCTGTCGGCGACATAGACGTTGCCGGTGGCGTCCACGGCGACGCCGCGCGGGTTGGTCAGCTGCCCAGCCCCGGTGCCGACCGTGCCCAGGCTCTGTACCGCCTGGCGCGAGGCCAGCTTCTCGATGTAGGGGTCGGCGGCGCCGGTCTGGCCACCGGCCGGCAGGAGCTCGCTGCGGATATAGAGGAAGAAATCCTGGCTGCCCAGCGCGTAGGGCAGCTCGCGGAAGGTGTAATAGTTCCACAGGTTCAGGACCCCGTCGCGGCTGTAGGTGCTGGGCAACAGCCAGGGCATGGTATCAAAGCCGAGGGCCGTCTTGTCGCGCTTCGTCAGCGTCCAGCGCTTGTACGTCTCGAATTCCGGGAACCACCAGCGGTGTTTCAGGCGCATCGCCGTGTACTCGTCCTGGAGGTAGGGCTGCACGAGGGCGTCGTTGTCGGCGAGGACCAGCAGGATGTCGGCCTCCGGCGGCACCCCCTGAGTGCCGTCAAAGGTCGCCAGCGTCCCGGCGCGGTCAAAGGCGCGCAGGTACCATTGGAACGGCCATTCCAGGGCCGCGTTACGCGAGCTGTCGATGGCGACCTGGAGCCCGTGTCCGCCCGTGGGGTCCGTGACAGTGCGGGTCTGGCGCGTCTTGTCGATCGACAGCTGCTCGATCTCGCGGACGACCAGTGGCACGTCGGGGGCGGTCTGGGTATAGACGAGCAGTTCGACCGGCGTGTCGCCGTGGTAAAAGTTCAATAGAAAGGTGCTGCGCACCGTATACAGCGACAGGATCACCAAGCCCAGCACCGCAAAGGACTGGGCCAGGTGCCGGCCGTCGACGCGGTAGATGCGCCAGGCCAGGAGGGCGACGAGCCCCAGGCAGACGGCGGCCAGGACGCCGGCCTGCAGCGTCCGGTACTGGCCCGCCAGGGGGTGCGGCACCTGGCCGTTGAGCAGCCGGACCAACCCGGTCAGGGCCAGCGCCAGGAGGAGAAAGAGCGGCGCTATCAGCCAATCGCTGCTGCGCCAGAGGGTGCGCCGGGTCTGGGCCATCCACCCGACGAAGCGTTCCAGCGCCAGGCCGGCGAGCAGGACGAACGGCAGGGCCACGTGCAGGAGGAGCCAGGGCATCTTTTCGCCCGCCCAGGAAAAGAGGGCCAGCGCCAGGACGGCCCAATAGGCCAGGAAGAGGGGGAAGAGCGCCGTCCCGCCGGCGGAGGGCCCGGCCGGCTCTGCCGCGGCTCCCTCCCGCCGGTCGCCCCGGCCGCGGCGGGCCAGCGCGGCCACGAGGCCGGCGATGCCGCTGGTGAGCACGATCGGCTCGTACACCGGCAGCAGCAGCAGGTAGTAGAACCACGGTTGGCCGCCGCGCTGCGCCGCGTGCTGCCCCGTCCAGTACCCGATGCCCTGCACCAGCCCGTCCAGGAAGCCGCGCGGGTTGGTGAGAAAGGTGGTAAAGAGCACTCCAAAGATAACGCCAAAGACGCCCATGGCCGTGAGGAGGGGGCCGGGAGACTTGACGAGGCCGTGGACGGCGCCGCGCACGGGCGACCCGGCCCCCGCCAGGTGGCGCGGCCAGGCGAACGAGAGCCCCAGGTAGCCCAGGCCGAGCAGCGCCAGGGCCATCAGGACCGCGCGCAGGCCGGGGCTGGAGGACTGGTCCTGGGCGAGCAGGGCCTGGACGGCAAAGGCGAGGAAAAAGAGGCACGTGGCCGCGATGCGCGATTCCGTCTGCCGCCGCTGCCCCTGCCAGTCCAGCAGGTAGGCCAGCCCGAGGAAAGAGAGCAGGATAAAGGCCAGGATATAGGTCAGCTCGTGGCTGGCAAAGGAGAGGGCCAGCGCGGCGGCGGCCAGCACCAGGTCGCGCGGCCGGCGTTCCTCCAGGTAGCGGAAGAGAAAAATGACCACGGCCAGCATCAGCGTGGCCACAAAGGCGTCGTGGCGGGCGAAACGGCCAAAGTAGGTAAAGGCGGGGGAAAAGGCCAGGAGGGCCGCGGCGATCAGCCAGCCCCAGCGTCCCAACCAGCGCCGCAGCGGATAGCAGAGCGCCACGAGCGCCAGGCTAAAGAGCGCCTCGGGGGCGCGGGCGATGGCGTCGCTGTCGCCAAAGAGGTAGTAGAACAGGGCGGTAGCGTGGTAGAGCAGCGGCCCGTGGTAGATCGGGTCGTAGCTGTACAGCTGCTCGCCGGTGTAGAACTGGTACGAGAACCAGGCGTGGATCGACTCGTCGTGGTGCATGGCGCGCGCCCCCAGGTCCCAGAAGCGGAGCAGCGCGGCGGCGACGAGCAGGAGGAGGAATATCCATACCTGCGGTTCCACGCGCGTCAGGTCCAGTCGCCAGTCGAGGCGCGAGGGTTTTTCCTCGGCGCTGGTCTGGACGGGCGGTTTGTCGTGGGCTTGATCGGACATCTCGTGCTCCAGTTGGTGATTGGTGATTGGGTATCGGTGATCGGGTACCGGGTATCGGTTTATCTCCTTATCCCCGCCGGTATCCTGTTCCCCGATCCTTCTGCATCTTGCATCCCGCAACCCGTCACACTGCCACCCTGCATCCTGCACCCTGCCCTCACCTCCGCGGTATCCCCCTTTGCAGTAGCCGCAGCGGCCCGACCAGGTCCCGCCGCACGTAAAAGGCAAACTCGCGGGCCCCCAGGGGCGAGAGGATCTCGCGGAACAGCAGGTAGCGCCAGGCGCGGGCCTGCCCGGGGCTGGAGAGCAGCGCGCGGGCGACGTCGCCGAGGCCCATCTCGTGGGCCGGGTCCGCGGCGAGCAACTCTTCCGCCACCTCGGGCGCGATGCGGTCGATCAGCGTGCGGGCGGTGCGGTAGGTATCCTCCGGAAACCACCAGTTAAAGATATAGTAGCGGACCGGCTCGTAGCGGCTCTCCAGGTAGGGGCTGCTGGTGTTGTCCTTGTCGCGGTAGACAAAGGCCAGGGCCACATCCTGCCCCGGTGGGCCGGCGATGGTCGTCTGGTACACCTTTTGCGAATAGTTGCGCAGGTACCATTCGAACGGCCAGGCCACCTCGGAGTCGTAGAGAAAGACCATGTCGTCGCCGCCGGTGGTCAGGGTGGAGAGCGCCGCCATGCTGTCCATGGCCCACTGCACATCGGAGCCGGACTGGACGTAGACAAGCATCTCCACGGGGGTATCGTTGTTGATATAGGTGAGCCGAAAGGCGTTGGCCGCGCCGCAGACGCATAGGGCGCCGGCGAGGAGGAGGGTGAGGGCCCGCAGGGCGGTCTTGCCCAGCAGGACGACGCGCACGAGGGCGACGACGAGCAGCAGGCCCAGGGGGATGTACAGGGTGGGCCACTGGTCGTAGCCCTTTTCGAAGGAAAGGGCGTTGGCGCCGAGGGCCACCCAACCCAGGACAACCGCCCCCAGGAGGAGCATGGGGGCCTCGCCGGCCGGCCGTTCGCGGTGGGCCAGGGCCAGGTAGGCGAGGGCGGCCAGCAGCACGGCGCAGATCGCCCAGGCGGCGATGTCCAGGACGGCACCCCGTTGGGGCGCCCCGTCGGCCAGGTTGCGCAGCGCCGTCACGAACGGCCGGCCGGCCCACAGCAGGAGCAGCGCTGCCGCGGCCAGGGTGATCGCGTCGGCCCAGCGGCGCCGCCCGGCGGCCGGCAGCCGGCGCGGCCGGAAGGCGACGGCCCGGCCCAGGAGCGCGGCCGTCACCAGGATAAAGGGCAGCGTCGGGTGGACGTTCAGCCACGGCACCTGTTCGCCGGCAAAAGAGTACATGAAAAAGGCCAGCGGCGCCCAGAAGGCGACAAGGCCCGTGGCCACACCGGGCGGGGCTGCAAGCGGCGGCGCGGGGGGCGGCGATCCTTCCTCCGGCGGCGGGCAGGCCGCGCGCCGGGTCAGTCCTTTCCAGGCCAGGTAGGCCGCCCCGAGCCAGCCGAAGAGAAAAGCCACCGCCTCATAGGTCGACATCAGGATCAGGTAGTACTGCGGGCCCACGTGGATGCGCTTGACGTCCTGCTGGGTCAGCCAAAAGCCCAGGGCCTGGATCAGGCCCGTCGCCCAGCCGGTCATGCTGGTGAAGAAGGATGTGTGCAGGACGAAAAAGATGCCCCAGAAGAGGCCGGCCACCACCAACCAGCGGCGGCGGTCCCAGAGGAGGCCGATGACGCCGGAGAGGACAAACATCGCGCTGATCGCCACCACCGCCAGGACGACCACGTCGGGGGCAATGTCCGGCGAGTGATAGTCCAGCGGGGGGAGCCCGCGCAGGCTGATGAGCGCGTTCAGCGGCACCGAAGAGAGGAGAGGCAGGACCATCGTCCCGAGGACAACTAGCAGGTCGAGCGCCGGGCTGGGGGGAGCCTTTATGCGCCACCCCTCGTACCAGCGCCAGGCGAGCATCGCGGCGACGGCCAGGCCGGCCAGGACGAGGGGCAGCAGGGCGAACCAGCTCAGGCCCCCCAGGGCGGCCGTCTTGGCGGCCTCAGCCTCCGCCGCGTCCGCCGCGGGCGCGGCGGAAAAGGCCGGCGGCAGCGGAAAGGCGCCGTGGCGCAGCGACTTCCAGAGCGTTTCGATGACGGCGGGCAGCAATCCCACCAGGGGCCAGAAGGCGCGCAGATCGTAGCGCTCCCAGAGGAGCCGGCCGGCCAGGTAGACCAGGAAGATGGCGCTGACGATGTAGGCCGTGGGCTTGGCCGAAAAGTGCAGGCAGGTGGCGACCGCCGCGCCATAGAGCCAGAGCTTTTTGACATCGGCCATGTAGCGGACGATGCAGACGAAACAGAGCAGGCTGAGGAAGGAGCCAAAGACGTCGGGATGGCCGAAGCGCCCAAAGTAGAGGAAGGAGGGCGAGATCAGGAAGAGGAAAGAGGCCAGGAGCGCGCCCCAGCGGCCCAGCTGCCGGCGGAGCAGGAACGGCAGCATCACGGTGGCGACGCTGACGATGGCAAAGGTCACCCGCGCGGTGGCGTCGCTGTCGCCAAAGAGGTAAAAGCCCATGGCCCCGGCGTGATAGATCAGGGGGCCGTGATAGACGGCGTCGTGGGTCCAGCCGTTGCCCTGGTAGATGTCCCAGCCGAAACGGGCGTGGATGCCTTCGTCGTGGTGCAGGGCCATGGCGCCGAGCAGGGCAAAACGCGTGCCCAGCGCCAGGAGCAAGAGGATCAGGTAGAGGACCGTCTCCAGCGTCGGGCCCTTGGGACGGGGCGCGGGTGTGTGTTCCAAGACCACCACCGGCATCGTTTCCATCGAGATCGACATCTCCTCCGTAGAGCTCTGTGGCAGTGGGCGTATTGTACTACAGGGTGCGCGGGGGTGCAACTTGTCCGACCGCTGCGCGCATCAAGGCCCGGCCGGTTCCGCGGTCCGGACCGCCGCCTCGTAGAAGGCGGTAGGCTGGGGCCCCTCCCACCGGCCGGCCGGCGCGGCATAGGGCGTGCGGCCCGCGGCCACCGGCGCCGGCGGCGTATCCCCTACCGGCGTGGGCGTCAGGGCGGTGGTGGGTGTGATGGTCGGCGAGGGCGCCAGGAGCTGGGTTGGGCTCATCGCCGGCGTGGCCTCCCCCGCGCGTCCCGGCCAGCTGCCCGGCCACAGCAGGAGGCCGGCGGCCAGGGCGACGATGGCCAGGGCGATAGCGCCGAGGCCCCATGCCATCCGTGGGCGGGCCGCCGGCTTCCCGGGCGCGAGGCGAGCCCAAAGGCGCTGCCCCGCGCCCGGGTCGAGGCCGGCCGTGGGGAGCGACTGGAGCGCCTGGTCCTGCGCCGCGTAGAGGCGCGCGAGTTGGCCGCATTCGGCGCACGACGCCAGGTGCGTCGTGGTCCGGCGGCGCTCATCCTCGTCCCAGTCGGCCGGCCGCAGGGCCAGCAGCCGCTGCGTGGAAACACATTCGCTATGCTTCATCGCTCACTCTCCAGCCCATAGGCCTGCCGCAGCCTCTCCCGGGCCCGGCAGAGACGCATCTTGCACGCGCTGGCGGAAAGCCCCAGAATGTCGGCGACCTCGGCTACGCTGTAGCCTTCGCAGGTATAGAGCACCAGGGGCAGGCGATAGTGGAGCGGGAGAGAGGCGAGCGCGGTGCGCATCGCCATCTGGTCCAGAGTGCCTGCTGCGGAATCGGGCGCGGCCGGTTGGAAAGACAGCGGCAGCCAGCGGAGCAGGCGCTGCCGGCGGTATGCGTCGATTGCCAGCCGGGAGGCCGTGCGGTACAGCCAGGCGCGCGGGTTGGCCCATTCCTCACCGCGCAGCAGGGCGCGGTAGGCGCGCAGGAACGTCTCCTGGGTCAGTTCCTGGGCCTGCCCATCGTCGCCCAGCATCCGGCCCAGGTAGGCGCAGATGGGTTGGGCATACTGGGAAAAGAGCGCGTCGAGCGCGGCCGCGGCCTCGATGGTCCACCTCCTCGGTGCTCTGCCCGTTAAGACGAGCGAACGCGCCGGGCGGTCACAAATGGTGTGTCCATTGTAATACAAAACGCGTGGCTTGTATACTTGTCACGATCTTGGCTTTCGTGAAGCGTGCGGATGTTATACCAATCCCCGACGGCTGGGCCTCCGCGACCACCGGCTCCACCTACAGCCTCTTCGGCAGGCAGGGGGAGAGGAGGGGGTTAACGGCGGCTAACCACACACGAAGCACCCCTGCTGACATCCAAGGCAAACTTGCGTTCCGCGCCCACTTGGCGTAAGATGGATCCCGCACCTGTCGGAATTGCCATTCTGAGCGAACTATTGACCTTCGCCTGTTCCGAGTAACGGTTCCATAGAGTCATTCGTGCGCGACGTGCTACTTTTTGCAATACGAAGCTCACGGAAACCCCGGAGGTCGCTATGCAGTGTCCTCATTGCCAGGCGGAAAACGCCGGGCCGGCCCGCTTTTGCCAGCAGTGCGGCACCCCGCTGAGCCGCACCTGCCCGCGGTGCCAGGCCCAGCTGCCGCTCCAGGCGCGCTTCTGTCCCCAGTGTGGGACGGCCCTCGACGCCGTGCCGGCACCCGCCCCGGCGCAGCCGGCGGCCGGGGCAGGGCTGGAGGAGCGCCTGCAGAAGCTGCTCCCCCGGGAGTATGTCGAGCGGCTGCGCGCAACTCACGGCCGGGTGGGCCATGAACGGCGACTGGTGACGATCCTCTTTTCTGACATCAAGGGCTCGACCGCGATGGCCGAGAAGCTGGATCCCGAAGAGGTACTGGAGATCATCAACGGCGCCATGGACGCCTTGATCGCGCCGATCTATCGCTACGAGGGCACCCTGGCCCGCCTGATGGGCGACGCCATCCTGGCCTTTTTTGGTGCGCCGCTGGCTCACGAAGACGACCCCGAGCGCGCCGTGCGGGCCGCGCTCGAGATCGTCGCCGGGGCCCAGGAGTACGGCGCCCGGTTGGAACGCGAGCGCGGGCTGGCCGGTTTCAACGTGCGCGTGGGCATCAACACCGGCCTGGTCGTGGTCGGCGAGGTGGGCTCGGACCTGCGCGTCGAGTACACGGCCATCGGCGACGCCATCAATACGGCGGCGCGCATGGAGCAGATCGCGCCGGTGGGCGGTGTGCTGATCTCGCACGATACCTACCGGCACGTGCGAGGGCTCTTTGACGTCGAGGCGCAGCCGCCGGCAACTGTCAAGGGCAAGGCCGAGGCGGTGCAGACCTACCGGGTGCGGAGCGCCCGCCCCCGCCAGTTCCGGATGGCCACGCGCGGCCTGGAAGGAGTCGAGACACGGCTGGTCGGCCGCGAGGCGGAGCTCATCCGGCTGCAGGACGCCTTCCGGGATACCGTCGAGGAGGGCCAGACCCACCTGCTGACCCTCGTCGGTGACGCCGGCGTGGGCAAGTCGCGCCTGCTGTACGAGTTTGAAAACTGGCTGGGGCTGTGGCCCGAGCCGCTGACCTACCTGCAGGGCCGGGCCGGGAGCGAGCGGCAGGCCCACGCGTATGGCGTGCTGCGGGACCTCTTTGCTACCCACCTGGGGATTCAGGAGACCGACTCGCTGGCCGTCGTCCGGGAAAAGTTCGTCGCCGGCTTGGCCGGCTATCTGCCGGCCGGCCAGGCCGAGCTGATTGCCCGGCTCGTCGGGTTCGACGTCGCGGCGGTCGGCGCGGGCGGCCGCCGCGACGTCGGGCAGGAATCGACCGCCGAGCTGGCATGGGACTGCCTGACCGACTATCTCTCTGCCCTGTCGGCCGAACGCCCCACCGTGCTCCTGCTCGATGACGTGCACTGGGCCGATCCGGCCTCGCTGGACCTGGTCGACCGCCTGGTTACGGCGCTGCCGCACCTGCGCCTATTGGTCATTTGCCTGGCCCGCCCGGCGCTGTACGAGCGCCGCCCCAACTGGGGCGAAGGGCGCGAGGTCTACGAGACGCTGGAGCTGCGGCCCCTCTCGCGCCGCAGCACACGCCAGCTGATCGCCGAGCTGCTGCAAAAGATGGCCGCGGTCCCCCCGCGGCTGGAAGAGATCCTCCTGGTCGGCTCCGAGGGCAACCCGTACTATGCCGAGGAGCTGGTCAAGATGCTGCTGGAGACCGGGGTGATCGAGACCGCGGGGGAAGAGTGGCGTGCCAGCGCGGAGCAGCTGGAGCAGTTGCAGGTGCCGCCCACACTGGCCGGGGTGCTGCAGGCGCGCTTTGACTGCCTGGCCGCGGAGGAAAAGGCGGTTCTGCAGCAGGCGGCCGTGGTGGGGCGCGAGTTTTGGGACATTGTGTTGGCCGAGCTCGACACCGCCACAAGTGGAGCCGACCGCGAAGGCTGCCTGAACGCGCTGCGCGAGCGGGCCATGATCTTTAAGCGGGAAAGGTCGGCGCTGGACGGGGCGCGCGAGTATACCTTTAAGCACGCCATGCTGCACGACGCGGTGTATGAGACGGTGCTGCTCAAAGAGCGGCGCCTCTACCACGCCTGCGTGGCCGCCTGGCTGGAAGGGCACACCGGAGAACGCCAGGCCGAATACTGGCCCCAGATCGCCCATCACTATGAACGGGCCGGCCAGCCGGCCAGGGCCGCGGGCTATTGGCGGCGGGCCGGCGAAGACGCGGCGGCGATGGGCCTGGACCAGGAAGCGCGGGCAGCCTTTGAGCGGGCCCTGGATCTGCTCCCGGCGGAAGAGACGGTCGGGCGGGCCGAGCTGCTGGAGAGAATCGGCCGATCGCTGCTTGGCCCGGAGCACGCCGACCAGGCGCAGGACGTACTGCAGCAGGCATTGGCGCTGGCCCGGCAGTCCGGCGCGCTGCAGGTCGCCGCCGACGCCTGTCTCAGCCTGGGCATCACCCACTTTTTTTTCCAGGAGAAGGTGGAGCAGGGCGCGTCCGACATCCAGGAGTCGCTAGACCTGGCGCGTCGGTCCGGCGACCCGCCGCGCATCGGCGAAGCGCTGACACTGACGGGGCTTCTACAGGTCTTTTTGAACCATCCTGACGAGGGGGAACAGATCATCGAGCAGAGTCTGCCCTACTATCGGCAGAAAGCGGCGAGCAATTCGGGCTACACCCAAGCCCTGCGGATTCTGGCCCGGCGGGCCGCGGACCGGGGCGACGTCGCCCAGGCCCAGGCGTACGTCGACGAAGCGCTCGACTTCCTGGCCCGGAACGAGAGCCGGCACGCCGGGCTGAGGGCGCTCGAGTTCCAGGCCGCGATCGCGGTGCAGATTGGCGATGACGCCGCGGCGGAGCGCTACGCGCGGGAAGCGCTGGCCGCGGCCCGCCAGGTCGGACACCGCAGCTCGATCCTGGGGTCGTTGGAGCAGCTCGAGACGGCCTGCCGGCTGCAAGGGCACTACGCCGAGGCCGAATGGACGGCGCAGCAAGGGGTAGAATACGCCCGCAGGTGGGACAAGCGCTACGAGATGCAGGGCTTTCTGGTATCCTGGGGCCAGCTGGCCCACCTGCGGGGCGATGAGGGGCTAGCGCGGCGCTGCTTCGAGGAGGCGGTCCGCACAGCGCCCCCGGACACGGATACCTCAGCATGGAGCGCCGCCGGCAGTTTCTATGCCGCCAGCGGCGACTGGGATGCAGCCTGCCGGCACTGGCTGACGGTGTTGGACCAGGCGTGGCTGGCTTCCGACGCTCCCTCGACAATCCAGGCCTTGCTGCGGTTGTTGGAGCCGTTCGTCCATCACGGCTGGTCGGTGTTGGCCGCGGAAATGCTGGGGCTGCTGCAGCAGTGCAAGACGATCGTCACCCCGCTGCTGCGGCGACAGTACCTGGCCCCGGCGCTCTCCCTGCTGGAGGGCGTGCTGCCGGCCGAGCAGCTTGCCGCCGCCCTGCAGCGGGGGAGCGAGACCGGCCTGCAGGAGATGCGCGGGCGGGTGCTGGAGGATCTGCGGAGAGACTGAACCGCCGAGAACGCCGAGATTTTCCTGGTTTTCTGGTCCGCTAGCGACCTCTTGATTCTCTCTGGCCCAGCAGAGTGCCCAGCGCATGCAGGCGGCACGGCAGGCCAGGCGGGCGAAGCGGGACGGGGGCATGGGCCTGCCAAAAGGCAGCAGGATGTGATATAATACCACCAGCATCGACGTTTCGAGGGTGGTATGTCCGAACAACCCGTTACCCCCAGCGCGCCGGCCGAACCCCGGCCGCACCGCGCGATCCTGGCAACCAAGCTCCTGATCCCGCCGCCCCGGCCGAACCGGGTGCCGCGCTTGCGCCTGCTGGCCCGGCTCGACGAGGGGCTGCGCCTGGGCCGCCGGCTTACCCTCGTCGCGGCGCCGGCCGGCTTTGGCAAGACGACGCTGATCAGTGATTGGCTGAACACGCTGGGCCGGCCGGCCGCCTGGCTCGCCCTCGACGAAACCGACAACGACCCCATCCGCTTCCTGTCCTACCTTGTCGCCGCCGTGCAGCAGGTGGTCCCGGCGGCCGGCCGAGATCTGCCCGGGATGCTGGGCGCGCCGCAGGGCCCGCCGCCCGAGTCGCTGATCGCCCTGCTCATCAACGACGTGGCCGCCGGCAGCACGCCCGTCGTCCTCGTGCTGGACGACTACCAGGCCATCACCACGCCGGCCATCCATCGCGCCGTCGAGTTTCTGCTCGACCGCCAGCCCCCGCAGCTGCACCTGGTCCTGCTGACGCGCCAGGAGCCGCGGCTGCCGTTGGCCCGCCTGCGCGCCCGCGGCCAGGCGACCGAGATCGGCGAGCAGGATCTGCGCTTCACCTCCGACGAGGCAGCGGCCTTCCTGCGCCAGACGATGGGCCTGGAGATCTCTGACAACACCATCGCCGCCCTGGCCCTGCGCACCGAAGGGTGGATCACGGGGCTGCAGCTGGCCGCCCTGTCGTGGCAGGAGCGCAAGGAGGATACCGGCGCCTTTGTCTTTGCCTTTCGCGGCGACAACCGCTACGTCATGGACTATCTCGTCTCCGAGGTCCTCCAGCAGCAGCCGGTCGAGACCCGCGCCTTTCTCTGCGCGACGGCGATCCTCGACCGGCTGACGGCGCCGCTCTGCGATGCCGTGACCGGGAGCGCGGGCAGCCAGGCCGTCCTGGAGCAGCTGGAACGGGCCAACCTCTTTGTGGTGCCGCTCGATCAGCGGCACGAGTGGTACCGCTACCACCGCCTGTTCGTCGACGTCCTGCGCACGATGCTGACGCCGCAGGAAGAGGCGCTGCTGCACCGGCGGGCGCTGGACTGGTACGTGGAACAGGGCAGCGTGGAGCCGGCCATCCAGCACGGGCTGGCCTATGCGGCCGTCTCCGGCGACTTTGGGCCGGCCGAGGAGCTGATCCGGCGAGCGGCCGAAGAGACGCTCCTGGGCGGCGCCGTGATGACGGTGCGCGGCTGGCTGGAGTCGCTCCCGGAAACGCGGGTGCAGGCGGATAGCGATCTGGCGACCTACCGGGCCTGGGTGTTCTGCCTGAACGGCGAGCTGTCCCCGGCGGAGCGCTACGCCGATCTGGCGGAAGAGACGCTGCAGCGGACCGGCGCCGGCGCGCCCCCGGCGCCCGCGATAGGTCGGGTACAGGTTTTGCGCGGGTTCCTTGCCCTCATGGGCCACCAGGATTACGAGGGCACGGTGGCGCTGGCCACCCGGGCGCTGGAAGCACTGCCCCCGGACCAGGCCCAGTGGCGCAGCATGGCCCTGTGGAGCAAGGCCGAGGCGCTCGAATCGCTCGGCGATATCGTCGGGGCTATCTCGACCATGCGCGAAGCCCACCGCATCGGCCATGCGGTCGGCAGCCAGATCTCGTTGACGATGGTGGAGATGTCGCTGGCCCTGGCCCTGAACTACCACGGGCAGCGCCGCGAGGCGGTGGCCCTTTGCGAGGCGGCCGTGGCCCGGTATACCGACGCTGCCGGGCACGTCTCCCCCATGGCCAGCCTGGTGTTGAGCCGGCTGGGCATGCTGCACTATGAGGCGAACGAGCTGGAGCAGGCCTACGACTGCCACGCGCGCAGCGTGGTGCTCGGCCAGCAGCTGGGAGTGGCCGCCTTCGACGCCCTGGCCGCCGCGCTGGCGGCGCCCACCCTCTTTGCCCACGGCGAGATCGAGACCGCGCTCGCCGCGCTGCAGCATGCCTATCGCCTGACGGTGCAGACCCGCTTCTCCGACCCGGCATGGATCCTCACCTCGGAAGCCGCCCTGCGTTTCCGGCAAGGGGACCTGGCCTTTGCCCTGCGCTGGGCCGAGGAGGCGGGGCTCACCCCCGACGAACCGGCATCGTACCTGCGGCTGGACCAACTCCTGCTCTATGGCCGCCTGCTGCTGGCGCAGGGCCGCCAGTCCGAGGCCACGGGGCTCATCGTCCGGTTGGATCGTTTCGTCCGCGAAAAGAGCCTGAACCGCCCGCTGATCGACGTCCATCTTCTCCGGGCGCTGGCCGCCGAGTTGGCGGGGGACCGTGCCGCGGCGGGCGACGCGCTGGCCCTGGCCGTCCAACTGGCGGCGCCCGAGTCCTATGCCCGCGCCTTTCTCGATGCCGGCGAGCGGATCGTCGCGCTGCTGGCCACCGTCCGCCGGGCGGCGCCGGCCTTTGTCGACCGGCTGCTGGCCGACGCGGGCCTTCCCGGCCGGCCGGCGCACATCGCCGCGCAGCCGCTGGTGGAGCCGCTCAGCGAGCGGGAGCTGGAGGTGTTGGGGCTCATCGCCGCGGGGCTGTCCAACACCCAGGTCGCCGACCGCCTCGTCATCGCCCTGGGGACGGTCAAGCGGCACGTCAACCACATCTATGGCAAGCTCGGCGTGCAGAGCCGCACCCAGGCAGTGGCGCGGGCGCGGGCGCTGCGGCTCCTGGAGTGACGGCCCGGCATTCCCGAGACGTTTGTGGTATCGTGTGGAGAAGATCGCGATGTCCCACTTTGTCCCCCTGCTCCTCGCTGCCCGCCTGCGCCTGATGTGGAACTCGTTCCGGCGCGGCACGGTGGGCGCCAAGATCGGTTGGATCGTCGCCGGGATCGCCCTGGCCGGCGGGGCCGCTCTGAGCGGCCTGGCCGGGTTCGGGCTGTCGCGGCTGCTCGACTTTTTTGCCCGCCCCGAGGCGCTGGCCGAGATGCAAGAGCTGGGCCTGCCGGTGGGGCCGGTCGACCCCCAGTTGCTCCTGGGGTCGCTCCTGTCCCTCCTCGTCGTGGCTGTCTGGGGCATGGTGGTTTTGAGCAGCCTGGGCGCGGCGCTGAACAACTTTTACCTGTCGAGCGACCTCGACCTTCTTGTCGCCGCGCCGATCCCGATGCGCGCCATCTTTGCCGCCAAGTATGCTGAGGGGCTGGGCATCGGCTACCTGCTCCTCTTTGCCCTCGGTGGGCCGGCCTTGGTGGGACTGGGCATCGGGGCCGGCTACCCCTGGCCCTATTACGCTGCCGCCGTGGTCGTCCTGCTCTTGCTCCCCCTCATCCCCGAATCGTTGGGCACCCTTCTGGTGATGCCGCTCGTGCGGATTATCCCGCCCAAGCGCCTGCGCGAGGTGCTGCAGGTGCTCGGGGCGCTCGTCGGCGCGGCCTTTTACTTTTTCTCGCAGCTGTCGCAGGGACAGGAGATGGATCCCGCGGCGGCCGGCCAGTTCGTGCGTTGGCTCTACCGGCTGAACCTGCCCTACCTGCCGCAGGCATGGCCCGGCCAGGCGCTCCTGGCGCTGGGCGGGGGCCGCTACCTCGAGGGATCGGTCGCCCTGGTTGCCTTCGGCCTCCTCTCCCTCGGACTGCTGGCCCTCTCGCTGCTGCTGGCCGAGCGGCTCTATTACAGCGGCTGGGCCAACTTGCAGGCGGCGCCGGCCGGCCGGCGCCGGGCCCGGCGCGAGGCGCGGCCCGCCGGCGACCTGGCCTTTCTCCCGCGCCCGGTCCAGGGACTCTTTCTCAAGGACCTGCGCCTCTTTACGCGCGACCCCCAGGGCTGGTCCGAGATGCTGATGCCGGTGGCCGTCTATGCGCTCTTTCTCGTGCAGGGGCTGCGCCAGCGGGAGAGCGTCGGCGCGGACCTCCAGCTGGCGTTCATGGGGGTGTTTGTCTTTTTCCTGGCCAACTCGATGGTCGGCCGGCTGGGACTGACGGGCGTGGGCAGCGAGGCGCAGCAGATCTGGCTGCTCAAGATCGCCCCGGTGGCTCCGCGGCGCATCCTGTGGGGCAAATTTCTGGCCGCCTACGCGCCCTTTGCCCTGCTCAGCGGACTGATGCTCCTGGGGATGAAGCTGGCCGGCCGGACGCCGTGGACGCTCTTTCTCGGCGGCTGGCTGCTCGTCGCCCTGCTCGGCCTGGGCTCCCTGGGGATCGGCGTGGGCTTGGGGGCGTCCTTTCCCCGGTTCGAGACACAGCGCCGCAAACAGCACATCTCGGCGGGGGCGGGATGTCTGTACTTTCCCCTCATCATGGCCTATGCCATGATCGTCGCCGGGCTGCTGCTGACCCCGCCGTTGGTCGGCGGCCTGCTGCGGCAAGCGGGCGTGCCGGCCGCGGCCACGCTCCTGTGGATCGTCGGGCCGGCCGGCGCGGCCGCCCTGACGGCTACGGCCCTCTTCCTGCCGCTGCGCGTCGGCGCGGAGCGGTTGGCAAGGCTGGAGGTCTGACCAGTCAGCTCCCGCCGCACCCCGAAGGCAGGGGTGCGGCGAGGCATGGTCCCCCTACCCATACGAGCAGCAATAGTCCGCCACACCCACGATGTGCAGCTTGAAGGATGAGTTGGCCGGGATGGCGTACGATTCGCCGGCGCGGTAGACCTCCCACTCGGTCTTGCCCGGCAGGAGCACCTCCATCTCCCCCGCCAGGACTTCCATGACCTCGGGCGCCGCGGTGTTGAACTCGTAATCGCCGGGCAGCATCACGCCCAGTGTCCGGCGCGTGCCGTCGGCAAAGAGGACGGTGCGGCTGGTGACCTGGCCGTCGAAATAGACGTTGGCCTTTTTGACTACCGTGACATTGACGAAGCGGTCGGACATCGCGGGAACCTCCTTGTGCGCGCGGTGTGATCAGAGTGGCTACGCGGCGATTATACCGCAAGAGCGGCGCCGCGGCAAGCCGGCGCTCCTTGTCCCCTTGTCCAAATGTGGTATAATACCCCCAGCGCATTTGCGAGGGTACGCGTATGGCCCGCCCCTTTGTGCACCTACACCTCCATACCGAGTACAGCGTCCTCGACGGTTTCTCCCAGATCGGGCCGCTGTGCGCCCGCGCCGCGGAGCTGGAGATGCCGGCCCTGGCCATCACCGACCACGGGGTCATGTACGGCGTCATCGACTTTTACAACGGCTGCAAAAAAGTGGGGGTGAAACCGATCATCGGCGTCGAGACCTATATGGCCCTCGACAAGCATACCCGCCGCTTTCCCGAGGACAAGAAACAGTACCACCTGGTGCTGCTGGCCCGCAACGCCGTCGGCTACCGCAACCTGGTCAGTCTGGTGACCACCGCGCACCTCGACGGCTTCTACTACAAGCCGCGCATCGACCGCGAGCTGCTCGCCGCCCACTGCGCGGGGGTGATTGCCCTCTCGGCCTGCGGGGGGGGCGAGCCGGCCCAACACCTTCTCGCCGGCAATATCGAGGCTGCCCGGGCGGCGGCGGCCTGGTACCGCGACCTCTTGGGCTCCGACGGCTACTATCTCGAGCTGCAGCGTCACCCCGGGCTCCCGGAGCTGGAACGCGTCAACGTGGAGCTGGTGCGCATCGCCCGCGAGCTGGGTATCCCCCTCGTCGCCACCAACGACCCGCACTATATCCGGGCGGAGGACGCCCAGGCCCACGACATCCTCCTCTGCCTGCAGATGAACAAGACACTCAACGACCCCGATCGGATGCGCATGTCCGACGAGTCGTACTATCTGAAAAGCGCGGACGAGATGGGGACCCTCTTTCCCGAGTGGCCCGAGGCGCTGGAGAACACGGTACGCGTCGCCGAGCTGTGCAACCTGGAGCTCGAGTTCGGGCGCGTGGAGCTGCCCGAGTTTCCCCTGCCCGAGGGCCACGACCCCGAAAGCTACCTGCGCCACCTCTGCGAAGAGGGCATGCACCGCCGCTACGGCGCCAACTTGCGGGAAGAGCACTGGGAACGGCTGAACTATGAGCTGGGGGTCATTGCCGAGACGGGCTTTGCCCTCTATATTCTGATCGTCTGGGATTTCGTGCGGGACGCCCGCGAGAAGCGCATCCCGGCCCAGCCGCGCGGCTCGGCGGCCGGATCGATCGTCCTCTACTGCCTGGGCATCTCGGACGTGGACCCCGTCGCCCATAAGCTGGTCTTTGAGCGCTTTCTCAACCCCGAGCGCCACGAGATGCCCGACGTCGACATGGACTTTGCCGACAGCCGGCGGGCCGAGGTCATCGACTATATGGTCAAGCGCTACGGCCAGGACCGCACCGCCCAGATCATTACCTTTGGCACCCTGGGCGCCAAGGCGGCCATCCGCGACGTCGGGCGAGTGATGGCCGTGCCGCTGAGCACGGTGGACAGCGTGGCCAAGCTCATCCCGACCCTCCCGGTGGGCACGACGATCGACCAGGCGCTGGAGCGCGTTCCCGACCTGCGGGCGCTCTACGAGGGGCAGGAGAACATCCGCGCGCTCGTGGACACGGCCCGCAAGGTGGAGGGCGTCGTGCGCAACGTCGGCACACACGCCTGCGGGATGGTCGTCGCGCGCCGGCCGCTGGTCGAGATCGTCCCCTTGCAGCGCACGATCAAGGACGAAAACGTCATCATGGCCTGTTTCCCCATGAACACGCTGGGGGACATCGGCCTGTTGAAGGTGGACCTCCTGGGGCTGGCCAACCTGACGATCGTGGACGAGGTCCTGCGCTACATCCAGGCCACGACCGGGCAGGACATTGCGCTGGACGAAATCCCCCTGGACGATGCGGCGACCTTTGAGATGCTCAGCCAGGGCGGGACGGTGGGTGTCTTTCAGCTGGAAGGCGGCGGCATGACCCGCAACCTGACGGAGCTGCGCCCGACCTCGGTGGACGACCTGGTGGCCATGGTGGCCCTCTACCGGCCCGGCCCCATGGAGCAGATCCCGAACTATATCCGTGGCAAGAACAACCCGGGCAAGGTCACCTTCCTCCACCCCACGCTGGAGCCGATCCTCAAGGACACCCATGGCGTCATCGTCTACCAGGAGCAGGTGCTGCAGATCCTGCAAAAGATGGCCGGCTACACCCTGGGCCGTGCCGATATTGTGCGCAAGGCCATCGGCAAAAAGAAGCGCGACCTGATGGAGCAGGAAGAACCGCGCTTCATCCAGGGCTGTATCGGCAACGGGCTTTCGCGGGAGCAGGCCCGGCACCTGTGGGACCTGATCCAGCCCTTTGCCGGCTACTCGTTCAACAAGGCCCATGCCACCTGCTATGGCCTGCTGGCCTACCAGACGGCCTACCTCAAGACGCACTATCCCGCCGAGTACATGGCGGCGCTGCTGACCACCTACGCCAGCAACTCGGACAAGGTGGCGATCTCGGTGGGCGAGTGCTGGCGCATGGGGGTGGCCGTCCTGCCGCCCGACCTGAACGGATCGGTGGGCGGATTCTCCATCCAGGAGCTGGAGGCGCCGCCCGAGGGGGCGCGGTACAGCAAGGCGATCCGGTTTGGGCTGGGGGCCATCAAGAACGTGGGCAGCGGGCCGATTGCGGCGATCATTGTCTCCCGCGAGAGCGGCGGGCCGTTCCACAGCCTGGACGACTTTTGCGCCCGCGTGGACTATCACCAGCTCAACAGCCGGGTCTTGGAGAGCCTGGTCAAGGCCGGGGCGATGGACAGCCTGGGAGGTCGGCGCGAGCAGCTGCTGGCCGACCTGCCCCGGGCGATGGCGGCCGGCCAGCAGGCGCAAAAGGCGCGCGAGATCGGACAGACCAGCATGTTCGACTTACTGGGGGAGCAGCCCGCCGCCGAGGTGGCCGCGCATGTCATGCCCGACGTCCAGCTGCTGCCGCGGCGCACGCTGCTGGGTTGGGAGAAGGAGCTGCTGGGCATCTACCTGTCCGAACACCCGCTGCACGACATCCTGCGGCGGCTGCCCCGGAGCGAACAGGCCGCGCTGACGGGCCTGGGCATGATCTCGGAAGAGATGGCGGGCGAGACGGTGCACGTGCTGGGGCTGTTGACGCGGGTGCGGCAGCTGCGCACCAGCAAGGAAGAGGATATGGCGGTCGGCGAGGTGGAGGACCTGGAGGGCACGCTCGAGGTCGTCGCCTTTCCCCGGACCTACCAGCAGATCAAGGCGCACTGGGTGCCGGACAACATCCTCGTCATCGAGGGCAAGGTGGACGTGCGCAACGATCGGCTGCAGCTGATCTGCCAAAAGGTGCGTCCACTGGAGGCCCCCCCGGCCGAGGTCGGCAGCCAGCCCGTGGCGCGCGAGTTTCTGACCTATGAGCAAGACCAGCTCCTGCGGCCGGCCAAGCCGACGAACCTGTCCTACGAGGAGTTTGCCGTCGACGAATCGCCCGAGGAAGAGGCGCCCCCGCCTCCGCCGCCCCTGGCCGGGGTCCCGCTGCGCCGGCCGCCAGCGCAGGTGCCGCCTGTACGGGCGCCGGCCGGCCCGGTGCGGGCGCCGGCGGCCCGGAACGGCGGCCCGCGGCCGGCCGTGCCGGAGAGCGGCCGGCGGGTGCTCATCGCCCTGCCGCATACCGACGACGTGGACGACGACATCCAGCGGATGCAGCGCCTGCATACGATATTCAGGACCCATCGCGGCGCGGACCGCCTGGTGCTGCTGGTGCGCAACGGCCGGATCATGACCCGGCTGGAGCCTTTGGAACAAGTGCGGTATTCGGACGAGTTCCGCGAACAGGTGGAGCGGCTGTTGGGCGAGGGCGCGGTGCAGACCCGTGAGGAGTGAAAGGTGAAGGGTGATCCAAGCATGTTGTTCCAAAAGATTACTTCTCTCCTCACCACCGAAATCAAATGGGGCCGCATCGCGCTGCTGGCCCTGGGCGCGGCCCTCGTGGCGATGCTGGTCTCGGGCGGCACCTTTAGCCTGCTCGCCCTGACGGTCTATTCCGTCGTCGGCATCTTTGTCGAGCGCGTGGCGCCGAAGCACCCCTTTGTGAACGCCTTTTTCTACGGGCTGCTGGGGGTGCTGTTCTACGTCACCTTGCTCGTCTTTCAGGCGTTGGGCAATGGGCAGACGGCGCTGACCGCCGCGGACCTGCTCTGGCTGACCCTTTCGGCGCTGATCGTGGTGTTGCCCCAGGCGCTGATCGGCACCTGGATTGGGCGTTCGATCCGCAAATTCAGCCAGGTGGCCGCCGAGTCCCGCCGGGCGGAGGAAGCGCAGAAAAAGGCCGGCACCGCCGACCGCCGGGCCGCGCCGGCGGCGGGGAAAAAGCCCGGGTCGGGTCCGCCGCGCAAAAAGGGATGACGGTCCGCAGAGCGCATCCCGGTAGGCCGAGAGCACGGAGAAAGCAAGATGAACAGTGGACCCGGTTCCACAGACAAGAAGGGTGCTGAACCCCCCGCCGTGAGCACGGCGCCGTCCCTGCGGCGCGACCTGCTGGCGGCGCTCGTGGCGGACAGCGCCTTTCTCCTGTTCCTGCTGCTGAGCGACATGCTGCCGGCGCTTGTCTACGCCGGATGTATCGTCTTTCTGATCGTGGGACTCTGGGTCGGCCGAGGCAGCGGCCGGCCCTGGTTCGACGGGGCCCTCTATGGGCTGCTGGCGGCCCTCGTGGCGGCCGCGCTGATCGTCCTGGTCACCGAACTGGGCTGGCTCGGCTGGTTGGTGGGGTTCTGTCTGGCCCTGCCGCAAGGGGTCCTGGGTGTTTGGCTCGGCGCGCGGCTGCTGCGCCGCCGAGAATAGGGCCAACGACTATCGCGATGGGCCTTTCCTTTGTCCTGGCCGGCGCTATCTTTGTCGGCTACCTGCTCGCACTCCGCCGCCGCTTTTCCTCCTTGAGCGACACGGCCGTCGCGGCCATGCTCCTCACCGTCGCCCAGATCGTCGTAACGCAGCGGCTCCTGGCGCTCTGCGGCTGGCTGCGGGGGGGGCCGGTGCTCTGGCTCAACCTCCTGCTGCTGGCCGGCCTCTTGGTGCTGTTGGCCGCGCGCCGCCATCTGGGGCCGGCGCTCCGGGCGATCGGGAGCCGGCTGGTCGGGTTTGTGCGCCTGCTCGCGCGCGCGCCCCTGGCGCTCTGCCTGGTGGGGGTGCTGGCCGTGGTGATGGGGGCGGTCCTGTGGCAGGCGATCGTCCTGCCCGAGGGCAGCTACGACGGCCTGGCCTATCACCTGCCCATCGCCTTTTCGCGGGTGCAGCACGGCGACATGCGGGTCATCCCCGCCTGGCCGATGTGGATCTCGTCCTACCCCGAGCACTCCGAGCTGCTCATGACGTGGGGCGTGCTCCTGGACGGCTCCGCGGCGCTCGTGGACGCGGTGCAATGGGCTTTCTGGCCGGCGGCGGTGATCGCCCTCTACGCCCTCGCGCGCAAGGTGGGCATGGCCCCGGCGCCGGCGGTCCTGGGCAGCATGCTCTTGGGTTTCGCCCCGGCCGTCCTCCTGCAGGCCCAGGTGGCCTACAACGATCTGATCGTGGCGGCCCTGCTGCTGATGGCGCTCGACCTGCTTGTCGAACGGGCGATCCTGCCCACCGTCCTGGCCGGGACGGCCCTGGGGCTCGTGGCCGGGGTCAAGTACGCGGGGCTGCTGGTGCCCTTTGCCGGGGGGGCCGCGCTGCTGCTCTCCGACATGCCGTGGCGGCGGGGAACCCGCTTCTGGCCGCGGCTGGCAGCGCTGGCGCTGCCGGTGCTCCTCCTGGGGGCGCCGTGGTACGTGGTCAACTGGGCTGCCTGGGGCAACCCGCTCTGGCCCTTCAAGGTCGTGCTGGGGGGGCGCGAGCTCTTCCCCGGGCTGTGGACCGCGGGGGCGCTGTACAGCGACGCCCTCGATCCCCGGTACGGGCAGGTGCCGGCCGTGCTCCGGGCGCCTTTCTTCTGGCTCGAGCCCATGGCCACCTATCATTACGAGGCCCGTTACAGCGGGCTGGGTATCCTCTGGCCGGCGCTGGGGCTCCCGTCCTTCCTGTACCTGCTTACGTGGTGGCGGCGGCTCCGCGGGCCGGCCCTCACGGTGGCGCTGGTCGGGGTGGGCGGGGCTTTTCTCCTGACCCCCAATAACTGGCTGGCGCGGTACGTGCTTTTTGTCCTGGGGCTGGGGGCGCTCGGCGTGGCCGGGGTGCTGCACGCCGGTTCACGGTGGGCCCGCGGGGTCGCGCGCATCGTGCTCGTGGGGGGCATTGTCTACACCCTGGGGGCGGCCGGCCCGCTGGGCACGGCCGCGCCCGGGCAGTTGGACGCCGCCGCCCGGACGCCGGCCGGCCTGCGATCGACCCTCGGCATGGCCGACACCGCCGCCTATCGCTGGCTGGACGAGAACACACCGGACGGCGCCCGCGTCGTCTACGGCCTGGGCCTCTACTTTATTGCCCCGCTCTGGGAAGGGGACCTGGACAACCAGGTCCTGTATGTCGAGCAGCGCATCCCCGAGTTCTGGCACCCGCAGGTCGCGCGCCTGCAGACCGACTATGTCTTTGTCGAGACGCACCCGGCCAACGCCTGGATCGGCCGGGCGCCGGGCTGGACGGCCGTCTATAGGGACAGCCGGTTTACGATCTATGGCCTGGATGCCGTGGAGTTGCCACGATGAAGGGGCCAACAGATCCACTTTCGCGGCTGCGGCGGGCGCTGCTGGAGCGCGGGGCAGCCTGCTGGGGGCGGCTGTGGGCCTGGCTCCGGACCCACGGACGGGACGTGGCCCTGACCCTGCTGATCGTGTCCGGGCTGGTCCTCTACCTGGACCGTCCGGAGCGCGTCGCGCAGTGGGCCGCCGCGGGGGAGCGGTGGGGTGCGCTGCTCCACTACGGGGGGCTGGAAGAGAGCGCTGCGCGGTTCGAGGGGGAGGCGCTGCTGCGCCCGCCGGCCGACTTTAGCGCGAGCCAACTGGCCGCGCTGGCCACCTTTGGCGGCGCCCTGGAATACCTGGGGGCCGACACGGCGGTGACCGCAGGGGCGGATGGCGCCGCGCACCTCTGGCTGCGCACCTATTGGCGCTGCCCGGATGGGGCGGGCGACTACCGGGTGCGTTACACCTGGGGGCGGAGCGGAGCGGGCATGGCGCTGGCGGCCCACGACCTGGCGCGGCCGGCCGTGCGCTCGGGCGACTATGTCATCGACCACCTGCTGCTGCCCGAAACGGCCGCTGCCGGTGTCGTGGCGATCCAGGTGGAGACAGGCGGGGCGCTGCTGCCGGTGCATGCGGCGCGATTGCCGGTCGAGGAGGAAACGCGCCTGTCCATCTGGCAAAGGTAGACCACTTGATTCTACTTGACAAATGTGCTATACTGTGTCATAGCAACAGCGGACTGCGAGGAGACAAAAGGAGAACAGCCATGAGTGAAAAGCGCAGTTGGTATGCTTCTGGCAAAGAGCGAAAACCGGGGAACCTGCTCCGGTACGCCTTCATCGTCCTCACCGGGGTCGTCTTTGCCGCCGTCGCCATCGTCGAGCTGCTCATCACCAAGGGCAAGGTGGGCGAATCGCTGCTGTGGGGCCTGATTGCCGCGGCCATCGCTGCGGCGATCGGCGTGGTCGTCTACTTTGTCTACACCAAGCTCCTCGTCAAAAAGTAGGGGGCTATCTTCTTCCCTCATGCTGATGCCGCCCCGTCCGGAGGCGGCATCAGCATAATAGGCCCCGCTTTCCGGCGAACCCTGATGGGTATTACTCGGCCGGGTCCCGGCCGAAGAGCACCCGGAAGATGGCCGGCGCCACGAACGTGCACCACAAAGCTACCAGGGCGTAGCGCACCAGGGTCGGGATCTCGCCGGCCCAGTCCGCGAGTCCCCGCCCCAGGATCGGCGGGTTGGCCCCCGCCGTGACGCGGATCGCGTCGATCGAAGTCTGCCAGGGAGCCAACACCGAGCTCAACCCCAGCATCAGCAGCAAGGCCCCGCTTAACCCGATGATGAGCTTGAGGGCCTGCTGCCACCAGGCCCGGCGGACAGGAAAGTGGATGTACTGCCGTTCCACCAGGTGGCCGACCGTCGCCCCGAAGAGGACGCCCATGCTCTGGGCCCCGCTGTGGGTGGGAAAGAGCGCGTAGAAGAAGAGGGGGACCACGGCCAAGACCAGCGTCACCGGGAAGCGGGCCCGGATCGGCATGCTTGCCAGCAGGCGCAGGGTCACGTAGGCAAACCCCAGCACGACCAACCCCAGCAGGAGCCCGCCGAGGACGTCGGTCGGCCAGTGCAACCCCAGGTAGAGGCGCGAGAAACCGATCAGCACGACGAGGATGGGGGCCAGGATGTACAGCCAGCGCCGCCGCACCACCATGGCCAGGTAGCCCCAGAACACGGTGCTGTGGAGCGTGTGCGCGCTGGGAAAGGACATGTCCCCCGCCGTTTCGGTGAAACGGGGCTGGATGAGCGTCGGGTACTCCTGGAACGGGCGCAGCCGGGCGGTGCACTCTTTGATCGTGGCGCCCAGGTACACCGTCAGAAAAAAGAGGACAAAGAGGCGCAGCGCCCCCCGAACCTCGACGCACCAGTAGAGAAAGCACATGGCGGCCAGGTAGAGGTACTCGCTGCCGAGTTTGGTGATGGCCCCAAAGATGGCGTCCAGCCAGGGCGTGGCGAGCGATTGGAGCCAGAGCAGGATGTCGAGTTCCACGGAAGCCTCCTACAGACGGTTGCATGGCCCCCAGGTTGGGCCGCAAGCCCCTGGCGCGATGAGCCAAAGGGCACCGCGCCGAGGGCGGTTTATCTTGTCTCCAGCTCTTTGAAGCGATATCCGACCCCCCGCTCGGTCAGGATGTACCGGGGATGGGCCGGGTCCTCTTCGATCTTTTGCCGCAGGTAGGTGACATAGAGGCGCAGGTAACCGGTCTCGTCCCGATACTCGGGCCCCCAGACCTTGGAGAGGAGCATCTCGTGGGTCATCACCCAGCCGGCGTTCTGCACCAGGTGGTAGAGCAGGCGGTACTCGGTCGGCCGCAGCTTGACGATCTGGCCGCGGACGACGACCTCGCGCTTGGCCGTGTCGATGGTCAGCCCCTCGTCCACGACGATGCGCGACTCGGCGGCGGCCGGCATCTCGGCCCGGCGCAGGAGCGCCTTGATGCGGGTCAGCAGCTCGCGCGGAGAAAAGGGCTTGGCGATATAGTCGTCGGCCCCCAGCTCCAGGCCGTGGACCAGGTCCGGCTCCTCGCCCCGCACGGTGACCATGATCACCGGCACCGCGGAGACCTCGCGGATGCGCTGCAGGGCCTCGAAGCCGTCCATCTGGGGCATCATCACGTCCAGCAGCACCAGGTCCGGCAGGTCGTCGCGGAGGCGCTGGAGGGCCTCGAGCCCGTTGTGGGCGGTGGAGACGCGGTAGCCCTCCAGCTCGAGGTTCATGCGGATAAACTCGACCATGCGTTTCTCGTCGTCGACGACGAGGACGATTTTGCCTTTCGGGGAGAACTTGTCGGTCTCCATGGTTACTCCACCCATTTCCGCGCCTCTCCCGGCACGTCGCTGATGATCCCGTCCACTCCCCAGGCGGCCAGCCGGCGGGCCTCGGCCCGGCTGTTGACCGTCCAGACGCGCACGCGCAGGCCGCGGGCGTGCGCCCGGCGCACCAGGCCGGCCGACACTGCCAGGCGCGCGGGGTGGAGCGCCTCCAGTTTCAGCTCGTCCACCAGGCGCCAGGGGATCGGGCGCCAGGGGTAGAACCCAAAGAGGTAGGCCAGGGGGATCCGGTCGTCCAGGCGGCGCAGTTGGACGAGATGCGCCGGGTTGAAGCAGGAGAGGACGACTCGCTCGGCCATGCCGGCCTCGTACACCGCGTCCAGGACGCGCTCGGCCAGCCCCACGTCGATCCAGAACTCTGGCCCCGGGGAGCCGTCCGGCGCGGTCAGGAGCGGCCCGGGGTGGCGAGAGGCCGCCTGCCGCCAGGGTGTGGGGGACGCTGCCAGGTCGGGGAGGCGGGCCATGTCCTGGAAGCGGTGTTGGACGGGGCCCTTGAGCTCGATGTTGACCAGGCGGGCCGGGCGCAGCACCTCCAGCGCCTCGGGCAGGGTACACAGTGGTGTCTCGGGGTAGCCCGGGCCCAGGAGTTTCCCCGCGTTGAGCTGGCGCAGTTTGAACGAAGGGCTGTGCTCGACCGTCCGCTGGCCGTCGAGCAGCTTGTCCAGGCGGTCGTCGTGAAAGAGAAAGACGGCGAGGTCCTGGTTCAGGCGCACGTCCAGCTCGACGCCGTCGGCGCCCAGTTCCAGGGCCCGTTGAAAGGCGGGGAGGGTGTTCTCGGGCGCATCCCGGCGCGCGCCGCGGTGTCCCAGGATCAGGGGGCGTTCGCTCATCAATCTTCTCCTTCGCGGCGGGGCAGGGAGAAAAAGAAGGTCGCGCCCTGTCCCACCTGGCTCTGGACCCAGATTTCGCCGCCGTGGGCTTCGACAATGGCCTTGCACAGGTACAGGCCCAGGCCGGTGCCCGCCGTCGTCCGCGACATACGGTTGTCCACGCGGTAGAAACGTTCAAAGATGTGTTCGAACTCGGAGTCGGGGATGCCGATACCCGGGTCGGCGACGTACATCACGACCCGGGTTTGTTCGGCCCATCCGCCGATGCGGATCGTGCCGCCGTGGGGCGAGTATTTGATGGCGTTGGAGAGCAGGTTGGACAGGACCATGCGGATGCGCTCATAGTCGGCCCACACCGGCGGCAGATCGGCCGGCAGGTCGATTTCCAGGGTGTGCTGTTCGGTCTGTGGGCCGAACTCGGCGGCCAGTTTGCGCGCCAGGCCGGCCAGGTCGAGGGGCGCCGGGTTCAAGGTGAGCGCGCCGGCCTGGATGCGCGAGGCCTCCAGGAGGTTGCTGATCAGGCCGTCCAGCCGATCGCTCTCTTCCTCGATGACCAACAGCCCTTGGCGCAGCGTCTGGGGGTCCCAGTGGGCATCCTCGCGCCGCAGGGTGCCGGCATAGCCCTTGATGATCGCCACCGGAGTCTTGAGCTCGTGCGAGACGATGGAGACAAAGGTGGACTTGACCTCTTCGGCCTCTTTCATCCGCGTAATGTCCCGGACGTTGGCAATGGCCTCGCGCAGGCTGCCGTCGGGGGCACGCAGGACCGAGTAGGTGATGCCCAGGTGAATGCGCCGGCCGTCTGGCGTGGCGTGGACGCCCTCGACGTAGGGATGCGGGCCGGGCCCCAGGGACTCTAGCCGGCAGTCGCCGGTGCAGATGGGGGTCCCCTGAGGGGTGGTCAGCTGCAAGATCTCGGAGCAGGTGCGCCCGGTGATCTCGCTCCGGTGCCGCCCGAGCATCTGCTCCAGGGCCCGGTTGGTCGTCTGGATACGCCACTGTCCGTCCAGGATCATGACCCCGTCGGCGCTGTTCTCGATGATGGTGTCCAGGTGGCGCTTCTCGGCCAGGAGGCGCTGATAGAGGCGGGCATTATGGACCGCGATCGCCGCCTGGTCGGCAAAGGCGGCCAGGACCTGGCGGTCGTTGCCCGAAAAGCCCGGGCTGGAGCTGGCGCGAAAGACATAGATGACGCCCATCGGCTCCCCGCCCACGACGAGCGGCAGGGCCACGACCTGGCGCAGGCGGACGCCCAGGACCGAGGAGGCGATCCGCAGCCGGTGGCTCAGGTCGGGGGTGGCCCAGCTGCCGCTGGGCACCAACTGGTCGAGAAAGTCGCTGCCCAGGAGCGGCGCAAAGAGGTTGAGGAGTTCCTTGTCCAGCCCGTAGCGGGCATAGACCTGCAGTGCCGGGTAGCCCTCTTCACGCAGGGCGATCAACCCGGCCTCGGCGTCCAGGATCTCGACCGCCTTCTCGATGACCAGGCGCAGGAGGTCGCTCAGGTCGAGGCGCGAGGTCATGGCCTGGGCGATGCGCAAGAGATACTCCCGCTGGCGCAGGCGATAGTCGCTGATGGGGGCGAGCATACAACACCTCCGGTCGATGCGTACGGAGGTATTGTACACTATAGAGGGGGAAATTGTCCAGTAGGAGGGACGGGTGCGTATCGCGATGGCATCTCCCGCGCTACGGGTGGGCGGCGGCCCGGCGCAGCAGGAGCGGGCCCAGGAGGTCCATGGCCCAGCCGAAGGACGGTTCGATCCACTGGGTGAACCAGTAGAAGCGGGGGACGTAGACCATGCGCACGGGGTGGCGCAGCACGCCCCAGATGCGGCCGGCCACCACATCAGGCCGGACAGCCCAGCGCTCCGCGGGCATGCGCCGGCCGGCGCACGAGGATACGTCAAAGAACTCGGTCGTCACCGGGCCCGGCTTGATCACGCTGAGGTGCACACCCGAGCCACGCATCTCGCGGTGCAGGCAGGTGGTAAAGTTGTCGACCATGGCTTTGGTGGCGCTATAGATCGCGATGCCCTGGCTGGGCAGGTTGCCGGCAATCGAGCCGACGTTGACGACGTGGCCGCGCCGGCGGGCCCGCATGCCCGGCAGCGCGAGCAGGGTCAGGTGGACGAGCGCGTCCACGTTGACCCGGACGATGCGTTGGGCGGCCGGCCACGACATCTCCGCGGCGTAGCCATACCACCCCATGCCGGCGTTGTTGATCAGCACGTCCAGCGGCCCGTAGCGCGACTCGGCCGTGTCATAGACCCGCTGCCGCTCCTCCTCGCGCGCCAGGTCGGCGGCGATTACCTCGGCCTGTCCACCGGCCGCGCGGATCTCGTCCGCCAGCGCCTGGAGGCGGTCCTCCCGCCGAGCGACCAGGACGGCGCGCAGCCCCTCGCGGGCCAGTTTGCGGGCCGTCGCGGCGCCGATCCCACTCGAGGCGCCGGTGATGAGGGCAGTTTTGTCTTTCCAATCCATAGGAGCCTCCTTGTGTGCCGAACCACTCAAGAACATGGACACATCCAGAGGCTCCACGGATTCAGGGGTCCTGGCCGCGCTCCCACCGCAGGTGCAGCAGGTGCCGCGTATCCGGCCGCACGCCGAAGCGTCCGTCCAGGCGATGGCCGACAACCCAGACCAGGCCCCGCGGCGAGATGACCAGCGGGATGCGGTCGCGCTCGGCGCGGGGCACCTTTTCGTCCACAAAGAAATCGTGCAGCTTTTTCTGGCCGGCCATGCCCAGCGGCTGGAAGCGGTCGCCCGGCCGGCGCGTGCGCAACCAGAGGCGCGGGCCGCAGGCGTCGGCATCCAGCCAGGCCTCGTCGCGGCCGGCCGCGCCCCAGTCGGCCTGCTCGCGGGGCAGCAGCTCGGCCAGGAGGGTGTGCGCGCCCGGCAGGGCCGTGCGGCCAGGCACGGCCAGGTTCACCCGCTGGGCGCCGAGATCGGGCCAGGGACCGGCGCCGGCCCCCACGCCCTGCCGGCCGACGACGATCGCTCCGTACGCCCGCCGGGCGACAAGATCCTCGACCAGCGCTACCTCGCTGCCCACGGCGCGCCCATCCAGCCGGGCGGCCGCCCCGGTCGCTTCCGCGCCAAGGTCGTCCACGTGGCCGCGGATGTGGCGCACGACACGGCGCAGCGCTTGCAGCCGCAGCGTCCAGGGCAGGCCGCGCCAGGCCGCCAGGTCCAGCTCTACGGACTGGTCCGTCACGCGGGCCAGCGTCGGCCAGTGGGACTCGACCATCGCCGCCAGGTCTTGCTCCTGTCGGGCGGCGAGGTCCGCGAGCCGCAGCAGCGCCTGGCGCACCCGCGGATTGATTGTCTCCAGGAGCGGGAGCACCTCCTGGCGCACCCGCACCCGCAGGAAATGGGGATCCTGGTTCCATTTGTCCTGGGCCGGGTTCAGCCCGCAGGCGGCACAGTAGCCGGCGGTGTCGGCGCGGGTAAGGTCGAGGAGGGGCCGCACCAAACGCGGGGGGGCAGCCAGGTCGAGCCCCGCGGCCATCCACGGCGCCAGGGGCGCGGCGGGGCGCATGGCGCGCAGGCCAGCGAGGCCGGCCCCGCGGATGATGTGCATGAGCACCGTCTCGGCCTGGTCGTCGGCGGTATGCCCCAGGGCAATGGCCGCGGCCCCCTCGGCCGCCGCCACGTCCACCAGGAAGCGATAGCGCGCGTGCCGGGCCGCCTCCTCGGCAGAGAGATGCTCCTGGGCCATCAGGGTGGGTCCGTTGGCCCGCCCCAAGGTCACCGGCAGGCGCAGCGCGTGAGCGATCTCGGCCACGCGGGCGGCCTCGGCTGCCGCGGCACTGCCGCGGAAGCCGTGGTCGAGGTGGGCGACGTGCAGGCGGCCTTGGTGGCGCGGCTGTGCGGCGTGGAGGGCGTAAAGCAGGCAAAGGGAATCGGCCCCGCCCGAGACGGCGATAACCACCGTCTCACCGGGGCTCCAGAGCGCCCCCTGCGCGATCGCGCGGGCGACACTTTGCTCGAGTTGGTGGCGGATCTCGGCTGCTGCCATCGCCCCGCATTATAGCACGAGGTGTGGGGATCGCGCAACGGTTTCAGACGACCAGGATGATCCCCAACACCACCTCGACCGCCAGGCTGATCCAGTTCGACTGGACGGAGGAGCGGTCCAGGAAGATGGAGACCAACCGCACGGCGGCGATGGCCAGGTACATGGCGCCCAGCGTCTGATAGGCGGCCGGGGCGCGCAGGATCAGCGTCACGATGCCCAGCCCGATAAAGGCCCCGCCCAGGATGGAGCGGATCTCGGTGATGCCGCGGGGGCCGGGCGCCGTGAGCCCGGTGAAGCCGTCGATGGCCTTGGGCCGGATCAGGGCGTACAGGCCGGTCGCGGCGGTCGCGGCGGCGGCGATGATTTTGAGAACATCCAGTACGGTCATGATACTGTTATCTCCTGCGCGAGGGTTGCTCTGCGGCCCAGCCAGAAGCGTTTCCAATCCCCCTTGCTGGTGAACAGGGCGATCAGCACATAGAGCGCGGCGGTCCAGTTTCCGAGGGCCATCATCAGGACTACCCAGAGCGCCGCGCTGACGAACGATTTTTCCCGGTAGATGATCCACAGCGAAAAGAGAGCGAACCCGACGTAGAGGTCCACCAGCGATACCTGGCCCCACGGATGGGCCAGCAGCCAGGCCCCTTCAACGTTGAAATTGCCGACGACAAAAGCGTAGGCGATGATCGCGGTCATCGCGAGGAGGCCAATCGCGGCGACGATCTGGACGGCAGTGCGCATGGAATCTCCTTGCTGACTATGGTTGTTTTGCCGAGACGCACGAAAAGCCTACCACACCGGGGCCGATGTGCGACCCCAGGACTGGTGTAATGATCCCGGTGGGAATTTCCCCCGCTGGCAGCAGCTCCTGCACCTGCTGCCGCCACTCTGCGGCCCGTAGGGGCACGTTGGCGTGCAGCAGGGCGATGCGCTCCAGGGGGGCCTGCTCCTCGAGGATCTGTTTCAGCCGGTTCAGGGCGCCGCGCCGCGTGCGCGCCCGTTCGACGGTCGGGTGGCCCTTGTACATCCGCAGGATCGGCTTGATCTGCAGCAGATTGCCCACCCGAGCCACGACCCCGCTCATGCGGCCACTGCGGCGCAGAAACTCGAGGGTGTCCAGCGCGGCCGCGGTGTGGGTACGGGCGATCTGGCGCTCGAGGAGAGCCAGAATCTCGGGCATGGACTGTCCGGCCTGGGCCGCCTGGGCGGCGGCGATGGCGAGAAACCCCATCCCCATGCTCAACTGCTGCGAATCGAGCACGGTGACCGGGACCGCCCCCGTCTGCTGGGCGGCCACGCGGGCGACCTCGACCGTGCTGCTGAGGCTCTGGGAAAGGTGCAGGGAGAGGATCTCGGTAGCGCCCTCGGCGGCCAGCCGTTCATAGGCCTGGATAAAGATGTCGGGGCCGGGAACACCGGTAGTGGGGGGCTGGCCATACTCGGGCAGGCGGGTGTAGAACTCTTCTCGCGACAGGTCGATGCCGTCGCGATAGCCCTGCGAGCCGATGTTTACATAGATCGGGACTACGGTGATGCCGTGTTCGGCCAACGCCACGGGCGGGAGATCGCTGGCGCTGTCCGTTACGATGCGAATCGTCATAGCCTGCTCCTCAAGCATACCTATCAGCGAAATCATAGCAGATGCCGGGCGGGATCACAAGTGAAGGGATCACATTCTTGGACAATGGCGCGGCGGGACGGGTTTCGCGATCTTTTGACAAAGGCCGCGAAATGTGCTACTATCCTGACGGGCCGGCCGGGTCCGCTCCGGGCCGTATTCTTGTGAACACCGGAAGGCGCGCCGCGTCGGGGCAATATCCGGAGGACGAGAGACCGGCAGCACCCGAGGTAACGATGGCCGAGTTCCACTGTGAAAACTGCGGAGCGGCACTGTCTGCTCCCAACCAGCCGTGTCCCTACTGCACCGAGGCGCAGCGGCTGTTGCGGCAGTTGGTGGAGCAAGACGAGGTCCGTCTGTGTGCCCGGTGTGGGGAGCTGCTCGAGGACAGTGCCGACGACCTGTGTCCTGCCTGTCGCAAAGCGGTGGTGCATCGCGGGCCCTGGCGGCGGGACGACCGCATCGCCGGATGGATCCGCGATCGTCTCGTGGAGCCGGTAGGCGAACGGGAGGGGATTGTCTGCCCCTCCTGCGGGGCGCCGGCGCCGGCGCTGGCCGCCTTCTGCTCCTCTTGCGGCCGGCGGCTGGCCGGCACACCGGAGGTGGGGGTGCCGCCGGAGAGCCCCGCGGGCGCCGCGCCCGGCCCGTCGGGAGGGCCGGCCGGCGGGATCCTGACGCCGACCGCCGCTCCGCCTACAGAGCCGCCGGCGAGTGCACCGGCGGCAGAGATGAGCCGGCCGGGTTGGTGGCAGCAGGCGCTAGAGTTCGGGCGCGACATGTTCCGCCCGCGGGGGCCGGTGCCCGACCAGCCGGCCGCCCCCTGGTATCAACAGGTGGGGCGCTGGATGCGCGCGCAGTTCGCCCCCGAAGCGGGCGAGGAGAACCGCGATTACTGGTTGTGGATTGTCCTGGGCCTCCTCCTGGTTGGGATCGCCGCGCTGGCCGTCTTTTGGGCTACTTTGCTGCGTTCTGGGGATGTGATCTTTCGTTGAGCTATCGGTAGGTTGCTGTCGTGGACGATTTTCGCCGTTCCGAAGCCAGTGAACACTATGAGCGGGCGATGGCGCTCGAGCGGGCCGGCCGCATTGCCGAAGCGTTGGCCGAGTACCGCCGCGCCGTCGACGTCGATCCCGGCTTTGCGGCAGCCTACGAAGCGCTCGGCTATCACTACCAGCGGCGCGGTATGCTGACCAAAGCCTTCGATGCCTTCCAGACGGTCGCCCGGCTCGAGGACTATTACGGGGCGCACTTTAACCTGGGGTTTATCCTGGTCGAGCTGGAGCGCTACGAGGAAGCGCTCGCCGCCTTTGGCCGGTGCCTGGCCCTGGTGCCGGGCGATCCGGCCGCCCTGTACGAAAAGGCCTACATCCATTACGTCCAGGGACAGCTGGCGGAAGCGCTCACGACCTTGCAGGGGGCTCGTGAGGCGTACCGGCAGGACTGGCGCCTGCACAACCTGGAGGGCGCCTGCCACCTGGGGCTAGAAAACTGGCCGGCAGCCGAAGAAGCATACCGCCAGGCCCTGCAATTGGCGGCCGCTCCCAGCGAAGTCTCCGAAGCGCAGGCGGGGCTGCAGGTCGCTCTGCGCTACCAAGAGTTCCCGTTGGGCGCGCCGTTGGGCTTTAAGGAGCGCGTCTATGCGGACGACGGTCTTGTCACCCTGGGCACGGCCGGCGACGATGGGCTCGAGATCCCCTTTCGGGAATCGCTTTCCTACACCCCGGCCGTCCTGGCTGTAACGCTGCACCGGCTCCAATTGGTGGTCGAGGCGCTGGGGCTCGACCTGACCGCGGTCGTGGCGCTGGACCGCGAGTCCACCCTGCTTGCGGCTGCCATCGGCAGCCTGCTCCGGCTGCCGCAGAAGCGGCTGCAGCAGCTTGCCCCGCATGAACGGCCGCTGCTGGTGCTGCTGGCCGGCCGGCAGCACGAGCTGCTGCAGGTCGCCCTCGAGCAGGCCCCGCCTGCCGCCCGCACCTTTGTCTTTGCGTTGGCGTGGTACGGGGAGAGCGAGGTGCTGCCCGACCTCGTCGGGGCGCCGGTGGAGGAGGCCCTCGTCCCCGCAAGGCCGCCCAGCGATGAGCAACAGGCGCGCCGGGAAGCCCGGGCCCTGCTGGAGGCCTGTGCGGCGGTGGACGAGGAGCCCACGCGGGAAGCGCAGGTTGGATTCTACTTGCAGCACCGCCGGCTGCGCTTCTCTGGCGCGGACGGCCCCTCCTCGTAGCCTCTTTACAATTGCTGGAAAATCAGGTAGAATGGGTGCAGGAAACTTGCAGCGATTGTCTGCGTACTAATCGTAGCCAGTTTTCAGTCGGCACAGTCCACGGAGGACGAAGGAGGACAAACCATGACCGATTTTCGAGAACAGGTATTTGGCGCCCGGGACGAGAACAAGCTCAAGCGGTTTTTCAGCCGCATCCCGGGGTACGGCGGCTATATGGAAAAGGATATGCGCCGCGACGCGGACAAGATGCTGCGCGACTATATCGCCGCCCAGCTCGAGATGCAGCGCAAGCGCCTGGCCGAAGCCCAGGGTGAGCTGCTGGGTGCGCCGGGCGGGCTGGACCTGATGGACGACGTCGATCGGGTGCAGAAAAAGCTGCAGCTGCTGATCGACCGCCTGCGCGTCGCCGTCTACGGCTACGCTGGCTGGTTCGATGCCGTTACCATCCGCGAGCAGGAGCTGGATGCCCTCTACAACTATGACAGCTTGCTCCTGGAGGGGGTGGATACGGTCGGAACCCAGGTACAGGCGTTCGTCGACGCCGTCGCCAGCGAGGGCGAACTCAAGCCCGCTATGGCGGCACTGCGGAGCACGCTGAACGGCCTGCATGAGCACGTAGATCGGCGCAAGGACGTATTGACCGGGGCCCTGGCGGTGCCGGTGGCGCCGGTTGCACCGCCGACACCGCCCACGGAACCGCCTGTCCCGCCGGCTTCGGACACGAGCACGGGCGCGTAGCGCGACCACGAGACACCTAAGAAGGAGGAACGAACATGGCGCTCCTGGAAGTGATCGAGTTTTTGGATGAGAGTGGAAAGCATATCATTCACCGCATCCCCGAAGGGGGGTCGGGCGAGATCCGCCTGGGGTCGCAGCTCGTGGTGCGCGAAAGCCAGCAGGCGGTCTTTTTCCGCGACGGCAAGGCCCTGGACCTGCTCGGCCCTGGCCGGCATACCCTGACGACGGCCAACATCCCGATCCTGGTGAACCTGATCAGCCTGCCCTTTGGCTCCAAGAGCCCCTTCCGTGCCGAGGTGGTCTTTGTCAATATGCGCGAGTTTATTGACATGAAGTGGGGCACGCAGCAGATGATCACCTTCCGGGACAAGGACTTTGGCATGGTCCGCCTGCGCGCCTTTGGCACCTATGCCATCCAGGTGTCCGAGCCGCAGCTCTTTGTCAACAAGATCGCCGGCACGCAGGGCATCTATACCACCGATCGGGTGGAGGAATACCTGCGGGGCATGCTGGTCTCCCGCTTTGCCGACCTCATGGGCGAGGCCCAGATGTCGGTGCTGGACCTGCCGGCCAAGTACGACGAGCTGGGTGCGGGGGTCCGCGTCAAGGTGGGCGACGACTTTGCCGCGATGGGCCTGGCGCTCAAAGCCTTTTACGTCACGGCCATCACCGTGCCCGAAGAGGTGGAGAAGGCGATCGACGAGCGGGCCCAGATGGGCGCGATTGGGGACATGAACGCCTACCTGCGCTTCAAATCGGCCCGGGCGATCGAAGACGCCGCGCAGCAGCCGGGCGGCGCCGGTGGGCTGATGGGCGCGATGGTCGGGTTGGGCGGCGGCCTGGCCGCGGGCGGCGCCGTTGCCGGCACCGTGACCCAGGCCTGGCAGCAGCCGCAGCAAGCCCCGGCCGGCGGGCCGGCCGACCTGATGGCCCAGCTGGACAACCTGCACCAGCAGGGGATCCTGACCGACCAGGAGTACGAGGCCAAGAAGCAGGAACTCTTGGCTCGTTCCCAGCCGCAGAGCCCGACCGACCTGCTCAAGCAGTTGGCGGCTCTGCGCGACCAGGGCGTCATCACGCCGGAAGAGTTCGAGGCCAAGAAGAAGGACATCCTCAGCCGGATGTAGCGGCAATCCAGACAGGGGCGCGGACCGACCCGCGCCCCTGTTTTGCATGCTGTTGAACCAAACTGCCCGTGATGGTATAATAGGGGCAGAGGCATTTGCGGTCCTGTTCCAGGAGGGGGACTATGCGTATCGCCGTGGATGCAAGACTGCTCTACTACCGCCAGGCCGGCATCGGCCAGTATACCCTGCGCCTGCTGGAGGCCCTCACCCGGGCGGCCCCCGGGGAGCGTTTCCTGCTGCTGCACGATCGGAGGCAGCCCCACCCCGTGCTTCAGGCGGGCAACCTGAAGCACATCCCGATCTATACCCCCAGCCATCACCGCCTGGAAGGGCTCACCCTGCCGGTGGAGCTGCTGCCTGTCCGGCCGGATTTGCTGCACAGCCCCGACTTTGTCCTGCCCGTACGCCGCGGCTATGCAGGGGTCGTCACCGTACACGACCTGGCCTTTTTGCGCTACCCTGAATGGGTTACCGCCGACGCGGCCCGTTACTATGCGCGGGTCCGCGAAGCGGTCCACAGTGCCGAGCGCGTCATTACCGTCTCCGAATGCACGCGGCGGGACGTATTGGAGCTGCTCCAGTGTCCGGCGGAGAAGGTGCGGGTCATCTACGAGGCGGCCGGCGCGGCCTTCCAACCGCAGCAAGTTGCGCCCGCCCCGCGCGAATTCCGCGGCCGGCGCCTGGCGCCCCAGCGCTTTATCCTCTTTGTCGGCACGATCGAACCGCGCAAGAACCTGCCCAATCTCTTGCGGGCCTTTCGCCTCATGATGGATCGCTATCCAGATCTGGAACCCCATCCGCGCCTCGTCATCGCCGGCGCGCAGGGCTGGCTCTCCGAATCGGTCTTGAGCCTGGTGAACGAGCTGCGGTTGTCGCAGGAAACGGCCTTTATCGGAACGGTCTCGGCCGAGGAACTGCTGTGGTTGTACAACGCGGCCCGGTTTCTGGCCTTTCCCTCGTTTTACGAGGGCTTTGGACTACCGCCGCTGGAGGCGATGTCGTGCGGCACGCCCGTCGTGGCCACGAACGCCGGCTCGGTCCCCGAGGTGGTGGATACCGCCGGACTGTTGGTGGATCCGCACGACGTGGAAGGCTGGGCCGAGGCCATGGCGCGGCTGTGGGGTGATGCGGCCCTGCGGCAGGACCTGCGGGCGCGCGGGTTGGAGCGGGCCGCGCGCTTCTCCTGGGAACGGGCAGCGCAAGAGACGCTGGCTGTCTATGGCGAAGCGGTGGCCCAACGCCGGCAAGGAGGGGCATGACCGATCTGGAGAAGCGTATCCGCCGTACGACGCGCTTCTACCTGCGCAAGGTCAACCGGGCTGTCGCCATCTATGGCCTGCTGGCTGCCGGTGACCGTGTGGCCGTCGCCGTTTCCGGGGGCAAGGACAGCCTGGCCCTGCTGCGACTCCTGCGCGACCGCCGCGAGTTTTTCCCTCCGACGTACGAGGTGGTGGCCCTCCATGTCGCTTACCGCGGCTGGGAGGTGGGGGCTCCACCGCGCGAGGTCCTGGCGGAGCACTTTGGTCGGGAGGGGGTGCCTTACGAGATTCTCGAGGTCGATCTCTCCGGCGAGGCGGTGGATTGCTTCCGGTGTTCCTGGCTGCGGCGCAAGGCGCTCTTCTCGGCGGCGCAGCGCCTCGGGTGCAACAAGCTTGCCCTGGCCCACAACCTGGAAGATATCGCCGAGACGACGCTATTGAACCTTCTCGAGCATGGGCGGCTGGAACGCCCGGAGCCCTGCACGGAGCTCTTTGGCGGCCGGCTCACCCTGATTCGCCCGGTGGTCTTTTTGACCGCCCATGAACTGCGCCGGTTTTGCAGGGTCTGTGGTCTGCCGGTATACGAGAGCACCTGTCCCCACCAACATACCGGCCAGCGGGCCCAGATCGGCGCATTTCTGCGGGAGCTGCAAAAGTCGCGCCGGGAGGTCTATGTCAATGTCTACCGGGCGCTGGAAAAAGGGAGGCAGCTATGACACCCAACACGAGACAGGGCAAGGGCAGAAAAACCTCCAGGCAGGCAGGCGCACCCCCACCGCAGCTGCCGATTGATCCCGCCGCGGAAGCGCGGCCGGGGGACGATGAGCGTTTCCGGATTATCTCCGAGCACACCTCCGACTTTGCCTACGCCTTTGCCGTCGCGCCCGATGGCACGGCGGCATTGGAGTGGGTGACCGAGGCCTTTTTCCGTACTACAGGGTACCAGCCGGATGAGGTGTCGCGGCCCGGCAAGTGGATCACCTTTCTCCCCCCCGACGCGGTGGACACTGTGATGGCGCGGCTGCAACGCGTGCTGGCCGGAGAGACCGACGAGGGAGAGATCCGCATCACCACCAAGAGCGGCGCAGTGCGCTGGTTGGATGTCCATAACTGGCCCGTGTATGACCAGGCGCACGAGCGTGTTGTGCGCTTCTATGGTGCCGCGCGCGACGTTACGGAGCGCAGGCAGGCCGAGGCGGCGCTCCGGGAGAGCGAGCGCCTGTACCGCACCCTGGTCGAATCGGCGCAGGATGCGATCTTTATCGTCAACCGCGACGGGCGCCTGGAGTATGTGAACCAGGCGGCCGCCCGCGTGCTCGGCCGAACCTCCGAAGAGGTGGTGGGCAAGCCGCCGGCAGAGTTCTTTGGCGCCGGCGCTTTTGCCCGCCAGCAGAGCAACCTGCAGGCGGTCTTTGAATCGGGCCGAGCGGCCCGGTTTCTCGGGGACACCTGGATCGGCGACCAGCAGCTCTGGCAGGAGACGTCGTTGATCCCCCTCCAGGGGGAGCAGAGGGCGGTGCGCGCCATCATGGGCATCGCGCGCGACGTGACCGACCGCGTGCGCGCGCAAGAGGCCCGGCGCGAGAGCGAGGAGCGTTACCGCACCCTGGCCGAATCGTCCCCGGATGCCATCTACATTATCAACAATGCCGGCATTGTCGAATACGTGAACCGGGCGGCGGCCGCGCTGGTTGGCCGCGAGCCCGCGGACATCGCCGGCCGGCCGCCGGAAGCCTGCTTCGCGCCGGGCACATTTTCCCGCCAAGCGCAGAACCTCGAGCGCGTCCGGCAGTCGGGACAGCCGCTGGTGGCGGAGAACTGCAACACGATCGGTGGCCGGCAGGTCTGGCAGGATACGCTCCTGGTGCCGCTGCAGGACAAGGACGGCCAGGTCCGGGCGATCATGGGCGTCTCCCGGGATATCACCGCACGCAAAGAGGCCGAGGAGGCGCTGCGTCGGTCCGAGGAACGCTACCGCGCCGTGTCCGAGCTGACCTCCGATTTCGCCTTTGCGATCCGCATCGGTGCGGGAGCGGTCGCGCTGGAGTGGATCACCGATGCCATTGCGCGCATCACCGGGCTCACCATGGACGAGATCCGGACCCGGGGCAGTTGGCAGCACTTTGTCCATGCCGACGATCTCCCCCTGGTTCGGGAGCTTCTGGCGACCCTGCGCCGCGGCCAGCCGCTCGAACAGCAAGTGCGTCTGATCACCAAGGCCGGCCAGATCCGTTGGGTGCAGGCCTACGCGGTACCGGTTCGGGATCCGGGTTCGGGGGAGTTCGTACGCGCCTATGGCGCGGCCAAGGACATTACCGCCCAAAAAGCAGCCGAGCAGGCTTTGCAGCAGTCCGAACACCAGTACCGCACGACCATCAATGCGCTGCACGACATGATCCACGTCGTCGACCGCGACCTGCGCGTCATCCTGTGTAACAAGGCCATGACCGAGTGGCTGGCGGAAGCGCAGATGGACACCAGCGTGATCGGGCGCACTGTGTTCGAGACCTTTCCCTTTCTCCCCGGGTGTGTCCGCGACGAGTATCTGCGCGTCTTTGAAACCGGGGAGATGCTCCTGACCGAGGAGATCACCCGGATCGGAGAGCGCGAGCTTGTCACCGAAACGCGCAAGCTTCCTGTCTTGGAGGAGGGCAAGGTCGCGCGTGTCATTACCGTGATCCACGACATCACCGAGCGCAAGCGCGCCGAGGAGAAGCTGCAGCAGAGCGAGGCCCGTTACCGGGCCCTGATCGAGACTTCGCCCGACGCTATCACCCTGGCCGACATGGAGGGCCGCATCCTGATGGTCAACCGGCGCGGCGCCGAGATTCAGGGGGTCGCAGACCCTGCCGAGCTGATCGGGAAACAGGTCTTCGAAATGGTCGCCCCGGACGAGCGCGAGATCGCCCTCGCCAAGACCCGGGAGGTGTTAAAGACCGGCTTTATCCAGGGGCTCGAGTACAACGTGCTCCGCCGGGACGGCACGTATCACCCGGTGGAGCTCACCGCCTCGCTCCTGCGGGATGCCCAGGGCCGGCCCCAGGCCTTTATTGGCGTGACGCGGGACATCTCCGAGCGGAAGCGGGCCGAGCATGCCCTGCGCGAGAGCGAGGAGCGCTATCGCCGGCTGGTTGAGACTTCTCCCGACGGCATCACCCTCACCGACCTGGAAGGCCACATCCTGATGACCAACCAGCGCGGGGCGGAGATCCACGGCTATGCGCACCCTGCCGAGATGGTCGGGGCGAATGCCTTCGACCTGGCCCTGCTGGGAGACCGGGAAGCGGCCGTCGCGAACCTGCAACGGACACTGGAGTCGGGCCAGATCCATGGTGTCGAGTACACGGTGCGGCGCAAGGACGGCACGCTCTGCCCGATCGAGCTCACCGCCGCGCTGATCCGCGATGCCCAGGGCCGGCCCCAGTCCTTTATCGGCTTGACGCGGGATATCACCGAGCGCAGACGGGCCGAGGCGGCGCTCTGGCAGACCAAGATGGTCGTCGAACACAGCCCGGTGATTCTCTACCGGATGCGCAACGAGGCGGGGTGGCCTTTCGAGTTCATTTCGGAGAATGTGAGCCAATTGGGCTACACGGCGGCGGAGATCCTCTCCGGTCAGGTCACTTTCACGATGTTGGTCCACCCGGACGACGTGCTCCAGGTCGTCGGCGAGATGGAGGACCATGCGGAGCGCGGCCCCGATACCTTCCGCCGCAGCTACCGCGTGATCCTGGCGAATAAGCGGACCGCCTGGTTGGAAGACCGCGTGGTCGTCGTCCGGGCCCCCGACGGGCGGGCGACGCACCTCCAGGGAATTCTGCTGGACGTCACCGAAAACCGGCAGCTGGAGGAGCAGTTTCGGCAGGCCCAAAAGATGGAGACGGTCGGCCGGTTGGCCGGCGGCGTAGCCCACGACTTTAACAACTTTTTGACGGCCATTCGCGGGTACGCGGCCCTGGTCTATGATGCCATGCGGCCAGAGGATCCGGTCCGCGGCGACATCGAGCAGGTGCTCAAAGCTGCGGAGCGCGCGGCCAGCCTCACGGGGCAGCTCCTGGCCTTTTCGCGGCGCCAGATCATCGAGCTGCGGCCCGTCAATGTGAACGACCTGGTTATGGAGACGGAAAAGATGCTCCACCGGTTGATCGGCGAGGACATCGATCTGGTCCTGGACATGACCAGCGGCCTGGAGCTGACACGCGCCGACCCCGGCCAACTGGCCCAGGCCCTGGTCAACCTGGTTGTCAACGCCCGCGACGCGATGCCGGATGGCGGCATGTTGACGATCGCGACGGCGAGGCTGGCCCTGCCGCAGGAATCGGTCGAAGAGCACCCCGGCGTGCCGCCGGGCGACTATATCACGCTGGCCGTCAGCGATACAGGCGTGGGCATGGCCCCCGAGGTCAAGGCGCACCTCTTTGAGCCGTTTTTCACGACCAAGGAGGCCGGCCGCGGCACCGGGCTGGGCCTCGCGACGGTCTATGGGATTGTCCGGCAGCACCAGGGGCACATTGTGGTGCGCAGCGCCGCGGGCTGTGGGACGACGGTGCGCCTCTACCTGCCGCATTCTCCAGCGGGGGCCCAGCCGGCTCCGCGCCATCGCTCCGCGGAACCGCTGCCGCGGGGGTGCGAGACGGTGCTGGTGGTCGAAGACGAACCGGCGGTGCGGGCGCTGATCGTGCGGGTCCTGCGCAGCCTGGGCTACAACGTGCTGGAGGCCGGCGAGGGCAACGCGGCGATCCAGGTGGCCCGCGAGCATGAAGGCAAGATCCACCTGCTGCTGACCGACGTCGTGATGCCGCAGATGGACGGCCGCATGCTGTCCAGCCTCCTGCAGGATGCCTACGAGGGGCTGCGCGTGCTCTATGTATCGGGCTATGCGACCGACGTGCTGGCGCACTATGGCGTCCTGGAGGAGGACGTGTCGCTGCTGCACAAACCCTTTACCGGCTCCGCGCTGGCCGGCAAGGTGCGCGAGGTCTTGGACGCCGCGGGCCAGAGCCAGGAGGCCGGACAATAATGTCCCTCCCGACCACCCCGCCGGCCTGGGTTCAGGATGCCGTCTTTTACCAGATATTTCCCGACCGTTTCCGCAACGGCGACCCCGGCAATGACCCCCGCCCCCTGGGCCGTTGGGGGGATCCGCCGGCCGCCGACACCTTTTGCGGCGGCGACCTGGCGGGAATCTGCGAGCAGCTCCCCTACCTGCAGGACCTGGGGGTCAATGCCCTCTACCTGAACCCCATCTTTTCTTCACCTACCACCCACCACTATGACACGCACGACTATTTCCAGATTGACCCCCGCCTGGGCCGACTGGAGGACTTTCAGCAGCTGGTGCACCGGGCGCACCAGCGCGGGATGCACTTGATTCTCGACGGCGTCTTTAACCACAGCGGGCGCGGTTTTTTCGCCTTCCAGGATGTGCTCCGCAACGGGCCGGCCTCACCCTACCGCGATTGGTTTCACATCCAGTCTTTTCCCCTGCACGCCTACGAGGAGCACCTGCCGGCCGGCTACCTGGGCTGGTGGAACCTGCGCTCCCTACCCAAGCTGAACACGGCTACCCCGGCCGTGCGCGAATACATCTTTTCGGTCGCCCGCTACTGGCTGGAGCAGGGTGCCGACGGCTGGCGGCTGGACGTTCCCAACGAGATCGACGACGACGCTTTTTGGCGGGACTTGCGCGCCGTGGTCAAGGGCGCGAACCCCGAGGCCTATATTGTCGGCGAGATCTGGCACGACGGTTCGCGTTGGCTCCAGGGCGACCAGTTCGACGGGATCACGCAGTATGAGCTGCGCACGGTGCTGCTGGAATGGCTGGTCGAGGGTCGCTATCGCTCCCTGGCCTTGGCGCACCGTGTGCAGGCGCTGCTGGAGCGCTATCGGCCCGAGATTGTCCATGCGCAGCTGAACATGCTGGGCAGCCACGACACGGTCCGCTTGCTGACCGCCGCGCGCGGCGACCGGCGTACGGTCCGGCTCCTGTGGCTCTTTTTGCTGACCTGGCCGGGCGCGCCCTGCATCTACTATGGCGACGAGGTGGGGATGGCGGGCGGCGCCGACCCGGACTGCCGCGGCTGCTTCCCCTGGGACGAGGGCCAGTGGGACCACGACCAGCGCCTCCTGCTCCAGCGGCTGATTGCCATCCGCAAGGAGCGGCCGGCCCTGCGGCGCGGGGCGACGCGCATCCTCCTGAGCCATCCCCATCTGAACCTCTATGCCCACGGCCGTGGAGAAGGGGATGGCGCCGTCGTGCTGGTGCTGAATGCGGGCGACCAGCCGTACACCGTCGACGTCCCCCTGGCCGGCATGGGGATTGCGCCGGGCACGGTGTTCACCGATCTGCTGCGTGGGGGGAGCTACCTGGTGCGCAGTGGACGGATCGAGGCCCTCTCCCTCCCCGCGCGCAGCGGGGCGCTCCTGGGGACCCTCCACGGATAGACGGATCGGGCAAAAAAGCCCGGCCACGGATACACGGAACATCCGCGCATCCGTGGCCGGATCCAGGGGGGCTGCTATTGGGCCTTTTGCAGCTCCAGGTTCAACTCGAACGGCGATTCGATATCGTCGGGGATCAAGATGTCGTCCTCCATAATCGCCTCGTAGCCGTCGGCGCCGATGAGCATGCTATAGGCCTGGCCACGTGTCAGGAGGGCGGGCAGGGTGTAGTTGCCCTTGTTGTCGGTCTCGGCGTAGGTATAGACCTCTTCCTCGGTCCACTGGAAGGTATCGACGGTGATGCCCGGCTGCAGGACGATAAAGATCGCCCCCGCGATTCCGCGGCCGGTGCTCGCGTCGACGACCTGGCCATAGATCTCGACGTCCCCGTCCCCCTGGGGGGGCGTCACGGGTCCACCGCCCTTGCCGATGACGCACGAGCCTTCCTGGACAACCTGGTTCTCGACGAGCAGTTCCAGCGTGTACTCGCCGTCGGGCAGGGCGTCGTCGCCGTTGCTGACGCTGACCCACCAGTTGCCTTCTTCGCCGCCCTCCCAGGGCGCTTCGTTCTCCAGGACCAGGTCGCCGTCGATATACCAGCGCCGGACCCACGACCAGCCATCCTGCATGCCCATATAGTCGAAGAAGGCGACGAGTGTACCCAGGCCGCTGGCAAAGGTGGTGCCGGGGCGTACGGGGTTGTCGTTGCGGTCCACATCCTCGGCAAAGGTGATCGGCCCGAACAGCTCACCATCACCGCCGCCGCCACCGCCGCCGCCGCCCACGACGCAGTCCGAGGTGGCGGCGAGCACGTTGTCGATGTAGAGCTCTACGCGGTAGATCCCCGCATCGGTCACCTTGCTGCCGGGAAGGGCCACATAGCCCTGGCCGGAGGATGACTTGAGGGCCGGTCCGGTCCCGCTGTCGATCTTGGTGCCGTCGAGGTACCAGGTGTAGGTCCACTTGGTCGATGAGCTCACGTTGGCAAAGGCAAAGTCGGCGTTGAGCTCGTCGAGGCCGGCCGGGAGCAGGAATCCTTCCTGGCCCCCACCGGAGAAGACGATGTCGCTAAAGGTCGGCGCTTTCCCCGCCGTGCCGCCCACCGTGATCTGGGCCGTGGCCAGTGTCTGGCCGTCATAGTTGAGGGCGAACTCGTAGTCGCCATCGGGCAGCGGATCGTTATAGATGCTGATCCACCAGGTGCCCTGCTGCCCGCCGCCCCAGTTGCTGAGCGGCCAGATGTCGGGGATCTCTTCGCCGTCCAGGCTCAGGACCGGCTGCCAGGAGACGCCGTCCTGAAAATTCTTAAAGTCAAAGACGAGGTACATTTCGGCGGCCCCGGAGGGGAAGGACTGTACCACCGTGACAGGCTGGTCGGCCTCGTTGATGGCGGGTGCAAAGAGCGGCCGGGTGATCGCCGCCTTGCCGGTCGGCGGCTTCGGATCATCCGGCTGATCGATGGGCGGGGGGGCGACGATCCCGCGGCTGGCGGCCTGGATCATCGGCTTGGCCAGGTTGACCGGGCGGAGCGCGTTGATAAAGCCGCCCATGGGGACACAGACGTCGTTTTCGTCGATGGAACCGTCGCCGTTGGTGTCGGCGATGTAGCGGCAGTCCACGATCTGGTCGCCGCTCCCGGAACCGCCCTGGGTGGGCACGCCCATCAGGATGCCGTTGTCGTCCACCGCGGTGCCGCCGCTGTTGCCGCCGGCGATGGTGGCGTCGGTCTTGATCCAGGCCCGGCCGGCAACACCCGACTCCCGGGAGAAGCCGCTGACGTTGCCGCTCGTGAGGGTAATCGTCTCGCCGCCGATGCCGGGATAGCCAAAGATGGTGATGGTGTCGCCGATCTCGAGCTCGTCGGAATCGCCCATCTCCAGGTAGGGCAGGTTCAGCTTCGCGGCATCAAACTTGCTGCCGTCGAGGTAGCCAGACAGGCGGATCACCGCCAGGTCCAGCTGCGGATCGTACTGGGCCACTTCGGCCACAAAGGTGGGCGTGGGGGGATCATCGGACTGGGTGGTCAGGGCCACGATCAGGACGTCGTAGTCATAGTCGCTGCCCCACATCGCCGCGGGGTTGGCCACATGGCAGTTGGTCAGGATGAGGCCGTCGGCGGAGATGATTGTCCCCGAGCCGGACCACAACGGCGTCAGGTTGCCCTTGCGGTCCTGGGTGGCGGCAAAGATCTGCACCACCGCCTTCATGACCTTTTGGTTCAGGGTGCGGCTGAGCGCCAGAGCCTGGAAGGGGGTCAGGAGCACGGGCACGACCAGCACCAGCAGCAGGCCGATAGCCAACAGATAGCGTCTTGCCTTCATTGTGTTCTCCTCGCGCGCCTATTTGTAGAAAGAGCGCACAAAATCCTTCAGGTGCTGCTGGGCCTGGGCGTAGTCCGACTCGGGGGCCGTGACGGTAAAGATGTGCACCTGGTCCCCGCTGGGAATCAGGTAGTCTTCGCCGCGCATGACCACCGGCGTGGTCTCCATAAAGGGGTTGGGGTTGGTGTCGACGTAGGCAAAGGACACGTGCGTAGCCGTTTGCCCACCAATCGCGACGCCCTCCTCGGTTTCCAACACGCGATAGGCCATCCAGCTGGTGCCGCGCTCCATGGTAACGGTCTGGAGGACCAGGGCCAGGGGGCGCTCCGCGCCGGGGGGCAGCGGCCGCCGTTCGATGGCCATGGCGGTGCGCACCCCGGTCGGCTTATCCGCGACCTGGAAGATGGCCGGGGCTTCGGCCTTGAGCTTGATCCAGCCTTCGGGGTAGCGCACGTGGATGGCGCTGTCACTGTAGGCGACGTAACGGTTCTCGGCGACGGCCTTGACGACCCACCCCAGCAAAAGGGCGATGACAAAGACGGCGATGACGACCCAACTCACCCAACGATCGCGCCGCTGCGCTTGTGCATGGATATCTGCAACCATAGGAATCCTCCTTTCCGCCTAGGGCTCGCCGGCCTGCGGCGCCTGGCGTCCCAGCCGCCGGATCAGGATGAAGAGGACAGCAAAGGTCAGGCCGGCCACGACGACACCCAAGAGCAGCCCGATCCAGGACTTGTCCGTGCTTCCCTGGAGGCTCAGTGTCGGGGCAGTGACCCAGTTGAGGAAGAAGGTGTAGAGGCCGTCGAGGACGGCGACGAGGGCCAGGCCGGCCGGCATCCACCACACCGGTTCATCCTCGAACTTGCAGCGCCCCAGGAAAAAGCCCAGGATACCGCCAAAGGCGGCCAGCGCCATCGTGCTCTCGGCCACGCCCAGGACCACGGGGGCCGGCCGCATGCTGCCGGCCTGGACGACGTCCTGGACCAGGTGGATGTTGACCACCGTGGCATAGCCCAACGCGGCGGCGGTCGCATAGACGATCCCGTCCACCCGCTCATCGAACTCGGCGGCGTTGTAGACGGTATAGCGGACGACGGCATAGATCAGGAACATGTCGATGAATCCGGGGATGAGGATGGCCCCCAGAAGATGGAGGCCGGCAGGGCTCGTGGAGAGCCACTGCGGCGTGCGGAACACCTGCTGGATCAGGGGGATGCCCACGGCCTGGGCCACCAGCGCTCCGAGGAGAAAGACGCCCCCAACCAGTCCTTTGGGCTCTGGTTCGCGAACGTCTTGCAGGTAGAAAAAGATCAGCCAGATGACGGCCGGCACCAGCGCGATTATGACGCCGACGTACGGGACCGCGCCGGACTCTTCCAACTGCGGGTAGACCGCCTGAAAGATCAAGGTGGCCAGGACGACAAAGACGACCAGCACAACGATCCCGACCAGGCTGGCCCACCACAGGCTGCGCCGGTTGCGCGTCACCTTGGTGTAGTCGTTGCCGCAGTACAGACGATTGCCGATCCGCATCGGCTCGCCTTCGATCGGCTTCTCACACACACAACAGATGCTGCGCTGTTCCATAGACGAGTCCTCCTTGTACACATACCCCAGCTGGGTTGACAGGGAACGCCGATGGTTTCTGTGGGCACCTCCTCGGAAGGTTCTGGCAATTTGGAGCTCCAGGTACATTGTAGCGAAAAACGCGGCAAGAGTCAAGTGCACTGGCTGACCCGGCATTTCCGGCGTCCTATCCCCCCACATGGCCGCGGTGCGACCCGCGGCAGACCCTCCACGCCGTCGTCAACAGTGTACGCGTGAGCCGGGCGCAGGTTTCGGCTCCTGCCAGCCTGCCGCGACCCCGCTCAGGAACGGCCGCACGGCCGCGCCGTTGCCGCGCAGCGCTTCGCGCAGGGCGACCCAGGCGGCATAGACGAGCATGCTGGCGGCCGGCCAGCGGTAATAGCGCCGGTAGAAGGTGGGCATGTACCGGCCCAGGTAGGTCCACTTGGCGGGAGACTCTTCCCCCAGGCTGGCCGAGACGTGATGGTCGACCACCGCCGCCGGGACGAGCAGGACCTGCCATCCGGCGCGGCGGGCGCGCTCGCAGAGGTCCAGATCCTCCCAGTAGAAGAAGTAGGCCTCGTCGAACAGCCCCACGGCCCGGAGCATCTCCGCCCGCAGCAGCACGGCGCAGCCTGTGGCATAGTCGATGGGCCGGGGTTCGGGAGCCAACGCGCGCCGGGTGCGGTAGGCCGGCCAGTGTTCTCCCGGCAGAAGACGCCGGCGGTAGGACCCGGCGAACCAGATGCGGCCGTCGCCGGCGTAACGGATGAGCGGGCTGAGGACGCCGGCATGGGGACGTTCCCCGGCGGCGGCGAGCAGGATGCGCAGCGCGTCCGGCGACACGGCGGCGTCGTTGTTGAGCACCAGCAGGTAGGGGAATCCGGCCGCCAGCGCCCAGCGCAGGCCGACGTTGATCCCGCCGGCAAAGCCCCGGTTACTGTCGTTGAGGAGGAGCTGGGCCTGGGGGTAGGCCTTCCGAATGGCGGCCGCGCTGTCGTCGGAGGAGCCGTTGTCCACGACGATCATCTGCTCCGGCAGGAGGCCGGCCGCGCCGAGCGAGCGCAGGCAGACCAGGGTGTCCGGGGCGCGGTTCCAGTTGAGGGTGACGGCGGCGATGGGGAGAGCGCTCAAGGTGGCAATCCCTGGGATGAACCATCCTCACGTCAGCGCTACGATCCACTCCGCAAAGGCGGGATAGGCCCGCAGCAGCGCCTCCCGCTCCCCCGCCTCAAAGTCGGCGGGGATGAAGCCGGGGGCCATCGTGGTGCCCAGCAGCGCCAACTGTCCCCCGGGGCGCAAGCGCGCGCCCATCCAGACCCCGCGCGGCACAGTCCGCTGCGGCCGCTGACCGGCCGGCAGGTCCATCCCGAGGGGTACGACCTCGCCCGTGCCGTCAGGCTGGAGCTGCAGCAACTCCACCGGGTCCCCCAGGTAGAAATGCCATGTCTCGTCCGTCAGCAGCCGGTGCAGGCGCGAACAGCTTTCGGGCGTCAGCAGGTAGTAGATGGCCGTGCCGCAGGGACGGGCCCCACCGTAGCGCGCCGGCAGCGCCACCGCCGGGATCTGCTCCGCTGCCCGGTACGTTTCGGCAAAGAAGCCGCCCTCGATGGGGAGGGGGCGCAAGCCCAGGAGCTGCACGATTTGCTGGATAGTGACCATGTGGGCTCAGGGTGGAACTTTCAATGGTTCTACTTGTTGCCGCCGGTTTGAACCGGCGGCAACAAGGATCATCTCTACGGTACCCTATCCCTCCAACTGGGCGATAGTGTCCTCCATTAGCCGCACCGCCTCCCCAAGGGTCGCGGCGTCAAAGGCGAGCCGCGCGCCGGCCGCGGCGTACAGCTGCGGCAGCGGAGCGGTGCCGCCCAGGGCGAGCGCCTGGCGGTACGATGCCACCGCGGCGGCCTGGTCGCGCAGGGCATTGGCCCAGACCTGTACCGCCCCCAGCTGGGCCAGCCCGTATTCGATATAGTAAAAGGGATAGCGGTGGATGTGCAGCTTGCGGTGCCAGCCTGTCACCTTTTCCTCTTCCAGCCCGCTCCAATCGATGCCGCGCATGAAGCGGTCCCACAGGCGCCCCCACTGCGTGTCGCAGAGGGCCGGCTCCAGCGCTGCGGCGGGGTTCTCGTATACCCAGTGTTGGAAGGCATCCACCACCGCCATGTACGGCCAGAAGAGGATGCTGGTCTCCAGGTGCTCGATCCGGGCGCGGGCGGCGTCGGCGGCGCTGTAAAAGCCGCCCTCCGCTTCCTCCAGGTAGGGCGCGGCCAGCAGCTCCATCGCCATCGAGGCGACCTCGGCCATCTCGGAACCGGTGGAGCGCTGCTGGGCGTAGGGCAGGTTGAAGCGCTCATAGTTATGAAAGGCGTGGCCGCACTCGTGCAGCAGCGTCTGGACGTTGTCGTGCAGCCCGACGGCATTGCCAAAGACAAAGGGCTGGCGGCTGCGAGGAAAGGCGGTGCAAAAGGCCCCCGGCGCCTTGTTCTTGCGGTTGGCAAAGTCGAGCAGGTCCTCCCGGCGCATCCGGTCGTAGTAGCCGCCCAGTTGAGGGTCCACCCGCCGAAAGATGGCCGCCCCTTTGCTCAGCAGCTCCTCGTCGGTCTGGAAGGGGCGCAGGGCCGGCCGATTCAGGGGATCGACGTTCAGGTCCCAGGGGCGCAGCGTCTCCAGCCCGAGCTGCTTCCGCTTGCGCTCATAGATGCGCGCGGCGGCCGGCACGACCACCGCTTCGATGGCCTCGTGGAAGGAGACGCAGTCGGCCGGGGTATAGTCGAAACGGGAGAGCTGCTGCCAGCGGTAGGCCCGGTAGTCGGGAAAGTCGGCGTTGGCGGCGATCTTGAGCCGGAGCGCGAGGAACTGCTGCCAGAGCGCGTTGATGGCCGACCGGTCGGCCATCTGGCGGGCCATGACCAGCCGCCAGGCGCGCTCCCGCCGGTTGCGGTCCGTGTCCTGGTAGACCGGCTGCAGCTGGGTCACCGTGACTTCCTCGCCCTCCCACTGCACCGTCTGGGCCCCGACGATCTTGTTGTACTGCATCGTGAGCTTTTGCGTCTCGCTCATCAGGGGCAGGTTGGCCTCACGGAAGATGGCCGCGTGGACGCGCATCTTGCGCAGCGGGACCTCGAAACCGGCCGGCTCCAGGCCGGACGCCAGCAGCTTCTCCTTCAGCTTCTGCTCGGCCGCTTCGACCGCCGGAAAGATCTCGTCCAGGTAAACGCCGTACAGCCGCTCGGCCTCCGCGTCGGCGGTGTTGACCGTAGTGGCCAGGTGCCGCCGGCTGCCGATTTCGTCCACCAGATCGACGATTTCCGTCCAGTCGGCCAGGAACTGGCCGACGGTTGCCGCCGTCAGGGTGCGGCTCTCCAGGTCCTGGAAGTAGGGCGCGATCTCGGCCCAGGTCCACTGCAGCATGGTCGCGACGTTTAGGGGAAGCTCGGGCAGCATGGAATCCTCCTTGGTCTATGGTCTCACAGGGGGATTATAACACCGCTGGCGAAATCGGACAACTCGGGTGCGGGTGGGGGCGTTTGACATGGTCCCCATGTTCGTGCTACAATCCAGACGCTTTTGGCCTATCGCACCCATGGAGAGGTCCGCATGCCCCGGATCGTGCTGGACGGCCCCTGGCAACTGCGCCCGGTGGAGCAGTTTTCTCAGGGGGAGTACCCTAACGAAGGCTGGCTGGAGCAGGTCTTGCCGGCCCATTGGCAGCAGCATCCCCAGCTCGCGGCCCATGCGGGCATGGTCGTCTACCGCCGGCGGTTCCGCTGGCCGGCCGCTGCTGCGCCGGGGGAACGCGTCTGGCTGCGGGCCAACGGCATCTTTTACTGGTCGGCACTCTACCTCAACGGCCGGCACTTGGGCGACCACGAGGGCTACTTTGTCCCCCAGGAGTATGAGATCACCGCTGCCGTCCGGGCCGGGGAGAACGATCTCGTCATCGAGGTCCGGTGCCAGGACGAGAAACAGAAGCACAACAAGCGCATGATCACCGGCGTCTTTTCGCACTGGAACGTCGGCGACAACCTGGCCAATCCCGGGGGAATCTGGCTCCCGGTTGAGGTGTACACGACCGGCCCGGTGTACCTGCCATGGGTACAGATGCACGCCGAACGGATCCAACCGGCCGCGGCGACACTGGCGGTCCGCCTGGGCCTGGATGGGGCGCGCCAGGGGCCGGCGGTCCTGCGCTTTGCCTTTACGCCGGACAACTTTGCGGGCGAGGCCGCCGTGGTGGACCGGGAAATCCACCTGGCCGGCCGGGCCCAGGAATGGGCCGGCCGGATTGAGCTGCCCCATCCCCACCTGTGGTGGACGTGGGACCTGGGCGAGCCGGCGCTCTACCGGGTGACGGTCCAGTGCCTCCAGGGGGAGGAGGTCTGCGGCGAGACATCGCTGCCCCTGGGGGTACGCCAGTTCGAGCTGCGCGACTGGATCCCCTACCTCAACGGCAAGCGTTTCTTTGTCCGCGGCAGCAACTATCCGCCGGGCGACATGCGCATCGCCACGATGACCCCGGAGCGCTACACCCAGGATATGGCCCTGGCCCGCGGCGCGGCGATGAACATGCTGCGCCTCCATGCCCACGTGCAGCATCCGGCGTTCTACGAGGTCGCCGACCGCAGCGGCATGCTACTCTGGCAGGACTTTCCCCTCCAGTGGGCCTATGACCCCGCGGCACTGCCGGCAGCCGAAGAGCAGGTGGCTGCTATGGTGCGGCTGCTCTACAACCACCCCAGTGTAGCCGTCTGGTGTATGCACAACGAGCCCATCTGGCAGGAGGACCACGGCTACAAGAACACCTACTTTGTTTGGCGCATCCGCTGGTCCACCGTCGTCTATATCTGGAACCGCTTCATCCACAGCTGGGACCGCGAGGTGCTGGACACGCGCCTGAAGCGGGTGGTGCGGCGGCGGGATCCCTCGCGGCCGGCCGTGCGTGCCTCGGGAGAGATCGCCCTGCCGTTCATCCGCCAGGGCACCGACACCCACTTTTACTTTGGCTGGTACGCCGCCTACGGGCCCAAGCGGACCTTTGAGTGGGCCCGGCGCCTTTCCCGGCGCAACCTGCGCTTTGTCACCGAGTTCGGGGCGCAGAGCTTTCCGGACGAGGAAAGCGTGCGCCGTTTCTTGCCCGCCGACGTGACCCAGGTGGATTGGGAGGAGGTCGCCCGCCGCTATGCCTTCCAGCCCGGCGTGATGGAGCTGTGGCTCGACTGGCGCAGCTGCCGCACCTGGGCAGAGTTGATCGCCCTCAGCCAAGGCTACCAGAGCGAGCTGAACCGCTACTACATCGACCGGCTGCGCTACCACAAGTACCGGCCCACCGGAGGGATCTTGATGTTTAACCTGGTGGACCCCTGCATTTCTGTGCAGTGGTCGGTGGTGGACTATTGGCGCCGGCCGAAGGGGTCCTACGCCGCGCTGCGCCGGGCCTTTTCGCCGCAGTACCTCTTTACCCTCCTGGACCGCGACCGCTACCGTGTCGGGCAGACCGTGCGCATCCCCATCTACATCGTCAACGACGCACACCGGTCCTTTCCCCAGGTGCGGGCCGTGGCGCAGGTCCGCGACGAGGGCGGCTCCCCCCTGCTGCGGCGGGAGTGGACGCTGTCACTCCCCGCGGACAGCCGGACCATGGAAGTCGGCCGCCTGGCGCTGGCCCTGCCGCGGGCCGGCCGCTACACGGTGCGGCTGGAGCTGGATTGGGGGGAGGGGCAGCTAGAGAACGTGTACGAGGTAACGGTGGAGTAGGGGGAGAAGCTGGGGGGACCTTGCGAAGGTCCTTCGCCAGGTCCCCCGGCAACGAGAGGCGCCATGCGCATCGTCTTTCTCAGCACCCTCAGCCTCACCTATGCCTCCTTCATCGGGCGCGTCTACCCACTGTCGGGGGCGCTGCGCCGGATGGGCCACGACGTGCAGATTGTGACACTGCACCACGACTGGCCGGGCCGGACCTGGGTCGAGCAGGTCTATGGCGAGGTGCCGATCCACTACGTTGGGCCGATGCACGTGCGCGGGCTGGGCGACGAGCGCCGGCAGCTGCGGGGGACGGCGCTGCTGTGGGCGGCGGCGACTGCCACTGTCCAGCTCACGCGCTACGCCCTGCGCCTGCCGGCCGACCTGTTCCACGTCTGGAAGCCACACCCCTTTAACGGGCTGGCCGGGTTAATCGCCGCGCGGCTGCGCGGCCGGCCGGTCGTGGTGGACTGCGACGACTACGAGGCCGAGTCTTCCCGCTTCAGCGGGCGCGGGCAGCAGCGGGTTGTGCGCGTCTTCGAGGACGGGCTGCCCCGGAGGACCGGCGCGGCGACGGCCAACACGCGCTTTTGGACGGAGCGGCTGGTGCACACCTTGCGCCTGCCCCCCGAGCGCGTGGCCTATCTCCCCAACGGCGTGGATCCCGCGCGCTTCGCCCCGCCCGCGCCGGGCGTCGTGGAACGGCTGCGACAGGAGCTGGGATTGGCGGACCGGGCCGTCGTCGTCTACGTCGGCATCCTCAGCCGGATCGGCCATCCGCTGGATCTGCTCCTGGAAGCCTTCGCACTGGTCGCCCAGGCGCTGCCCCAGGCGCACCTGCTGTGGGTCGGCGGCGGAGAGGACGGGGTGACGCTCCGAAAACGCGCGGTTGAGATGGGCCTCGGCGCGCGGATGACCTTTGCCGGGCTCGTGCCCCCCGAAGAGGTCGCGGCCTACTACCGCCTGGGGTCTTGCGCCGTCGATCCGGTCCGCGACGACGTCCACGCGCGGGCCCGCTGCCCGCTCAAGGTGCTGGAGAGCATGGCCTGCGGTGTGCCGGTGGTCACCGGCGACGTGGGCGACAGGCGCGAGCTGCTGGGTGGGGGCCAGGCCGGCATGCTCGTGCGGCCGGGTGACGCGGCGGCGCTGGCCGGGGGGATCCAGGAGCTCCTGTCCGACGCGGAGCGGCAGCGCGTGCTGGGCCTGGCCGCCCGGCGCGAGGTAGAGCGCTACCGGTGGGACCGGCTGGCGGTGGATGTGGAGCGGTTCTATCGGCAGCTGACGGCGAACCGCGGGCTGTAAACTGCAAACTGACAACTGTAAACTGCAAACTGACAACGTCATGCTGCGCACCCTATGGCACCGTCTGAACGGTTGGATCGCCGGAGGCCAGAGACCCCTCCTCCGCCGCGCGCTGTTGAGCGCGGTGCTGGTGGTGCCGGCCCTGGCCTTTATCGCCTACCAGACGTGGCGCAACTGGGAACAGCTGCGCACCTATGCCTGGCAGGTGCGTCCCGGGCTGTGGGCGCTGGCCTTTCTGATCTATTCGCTCTCGCTGAACGTCGAGCTGGCCGCCTGGAACCGGATTATGGGCCGGCTGGGGGGCCGGGCCAACTTTCGCCTGAACGCCCGGCTGTACTGCGTGTCGAACCTGTCCAAGCGGCTGCCGGGCGTCGTGTGGTACCTGGCCGGCCGCGCGCTCCTCTACCGGGAGGAGGGGGTGCCGGCCCCCGTGGCGCTGGCCGGCAGCGCCCTGGAGCTGGCCATGATGGCGGCGACCGGACCGGTCGTCTACTTTGTGGTGGTCCCCTTTGCCGGGGGTGTACTGCGCGGCTGGATGCTCCTGGCCGCGGTGGGCGCGCTCGTGGGGGGCGCGCTCGTGCTCCAGCCGGCCGTCTTTAACCGCCTCGTCGCCTTCTTCCTGCGCCGGATGGGCAGCCCGGCCCAGATCGAGGTGTCCTACCGGGATATCCTGCCCCTCGTGCCCTTTTACCTGGCGGCATGGGGGCTGGGCGGGCCGATGCTCTACACCGTGATCGGCTCCGTCTATCCGCTGCCGCTGGCGGCCCTCCCCGCCGTCACCAGTATCTGGGTGGCCTCGGGAACGCTGACCCTGGTCATCGGCACCTTGCTGCTGGGTTTTGGCGTCCGCGAGGTGGCGTTGAGCCTGCTGTTGACCGCCGTGATGCCGCAGCCGCTGCCCGTCGTTGTGGCCCTGCTCTTTGCGCTGATCCTCGTCGTCTGCGAGCTGATCTGGACGGCGTTGTACAGCCTGTGGAGGTGAGGGGTCCCATGCCCGCGGCGCTCTTCTACGTCGTCCTGCTCCTGATGACCCTGGTCCCCGGCTGCCTGCTCCTGCGGGCGGTAGCCGGCCGCCGCGCCAGCGCGCCCGACTCGCTGGCGGAATGGCTCTTTCGCGGCGGCGTAACCGGGCTGGGCCTGCTGCTGGCGATCGCGCTGGTCTTGGTGGAGCTGCGCCTCTTTACGCTAGGCCGGCTCCTGGTCGGCCTGGGGGGACTGAGCATCCTGTGCGGGGCGCTCGCCTGGCGGCGGGGAGGGTGGTGGCGGCCGCCCCGGCCGCGGTGGGAAGACCTCCGGCCCCTGCTGCTCATCGTCCTCTTCTGGCTCGTTGCCGGCCGCACGCACGAGTATATCGTCGGCGCGGACGACCAGGGCACCTATGTTTCCATCGCCGGGAGCATCGCCCGTACCGGGGGCATCCTCTTCCAGGACGCGGACCTGGCGGCGATGGAGCCCGCCTGGGCGACCCAGCAGTTTCTCTTCCAGACCGTTTTTGGCACCGAGTACACGATCACGCCGCTCGTCCCGGTCCACTACTATTACCTGCCCGGCTTCTACGCGCTGGACGAGCCGTGGGGCACGATCGTGCCCCAATTTTATCACCTCTATCCCACCTGGCTCGCCGTCGGCTACCGCCTCGCCGACCTGGAAGGGCTCCTGTGGAGCGTCCCGTGGCTGGGGATGTGGAGCCTCCTGGCCCTCTACTTTCTGGGCCGCAAGATGCTGGGCCCTGTGGCCGGCACGGGCGCCGCGCTGCTGTGGGTCGGCAACCTGGCCTTTTCCTGGTTCGCCCGCTACCCCTGCTCCGAGATGCTGGCCCAACTGGGCCTCTGGACCGCGCTGTATGCCCTCTTTTCCTTCCAGCAGCGCGCGCCGGCCGACCCCGGAGCCGGCGTGCTGGCGGCCCTGGCGTTGGGGCTGCTGGTTCACGCGCGCGTGGACGCGGTGTTGGGGTTGGCCGGGCTGGCGGCCTGGCTCCTGCCCGTCGCGCTGCACGAGGCGCGCTTTTTCCGGCGCTGGCGCGCGTTCCTCCTGCCGGCCGGCCTCGTCCTGGCGCACCTGGCCGTGTATCTGGCCTTGTTCGGGCGCTGGTACCTGCTCTTTACGTCGGTCGGGCTCATCCAGTACCTGCTGCGACCGCCGGTTGCGGTCGGCGTCCTGGCTCTGGGCGCCGCGCTCGTGGCCGCGCTGGTCTACCTGGTGCGCGCGGGGCTCCTGCAGCGCTTCGAGCGCTGGCTGCGGTGGGGACTGGCCGTCGCCCTGGTCGGCGGGGCCCTGGGGGCCTACTTTGTCTGGCCGATCCTGTCCCCGCCGCAGCTCAGCTACATCTATGCCAATACCGACTGGATCCCCCTGACGAGCTACAACGGGGAGAACTTTGTCCGGCTGGGCTGGTACATGACGCCCCTGGGGTTGGGCCTCGCCGTCCTGGGCCTGGCCGCCTTCGCGCGCCGCAAGCCGCTCGTCCAGGTCGCCCTGCTGTTCCTGCCGCTGGCCGCCTACAGCATCTATCTCTACCGCAATGCCGATGTCCCCTACCACATCCACACGCTGCGCCGCTTCATCGTCGCGCTGATCCCGGGGCTCTTCCTGGGGCTCGGCTATGCCCTGGAGTGGCTGCGCCGGCGGCTGCCGGGGTGGATCGGCCGGGCCGTCCCCCTGGTCCTGGGGGCCATGCTCCTGGCAGTCACCTGGCAGCCGACGTGGACCCTCCGCCAGCATGTCGATTTCTCCGGCGCCACCGCCGCGCTGCGCGGCCTGGCCGGCCGCTTCGAGGAGCCATCCGTGATCCTGTTCAGCGACCTGGAGGCGGCCGAGGTCTTTGGCAAACCGCTGCGGTTCCTCTTTGGCCGGCAGGTCCTGGCGCTGCGGCCCGCGCAGGCCGATGCGGCCGGCCTGCGCCGCCTGGTGGAGGGATGGAATCGGGCCGGCCGGCCTGTGTACCTGGTCGTTTGCCAGGGCGCCAGCCGCATCCCGCCCGGCACCCTGGATTTCGAATGGGTGGGCCAGGAGACTTTTAACTTTCCCCGGTTCATCCGGACGAGCGAGGAGCCCCCCTCGGAGGTGGGGCCGGCCCGCTTTGTGCTGACCCTCTATCGCCTGCACCCGGCCGGCCGTGCGGTGACGAGCGCCAGCGTGGTGGACGTGGGCGGGGACGACTACGCGTACCTGGTGCGCGGGTTCTGGGGGCCGGAGGTGCTCCCGGATGGGACATCGTTCCGTTGGACCCAGGGCGAGGCCGCAGTCGACCTCCCCGGCGATTGGTTCACCTCCCGCGGGCCCCTGACACTGACGCTGCGGATGGAGCAGAACTGGACCACAGCGGAGCGCCCCTCGACCGTCAGCCTCTCGCTGGGGGGCAGCTTGCTGGCCCAGTTCGTCCCACGCCCGGAATGGTCCACCTATTCCTTTCCCCTCTCCGACGACCTGCGGGGCCGTCTAGGAGGCGAGACCGTCGTGCTCACGCTGCGCAGCACGACCTGGCAGCCGTCTGCCGAAGGGCTCGCCGACGACCGCAGCCTGGGAGTGGCGCTCGACTGGATCACGATCGAGAAATAGGGCCGGATCTTGACACGGGTGTCGCCAGCGCTACGGCTTGACGGCCGGCAGCGGTTCGGTGACGTAGATGGCCTGGTATTCGAGGACCTGGGCCACGGGGTCGGGCCCGCGCATTCCCCCAAGCAGGTAGAGATTGGTGCCCAAACCGGAGAGCGCCGCGCCCTGCGGAATACCGTCGTTGGGCGGAACGGCCGGCTGCCAGGGCTTGGTCGCCAGGTTGTGTTTCCAGAGCTGGGCGTCCGCGCTTTCGCCCGGGTTGGCCAGGACATAGAGGTAGCTTTCGGCGAGCACGATGGCCTGCGTGCGGCCCAGGAGGGTGTCCGTCAGGGGCTCGGTGACCATGGTGGTGAGCGTCGGGTAGTACTCGAGCACCACGTTCAGCGGCCCCTCGGCGTTGAGGCCGCCCAGGAGCACAATGTGGTTGCTGGCCGGCACGGCGCTGGCAAAACCACAGGGGTACAGCAGCTTGCCCACGACCTCCCAGCGGTCGTCCTCGGGCGTATAGCGCAGGACCTCGTCCCGGTATTGGGTGCCGTCCCAGCCCCCCAGTAGATAGACCTTGCCCTCGAAGGCGACGAGGGCGTAGGCGCTGAGCGGGCGGAAGAGCGGCGCGGCCGTGGTCCACTGGTTGCGCTCCACCAGGTAGACCTCCACCTGCTGGGTCGGCTTGCCCTGGGCATCGCGGCCGCCGGGGACATAGATGTGCCCGCCCACGACCACCCCCTGGACATCGGCGACGGCCGTCGGCTTGGCCGCCAGCGCCGTCCAGGTGTCGGAGACGGGGTCCCAGCGCTCGATCGCGGCGCTGACCCCGTCCGGACCGTCGCCGCCGATGGCATAGAGCGCGCCCTGGAACGGCACCGCGGCCAGGTTGCCGCGCGGGCTGAGCATAGGGGCGCGCTCGGCCCAGCTCACGACGATCAGGGTGGGCGATGCGGGGACGGCGGTGGGCGCAAAGAGTCGTTGGGGCCAGTCGGTCAGGCTGATGCCCAGCGCGAGGAGCAGGATCACGACACTGGCTCCGACGAGCCAGCGGGTCCACCGGGGCACGGCTGGCCGGGTGACGGCCGGGGCTTCGACCGGGGGCGGGGGTTCTGGCGGTTTCTCCACGGGTTCGCCGGCCGCCGGAGCTTCCAGGATCACCCAGCCCGCGCGGACGGCATGGAGCGAGGCCTCGGTGCGCGAGGCCACGCCCAGTTTGGCAAAGATATTGCGCAGGTGGACCTTGACGGTATTGGTGCTGATGACGAGCTCCCGGGCGATCTGGTCGTTCGTCAACCCCTGGGCCACCAACCGCAGGACCTCCATCTCGCGCTCGCTGAGGGCTTGCGATTCTGCAATCATGACAGGGATTATACACCGATACGCGGATTTGGCAAGCGGGGACACGAAAGGCAAAGGACGAGCGGCGTATGGAGAGGGAGCAGGGCTCCGCGCCGCGCGCCTGGCCGGGCACGAATAAACGAATGGCGGCCAGGAGAAAACTTCTCTGGGTTCCCCGGGGATTCAATCCTGATGGATGGGGGAAGCCGGCCGGCCCAGCAGCCGGGCCATGACGGGCCCGACGACGGCCGGGTCACCGCTGGTGTAGAGGGTATCTTGCCCCGGGGCTGGTGCTGCCGCCGCCAGGCCGTGTTCAATCAGAAGCTGCTGGACCCGCCGGGCGACGGCGGCGCCGGTATCGATGAGGGTGACACCGGGACCCAGCACCTGGGCGATGGCCGGCCGCAGGAAGGGGTAGTGGGTCGAGCCGAGCACCAGCGTGTCCACGCCGGCGGCGACAAAGGGCGCCAGCAGCTCGTGCAGCCAGGCCAGCGTCTCGGGCGTGTCCAGGAGGCCGGCCTCCACCCGCTCGACCAACCCGCTGCCCGGCACGGTGACGACCTCGACGTCCTGGGCGTAGCGCTGCAAGAGGCGGCTGAAGCGCTCCCCATGGAGGGTGACGGTGGTGGCCAGGACCCCGATGCGCCGGTTGCGCGTGGCCGCGGCGGCCGGCTTGACGGCCGGCTCCATGCCGACGATAGGCACCGCCGGGTAGGTGGTGCGGAGATGGTCGAGCGCGGCGATCGAAGCCGTGTTGCACGCCACGACGATCAACTTGGCCCCTTGCCGGAGCAGCAAGCGGGCGATGTGCAGGGTTCGGCGGCGCACGAACGCCTCGGTCTGGGAGCCATAGGGACAATGGGCGTTGTCGGCGTAATAGAAGAGATCCTCGTGCGGCAGCAGCAGGCGGACCTCGCGCAGGACCGAGAGGCCGCCCATGCCGGAATCCAACATCCCAATGGGGCGAGGGTCTGGTGATGGGCTCATCGGTGTACCGCTTCGCGCCGGCGCGCTGCTGCGGCCGGCAGCGCCAGGCGCGCCAACGTTCCCGGGCGGAGCACTAGGCCGACTCGCGGGCGATGTGCGCGCCGAGGGACCGCAGACGCTCTTCCAGTCTTTCGTAGCCCCGGTCGATCTGCCGGATGTTGCGGATCGTGCTGGTGCCCTCCGCGCAGAGGGCCGCGATGACCAACGCCATGCCGGCGCGGATGTCGGGGCTCTGCATCTCTTCGCCGTGCAGGCGGGTCGGCCCGACCACCACGGCACGGTGCGGGTCGCAGAGGACGACGCGGGCGCCCATGCTGATCAGCTTGTCGACAAAGTAGAGCCGGCTCTCAAACATCTTTTCATGGATGAGCACAGTTCCCTGCGCCTGCGTGGCCAGCACGACGGCGATGCTGACCAGGTCGGCCGGAAAGGCCGGCCAGGGGCCGTCGTCGATCTTGGGGATGCTGCCGCCGACGTCGTCCACGACGCGCAGCTCCTGGTGTGCCGGCACGTAAAGGTCGTCGCCGCGCACCTCCCAGGTGATGCCGAGCCGGCCCAGCGTCAGCCGTGTCATGCGCAGGTGCTGGGGGGCGGCTCCGCGGATCAGGATCTCGCTGCCGGTGACGACCGCCATGCCGATCAGGCTGCCCACCTCGATGTGGTCGGGCCCGATGGCGAACTCACCACCATGCAGCCGTTCGACCCCCTCGATGCGCAGCTGGTTGCTGCCAATGCCCGCGACGCGCGCGCCCAGCGTGTTGAGCAGGTGGCAGAGGTCCTGTACGTGCGGTTCCGAGGCGGCGTTGCACAGGAGCGTTGTGCCGGCGGCGGTGACGGCGGCCATGATGGCGTTCTCCGTCGCCGTGACGCTGGCCTCGTCGAGAAAGATATCGCTCCCCCGCAGGCCCTGGGGGGCAGAGAGGGTGTAGCGGCGGTGATTGGCCTCGATCTGGGCACCCAGGGCATCCAGGGCCAGCAGGTGGGTATCCACGCGCCGCCGGCCGATGACGTCACCGCCCGGCGGCGGCAGCTGCACCTGGCGGCAGCGCGCGAGCAGCGGGCCGGCCAGGAGGATCGAGGCGCGGATCTGCCGGCAGATCTCGGGGTCCAGGGCCACCTTGCGCATGTCGCGGGCGGTCAGCGCCCAGTCGTGTTCGCCGAGGTGTTCGATCTGCACCCCCAGGTCGTCGAGCAGGTAGAACATGGCCTGGACATCCTCGATCACAGGGATGTTGCGCAGCACCACCCGCTCGTCTGTCAGGAGGGTGGCCGCCAGGATGGGCAACGCGGCGTTCTTGTTGCCGGCCGGCCGGATCTCGCCGTGCAGCGGCCGGCCGCCCGTGATGATGAAACGTTCATTCACAACAGCCTTCTTCTCCATCGATTCCTCCAGGTATGGCTCCTCGTGGCGTTGGTCCTGATCTCAGCATACGACATTTCCGGGAGCCAAACCGGACGCCAGGGCTACGCTTGGCCTACGCGCCGCGGCCTGGCAAACAGCCTATAACTTTTGCAGTCGGGTGCTACCCCTCCCCCGAGGGACTAGTCCGCGATCATGGCCTGCAGCGCCGCGGTGTCGACCAACTGGATGTGGCCGTGTTCCATCCGCACCAGGCCCTGCTGCCGCAGGTCGTTGAGCACCTTGGTCACCGTCTCGCGATAGGTGCCGATCATCTCGGCCAACTGCTGATGCGTGTAGCGCGCCGGCAGCGTGACCGGCCCTGCCGAGCGCCCCGGCGGCACGTGGGCCAGCTGCAAGAGCAGAGAGGCCAGGCGCTGGGGGACGTTCCGGAAGGCAAACTCTTCAAGCTTGCGCTCTGTCGCGCTCAGGCGGCGGCTGACCAACTCGAGCAAACGGCGGGAGACCCGCGGGTCGGCGAGCAGGACCTCTTGGACGTCGCGCCGCGAGAGCACGTAGAGGGCGCAGTCGGCCAGGGCCTCGGCGAACGAATCTTGCATCCCCTGCCCCAGCAGCGCCATCTCCCCGAAAACGGCGCCCGGCTCGATGATGGCCGTGGTCAGGGCCTTGCCGTCCGGTGAGAGGCGGTAGAGCCGGACACGGCCCTCCTTGAGCAGGAAGAGCACCTCGCCATGTTCTTCGGGGGAATAGATGAGGGTGCCGGCCGCGACGTTGAGGTCGGGGAGGCGCCGCTCCAGGCCGGCCTGCTCTTCCGGGTTGAGGTCCTGGAACAGGATGGAAGCCTTTAGCTGTGGGGCGTTCGCAGGACGCGCCATGGCGTTTCTCCTCATCTGGTTAACCGCTTCGGGAGACATTATAGCCTGCCTGGGGGCAAAATGCAAACCAGGGGGCCGGTCACGAGGATGGGCCGGCGGGCTCCGCGCCCTCCGCGACGCAGAAATAGGTGCGGATCGGCCCGCGGCCGGCCCACTCGGCCAGGCGAAAGTAGGGCCACAGCAGGTAGCGCCAGGGCCGCAGCCCGGCCAGGCGGCGCAGGGTGCGGCCGGCCGGGCGCTCCCCGCAGCGCTCGCGCAGCACGGTGTCGAGGCTGAGGATAAAGGCACCATAGTCACCGTAGAAGCAGCGCGTGGCGGCGACGGACAGTCCGGCGCCGGCGGCCATAGCACGCAGGACGGCGTCGGGGAAGAGGTAGAGGTGGCGCGGGGCGTCGTAGCCGATCCAGGAGGGGCCAAAGAGGCGGGTGTCCCAGGACTCCAGGTTGGGCACGCCCACCGCCAGGAGGCCGGCCGGCCGCAGGGCTCCCGCCAGCCGGCGCAGCGCCGCCGCCGGGTCGGCCAGGTGCTCCAGGACGTCCCACAGGGTGATCAGATCGTAAGCGGCGGCGGGGAGGACGGCTTCTTCCAGCGGGACGGCCTGGACCGCGGCCTCCCCCAGCCGCGCGCGGGCCCGCGCCGCCGCGGCCGGTCCCGGCTCGATGCCGGCGGCCGTCCAGCCGCGCTGCCGCATCGCTTCCAGAAACTCGCCGGTGGCGCAGCCGACGTCCAGGACGCGGCCGGCCGTGGTGTGCAGGTGGCGGCGGAGGGCGCCGATCCGGCGCGCCCACAGCCGCCGCCGGCCCAGGCGGAGGAGCCAGTTCTCGCGCGGCTCCTGGAACGCCTCGTAGTCGTCGGGGTAGGACGCCTGCAGCTCGGCCCACGAGGGCAGCGGGTCGAGCCACACCAGCCCGCAGCCGGCGCAGCGGACGTAGCCAAAGGCGCCGCCGCCCAGCCGATCCCGGCGGGAAAAGAGGGGCAGCGCGCGGCCGGCCTGGCACCAGGGGCAGACGGACATTCCACACCTCGGACGCTTGCGAACCAGAGGCATTATAGGCGCAAAGGGTGCTTTGCGCAACCCCCCGGGGCTGTCAGAGCGTCGCGTTTTCCTTCCGCCAGACGACCGATTGACAGATTCCCCGCCGCGTGTTATATTGTATCTATCGATACTCCCGGCGTCTGCGTAATGGTCAATTTCACGATGAATTGAGCCTGACTTCCAGGCTCGCTTCCCCCAACGATCCGGCCACGCTGCAAGGCGGCGGCTGCTCGTCTCACATCTGGGCATTGCGGAATCTTGGTTGCTAGCAAGGAGGCGCTTATCGCATTCTTCCAAAGACCGACGCTGCAGTAGCTCTGCACGGCGTGTGCAGAGGATGCGCTCCAGAAAGGAGTCTATCATGTCCCGTAAAGTTCCGTTCACGCTGTTCATGCTCCTGATCCTCCTGTCTGGCCTCATGGTCCCCGGCGTAGCGGCCCAGGGGACGCCTCCACCCGAGGAGACCGTCGCGGAAAGTGCTCTGGATCTCGGCACGGCCGCTTCCCCGGACTCAGGCCTCGAGGGGGTTGCCTGGCGCTACACATTCTCCTCGAGCGTCCTCACCTACACCCCGCTCATCACCGGCACGGTGCATGGGACGGCCTCCAACGATGACACGAGCTTTCCCGCCATTAACCTGGGCTTTACCTTTACCTACGACGGTGTGGACTATACCCAGGTCAGTATCCAGAGCAACGGCTGGATCGCCCTGGGTGCTACCATCGCCAGCTCCTACTATCCCCTGAGCACCGGCACAACCAACAACGCCATCGCCGCCCTGGCGCGCGACCTGCAGGGCAACGGGACGACGTCGGAGTTGCGCTCGCTGACGGAAGGCACGGCCCCCAACCGGGTCTTTACCGTCCAGTGGACCGACTACAAGCGCTACGGAAGCTCCTACGTGGGAGATGCCTTTGACTTCCAGATCAAGCTGTACGAGACCTCGAACGAGATCGAGGTCGTCTACGGCGATTTCACCGTGTTCTACGTTGCGGCACCGCCTTATGGCCCCCAGGTGGGCCTGCGCGGCCCCAGCAACGCCGACTTCAACAACCGCACCCTGGACGCTAGCCTGAACTGGTCGGCCTCCGTGGCGGGGACGACCAACGCGGCGAGCATGACCCTGACCGACCTGGTCTTTCCCACCACGGGCCTGACCTACAAATGGGTCTTGGCCGTCGGCGTGTTCCTTGACCCGCCGGCGCAGACCGGCGGCGACTGCCGCGGCAGCGACGTGGTCTACAACATCACGGTGGTCAACCAGACCGGGGTAGCGCAGAGCTTTAGCCTGTCCTATACCAACGTCTGGCCGGTCAGCGGCCTCCCCTCCGCGACCGGTGTCATCCCCGATTGGGGCACCGAGGTCTTGACCGCCACGGTGCACGTCCCCTGGGCAGCGCCGGCCGGGGCCAGCGACGTCCTGACCGTCGTCGCCAGCGGCGGCGGCTACACGGGGCAGGCGACCGTGACAACCATCTCTTCGCTGGCCAATGGCTGGGACGATTACGCCGACGTCCCGCTGGGCCGCGAGGTGCGCGCTCCCTCCGTCGTCTACTGGGACGGCAAGCTCTACAAGATCGGCGGGTACGGCTACATCGGCAGCACGGGCGCGGCCCGGACGTGGGTGGACATCTATGACATCGCCACCAATAGCTGGACCGCGGGTGCCGACCTGCCCGCCGCGCGCTACTGGATCGACTGCGAGGCCATCGCCGCCAAGATCTATTGCGGCGGCGGCTACCTGAGCGCGGGCGTAAACACCCTCTACATCTATGACATCGCCACCAACACCTGGACCACCGGCGCGACCCTGCCGGCCAACCGCTACAACGCCGCCAGCGTCCAGCTGGGCGGCAAGTACTATCTGATCGGCGGGTACACGACGACCTACCAGGCGACCATGATCATCTACGACCCGGCCACCAACACCTGGGACTCGACCAAGGCCCCCATGAATGTGGCCCGCCGCTACTTTCACGCCGGGGTCATCGGCGGCAAGATCTACGTCGCCGGCGGCTATGGAAGCAGCCCCGTGACCTACCTCTCCTCGGCCGAGGTCTATGATCCCGCGACCAACACCTGGACCTATGTCGCCTCTATGCCCATGAACTGGGTGAACGCCGCCGACGGCGTCAAGCACGACCGCTTCCTGGTCCTGGCCGGCGGGTCGCCGACCAGCACGGCCGGCGCCTCCAACGGCGCCCTGGTCTATGATGCCGTGACCGACACCTGGGCCTGGCTGCCGCTCCTGGACCGCATGCTCTACAGCGCCGAGGGCGACATCGACGGCAACGGCGACTTTTGGTACGTCAGCGGCCGGATGAGCGTGGGTGGGGTCTGGTCCAACAGCCCCTACACCACCAAGCTGGCGCAGTGCGAAGAGTGCGAACCGGTCTACGGGGCCGACTTTACGGTGGCCCCGACCGTCCCGCGGCCGGCCATGCCGGCGACCTTTACCGGGTCGGTGGCCGGCGGCTCGCCGGTCATTACCTATGACTGGTCCTTTGGCGACAGCACCTACGGCAGCGGCCAGGTCGTCACCCACACCTACGCCGTCGCCGGCACCTACACCGTGGTCATGACGGCCACCAACTGCGACGGCGCCAGCTATGCTGTGGCGACCAAGAGCGTCGTCGTCGCGCCTGGGCCGCTGATCGTTGTCGACCCCCTGGCGCTGGAATCGACCCAGTGTCCCGACACCGTCACGACCCAGACGCTCTCGATCTGCAACCAGGGCGACGCGGCGCTGGTCTGGAACATCAGCGAGGTCTCCTGGACGGGCGTCCTGGCCGGCTCGATGCCCTTTGTGCCGGCGGTGGTAACCGGCGGACCGGCCCAGAACCCGGGGCTCACCACTGCCTCGCCCGACCGCACCGCGCCAGCGGCGCCAGAAGCCCCGGTCGACCCGGAAGCCGTCCTGTGGGACCAGCCGGCATCGGACGCGGTTACGGCGTATGTCGACCAGGAATTCCCCGACGCTCCCACCTTTTCCTCCTTCCTGGCCGACGACTTCATCAATGGCGCCCCGTGGGCGATCGACACCATCTTCGTCCCCGGCAACGGCTGGAACGGCTTTGCCACGCTGTTCAATGCCACGGGCCTGACCTGGCAGATCTATGCCGACTGCGCCGGCGTGCCCTGCGGCGATCCCTCGGGCGCCGGCAGCCCGCCGGTGTGGACCACGACCCTGCCCCCGACCGACCCGCAGGTCCTTATCACCACTGGCGGCGGCGGGTACCCGTCGAACACCACCCTCAACCTGGCGGCGCCGCTCTACCTGCCGGCCGGCCACTGGTGGCTGGTGTTCTACCCGTCGATGCCCTTTAGTGGCGGCGGCCAGTACGGCCGGCACCCGGCCGGCACGGCCAACGGCTACATCGGCCAGTTCGTCAACCCGGGCGGCGGCTTTGGCTACGGCACGGTCTGGCAGTCGTGGGCCGTGATCGGTGCGACGGCGTATGACATCGCCTTCCGCCTGGAGGGCAGCCTTGCTTACGACATCCCCTGGCTGAGCGAGGACCCGACCTCCGGCAGCGTGGTCGCGGGCGACTGCGCCACCGTCACCGTCACCTTTGACTCGGCCGGCCTGACCCCGAACACCTACACCGGCGCGCTGGAGATCACCAGCAACGACAACCTGAACCCGCTGGTCACCGTGGCGGTGACGTTGAACGTGGCCGGTCCTCCGACGGGCGTCAGCTTCGCCTATGCGCCCGCGGTCCCCTGGGTTGGTGAGCCCGTCGCCTTTGACGGCAGCGCCACTGCCGATGTCCCGATCGACTACAGCTGGGACTTTGGCGACGGCGTCTATGGCAGCGGCGAGGATCCCGTCCACACCTACACCACCTACGGCACCTTTACCGTGGTCATGACGGCGACCGCCTGCAACTATGCGGTCGTGGTCACCGACACCGTCGTCGTGGCGTCGTGTTACGTCTTTGTGGACGAGGACTTTGAGAGTCCATTCCCGCCGCTCGACTGGACCGTGGTCAACAACGGCGGGACGTGCACCTGGACGCGCAACGACGCCTTTGCCACGCCGCGGCCCAACTATGCCGGCGGCGTCGGCTTCTGCGCCGACGCCGACTCCGACAAGTGCGGCTCCGGCTCGACAATGGACACCGAGCTGCGCACGATGGTCCTCGACCTCTCCGTTGTACACACCGCGACCCTCAGCTACGTGGCGGCCTACAACGACCTCGGGGCCGGCGGTGACTTGGCCGACACCGACGTCAGCACCGACGGCGGGGCCACCTGGACGACCCTGCAGCGCTGGGACGAGGACCACAGCCCCAACGGCCCCGGCGAGCTCGTCACCCTGAACCTGACGCCCTACGCCTTCCAGGACAACGTGATGGTCCGCTTCCACTACTATACCGCCACCTATGACTGGTGGTGGGAAGTCGACCAGGTCCAGGTGGGCGGCTGCTACGTGCCCGGCGCGGCGCCGGACATCGCCGTCACCCCGATCAGCCTGACCCAGACCCTCTACCGCAACCAGGCGGCCGACCAGCTGCTGAACATTGCCAATGTGGGCCTGCTCCCGCTGAACTATACGCTGGACGAGGGCTGCGGCGCGCCGGTGGACTGGCTGGCGCTGAACCCGCTGGGCGGGGCCGTCCCGGCCCAGGGCGACGAAGACGTCACCGTCTCCTTTGACAGCACGGGGATGGCCGTCGGCACCTACAACACCAGCATCTGCGTGAACTCGGACGATCCTGACGAACCGCAAGTCGTGGTCCCTGTCACGCTGGTGGTGCTCGAAACGCCCGAGATTGCCGTGAATCCGGAGGCGTTGGCGGCCGAGCAGTGCGCCGATACCGTCACCACGCAGACGCTGCAAATCTGCAACGTCGGCGAGGCCACCCTGGAATGGAGCCTGCGCGAGATGCCGCGCAGCCTGCAGCAGGGTGGGTTCGCGCCCTTTGTGCCGGCGCCGGCCGTCGAGCGGCCGGTGATCACCTCGCCGGACCAGTGCGCGGCCTATGAGAACTATACCGGGGTTGAACCGCTCGGGGCGGACAAGTTCTGCCACCCCGACATCATCCCGGTCCCCATGGGCGGGCTGAACCCTGACGGGCCGACCGACATCGGCTATACGCTGGAGATGTACAGCACCGACACCCTCAGGTGGTTTGCGCTGAATGACTTCCCGGGTCAGACCACGATTGGCCCGACCCCCACCTACTATGGGATGGACTTTGACGTCCCGGCAACCACCCTCTACGCCCTCAACGACGCGACCGACCAACTGGGGACGATCGACCTGGCCACCGGCGCCTTTACCGCCCTGGTATCGTGCCCACCGCCGGTCGACAACTGGACCGGCCTGACCATCGACCCGGTCAACGGCACCTTTTACGGCTCGGATGCCACGGCCCTCTACACCATCGACCCGGCCACCGGGGCCTCGACCCTGGTGGGGGCCTTTGGCACTACCCTGATGATCGACATCGCCATGAACACGGCCGGCGAGATGTACGGCCACGACATCGGCACCGACTCGATCTATAGCATCAACCCGACCACCGGCGTGGCCACGCTCATCGGCCCCACCGGGTACGCCGCCAACTATGCCCAGGGCATGGACTTTGACAACGACGACGGCACCCTGTACATCTTTGTGTACACGGGCGGCGGCACCAACGTCTTTGGCACCGTCAACCTGAGCACTGGCGCGGTGACGCCGCTGGCCCAGAACAACCCCACGGGTGAGTTCGAGGGCGCCATCCAGACCCCCGGCCTGACCGACATCCCCTGGCTGAGCGAGGACCTGATCACCGGGACCGTGCCGGCCGGCGAGTGCCAGGACGTGGTGGTGACCTTTGATTCCACCGGCCTGACCCCGGGCGACTACCTGGCCGACCTGGTCATCGACAGCAACGACCCGGTCAACCCGCAGGTGGCCGTGCCGGTCACCCTGACTGTTGGGGCGCCGGCCGAGGCGCTGGCCCTGGAGTGGTCGCCGCTGACGCCGGTCATCAACGAGGTGGTCTACTTCACCGGGACGGCCGCCGGCATGCCGCCCATTGTCTTGGATTGGGACTTTGGCGACGGCAGCTATGGCAGCGGGGAGTACACGACCCACGTCTACGCCGTGCCCGGGGACTATACCGTCGTCATGACGGTCAGCAACGACTGCGGGTACGACGTCATGACCGCCACCATCACCGTGGTGGGCGAGCCCGACATTGTCGTGACGCCGCTGGTGCTCGAGTCCACCCAGTGTCCCGACACCACCACCACCCAGGATCTCGTCATCTGCAACGAGGGCGACGTGCCGCTGCACTGGGCGTTGGCCGAGTTGCTGCCCCCATTGGCCTCGGTGCCCGGCGCGCCGCGGGTCCCGTACGCCGGCCGGCCGGTAGCGCTCTCGCTGGCGGGCGATTCCGTCAGCGTGGAGACGAACCCGCCGACGGTCGACGCGCCCGTGTCGCTGATCCTGGACGACGGGACGGTGGAGAACAACATCGGCATCGGCGGGACGCTCGAGTTCATCTTCCTGAACCGCTTCACGCCGCTGGCGGACGAGTTCCCGTTCGACCTGAACCAGGTCCAGATCTATTTCGACTCGACCGGGCTGGTCAACGTGGGCGACGACATCGTCATTGTCGTCTACGAAAACACGACCGGCGGCTACGATCCGGCGCCGGGCTCGAACTGGCTGCTGTCGTACCCGACGACGGTGCAGGCGCTGGATACCTGGAACATCTACGATCTGCCGGCGCCCGTGGCCCTCAACGGCCCCGGCGATGTGCTGATCGGCGCGCTGGCGCTGGAGGTGCCGGGGACGAGCTACTGGCCTGCGGCTATCGACCAGACGGCGACGCAGCAGCGGTCGTGGGCGGGGTGGTGGAGCGCTTCGCCGCCGCCCGATCCGCCGCTTCTGCCGCCGGACACGAGCTGGGTGCTGATCGACGACTACTTCCCGGGCAACTGGATGATCCGCGGCTATGGCGAGACCAGCGCCGCGGCGGACCTGCCCTGGCTGAGCGAGGACCCGATCTCGGGCACGGTGGCGGCAGGCGCCTGCCAGACCATCACCGTGACCTTTGACTCGACCGGGCTGACCGCCGGCGTCTACACCGGAGCGCTGGAGATTACCAGCGACGATCCCGACACGCCGGTCGTCACGGTCCCCGTCACCCTGACGGTGGACGAGCCGCTCAGCGACGCCGACTTCACCTGGTCGCCGACGATGCCTGTCGTCGACGAGGTGGTCTACTTTACCGCCACGGCGGCCGGCGAAGAGCCGATCGCCTATACGTGGGACCTGGGCGACGGCAACGTGGCCACGGGTGAGTACGTTACCCACACCTATGACGCGGCGGGCACCTACACGGTGATCCTGACCGCCACCAACAGCTGCGGTGATCTGGTCGTCACCCACGACGTCACCGTCGTCGCGGCTTGCGTCGAGCCCGCCGGGGCCGACTTTGCCTGGACGCCGGAGAGCCCCACGGTGGATGAAGTGACCTACTTTACCGGGACGGTGGCCACCGGCACCGCGCCGCTGGCCTACGCGTGGGACCTGGGCGACGGGACGATGGCCTCTGGGCAGTACGTCACCCACGCCTACGCCGCGGCCGGCACCTACACGGTGCTGCTGACCGTCACGAACGACTGCGGCGAGGCTACGGCGACCTATGACGTCGTCGTGGTCGAGGCCTGCGAAGCGCCCTCCGGGGTCGACTTCACCTGGCTGCCGCTCGCGCCGTTCGTGGGCGACACGGTGACCTTTACCGGGACCGTGGCCGGCGGCACCGAACCGATCACCCTCGCCTGGGCCTTTGGCGACGGTGGAACGGGTACCGGCAGCCCGGTCGACTACACCTATACGGTGGCCGGCACCTACACGGTGGTGCTGACGGCGACCAACGCCTGCGGCGAGGCCAGCGCGACCTATGACGTGGTCGTGAGCGAGCCCGAGCCGGTAGTGTACTACGTCTACCTGCCGCTGATCATCCGGCCGTAACGACAGACTGTCGGGGCCGTCCACCAGGGCGGTTCCGACCCCGAACCACACTGGGGCCCGGCGCTACAAGCGCCGGGCCCCGTGCGTTTTCGGACAGGACACAGCGCGAGCTGCCGACTCGCGTCGCATGCGGCCGGGATCCGCACCTACTTTTTTTTGCTGAGGATAAAGGCGATCAGGCCGAGGACGACGATGCTCCAGTAGTTGATCGTCGAATCGAGGATGCCGAGGGCAAAGCCGATGTCGCGGGCCTGGGCTGCGGCGATGCCGGAGAGGAAGAGGGGCACGATCCAGGCAAACATCAGCTCCACCGCCCCGCGGCCGGCCGGGGTGATCGGCAGGGTCGTCAGGAGGGAGGAGGCCAGGGCGATAAAGACGACGACGGGGAGGGCCAGGTCGACCTGCTCGGGAAAGGCCCGCAGCACGCAGTAGAAACGCACGCTCTCCAGGACCCAGACGGCGGTGGTCTGTCCCAACAGCAGGGGCAGGTTCTTCCAGCGGAAGGAGAGCAGGGTGCCTTCCAGAAAGCGGTCGTAGAGTCCGCGGAAGCGGGCCGGCACCAGCCGGCGCAGGGTGGGGCCGAAGAAGCGCAGTCCCAGCAGGACGGCCACGGCGACGGCCACCAGCGCGATACCCCCCACGTAGAGCGCGGTCGGGGAAAAGTCGGCCGAGGCGTTCCGGGGGATGCGCGGCCCAAAGACGGCCAGGGAGGCCGCGACCATCAGGATAAAGAGGAGCAGCATGTCGAGCACGCGCTCGGCAAAGATCGTCCCCACGGTGCGCGAAAACGAGGCCCCCGTCGTGCGCTTGAGCAGGTAGCCGCGATAGAGGTCGCCCAGCTTGGCCGGCACGATGCAATTGGCGAACCAGGACAGGAAGATGATCTCGGTGAGGTCGAACAGGCGGGGCAGCGCCGGCGCTTCGCTGTCGCCGACCGCCGCGTTCTCCAGCAGCAGCCGCCAGCGCCAGGCCCGCAGCGGAAAGGTGGTGTAAAAGGCCAGAAAGCCCAGGGCGTACAGGAAGGGGTTGGCCCGCCGGATATAGCCCCAGACCTGGGCCAGGTCGATGTCGAGCTTCCAGATCGTCAGGGCAATGAGCCCGGCCGCGACGGCAAAGGACAGGAGCGTGCGCCAGTTGAGGAAGCGGCCTTTGAGGTTGGGCTCGGATGGAACCATGTCGGGGGATGTCATAGGGTCCTCTTTGTGGGGGGCACGACAAGGCGATAAGGCGATGAAGCGAGAAAGCGAGAGCGAAGGGATGGATCAGCGGGAACGCTGGCGGGTAAGGTCGCTGATCAATAGAGCGATAACCTCATCTGCCAGCGCCAGGCGACTGTCGAGAGTTTCGGGTTTGAGCAGTCGCTGGGCCCGCCAATACCAGCCCTTGCTCTCACGGGCAGAGCCGATAGCTACGCCCCAAAACCAGTTACGCTGCTTGCCATAGCCGCGGCCGTGTCCTTCCTCGACGTTTGCACTGACCGAACCAGCACTGCGAATCAACTGCTCCGCTATTGCCTTGCCGCGCTGATCGCGTATCAAGGTCGCGCAGTCCTGCCAGACCAGATCGTAAAGAAACAATGCTTTCCGGTACCCCAGGTTCTGCCATACCGGTTCCTGCTTAACGCGCGCATGCACATCTGCTTCCCATTCCTCGTATGTCATAGTGCTCCCCCATTGTTGTTACTTTTCCATGTTCGCTCCTCTTCTCGCCTTATCGCTTTCTCGCCTTATCGCTTTCTCGCCTTATCGCTTTCTCGCCTTATCGCTTTCTCGCCTTATCGCTTTCTCGCCTTATCGCTTTCTCGCCTTATCGCTTTCTCGCCTTATCGCTCTATCGTCTCCAGCCGTTCTGCCTGGTCCTGCATCGTCAGCGCCGCGACGAGGTCGCCGATATTGCCGTTCATCATCCCCGGCAGGTTCGAAAAGTTGCGGCCCAGACGGTGGTCGGTGACGCGGTCCTGGGGATAGTTATAGGTCCGGATCTTTTCGGCCCGTTCGCCGGTGCCGATCTGGGCGAGGCGCTTCTCGCCCAGATCCTGGAGGCGTTTCTCTTCCTCCTGCGCATAGAGGCGGGCGCGCAGGACGGCCATCGCCTTGGCCTTGTTCTGCAGCTGCGAGCGCTCGTCCTGGCAGGAAGCGACGAGGCCGGTGGGCAGGTGCGTGATCCGTACCGCGCTGTCGGTGGTGTTGACGCCCTGGCCGCCGTGACCGGCGGCGCGAAAGATGTCGATACGGATATCCTCGGGCCGGATCTCGACCTCCACTTCGTCGATCTCGGGAAGCACGACGACGGTGGCCGTCGAGGTGTGGATGCGCCCACTGGCCTCGGTCACGGGGACGCGCTGGACGCGGTGTACGCCGCTCTCATACTTGAGCTGGCTGTAGGCGCCCTGGCCTTTGACCTCGAAGATGACCTCCTTGAACCCGCCCAGGTCGTTAGGATGGGTGTTCATCAGCTCGATCTTCCAGCCCTGGGTTTCGGCGTAGCGGGTGTACATGCGGAAGAGGTCGGCGGCAAAGATAGCCGCCTCGTCCCCACCGGTGCCGGCGCGCACTTCGACGATCACATCGCGTTCGTCGTTGGGGTCACGGGGCACGAGCAGCACGTGGAGACGCTCCTCGAGCTCGGCCTGGCGCCCTTCCAGGGCAGCGCACTCTTCGGCAGCCATGGCGACAAGCTCGGGGTCGTCACCGATGAGCAGTTCGCGCGCCTCGGCGAGTTGGCGCGTAGCCTGGCGATAGTCGCGGGCGACAGTCACCAGCTCTTGCAGGCCGGCCAGCTCCCGGCCGTACTCCTGCAGCCGCCCGGGGGTGCGGAGGACCTCGGGATCGGCCAACAGCCGCTCGAGCTCTTCGTAACGTACAATGACATGGTCCAGTCGATCCAACATCCTGCATCCCTCAGAGTTCTACGTCGGCCAGGAGAAGCTTGCGCAGCTCGCGCAGGCGCTTACGCTGGGCGGGCGCGAGCTTGCCGCCGGCGGCCCGATCGGCCTCCAGATCCATCAGCTCTTCTTGCCGGGCGCAGAACTCGGCTTCGTCCAGCCGCGGCAGCCCCTCGCCTTCCCATTCGTAGCGGTCGAGGTAGCGTTCATAGTCTTGCGACGAGCAGAACAGGCTGTCTTGCGCCATCGGCTTCTCCTCCGGAATAACAAGCCCGGCATGCACGGCTATTCTACGATGGGGCGGGAGGTTTGTCAAACGGTGGTCCGGGGGCTCTCCGCAGCGGTTTCCGGCCATGCGCAAATCGGGAAAATGTGGTATAATTTCTATGGAAACCGCCCGATTGGGACGGTGCAGAAGGAAGCGCAAGATGAGACGCTCCGTGGTGCTGCTGGCGTGGCTGCTGATCGGGCTGACCGGCCTGGGCTCTGTGGTACGGCCGGCCCGTGGCGCGGCTGCCCCGGCCGTTGCCGTGGAGGCTGCGCCAACGCGGATGCCCCTGGAACAGGCCCCACCCCCGGCCCGCGTCGCGCTGGACCCGGACGCGGCTCCCGCCGTGGCCCCCGCGCCCGGCGCAGCCCAGCCGCGTCCCTTTACGCTGGCGGTGGACCGCGACCACGGCGGCGCTCCAACCCGGCTGGCGGCGGAGTTGGAAGCGGGCCTGGCGCGCGATGGGTACGAGGTCCGCCGCGTCGGCCGCGCGGGAGAGGCCGAGATCTATATCGGCTACGACCCGCCGGCCGGCTTCGAGACGCTGCCCTTGACGGCAACGGGCTTTGTCCCGGTGGTCTCGTATTGGTCGCCCATCACCGCAGTCACCTTCGCGGACCTGGAGCGCATCTACCGCGGTGAGGTGCGGACGTGGGCGGAAGTGGGGGGACCATCCGCGGAGCGGATCGTGCGGTTGGAGCTGCAGAGCGATCCACCCGCGCCCCTGGCCCCGCCGGCCGGCCGGCCCCTGCCCGACATCCCGGCCCTCGTCGCTGCCCTGAACGATTCCCCTGGCGGCATCGCCCTGGTCCCGCTGGAACTGGTGGATGTGCGGGTGCGCGCCCTGCGCATCGACGGCCGTGATCCGCTGCTGGGAGAAGCCCCCGTGCCGGGCGACCCGCTGGTGCAGCAGCTCTCTATCGCCGTGGCGCCCGCGGCCCCGGCTGCAGCGGCCGCTTGGGCCCGCACGCTGGCGGCGCAGCAGCGCTTGGCTCCACCCGCGCCGGCGATCGAGGTGATCGTCGTCGGCGATATCATGCCCGGGCGGCTGGTGGGCCGGCTCCTGGCCGTCTGGAGCGACTATACCTGCCCCTTTTCCCGGGTCTACGAGACGCTCGGCGCGGCCGACCTGACGATCGCCAACCTGGAAGGTGCCCTTTCCGATCGGATCGCGCCGCCCGAGGAGCGGCAGACGATGCTCTTTGTGGGGGACGGCCGCTTTGTCGATGGCCTGCGGTACGCGGGGATTGACGGCGTCAGCCTGGCCAACAACCACAGCCTGAACTTTGGCCGCGCCGGGCTCTCCGATACGCTCACGCTGCTCTCCGCCGCCGGGATCGCCTCCTTTGGGGCGGGACCGGACCTGGCGCAGGCCCGCCGCGCGGCTTTCTTCGAGGTCGAGGGGGTCCGTTTCGCCTTCCTGGGGTACGACGCCGTCAGCTACTATTACGCTGCGGAGGAAGGGCGGGCCGGCACGGCCCCGGCCGACCCGGAGCTGATCGCCGCCGACATCGCGGCGGCCCACGCGCAGGCCGATATCGTCATCCCCTACTTTCATTGGGGGGTCGAGTATACCCATAACGCCAATCGGATCCAGCAGGACCTGGCCCATCGCGCCGTCGAGGCGGGGGCCGCCATCGTCCTCGGCAACCACCCCCACTGGGTCCAGGGTCTGGAATCCTACCAGGGTGTGCCCATTGTCTACTCGCTGGGCAACTTTGTCTTTGATCAGGGACTCTCGCTCGAGACCCAGCAGGGTATGATCCTCCATCTTGTCTTTCGGGGCCACCGGCTGGCCGGCCTGCGGCTGCAGGCCATCCAGATCGCGGGATATCACCAACCCTTTTTGCTGCCGGCGGAGCAAGCGCAAGAAGTCTATCGGCAGGTAGAACAGGTCAGTCCCTTGTGGACACACGGCAAAGGAGCCCAACCATGAAGACGATCCGCAAAGAAGAGCTGGTCCGGCGTGTTGTGGAACGCACCCACATCTCCAAAACGACCGTCTGGCGCGTGGTGGACGCGACGATCGAGGAGATCGCCCTGGCATTGGCCCAGAAGGAGCGGGTCCACATCTCCCGTTTCGGAACCTTTGACCTGCGGCACTACCCTGAACGCATGGGGGTGCACCCGCGCACGCAGGAACCGATCCCCTATCCCGAGCGCTACGCCCCCAGCTTCCGCTCCAGCCTCACGCTCAAGAAGCGCGTCCGCGAGGGGCACTAGAGACCGTTGCAACGGCGTCAGACACGAATGTCTTGCTAAGGTGTCGGAGCGGGGCGCCGTGGGGGCACCGCGCCCCCGCGCCGGTGGCCTGTCGGGTTCGCCCCAGGGCATCCGGGATCCGTGTATCTGGGGCCCCCGTCCGTCAATCCGTATCTGTGCTTGACGGAATGAAGCGGTTCGATGTATAATAACGATTGTTCCGATGCACTCGACTGCGTACGTTGAGCAGGGCCGGTCTGCGGCGAGGAAAGGTCACCCTATGGAAAGAAGGATGTCGGGCCAGGAACCAGCGCGCGGAGGCGGGCCGGCCGAGCCGGCGTTCCATTCTGTGCCCTTGTCGACACTCTCCCCGGAGCTGCTCAGCCCCTTTTTCCACGAGTTCCGCACCTCCCTGACCATGATCAAGACCTGTATCGCCCTGCTCACCAATCCCAGCGTCTCGTACGACGCGGCCGAGCTGCGCGAGTTTATGGACATTGTCCGGCGCGGCGGCGATCGTATCGATCGGCTCGTGCGCGATTTTCTGACCATCCTCAAGCTGGAATCGGGCGTGGCGGCGAAGGAGGCTGGCGAGGCGGAACCGACCGAGGATATCGCCTGGGCGGTGGAGACGGTGGTCAACGGGCTCAAGAACGAGGCGAGCGAACGCGGCGTCACCATCCAGGTCAAGGTGCCGGAAGGACTGCCGGCCGTGCCCGTCCTGGACGAGCACCTGCAGATGATGGTGGAGAAACTGGTGCACAATGCGATCAAGTTCTCCAAACCAGAGGGGGGGCAGGTGATCGTCCGGGCGACGGCGGAGGAGGCGGTGATCCGCTTCGATATCTCCGACCAGGGGATCGGCATCCCGCAGGAAGAGCAGATCAAGGTCTTTGACCGTTTCTACCAGCTTACGCGCGCCGGCCTCGAGCGTCAGGGCGCCGGCCTGGGTCTGGCCGTGACCCGCGGGCTGATCGAGCTGTACGGTGGACGGATCTATGTCGAGAGCGCACTAGACATCGGCAGCGTCTTTACCTTTGTTCTGCCACGGACCCGTGTCGTCCAGCCGGCCGCGCCGCCGCCACCCCCACTGCCTCCTCCGCCGCCGGCCGAGCCGGCGGGCGAGGACGTTCCCCTCACCGCCGAGGAGGCCTTCCGCCGGCTGGGGATCACCTTTGGCGAGGAGAAGAAACCCGAGGATCCGCCGCCCGCCGAGCCGGAGGGCCAGTCTGCCGGCTTGTTCGGGTGGCGCAAAAAGTAGCAGCGGGCGACTGGGGCTGGATTGTGACACGAACAATCGTGGGGGCGGATTTTCCGCCCCCACGATCGGTTTCCATGCGGCGCTGCGCCGGGGCCGCAGCGATGGCGTCAGTAGATGAGTATCCCCAGCAGCGCTGCGCCCAGGATCACGAATATGGGGTGGATTTTGAGGAAGGTGACCAGGACAAAGGCCGCTACGGCGATGGCGATCCGATCCCACGGCGCTACCGGGGCGGCCAACCCCCGTCCTTTGGCCGTAATCACCGGGGCGGCCAGCTCATAGGTTGTCCAGAGCAGCAGCCCGACCACGGCTGCCTTGGCCCCGCTCAAGGGGGCGGTGAACTTGGGGTTGTCCTTGATCCGCCAATAGACCAGCGCCACGGTAAACATGAGCACCAGGCCGGGCAGGTTGATGCCCAAAAGGGCCAACGTGGCGCCGAGGACGCCGCCAAGAAACCCACCTTCCTTCGCGGCGACCTGGTAGCCGACGTAGGCACTCATCTTGATGGCGATGGGACCCGGCAGCGCGTTGCCCATGCCGAGATAGTCGACGAACTCTTCCTTGGCCATCCACCCGTACACATCGACGACCTCTTTCTGCAGCAAGGGGATCATCGAGGGACCGCCCCCATAGCCAAAGGTGCCGACCTTGAGAAAGGCAAAGAAGAGGAGCCACAGCGTCTTGAGCATTCTAGCCCTCCGTGATCATGCGTTCGGCCTCGTCGATCAGCCGCTCCAGCTCGGCATCCATGGCCTTGCGCCAGGGGACGGCCTCCTGCGCCGTCAGCGCCCCTCCGCCGTCCCGCAGCTCATAGGCCATATCCCACCCGGCGCGCGCGGCAAAGGCCTCCAGCTCGGCCTGGCGCGCGGGCGGATAGGCCTGGCGCAGCAAGGTGCGAAATAGCTCTGCCAGGTGGCCTCGCCCTTCGGGGTCGAGGGCTGGCAGCGCGCTCCAGCGGTGCGCGTCGTGTGGGGAAGCAGGTTGCCCAGCCCGGGCGAAAAAAGCCTCCTGACAGTCGTGGCAGTAGCGCCACTCGCCCAGGCCGGCATGATTGCCCGGATTGCCGGCGATGATCCCCCGCAGCAGCCGACGGGTAGGCTTCATACCCATACCTCGCATCAGGATGTCCGGCGGCCATTATACGCCGAAAGGCCTGTTTTGGCAACGGCCGGGGGATGCCATTGACAGCCGCTGGACGGGAGACTATAATAGGTGGCGGTGGCCGGCGGACAGAGCGGTCGTGGAGCAGTCCTCCCACCTATGGCGCCGGCATGGTAGAGGAAAAGCGATGGACCGACATACCGTGTTAGAGCGCATGGATGCGGCGCGGGCTGAGCTGCTAAAGACCATCACCGGCCTGGATGAGGTGCCCACGACCACCCTGCCGGTTGTTGGGGCGTGGACGATCCGGGAGGTCTTTGCCCACCTGGCGGGCTGGGCCGCCTGGCACGTGGCGACGATGCGCCGTGCCGTGGCCGGCCAGCCGGCCGACTTCTCCCCGCTAGCGGACCGCGACGCCTTTAACGCGCGCCTGGTCGAGGAGCGCCGCCGTTGGACGATGACCGAAATCCTGGATGAGTTGGACACGGCGCGCACGGCCCTCGAGTCCCTCCTCGAGGCGCTGCCCGAGGAGGACCTCTTCCGCGTCGACTACCTGTCGGGCCCGCAGTGGGACAACCTGGCCGGATGGCTGCGCGTGCTCCGCGAACACGAAGAAGAGCATGCGAAGCAGATCCGGGCGTGGCGTGCCGCGGTGACGATGATCTAGGGCCAACGACTGCCGACTTGACAAAAAAGAACTCTTGTTCTATACTATCCTTGTCGAGGAACGATCTATCAGCAGACCCCTTTTCCAAGATGCCATCACAGGGGCCGTTGTCCACCGACAAGGAGCGAGCGTCATGTTGGCACTGAGCATTGCCCTGGCAGCGGTATGGCTGCTGGTGGACCTTTGCTGGCGCGCTTTTGGCAAGGCCGCCCCGGAGCGCTGAGGCCGCGCTCGCCGTGTGGTATACGAGCCGGCCATTCCCCACACCGTTTCCCCAATTGGTACGGTACATTCTGGCAGGCTGCCCCGTGATTCGTACCGCGGGCCGCCGGTGGATTCCCCAAGGGCGATAGGCAGCCGGCTCCAGCCGCCCCGTCCTGCTAGGCCAATACTTCTGCCGAGCCACAAGCAGCTTGCGGCATCGTGAGTGCGCGGACTCTCCAATTGACCCCCGGGCGAAATGTGGTAAGATAGGGGGGCAATCGTTCTCAGGAGGCCGCATGATTGGATTTGTCGAGATATTGGGAGGGCTGGCGCTCTTCCTGTATGGCATGCGCATGCTCAGTGCGGGCATGGAGAAGCTGGCCGGCGACAAGATCCAGCTCTGGCTGGACCGCATGACCCGCAACCGCCTGCGCAGCGCCGTATTTGGGGCGACGGCCACGGCCCTGATTCAGAGCAGCGGGCTGCTCATGGCTACCATGATCGGCCTGATCAACGCCAACCTGATGACGGTCGAGCAGGCTATTAGCGTGATGCTGGGACAGGAGATCGGCACGACGCTCACGGCCCAGATCGTGGCCTTTGATATCGGCAATATCCGTCTGCTTTTTATCATCGTCGGGCTGGTCCTGATCGAGTTCTTTCCCCGCCGCGACTGGAAAAAGTACGGCGAGATCAGCATGGGGCTCGGGGTGATCTTTTTAGGCATGACGTTGATGGCCGGCGCCCTCGACCCCCTGCGCGAGATCCCGTGGGTGGCGCAAGGGCTGAACGCGATGGGCACCTACCCCTTGGTCGGGGTCGCCGTGGGATTGATCTTTACCGCCCTGGTACAAAGCAGCGGGGCGGTTACGGCGATGACGGTGGCGATGGGCATCAAACAGGCCATCACCCTGACCGGCGCCGTGGGGGTGATCCTGGGGGCCAATATCGGTTCGTGCATCACCGGGTTTATGGCGGCCATCCGCCTCTCTCGTTCGGCCCGGCAGGCCTCGATCGCCCAAATCCTCATCAATGTGACCGGCGTGCTCCTCTTTCTCCCCTTCATCACGCCCTACGCCGGCCTGGTGAGCCGCACTTCGAGCGATCTGCCGCGGCAGATCGCCAACGCCCACACGATCTTTAACCTCGCCGTCAGCGTGCTCTTTTTCCCCTTTGTGTGGCAGATCGCCCGCCTGGTCAAGTGGCTGATCCCCGAGAAACCCGCGGAGAGCAAGCCCCGCTTGACGGCCTACATCGACGAGCGGCAGTACAGTGTGCCCGCGGTCGCCCTGACCGAGGCGGCGCGCGAGCTGCACCACATTGGCGAGGTGACGGCCCAGATGCTCGAGACCAGCCGGCGGTCGCTGCGGGAGCGGGATATTCCCCTGGCGCAGCAGGTCCTGGCCCAGGAAGAAGGCCTGGTGGACCCGGTGTGCAAGGAGCTGGGCACCTTTGTCAACGTGTTGATGCAGCAGGATCTGAGTGTGGCCCAACAGCGGCGCTGTTTCCAGATCAAGAACTTGCTGGTCGACATCGAGCGGGTGGGGGACCTGGCCGAAGACCTGGCCCAGGTGGCCATCGAGCGGGTGCAGGACGGTGTCGAGTTCAGCGCGCCAGCCAGCGCGGCTTTGGACGAGTTGTGGCAGCACGCGCACCGCACCTATGTCCTGGCCTTGCAGTCGTTTCAGAAAGGCGACCGCGATATGGCCCAACAGGTCTGCCGGCTGGAGGACGTTTTCGACCAGCTCTACTGGCAGACGCGCCAGGGGCACATCGAACGGCTCGAAGGAGGGCTCTGCCAGCCCGAGGCCGACGTGATCTTTACCGAAACGCTGCGCAACCTGGAGCGCATCAGCGACCACGCCGACAACCTGGGCGTCAGTGTCATCCGGACGTGACGGCTGTGCCGTTCACAGCGGGCGGTTTCCCTCAATCACCCGAAAGTAGTAGGCCGCAGAACACTCTTTACCCCCATCGCGCTATTGATTCATGGGGGGCATGCGAGTAAAATGAGGCAGAGTTCACAAGGAAAGATGATTGAGAGAGGAGGTGTCACAAGCCAATTTTCTCACCGGCAGCAGCGTTACGTAGTGAACTAATCAAACGACGGAGGTTTCAATGAAAGCACTCAAAGTTCTCGCTCTGGCAATGCTGATGGTTATGGTGGCGGTTCCCTTCGCCGGCGCCCAGACCATTACCTGGAACTCGTCCTTCACCGTGGTGAACCTCGGCTCCGCCGATGCCGCGGTCACTGTCGCCTTCTACGATGAGGCGGGCGCCGAGTACATCCCGAACCCGCTGGATGCTGGCGGCACGCTCCCCAACCCGTTCACCCTGGGCCCCGGCGGCTCGATGATCATCGTCATGCAGTTCGTCAGCGCCTCGCTGCCGGACGGCCGCTACTCGGTGGTCCTCTCGGCCGACCAGCCGATCGTCGCCATCGCCAACCTGCAGGGCCTGCAGGACCCGACCGTTAACTACAACGGGTCCTACAGCGGCAGCGAGGATGTCGGCCAGACGATGGCCTACCTGCCCAGCGTGAGCAACGCCTTCTACGATTGGTACAGCCACCTGTCGATCCAGAACCTGACCGACGCGGCGATGGACGTCACCGTTCGGTTCTATCAGGGTTCGGTCGACGTGATCGGCGAGATCACCAAGGAAGTCCCGGCCTACTCCTCCTGGCACCTGACCATGGACGATGCCGGCATCACCCCGGCCCTGCCGGCCGACTATAACGGTTCGGCCACGGTCGAGGCCGCCGGCCCCGTCGCCGTGATCAACAACGACTATAACCAGGGGATGTCCCTCGGCGCCGAGCAGACCTACACGGGCGCCGTCGCCGGCTCGAACGACCTGTACTGCCCCGGCCTGTACGACATGTTCCTCGGCCTGTGGTACTCGTCGCTGAACGTGCAGAACATTGGCACCGACGAAGCCACCGTGACGATCTGGTACTCGGACGGCATGTCCGAGACCCAGACGATCGCCCCGAGCGCGGCCTACCTGGGCGTCTACATGTCCGGCACGCACGACGGCTTCTTCTCCGCGCATATCGCGGGCGACCAGCCGCTGGTCGCTGTCGCCAACGCCACCTCCGGCGCCAGCTCCCAGACCTATGAGTGCGCCGCGGCCGGCGCCACCGAGCTCCGCACCCCGCTGGCGATGAAGTGGTTCATCGGCCAGTACAACACCGGCATCCAGGTGCAGAACATTGGCGCCACCGCTGCCGACGTCTGCATCGAGTACGAGGGGTATACGGACGATGACGAGTGCGTGAACGTTGCCGCTGGTGGCGTCAACATCTTTGCTACGAGCTACGCTAGCTACCTGCCGGACAACTGGAGCGGCTCGGCCCGCGTCTACTCCGTCAACGATCTGGTGGGCATCGTCAACCAGAACAATGAGCTCCCGGGTGAGGCCACTGGCGACTTTGCCCTGAGCTTCCTGATGTTCGCTGGCAACTAGTCAGCGGGCAGCAGCACATTCCTTCTGTACCAGGGAGGGCGCCGGGCAACCCCCGGCGCCCTCTGCTATGCACGGCGTGTACGCCGCAGCAACCGTGAGCCCGGGGGCATGGGCAGATCAGCCCCCTCCCCCATGGACAAGGCGAGGAGACTATGAGCAGCCGCTGGCCCCGAACCTGTATCGTCCTCCTTCTTCTCTTCCTGTTCGGCGCCGCGGGCCCGTCCGCGGCGCGGCCCGGCCCCTCCTGGCCGGCCCACCGCTGGACCCCTGGCCTCAACCTCTCGGAGACGGCAGGGCGCTCCACCTTCCCGAGCCTGGCCCGGGTGGCGGGCGGCGCGGCGACATGGGGCGTCTGGACCGACTACAGCGACGGCGCCGGCGAGGTCTGGGGACGGGAGCGGCCGGACAGCGCCGGCGGCTGGAGCGCCCCGGTGAACCTGTCCGCTGACGCGCGGGCCGACGAGGGGGCCGTGCTCTATGCCGACCGCCAGGGCCGGCTGCACCTGGCGTGGACGAGCCGGGCTCCCGGCGCCGGCACACGGCTGCTCTACCGGCAGTGGTCGGGCGGAACCTGGGCGCCCACGACGCTCCTGCACGAGAACTCTGTCTATGTCCCCTCGACCTATGGCCTCTTTTTCTGCGAGGATCTTGCTGGCACGCTGTGGCTATTCCGTACCCTCGGTTCCGGGGTCAGCACCACCCGGCTGCAGAGCGATGGCTGGGAACCTCTCAGCCCGTGGACCTATGTCAGCGGCATGCAGGGGCTGGGGGCCATCAGCGCCGGCAGCGACGGCCTCTTTCACGTCGTGGCGCTGGGGCAGAACGAGGGCAACATGGGCGGGCCCTACGACCCCTTCCTCGACGACGCCTACTACACCACCACGAGCGACGGCACCGTCTGGAGCCCGCTGGTGAACATGGCGGGAACCGGCACGGTCGCCTTCGACCTGGGCCTGGCCTGGGATGCCGGCGGCGCCCTGCACCTGCTCTGGAGCGATATCCATCCGCTGGGCTCGGTGGACTCGGTCAAGTCGGCGGTGTACGAGCGTGTCCTCAGTGGGGGGGAGTGGGGCGCGCGGGTGGAGCTGACCCAGCCCAACACGGACCAGGCGGTGCAGGACCTGGCCGTGTTGGCGGACCCGGCCGGCCGGCTTCACCTGGCCTGGAGCGAGGGCGTGTTCAGTGGGACGGCGGCCGTCGACCTGTCCATCCGCTACCTGCGCTGGGATGGGCTGTGGGGGATGGAAGAGACGGCCTTTACCTCGACGCTCCCCAGCCTGAACGTGGACATGGTGCTGGACCGGCTGGGCGAGCCGGCCGTGGCCTGGGAAGAAGGACTATCCACGGCGGAAGAGGTCTATTTCAGCGCGCGGGAACTCGTGCTGCCCTTCAGCATGTTTCTGCCCGCGGTAGAGCGACTGCCCTGATGGAGCCTGCCGCAGGGCCGCGTCGCGTCAGGCCCTGGGTCCGGCCTCCTCCGCCTTCAGCGCCGCGGCACCACGACCATGGGCAGGTAGAACGTATCGGGCCAGGCAGGGAGCACCTGCACGACGCGGGTCCCCATCCCCCGCCCACAGCCGCTGGCGGCGGTGACGGTGACGGCGTGGGTGCCGGTGACTGTCCAGCTATAGAAGGTTGTGGCACCGATCGCACCATTGTCCCAGCTAAAAGTCACGGGCAGCGTAGCGGTGAGCGGGACAGGAGCGGCCGTGTAGAAGCCTGCCTGGCCCACGAGCAGCGCCCCTGGTCCGTAAACTGCCGCGCCCATAACCGGCGTGCAGACGGTGGCGTAACGCAGTTCCGCTGCCCCCAGGTCGCTGTAGGAGATGTGCGGCTGGCCGGCTGCGTCCAGCTCCAGCGAAATGGTGTGGTCACTTGTCTCCATCGTATCCACTGTCTCGATCTGCCAGGACTGCCCGTCCAGGTAGGCATAGCGGAGTTCATCACAGTAGCTCCAGTCTATGGCGTAGTCATAGTGGCAGTAGGCGATGTGGGGTCGGTCCTGTGCGTCGAGCGCCAGGGAAGTGTTGCCGCCGGTCCATCCCGCACTATCCACCGTCGTGGTGAGCCAGGCTGTGCCATCATAGGAGGCATAGCGCAGGTCGTCACAGAGCGCACGAGGATAATAGTTCGTGCAGTACGAGATGTGCGGCCGGCCGGCCGAATCGAGGGCGAGGGAGGCAAAGAATCCGGCGTGGTTGCTGGCATCGACTACCTCGACGTGCCAGCCGATCCCCTCGCGGCGAGCATACTTCAGGCTCCCCTGCGCGCGGTCGTGATAGGCGATGTGGGGCTGGTTGTCCTGATCCACGGCGATCGAGGTGTACCATCCCGGGAAGGCCAGGGTGTCCACGATGTCGATCTGCCAGCCTGACCCATTGTTGTAGGCATACTTCAGGTTCCAGTTTGAACCGTCAAAGTATGAGATGTGGGGATGGTCCGCTGTGTCCAGGGCCAGGGAGGCAAACCACCCCACCGCGTCCACGCTATCCACCGTCGTGGTGATCCAGGCGCTGCCGTCGTAGCGGGCGTAGCGGAGGTCACTGTGAGCAATGTCCTGGTAGGCGATGTGGGGTCGGTCGGTGGAGTCTAGACGCAGTGAGGCCCAACGCCCCAAATCGCCAGCACTATCCACCGTCTCACTTACCCAACGGCTGCCGTCTGACCAGGCATAACGCAGGTCTTTGGCTGGGTAGGCCCAGGCATAGCCGATGTGCGGCCGGCCGGCTGCGTCGAGCTCCAGCGAATCGTGGACGACATTCTCGCGGTGGTCTACCACCGCGATGGTCCAGTCTGACACGAGTGGGGGAGCGGGCTCCGAACCTGACATGGTGGGCACGCTGGCTCGGGAAGCGCCGGTCATGGGAAGGGGGCAGATGCTTGCCCCGACCAGTAAGGAGCTCAGCGCTGCCAGAGAAGCCCCGATCACAACCCCGCGACGGTGGTGTGTCATCTTGTCCCTCCAGGTCGCGGCAACGCTCGGCGTGGGCGCGGCGGCGGTTCATTCCGCCGGGGCCACCTCCCCAAAGTCGCCCTGGTAGGGCCGGAGGCCGTGGTTGGGGCCGGTCACGTGAGCCCGAAAGGCCCGCCGGAAGGCGGCCCAGTCGCCGCGGAAGAGCGCGCGCAGGCCGGCGCGGAGATAGCCCAGCGCCCCGAGAAAGGAGTACAGCAGGTAGGGCAGCCAGACCCAGTTACGGCGGCGCACCGGCTCCCGCAGCAGGAAGCGCAGGAGCCAGCGCGGCGCCCGCTGGGTCTGGACCAGCTTCAGCAGGCCGTTGGTATAGGTGCGCTTGTTGATGAGAAAGTGCTGGCGGTAGACTTCCTCGATCTCGTCCTTCAGAACACCCTCACTCTTGGCCCGCTCGTAGAGCTCGGTGCCGGGATAAAAGGTCAGGGAGAACATCACGATCTCGTAGGGTGTGGCCATCTCCAGGAGCAGCCGCAGCGTCTCCAGGTTGTCGTCCTCCGTCTCCCAGGGGTTGTCCACGATCATGTCATAGGCGGGCGGGATCATGCGATCGCTGAACTTGCTCAGCACTTCGGCCGCGTGCAGGATGTGCTCGCGCTTGGTCGGGCGGTGGTAGATCTCGCGCATTGTGCGCATGCTGCCGGTCTGGATGCCCATGCGCGCCTGCGTCATACCGGCGTCCACGAGCATGGCGATCCGCTCTTCATCCACCATGGGCGGCTGGAAGCCGGTGATAAACATCGGCCGGCCGATCTCGCGCTTATAGACCGCACAAAAGTCGCGCAGGATCTCGACGTCGCTCATAAAGTTGTCGTCTTCGATCTTGATCAGCCGGATCTCGGGGTAGGCGGTCGTGATGGCCTTGAGCTCGCCGATAAAGTTGGGCACGCTGCGCCGGCGGATACGCCACTGGCGGTCGTAGATGCCGCGCAGGGCGTTGTTGCAGCAGTACCGGCAGGCATAGGAGCAGCCGCGGGACATCAGCGTCGTGTAGGTGGGCACGGCGTCGCTCGTATAGGGCCACGACAGGTAATAGATCAGCCGCTCGGGAGTCAGCGGCTCGAGGCGGCCCCGCTCGAGCACGTACGAGGTGGCCGGGTCATAGTCCGGATAGGGAAAGACGTCGAGGTTTACCTCGAGCGGGCGCAGCGGCGTGCGCACGATCTCGCCGCCCTCCTTGTACCACAGGTTGGCGATGTCGGTGTAGCCCTGGCCAGCGGCCAGGTGCTGGGCCAGCTCGCGGATGGCCTCTTCGCCCTCCCCTACGCAGACGACGTCGGCGTACCGCAGACACTCGTCGGGTCGCACCGTGGGGTGGATGCCGCCCCAGGCAATCGGCGCCCGGACCGCCTGGCGCAGGTGGCGGGTGATCTGCACGGCATTGTCCATATAGTTGGTCATCAGCGTGATGCCGACCAACCCGCTGTCCCCCACCCACTGAGCGATCTGGTCGAGCGTGTTCGGGGGGTAGGCGTAGCGGAACCCCTCCCAGGGCAGACCCTCGGTCTCCCGGGGCAGAAAGACCATCTGCACCGCAAAGCCGGCCTCCTTCAGGACGGCCGACAAGCAGCGCATGCCGTACGAGACGATGCTTTCAAAGGGCGAGATCAGCGAGATCTTCATCCGGCTACCTCTTCGAACACCCGCAAAAAGTTGCCCCCCAACACCTTTTCGATCACCCGCTCGCTCAGGCCGCGCCGCAGGAGCGCTTCAGTCAGCCGCGGCAGGTGGCTGACGTCGGGCATATCGTGGAACTGGTCGGCCGGCCCGTGGAAGCCAAAGCCGTCATAGTCGGTACCCACGCCGACGTGGTCTTCCCCGCCCACCTGGAGCAGGCGCGCGATGTGGTCTACCAGCCGCTCCAGCGTGGCCTGGCCCTCGGGGGCCACAAAGATCGGCACCAGGGTGACTCCCACCAGCCCGCCGCCCTGGGCGATGCCGCGCACCTGCTCGTCCGTGAGGTTGCGGGGATGGTCCTGCACGGCGCGGGCGTTGGAGTGGGAGGCAATCACCGGGGCCCGGCTGACCGCCAGGACGTCCTGCACCCCGGCCGCGCTCAAGTGCGACAGGTCCACAATCATTCCCAGCCGGTTCATTTCCTGCACCGCCTCGACCCCCAGCGTGGTCAGCCCGCCGTTGGTGCGGGCCTCTTTCTGTCCGTCGGCCAGGGCGTTGCGCCGGTTCCACGTCACGGTGAGCAGGCGCACTCCCAACCGGTAGAAGCAGCGCAGCGCCGCCAGGTCGCCCTCGATGGCCTCGCCGCCCTCAATCCCCAGGAGTCCGGCGAGCTTGCCCTCGGCCTTGGCCCGACGGATCTCGGCTGCCGTGGTGGCGACGAGCATGCCGTCGGCGTTGGCCGCGGCCTCGCGGTAGAACAGGTCCAGCAGCTGCAGCGTGCGCCGTATGGCCTCTCCCGGGAGGTATTCATCCTCGACAAAGAGGGCAAAGAGCTGTGCCGTGACGCCGCCCTCGAGCAGGCGGGGCAGGTCGGCGTGGCCGGTGGTGGAGCGCTCGCCCAGGGAACGCTTCTGGCGGTCCAGGGCCAGCATCGTATCGCTGTGCCCGTCGCAGACGATGGCCCGGCGGTGCAGGGCGAGGGCGGATTCGGAGAGGGGTTTCATGGTGGGCTCCTTGTGGGTAATCGGTTATCGGTGATCGGGTATCGGGTATCGGTGATCGGTGATCGGTTATCGGTGATTGGTGAATGGTGACTGGTTATCGGTTTGCGCGCCGGAGCGCGTCCCAGAGAAAAGCCAGCGGCAGCCCCACGAGCGCGCCCAGGATAGCCCCGGCGGCCACATTCAGCCGGGAACGCGGGCTGTAGGGAGATGCGGGCACCGCCGCCGGCACGAGGACGCGCACAGTGAGCGTGCCTTCGGACTGGGTGGGGTTGAACTCGTCCTGCACCCAGGACTGCAGCCGGGCGGCTAGCTCGTTGGCCAGGCGGGCGGCCTGCTGCGGGTCCGGGTCGTCTACCTCGATGACGAGGCGCGCCTCTGCGGGCACGAGCCCCACGTACAGGCGGCCCTGCAGGCCGGCCGGCAGGGCGGGGTCGGCCTGCGGGAAGGAGAGGAGGGCGGCGCGCAGGAGGTGCATCCGCGGCTCCAGGTAGAGCTTGGGGTCCCAATTGGCGACCGCGGGCACCACGGCCACCTGCGTCGTGGCGCGGTAGATGCGGGGCTGTGCCAGGCTATAGCCCAGGGCGGCCAACGCGGCAACGGCGGTGACCAGGGCGACCACCCACCAGCGCCGGCGGAGGAGCTGCACGACCTCGGCAAATGTCATGATGTTCTCCAGTTCACACTTCGCAGTCTGGCGTTCGCGGCTCTCCTGCTGCCGGGTCAGCTGGCAACTGCCAACTGCGAGTTGACGAATGCACGGATTTTCTCCTGGAACACCGGCACATCGAACTGCTCCGCGTGCCGGCGGATCGACTGGGGATCGAAATCGTCGTCGCGCCAGTCGCCCAGCACCGCGCCCAGTGCGGCGGGGTCCTGTGGGGAGAAGAACCGGCCGGTTGCGCCCTCCACCACGGTCTCCAGGGCCCCGCCGGCCGCGTAGGCGATCACGGGCCGGCCGCAGGCCTGCGCCTCGACCACGCTGATGCCAAAATCCTCCTCGCTGGGAAAGAGCAAGGCCCGACAGTCGCGGTAGAGTGTCCGCAGATCCTCGTCGCTGACCCGGCCGAGGAAGCGCACCGTGGGGCCGGCCAGCTTTTCCAGCCGCGGCCGGTCGCGCCCGGCGCCAAAGACGCGCAGCGGCAGCCCCAGCCGCGTGCAGGCGGCCACGGCGACGTCAAAGCGCTTGTGCGGCACGAGGCGTCCGCCTGTGAGGTAATATTCCCCGCGGCCCTGGGCCAGGGGAAAGGCGGCGACGGCGGCCGGCGGGTAGATGACGGTGCTCTCGCGGCCGTAGAACCGCTGGATGCGGCCGGCCACGGTGTTGGAATTGGCGATAAAGGCCTGGACACGCTGATTCGCCGCCCGGTCCCACTCGCGCAGCGCGGCAAGCAGCGGCTCCAGCAGCCATGCGGCCAGCCGGCCGAGGCGCTCGCCCTGCAGGTAGGCCGCGGTGTTCCACAGAAAGCGGGCCGGGTTGTGGCAGTAGCAGAGGTGCGGCGTGCCGGCCGGCGGCACGATCCCCTTGGCAAAGGCGCTGCTGGAGCTGAGGATGGCGTCGTAGCCGCCCAGGTCGAAGGAGGCGAAGGCGCGCGGATAGAGGGCGAAGTAGAGGCGGGCGACCTGCACCCGCCGGGGCAGGCGCTGTAGGAACGAGGTGCGGATGTCCCACTGCTGGAAGGCGGCCGGCATGCGGGCGCGGTCGTAGAGCGAGGTGTAGACCGGCGCCTCCGGGTAGAGCGCGTGCAGCGCCTCCAGGACCCGCTCGGCGCCGCCGTATTGGTTGAGGTAATCGTGGACCAGGGCGATCTTCATGGCCCCTATTATACCACGTGCGCGGGATGTGGCAAGGACGGCCGTGCGGTGCTGTCTCCAGCTACGATGCCACACGCGCCGGAAAAAGGGGACGCCGACCTATGCGCTACGGGCCCATTCGCCCAGACTGGGCTTTGATGTAGGCGACAGCCGCTTCGAGCGGGGCATCGATCCCCTGTTGAATCTGGGCACGGTCCAGCGGCACCTCTACGTCCGGGATGACGCCGTGCCCCTCCAGCACGGTGCCGTCGGACAGGACGGTCCGGGCCAGCGGGTAGATGAAGAGCGCCCCGTTGGGCAGCTGGACGATGTCCCCGACCAGAACCTTGCCGGCAGTGCGCTGACCCACGATCGCAGCCCGGCCGGTCGCCTGCATCGCCCCGGAGAACTCTTCGGCGGACGATGCGCTGAACTCATCGACAAGGATGATGAGGGTGCCCGTGTATACCGGGTCCGCCGGCTCGAGGTAGGCCTCATGCTCAAAGCCGGGCAGATCCAGTCCCGGCCGCGTCTCGTACCGCCAGAACAGGGTGCGCTCTTGGAAGAACTTTTCGGCGATGCCCTTACGCACGGGGTAAAAGCCGCCGGGGTTGCCGCGCAGGTCCAGGATGAGCCCGGGTGCACCCTGCAGGGCGTCAATGGCATCCAGTACCTCCTGGAGAACGCCGGTGTGAAAGGCACTAAAGTCGATGTAGCCAATGCTGCCTTCCAGCTGCCTTGTCTCCACCTCGACGTAAAAGGGCGGAAGCCCCTCGGACGATTCGGCCAACCTCTCGGTGCGCTGCTGGCGCAGGAGCTGCGCCTCGTGTACCTGGTCCTGGGCGTCCAGGTAGGTGATGGTCACCGCCGTTCCGGGCTCGCCGTAGAAGAGGTCCCGCGCCGTCGCAAACGCCGCGGCGAGTCGTTCCTCTTCGCTCGCCGCCGGCAGGTCCAGGAGCATCAGCTCGTCGGCCCGCTCCACGGGCAGCCCCTCCACGGTCAGGATGACGTCGCCGGGCCGCAGGCCGGCCGCTTCGGCCGGATACCCTGGCTTGACGGCGGTGACGACCATCTGTCCGTCGACAGGGCGGACGTCGAGGCCGGCGCTGCCCGCGCAGGTATCGGTCGATTGCAGATAGGCCATGGCTGTGGGTGGAATCACGAACACGTGCGAGACGCGCAGCTCGCGCACCATCTGGTTGATGAGCTGATAGAACTCGTGGTTGTCCTGTGCCGCGGCGATGAGGGGCCGATAGCGGTCGTGCACCGCCGGCCAGTCCACGCCGCCAAAGGTCGGATCGAAATAACGCTCGTCGATCGTCGCCCAGACCGTCTCGAACATGTCCAGGTAGGCCGCGTTGCCCGGTGTGGGCGAGGCCGTCGGCGGAACCGCCGTCGCCGCCGGCGCCGTGGCATTTCCACCCTGACAGGACAGGAGTGCGACGACACCTATCAATAGAGCCAGCCAGGCACACAACTGTTTGCCCATGCTTACACCTCTGTCAGATCACCATGCCAACACGATCCGAGTCCTCCGCCTGTCCTGACGCAGGACGCTTTACCCCCGGTCGCTTAAGGGGGAGATAGAAGAGTGCCTCCCAGCACCGGTCCAACCAGTCCAGCAATCGTCGCAACATGATTTCCTCCTGCCGTCGCCAGCTTCCCTCCGCCCAACAGCCCTGCGAAGACTGATGCCCAATCCATCGGTTGCGTCACCATCGCCTACCTCCTTCATCGGATCTCGGTGTCTGACTCGGTGTCTGACAGGGCTCATGGTACCACAGCGGGAGGTATATGTCGTCTCCCAAAAGGGACATTGCGGGGGATATGGAGGGGCTATTCACGGCTTGCATAGGAGGGCCGGGTGTAGTACAATACGACCAGCCGGCGCGAAAGCCGGTGTGTGCTGCGCACCGTCCCTGTGACGGGAGGAGTGGGTATGGCCGGACAGGTCCTCTACCGCAAGTGGCGTCCCCAGCGTTTCGACGAGGTCATCGGCCAGGAACACGTGACCCGTACGCTGGAGCGCGCCCTGGCGGACAATCGCGTCGCCCACGCCTATCTCTTTGCCGGCCCGCGCGGCACGGGCAAGACTTCGACCGCGCGTATCCTGGCCAAGGCCGTCAACTGCACCGGGGGGCCGCCCCTGCCCTGCAATACCTGCCCCACCTGCGTGGCTGTCAACGAGGGGCGGGCGCTCGACCTGATCGAGATCGACGCCGCATCCAACCGCGGCATCGACGAAATTCGGGACCTGCGCGACAAAGTCCGCTTCGCCCCCAGCGAGGGCAAGTTCAAGTTCTATGTGCTGGACGAAGTCCACATGCTCACCACCGAGGCCTTTAACGCCCTCCTGAAAACGCTGGAGGAGCCGCCGGCCCACGTCATCTTTGTCCTGGCCACGACCGACCCGCAGCGCATCCCGGCCACCGTCCTCTCGCGCTGCCAGCGCTTCGACTTTCGCCGCGTCCGCCTGGCCGACATCGTGGCCCGGCTGGAGGCGATCGTCCAGTCCGAGGGACTCCAGGCCGCCCGGCCGGCCCTTGAGCTTATCGCTCGCAGTGCCACCGGCAGCATGCGCGACGCCGAGAGCCTCCTCGACCAGCTCCTCGTCTACGCCCAGGAGGGCACGCTCGACGTGGCCGAGGTCCAGGCCGTCCTGGGGATGCGCGGCGGCGAACAGGTGCCGCCGCTCGTGGCAGCGCTGATCGGCGGCGACCTGCCGGCCGTCCTGCACCTGGTCCAGCGGGCCGTGGACGACGGGGCGGACCTGCGCCAGTTCAACCGCGAGCTGGTCGCGCACCTGCGCGGCCTGCTCTTCCTGGCCGTGACCCGCGACGGGGCCGACCTGCTGGACGTGCCGCGCGAGGCGTTGGAAGAGATGCGCGCCCAGGCCCAGCGCACGACGGCCGGCCGCCTGGCCGCCTGGGTGCGGCGCTTCAGCGAGCTTGACGCCGACCTGCGGGGCGGATGGTACGGGCAGCTGCCGTTGGAGCTGGCTCTGGTGGAGGCGGCCCTCCCGGCGGATGAGCCGGCGCCGGCCGGCGAACCGGCCCGCGCCGCGCCGCCGGCGCCCCGCCCGACCCGGCCGGCCGCACCCCCGGCCGCGCCGCTGCCCCGGCCCGCGCCGCAGCAGCCGCCCGCTGCCCGCCGGCCGGCGCCGGAAGCGCCTGTCTCCCCGCCACCCGACGACGAGGAAGAGGCCGGCGCCCCCGGGGGCGACCTGCCTCTGGAGCGCGTCCTGGACGCCTGGCCGCGCGTCGTCGAGGGCATCCGCCCCGTGGATCCGTCCGTCCAGGCCCTGCTGCACCCGTCCTATTGCCGGCCGATTGGCGTGGACGGCCGGCTCGTCGTCCTGGGATTTCGCTTCGACTTTCACAAGACCAAGATCGAAGAGGTGCGCAACCGCCGCATTGTCGAGCAGGTGCTGAGCAAGGTGCTGCGGAGCAACGTGGGCGTGCGCTGTGTGATGGACGCCGCCAATGCCGTCCCCGATCGGCGCAAACAGGCGAGCAACCGCCAGCAGGCGCAGCAAGACCCGCGCGTCCGTGCCGCGGCCAACATCTTTAACGCCCGCATCGTGGACGTGGAGGGGGTGGAGGAGGAGTAAGCGGAGGGAGTGGGTAGGTGAGGCGGGAGGGTGCGAAGACAAGACGTGCAGCGTGAAGAACGGGGCGTGAGCCCTCTTCTCGCTCTGAAGGATAAGGAGAAGACCATGCGTGTAGATCCTACCAAGGCGCTGCGCCAGATGCAGCAGCGGCAGGAACAGATGATGCAGGAGCTCGCCGGCAAGACGGTCGAGGTGACCGTCGGCGGGGGCACGCTGCGGATTGTGATGACCGGCCAGCAGGAGGTCAAGGAACTGACCATCGCCCCCGAGGTTGTCGATCCCGCGGACGTGGAGATGCTCCAGGATCTGATCCTGGCGGCGTTTAACGAGGCCCTGGAACGCTCCCGGGACATGGCTGAGGAGCAGATGCGGTCCCTGCTGGGTGGGCTGGGGATTCCCGGCCTGCGGTGAGCCGGACCTGGCCACGGATACACGGCCCGCGCAGCGCGACGTACGCCGCGCGCGGCATGGAGCTACGGAGCGGACCCGCAGCAGGAGACGCCAGGGCATGGCAGCGGCCGATTCTGGGCCGGCCGGCGGTACAGGTGGACGAAGGTTCGGTCCACGAGCTATGCCGAGGAGGACCATCTTGAGAGGAGACGCCGAACGCTATCTGCCCCGCCCGGTGGCGCGGCTGGTGGAGGAGCTGATCCGGCTGCCGGGAATCGGCCCCAAGAGCGCCTCGCGCCTGGCCTATTACCTGCTGCGCGCGCCGGAGGAGGAGGCCCGCGCCCTGGGGGAGGCCATCCTGGAGATGAAGCAGCGGATGCACTTTTGCTCCCAATGCTACAACATCACCGAGTTGGACCCCTGCTCGATCTGTGCCGACGAGAACCGCGACCGCCGGAGCATCTGCGTGGTCGAGGAACCACTGGACGTCGTCGCCCTGGAGCGGACCGGCCGCTACCGGGGCCTCTATCACATCCTCCACGGGGCCATCTCACCGGTCGAGGGCATCGGCCCGGACGACCTGCGCATCCGCGAGCTGTTGGCGCGCGTCCGGCTGCAGCCGGTGACCGAGGTCATCCTGGCCACCAACCCGAGCCTGGAGGGGGACGCCACCGCAATGTACCTGGCCCAGCAGCTGATCCCCCTCGGCGTACGCGTGACCCGCCTGGCTCACGGCCTGCCGATGGGCGGGGACCTGGAGTATGCCGACGAGATCACCCTAAGCCGGGCGCTCGAAGGCCGGCGCGAGCTGTAGACACGGATTGTTGCCCCGACACACGGAACACGCAGCATGCGGGTTCAACTCCCGGCTGCCGGTACAATCGGATTGGCCTTATCGCCTTGTCGCTGATTGGCGAACGAGCGGATTCGAAGGAGCAGATGATGGGAACGATAGAAGAGACCCTGGCCAACCTGGTCGAGGCGGTGCCAGGAGCGACCATGGCGGCCTTTTTGGGACTGGATGGCGTGGGAGTCCAGATGGCCTTGGGCGATGCCTGGAAGGACGTGGCCCAGGAGAGCGTCGAGGTCGAGCTGGCAGCCCTGGCAGAGGCCGTCCAGAAGACGGCCGGTCGCCTGCAGTCGGGGCCTAGCCCCGAGTTCTTGCTCTGCACCGCCGCGGCCAGTTTCGTGGGCGCGATGGTGGATCCCTCCTACTTTCTGGTCCTGGGAATGGCGCCGGGCAGCGACCTGGAGCGGGCCGGCGAAGCGCTGGCCGAGGCGCGCGAGGCGCTGGCCGGCTAGCCCGGCGAGACCATGGGGGCAGCCGGTAAGGGAGCTCCCGCCGCCGCGCAGCGGCGGCAAGGTGACCACCAGCGACCGGGGCCGAACTTGCCCGCCCCGGTCAGAAGACTCAACCTGTGAGAGGTTATGGACGCATTCGATTCCAAACATCTGCGCATGGGCGCCAAGGGCGCGTGGCTCGAGTTGAGCCTGCAGGCCGATCTGGAGGCCGTCGAGGCGGTCAGCGAGGTGCTGACGCGCTACGGCTACCAGGGCGGCATCGTCATCGAGGAGGCCCATCGGCCGGCCGCCGACGGCGTCTCGTTGGAACGCGACCCGACCCGGCCGGCCTGGGTGCGGGCCTACCTGCCCCAGGACCACGCCTCCGATGAGGCCATCGAGCGCATCGAGAGAGCGCTCGGGCTGCTGGGCGAACTGCGCCCCATCGGCGCGCTGCGCGTGCGCGCGTTGTCCGAGGAGGATTGGGCCAACGCCTGGAAAGATCACTATTCGATCCTCCATGTGAGCGAGCATATCGTCGTCGTGCCGGCCTGGAAGCGTTTCCGGCCACGCCCCGGGCAGGTGGCCCTGCGCCTGGACCCCGGCATGGCCTTTGGCACCGGCATCCACCCGACCACCCAACTCTGCCTGCGGTCGTTGGAGCGCTACCTCCGCCGGGGCGCCCGCATCCTGGACCTGGGCACGGGCTCGGGCATCCTGGCTATCGCCGCGGCCAAACTGGGCGGAGGGCCGATCCTGGCGGTGGACAAGGACCCTATCGCCGTCGCGGCGGCCCAGGCCAACATCCGTCGCAACCGTCTGAGCGCGCGGATCGAGGTGCGCGAGGGCACCCTCGTGCCCGGCATGGGGCCCTACGACCTGATCCTGGCCAACCTGCTGGCCCCGGTGCTGCACGAGCTGGCCGGCGTGCTGGCCCAGGCCCCGGCACCGGAGGGGATCGTGATCGCCTCTGGCGTCCTGTCCGAGCAGGCCGGCGAGGTCACGGCGGCGCTCGAGGCGGCCGGCCTGCGGCGCGTCGAGCAGGTGGGCGAGGGCGACTGGATCGCGCTCGTGCTGGCCGCCGGCGCGGCGGAGCGCACCGCTTGACGCTCGTACCTTGTAATACCAATCGTCTATTGAGAGACCGTGTAGGGGCACGGCATGCCGTGCCCCTACCTGGGGCAGCAAACACGGCCTTTTGAACCACGATTGGTATAAGTGACAGCCCCGTAACGACATTCGTGCGTGACGCCGTTCCTTGGCAGTACCAAGGTCACAAGGACCCAGCTCCTCGGGAGCAGCGCCGATGAACCGTTTCTTCCTCTCCCGGCAGTCGTTTTCTGGCGATCTGGTTCAGGTGACCGAGGCCGCGTTGCTCCACCACATGCGCGACGTCCTGCGCCTGCGTGCCGGCGACACCGTGATATTTCTCGACAACGCCGGTTGGGAGTACGAGACGGTGCTGCAGGAGGTGGCGCCGCGGCTGGTCACCGGGCAGGTCCGCCAGCGCCAACTCTGCGCCCACGAGCCCCGCACCAAGCTCACCCTCTACCAGGCGGCGCTCAAGGGGGAGCGCTTCGAGTGGGTGCTGCAAAAAGGCACCGAGGTCGGCGTCAGTGCCTTTGTGCCGGTCTTGAGCGAACGGTGTGTCGTGCAGCATGCGACGCAGCTGTCGCCACGCAAGCTCGAGCGTTGGGAAAAGATCGTTGCCGCGGCCGCAGAGCAGTCCCGGCGCGGCCGGAAGCCGGCCCTGCTGCCGGCCATGCTCCTGGCCGCGGCGTGCGAGCATGTTCATCGGGCGGGCACGCTGGCCCTCATCCCCTGGGAGGAGGGCGGGGTGCCGATCCGGCAGGCCTTGGAAGAGGCCGGCCGCGGCCGGCTTCCGTTCAACGTGGCCCTCTTTATCGGGCCGGAAGGCGGTTTTGCGCCGGCCGAGGTGGAAATGGCCGCGGGCTACGGCCTCCGCGCCGTCAGCCTGGGGCCGCGCATCCTGCGGGCGGAGACGGCCGGCCTGGTGGCGGCAGCGATGGTGCTGTACCACTACGGTGATATGGGCGGCTAGCGCTTGCGCCGGCGGGATGAACAGGCTACAGGCGGCAAGAAGCGGCACGTTGGTAGAGGATCGGTTCGCAGGTTGAGCACAACCCCGGGGGTTGGCAGAAGATGGCCCGTTTCGACCCCGATCGCCCAGGCCCCGCTCCCCGGTTGCCTCCGCTTGCCCGGTTCGACCTCCACGTTCACACCACGGCCTCGCGCGACAGCATCCTCACACCCGAGGAGCTGCTCGTCGCCTGCCGTGAAGGCGGGCTGACCGGCGTGGCCGTGACCGACCACGATCGTCTGGGTGGGGCGCTGGCGCTCGCGCGGGAGGACCCGCCGGACGTGCGCATCATTGCCGGTGAAGAGATCCTCACCGTGCAGGGCGAACTGTTGGGCCTTTTTCTGGAAGAAGAGGTTCCCCCTGGTCTGACGGCTGCGGAGACGGCGCGGGCCATCCGGGCGCAGGGCGGGCTGGTGGGGGTCTCGCATCCGTGCGACCCGCTGCGGCAGGCGCTGCAGCTGTGGGCCCTGGAGGCGCTCCACCGGGCCGGCCTGGTGGACTTTGTCGAGGGGCGCAACGCGCGGGTGGCGTGGGCGGGCTACAACCGCCGGGCTGAGGCGTTGGGACGGCGGCTGGGGCTGCCGCTCACGGCCGGCTCCGATGCGCACAGCGCCGGCGAGGTGGGGGCCTGCACGGTGCTGCTCCCGCCCTTTGAGGGTCCACGCGAATTCCTGCGGGCGCTGGAGCAGGGGCAGTTGGAAGGGCGCTCGCACGCGCTGACGCGGGTCGTGGGGCGGGTGCGGCGGGCGTGGGCGCGGAGAAAAGGGTAGGGCGCGCGAAACGCTTGTCAATCCCTGGATCGCGCCGGGGTCACCTCGATCCCCCAGTACAACCCCCAATCTTCCATCCACGTCACCCCTTCTACCAGCGGGCAAAAGTGTTCGCAATAGTACCCCGGATTCTCCGGTGCGCGGGCAGCAAAGAGAAACTCTCCGACCTCCCCCGGGGGCACCTGCTCGTCGCGCAGCTCGGCCGGCCGGTGCGGGGCCGGCCACCCCGGCGCGACAAACGCGCTCGGCCGATCGCCCGGCCGGCACGTCCCCAGGCGCACCGGGTGGGCTCCTGCGCGCTGCCAGGTTGCCGTCCCCACGTTGCGATAGCGCACGGTCAGCTCGGCTTGCTCGCCCGGCGCCAGCACCGGGTCGCCGGAGCGGCCCACGTACACGCAGGCGTAGGGCGGCGCCTCGCCCCGCGGGTAGCGGGCGGGCAGGGGGAGGGCCGATTCCTTGTCCCTGGCGAGACTCCCGCCCTTGTCCGAGCGCAGCGTCAGCAGAAAGCTGTCGGACCAGGTCGGGTGCAGCCGGCACGAGGTCCGGCGCAGCACGTCCCAGGCGCGCAGCCCCAGCGAGGGCCGCTGCCGTTCCGCCAGGTCCAGGTGCACGGCGTAGTCTACCCGCTCCGCGGTAAAGCGCGTCCACAACAACTCGACGATGTCGGTGGGGGAGTAGAGGACGGAACAGCGCAGGATGGGCGGCCGGCCTTCGATGGCGTTGTAGCGGTGGTACTGGGAAAAGGGGTTCAGCCCCCCCCACATCTGCAGGCGGCGGTTCAGGGAGATGACGTTGGGGCTGCCGAGCAACAGGGCGCCGTACGGTTTCAGGAGGCGATAGATCTCGGCGAGCGCGATGGTGGGGTCGTAGAGGTGCTCGATGACCGAGTCGAACCAGACGATGTCGACGCTGTTCGAATCGAGCGGGATGCGCTCGCGCTCCACGTCGACCTGCAGGGCGGGGATGCCGCGAGCCTGGGCCGCGGCCACCAGATCCGCGTACCGGTCCAGCCCGACGACGTCCAACCCCAGGTGCTGCCGCGCGAGCAGGGAGAAACCGCCCCAGGCGCAGCCCACCTCCAGCATCCGCGCGCCGGCCGGCCGGGGCAGCCGGGCCAGGGCGCGCAGGTTCGCCGCTATCCGCGCGGGGTGCTGGCGCAGGTAGGCGCGCTCCTGCTCGTTGGCGTAGGGGAAGTTGGTGAAAAGGGCGCTGGGGGAAAAACGGTCCTGCTGTGCCGTCATCTGGACAGACCTCTGCCTGTTGAGTTACGCTCGGGAAGAGGATGGCTCTTCCCGGGGATCTGCCGCGGATTGCTCTTCAAGCGGAGAGTGTCCGAAATAGATCTTGCTGACATCCAGCATAGGAATGAACAGGGCGGGAAATCCCATGCGCACGGTAGCCGACGAGATTAGTTCGCGCAGGTATGGCCAGGCAAGTACCAGCCCGTTGACTTGGAGAAAGTTGATCATATCTTCCTCCGAGTCCTCACCATTGTCCGGCAGGCCCAATTCAAGCCGGAGGTGTACCAGCGCCCGAAACGCGGCCGGCTCCTCCGCGCCTGTACGGAACTCGATCTCGACAGCGTAGCGCTGTTCATCCATGCGGATGACGTCCGTCGCCGCCTGGAATTGGGGCGCGAGCAGCTGGCCCGACTCCGTCTCGAGGCACTGGAACTCAAAGTGGGGGAAGAACACTTTTTGTAGTTGGACACGTTGCAGGGTCGGCAGGCTCTCCATTATGCAACCTCGGTACGCCGAAATGTGATCCCGGCCAGGGGTTGTTCTGGTTGCTTCCACCTCATCGGCCGTCCAGAGGAGGGTGGGCAGGCTTGCAGCCTCCGTTCTATGTGGATAACCTTGGGGAGCGCGCGTTCGATGCTGGCCCAGGCCGTTTCCTGGGGAACAACCGGGCGGTCCTCGTACCGCACGACAAGTTTCACACCCACAGCGTCAGCGATCTTGACGAGAAATCGTGCGGACGGCAGGCGCGTACCCGACTCGATACGGGAGACAGCCGATTGGGTTGTGCCGATCTTGCTGGCCAGATCTTCCTGGGTCAGGCCGAGCTTGATTCGCAGGCGCACGATCTCGTCGGCGATTTGCTCTGCGAGCGTGGGCACGTATGGTTCACGAAATTGCAGATCGTCGAGGAGTTCCTTGCTGCACGCGGTTTCCATGACAACTTCCTCCATGCCGGGCATCTCTTACCCGTTCTGCCAATGGCGCATCCGCTGTAATGCGATTTCAATCTCGTGCCGGGGGGTCTTGTTCATCTTCTTCTTAAAGGCATGGACTATGGTGAACTCGTTGCTACCGGATCGAAAGTAGAACAGGCGAAGCCAAACACGGCGGCATCTCGCTCGCAGCTCCCACAGGCCCTTCTCGATGTGGTCCACCCACTCGGTGGACCGGAGACTCGGTCCGAACTCGCGAAGGTGCTGCAGCCTCCGCTGTACTTGATGCTGCTCGTCGTCGGAAAGGCTGTCGACAAATACCTGGATCGCCGGATCGAACCGAATCTTCCATTCCTCCATCGCCCTGTCCTTGTCCGCACGACAGCAGTATAGCATATTTGCTATATCTTGTCAACCGGCTCGGTCTCTGCCGTCACCAGACTTTGCCGCCCGGATGCCCCCGCCTTCAGGCGTGGGGAGGAAGGGCGGCTGGTTTTTCCCCGCTCCCCGGCCAGATTCCCCAGGCCGGCCATGCGCTCCATCGGGGGGCGGGGAGAAACGTAGGGAAAAGGGGTGGGGGGCAGCCAGCAGGCGAGCAGGCGAAACCCGCTTGACATGGTACGCCTTCCTGTGGTATAGTGTAGAACATGGGTGCTATTACGAGTCACGGCAAGTTCAAAAGCAGCCGCAACGTGGTCTATTCCAGCCAGTACCACGTCGTGTGGCGCCAAGTACCGGCGCAAGGCGCTGACCGACGGCGCGGATGAGCGGCTCCAGGCCATCCTGCGCGAGGC